>JAABUS010000378.1_pt1 | contig 113642 bp, 4 predicted proteins | sample 5560161 | NCBI WGS metagenome assembly JAABUS01 (sample SAMN10711885, study PRJNA513376) | rock metagenome | isolation source: Antarctica rocks | place: Antarctica: Victoria Land, Trio Nunatak nord | collected 2016-01-04
TAAAGAATTAAAATAAGGGTTTTAAATTTTTTATTTTTAAAAAAAACTTTAAAATACTAGAAGTTATAATATAATATTATAATATAAATAATAAAACTATATTATAAACTCTCTTTATAAGATTTATTTATTATTTAATAATTATCCTAAAATTAGTCTTAATATAATATAATATAAATCAATTTTATATTTAAAAGTCGAATATTTTAATATATATATAATTACTACGATATATATTAATATTATAAATACGATAAATTCTAATTATAAATTATAGATTCAAATAATATTTTGAATTAAAATAATTATAATACGAAAGATATAAAAGATATTTAATTTTATTAACGCGGTTTTAATTATTTTTATATTTTATATTTAACTTTTATAGAACGAACTTTATATTATAATATTATAAAGATAATATAAATAAATTTAATATAGGAGTTTAATTGATTAATTAATTAATTAATTAATTTATATACCTACTCTAGTAAAAATACTCTATTAATAAGAGAGTCCTACGAATTCGTTCCTAATAGGGCTACTAGTAGCGCTATTAACCGTTAGAGAAACCTCACTAGGTAAAAACTTCATTTTATCGATAACTTATTTTCTCCCTTTACTAGTTAATAACTACTAGTTATAACTAATCTAAAATACTATTTATCTTTTCGTACTCTTTTTCTCTTTTAAATTAGTTTCTATTAATTAGTCTACCTATCGCGTAGGCCTTAAGGCCGTATTATCGCAAGTTTATTATAAAATTAGTATTTACTACCCTCTAATTAACGGTTTCTTCCGTTTCTTCCTTAATATAGGAGTTATCTTAGTATTATATATAGAGATCGTTATTATATATATTATTAAATATTCGACTTTTGGGCGTAAAATCGATTTGGCGTTAAGGCGTAATTCGCGTTGAGGTAATTTATACCGAGTTTACGAGGTATACCCGTAAGACTAGTACTCCCACGGTACTCCCCTTTACTCTCTCGTTACTCCCTCTAAAGCGGCCCTACTCCCTTCCCGAACCGAAACGATAATTTCTAATCCTAAGTTCGGGGTTTATATAATATATATATATATATTATATATACCCCGAATTTAGGATTAGGAATTATTATTTTAATTTAAAAAAGGGAGTAAGGTCGCTTTAAAGGGAGTATCGAGGGAGTAAGAGAGAGTATAGGGGGAGTAAAGAGAGTAAAAAGGAGTACTATAGGGTAGTAAAGGGCGCAGTAAATAAAAGGAGTTTGAAATAATTTCCTCCGTCTCGGCTTAAGTTACCCTCGTTACTTTTCTACTACTACCTAAGTTTCGCTACTTTCTATAGGATCCTTTTGACAGCTAAAGCGATTATATTAATAGGATTTACCCGTCCCCGCCCTTTATCGCGAGCCTCAATTTTTCTAATGGGGAGGGGGGTCCTCCAGTGACGGTAACCTCCACGGATAGGGGGAATTTGACGAGTAATGAAACAGTACTATTTTGTATCTATCGAGTTTCTATCGCTCAATTATACGCCGATACATGCTATAGGCAGACCTCAATACACCAAAAAGTAGTTTTAAAAAATGAAATAACATCTATAAAGAAGGGCAAGAAAATACAACCGAGGCTCAGCGGACCTCCGACGGCGAGATAGCGATAGATAGCCGGACATTTAATCAAGGTTTCTTTGCAATACTCCAAAATAGTTCCAGCGGGTTTTTTTGTTTTGTTTTTCCTTCAGCTTTCCTACATTACGAAGAAGCTGTGGCTTACACACCGTGGCTTAGATGACTTTCCCATTGAACCTTCTCTTCGTAGCATAAGCTGGATCCGGTTTCTTGGATCCTAGCAAGTAATTAATTGGAAGTATCTACTACACGGTATTTTAGAGGCCAAAATCGGCTGCGTTGGTAGTCACATCTGGCTGTCTATCGAAACTGGAGTATATATTGTTCATATGCAAGTGCTGAGGTCTTAGTGTCGACATTTTGTCAGATCCATATTTTTGTCCTGTATCCTGGTGATGAAAGGTTGTAAAGGCAAGGGACAATTGGATATTAGCGTGTCGCGATCGAAGCAAAGCTAGAATGCGTTTCACCGCATGCAAGGTATAATGCATTGGCAAGTTTAAGTGCAAAACTTAAGGCGTCCAAGAGTTTTATGGCACCGCAAGCAACCGGAAAAAGGCTTTGTACCCTTCCCGTGCTTTATAATCCAGTCCAAAATTTGCTCTCTATGACCCATTTCTCCCATCATCTGGACCTGCTTGCTCCTTTCGTTAATTTTTGATCGATGGGAATTGTATCTTATACGATATTAATTGCGCGTGTTATTAGAATTAAAGAAATCAATTTATAATGTATAATTTAGCTGGAGTCTGCGCCACAAGACTTCTTAATTGGAGACAGGAAGGCAAATAACTTTAGGACAGGTATCGCGCCATTTGGCCCATCTCGGACACAAAAATTATTAGAGGGAACAATTTGTAGTGACAAGAGTGGGACTCGAACCCACGCGGATTTCTCCACCAGGAGTGAACGTTAAGGTTTTCCTTAACCTGGCGCCATAACCATCTCGGCCATCTTGCCTTCAATACGGAATTGATTCTACCTAACAAACTTTTTATATTAGAACTCGTATACTTTTTACACACTGCTTATGCCTTTTTGCATATATTCATCCGAAATCTTTTGTTAACGAGAATATCGAAATTGACATCAGCAGTCCGTAATGCCCCTCACTACTCATGTGTTACAAAATTATTCGAATGCCATATTCTAATCATACACTCTCTACAGGCTCAAAAATCCACAAATCTTCCTTATGATCAAATACTTGAATGGTAGTCCTACCAGCGCAGCGGTCAGCAAGACCGCTCTCCGCCTACGGAAAGCAATCAAAGATGGGCAGATCAGCACTTGCGGAGCCGTTCAGGAATATCTTCTTTGTTCAAAGAAAGAGCAAATCATTTCCACAATGATTGGCGCCTTAAACACGGAGTTTCCTTACCTTCTTGCGCAAATTTGCGATAGGTCTTGCGCGGAGTATGTCTCTTTACGTTTAACGCAAATTCATACACTAATTTGAAAAAGTCTCAGTGAGTCACAAAAAGATGTACTTGTAACAAACCAAGGAGTATACGCCGCGGTAGTTCGAAGCGCTCAAAACGAAGTCCAGGCTTACGTTGGAAGCTCTTACGGTCAACGAGGCTTGGGTAATAGAATCCTCAATAATCACCTCAATCCTATTTACCGTTGCAAGTATCCTTTCAAGGCATTATATCGGGCAATGGACGAACCAGAAGCAACAACTTCGTTTGTCTGTTTGTTGAGATACGATCAGGTGGTACCAACTGGCCAAGTTCTACTCGCAGAAGCTACTTGCGCATCTCTTTTTGGTACTTTCGACTCGGAGTTCTATCGTAATATCAGGCTCGAAGGGCTCCCGAATGTAAGGTGGGAATATGGCCTAAATAGAAGTGATCCTCTTAGATCGCTACCTACCGGACCCGCAACGATCGGAAACGACGTGACAACGTATAGGAGGCTGCGAACTTTGGAGAATTGCTTGAATGGTGGCCCGATCCGGGTAGGGTTCCATTCTAGAAGAAGGCATACCAGCTATGGCTCTTACCAATTTTGTTTGTTCAACGAAAATTTTACAATTCCAAAGGATGTGGCTCTAAGCTGGAAGCTTGGTAAGGAGTCCGAGATCAATGTACAGTGGCAATGCACTCTGGATAGGCATCCGCATGCGTTTGCTCCTTTGGCTGAAGAGGACGACGTCGGAAAAGGAGTTGGTATCAAGGCCTTTAAGTTGGTCGACGGAGTTGTGCATGAGCACTGGATAGTGCGGAAAAGCCGGGAGGCTGTACTCTTAGCTAACACTCTCTACGATTTCCTTAATGATCAAATCGTTGGAAAAGAGTATGAATGGACAGAATCGAGGAGGTACATTTTCCAAGACAATGAAAGAGAAGTTCACAAGGATACCGGAAGTGAAAGAACTGGACGACGAAAACACGTCGGAATTCCGTATTTTAATGAAGACTTCAAATGGGATGACGGACGAAGGCAGCCAGAAACAAAACCAACAAGTCGAAATAAGATTCTTCCGTCTCGCGTCATCTCCCCTGCTTCTGAGGATGCCCAAAAAGCAAACAGTGGGGTAGATCGGGAAGAAACCGACCCACTCCGCACGAATACGATGCAAACACAGGCAATACCATTGATGGATTCCATGGGTCATGGATACGGAGACAATAGACAAGATCAGCATGGAACAAATTCAGGAAGCCAGCGGGTAACAGAAGATGGAAGAGTTGTCTCTCCACCTGAAATCATCGACTGGACTGTAGAAGAAGACGACTTTGAAGTGGATTACGAAGACTGGATCTTGCACATGCATCGGAAATATCTCTACTCTTATCACTTTGAGCTCAAGTCACAAGGGCATGTGATTTGTAGGATTTGTCAATAAATATAATTCACAATAGCCATGTACGTTAACTCTTCTCCCATAAAAGAGCTGTTAAACCAGCAAGAACTAACAGGTAATTGTTTTCTTCATTAATTGTGCATGAATGCTTTCAAACCTCTCTATCCCTGAAAAACCGCTTTGATGTCTCAACCAACATTCGATCCTCCCGTCGGTGCTCTAATCATGCACGGCGACCAATGTACACCGTAACCCTGTAGCGTTCCCTCTTTTTCCCTTTGTTCCAAGATCGACAATCAACGAAATCTATCTTTTCCCACTCAAACTTCCGGAAGATCTCACATCCCCTTAGAGTGGTGACCAAGAATATCAGCTATTGGTCTAATTGCAGGACTTTGTCAAGCTGTAGCGTATTGAAGCTGATTCGATGCCCTTGCCTTAGTATTTTGGAAGCACATAGAGAGCCCAAAGACCTGCACAAAGAGAGAAGAGGGGCGGTTAGCTACCGGTGCATGCGGAACACAGGCACCTTTCTGTTGGAATCCCGTCGGCCGCAGGGAAAGATAGAGGGAGGATAGCACGGCTTACCCGCGTACCTTTGTCTAGCCATATGCGTCCTTTCTTTACACTTTTGACCCTTAAAAGATAGAGTCGTACAAATCTCTATTAGCATCACACGGCAAAGCTAGTTGTGGCATCGCCTCTTTCTTATTACGGGGCCTACCAACATTCCTTTTGACACTTCCTCCCGTGTCGCTGTTGTCGACTACTCAAAGACCAGCGTATCCGATAATTTCGCCAGTGGTCTTATATTTAGCGTTGATTGAAGTTGCTTCTCGCGTGCCAAAACGCCTTCTCATACCTCTGTCGTATGAGCATATAAGGAGCGCTAGTATCGTTTATTTTAGTTGGGGAAGATAAAATTCATAACTGGATCGATTTTCATTGTAATTGATTAGATGACGGCGAGAGTGGGGATGTCTTTGACGGAAGCTGGAAGTATGTCTACCTATCTGGCTATTTTTGGTTCGTAAATGTACTTATGGGTCAGGTTGCATGCAATACTAAACTCTTTTCTCTCGGAAAAGGAAAGAGGGTGAAAACAGGTACAATCTGCTCACCTTCTAAAGGGGAGCATAGGGGAGTATAAGGGCGCAGCAAGGGCGCAGCGGGAGCACGGGGGAGCACTGGGGGAGCAGGGGGAGTATCGAGGGAGTATATCGCCGAAACGGGCCTTAACGGGGGAGCAAAGCGGTGAGGCCTGAGTCAGTAGGTAGTCACGTGTTGGCCTGGGTCCGGCGAAACTATATATATATTATATACACCCCGAACTTAGGATTTAGAATTACCGTTTTCGTTCGGGAAAGGGAGTAGGGCCGCTTTAAAGGGAGTAGTAAAGAAGTAAAGAGAAATACCGAGGGAGTAAAGAGGAGTAACGGGGGAGTACCGAGGGAGTAAAAAAGAGTACTATAGGGTAGTATAAAGGCGCAGTATATTAGAGCCTGAATTAGTTACCTTATACCCGGCTATAGTTACTTATATTATTAACTATAATATTCTATTACCTAGCTCAGCCTCCTACTACCTAGAAGTCGCGGTAGTATCGATAATAGGAGACTATCTATAGTAGTAGCGTCGACTACTAAAGAGTAGTACTTATTTATTATCGATACTCTTTTTATAGTAAATTCTCTAATTCGACGATTTCGACCTTAATCGGTCTAGGCTATAGTAAATACGAAAAGTACTAATAATTAATTAATAGGCGAAGAAGAAGGGAGGAAAATATAGTCTTTTAATATAAAATAACGGAGATAAATAAGTTAAAGCCAAAATCTATCTAGTATTAAAACGAAGGTAAAGGATTTTCTTAAATAAATATTGAATACGGAAGTCGGAAACCGTAAAGAGTATTCTTCGTAATATTATACGAAGCGCTATACTATAGGATATATTATTTTAATATTATTAATTATACGCTATATTTATTAAGATAGATAGAGTTTAGTTATATAGAGAATTTATTATAAAACTATAATTATCTAGCCTATAGACTTCGAATTTACTTTTATTATAATTATAAGAAAAATCTAAATCTCTAAAGTATAATTTATATAATAATAGAGTAAAGTATAAAGAGTAAATTTTAATATAATATAATTAAGATTTTATTAAGTATTTAAATTTTACCGGTAGTATTATTTAGAATTTCGGTAAATTCCTTATAAAATATATTCTAGGGAATTATTAAAACGGTAGCTTTAGTATAAAAACTATATATTTTTATCTAGTTTTTAATAGATTTCCGTTCCGCCTCGTTTATAATTTATTATTTAAAAATATTTACTTTCCTAGTAGCGCCTTTAGCTATACCTAATCTAGTATTAAATATAGTTTTAATTATATCGTTAAAATTAAAATAGAATTTAATATTTTTAAATTCCCTCTACGAGGTAGGCTACGTGAGTTTATTAAATTTAATTATTAAATTAATAAACTTCTAGGCCACTTTTTTAATATTCTACGATTTAATTATAAAAGAGATTATACTTTTCGTAGCCCCCTTTAAACTAGATATAGTTACTATAATTTTAAAGACTTAAGATATTATAATTAGATTTTATAAATAAAAGGAATAGTAGAGAGTTTATTAATTTATTACTATTATCTCTTAAGAATTCTAAAGACTAGTATAGAGGCTAGTATTTAACCTCTATTTATCTATTTAACTAAGTATATATAAATTAGATATAATTTAAGGCTTAGCCGTAGCCTTAGCGGGGTATAAATTATATTAAATATAGTATCTAAATTTGAGACTAGTTCAAATAGGGATAGTTATAGAGGGTATATCTAGTATTTCGTTAGCGCGTCTCTAGATCCTAAATCTACCTTCGATTATATCGTTAATAACCTCTATCTTTTCACGTACTATCTAAGGTATTTATCTCCGTAGATTATTAATCCTATTATTCTTTCTTTATTAGTACCGAACTTATTCGAGGGTAACTCGAAAGTATACGAGTATAGTAATACTAGAAGATTATATTTCTTTTAATAATATATACGAATTATTCTTTCAATATACTTCTCGGAGATAAATATAAGTAATTTATATAAAGAATTAACCGTGAACCTTCTAATATAATTTATAAATTTTAATAAAAAAGAGTATATAACCGAGCGCTATATTCGCTTTAATATACCCGAATTAATATATATCGTAGCGATAACTATAGGAAGAGATAGATATATAAATATAATAAAGGTTATAAAAGGTATTTTTAATAAAATATTTCTTTTTATAATAAATAATAAATACGAGGTAATCGCGCGGATCTTTATACTTATCGTTAAACTAATTTATTATACGACCACGAGCGAGGTTATAACTATGAACTTTCTCTATAATCGACGCGATATACTAGTACTAAGGGTATTTACGTAGGCCTCCCGGGTTAATAATAATAACTCTATTAATATAAAGTATATTATAATAAAGAAGATATAAGGAGAAAATCTTACTTCTTATTAATCGTCGCTTTCTACGAAGGAACTCGCCGAAGTTATTAAAAAAATCGTAAAAATCGAGAGTTAACTCTTTTTAGCTCGTTTTTCGAAATATAAAAATTTATACTATAAAAAGGACTTAGAAGAAGAAGTTCGTAAGAATAAATTAAATAAGTAAAATAGCGTGGACCTTTTCTCTAATTAATTTAATATCGGGCCTATCGTAAATAAATTATTCTAAATAAAGAAGCGGGACTAAATAATATTAAACCGCGGACTATATTTATTTCCCCGTATATATTACGTAATACTTTATTAATCGAATCGTTATAAGGATTTATTTAAGGGATTATTTAATCTTTATTAATAAATAAAAAGCGGCTTAAATTATTAAGTTTAGATAACTACGATATAAATAATTTTTTTTCTTTTTCTCGAAGTAAAATATCGGACTAAAAGATTATATCTCCTTATTTTTATAATACGGTTTTATAATTTTATATTTTATATTTAAGGAAGAAGACTTTACCTTATTAACTCTCCGATATTTTAATCTTTATTAAAGTAATATCTTCTTACGCCTATAATCGACGGACATATTTAATATTATTAATTAATAAGGTATTTTAATACTTTCGTTCTTTCTTTAATTAGGATTTCTTATTTTTTATAACTACGACTTAAGGCGTTTATAAACGTTAGAGAAACCGAAACTTAGTAATAATTTCGAGGAGATGAATCTTAAAGAATAGGAAGAAACTTTAATAAATTTAAAATATAAATAAATAAACCTCTATTATATAGCGGCTACGGGACTAAAGTATAAATATTATATATAGGCGCTTCGGTTATTATACCTTAATATACGATAGTATTTAAATAAGTAAGTTAGTATACTTTAGGATAATAGTTTAATAAACTTTCGAATAACCTTAATCGGAGTTTATTTAAAATAAAGCGATCTTATTAAAGAATATCTTTATCTAATTTCGTTTACGGATAAAGAAGTATAATTTATTATATAAAAGAGTAAAGAATAGAACGAAGCCGCCGAAGTATTTACTACGATAAAGAATACGCTAGGTATCGATAAAGAGGGTAATACGAATCCTAAAAATTATAATTATACCGTAATTTTTAATAAAGAATAAAGAATATAAATATTTAAAAAAGTAAAAGTAGAGGAGAAAGAGCGAAGTTAGTAAATATAATTTTTTAAAGATAATAATAACGACTCTAAAGCGCCCGTAACTATAAATAACTAATTATTCTATATATTTATAGTTCTAAAACTATATAAAGTCAATAATAATAGTTTAGCTAACTTTTTATTTACGCGTAAAACTCTAAAAAATACCTACCTACTATTAAACCCTTTAATAAACTAGAGGTAATATTCTATATCCCTATAAAATCTCTTTTATTTCCTTTTAAATTTATCTAACTTAAAGACCGGCCGAGTATAGATATTATTAAAACGATAATTAGGATATATAAGGAGGAGGAAAGCTAACTTCGAAAATAATTTATAATAACCGAGGTAAATAATAGAGTTAAGAACGAGTCTAAATATAATATTATAATACCGAGGGTAAAGGAGAGATATAAAAGTATAATATAATATTCATTAACTCCTATCTTTTATATAAGTCGATTAACGTAGGAAAAGTTTTCCTCGCGATTTAATCGATATTATTACACTAGAGTAGGATAAATATAAATAACCGGCTTTATTTAATTTAAAAAAAAAACGATATATTTTAAGCCGCGAACGATCCCGATAATTTATTAAATAAATTAGATTACTATCGTAGCCCTAAAGTTATACCGCCGCTAAGGCTTTATTATCTATTAACTACTATACTTTATATTAATATATTCGTAATACTATCTCATAGCGTATTAACGGTAATAAAGACGTATACCTCCCGTTCTTTTATTCCTAGTTATAATATCCCTACTATAAATAAAATCGGATATAAAGAGATATAAATAGTAATCTCTACTAGACCTATTAAAAAACCAAGGTAAAATAACTATTATATATTCTAAACCGTCCTTTAACTAATAACTTATTATAGTATAACTATATAATATTAAACGAAAAAAATCGATTATATTTATTCGTAAAAGTGTATATCTATAAGAGGGGAAACGCCTTTATTAATAACCGGAGATTTAAAAATAATTATTATAATTTCCTTCTCTAACTAATTTTATATTTAATAAAAAAGTATATTTTATAATCCCTCGGTATATAACTACGACTACTAATTTATATTAAAATATCTATAGGAATTACTTAACTCTTTTAATTTAAATCGAAAATAAAAACGGAAACGAAGTAAAGAGTTTAGATAGAATTATATATTTAAAGTTAAAAAAGCTACTTATATATTTTCTTAATACTAGGAAAACTCTACCCGAAAACGTTAACGAACCTCGCCTATAGAACGTACTATTATAATACGTATAGGTCTTCGTAGTAATACTAAGAATTATAAAATTAACCTTATTTAATATTAAATCGAAGAAGGAAATTAGTCTAAAGGAAATTTCAAATAAAATAATAATATAATTTATTCACTTACCCGAAAGAGGTCGACTCCGTCTCTTAGTAAATATAAATCGGATATAACTAGTATTTCTTTAAAAAAGGGAAAGAATCCTACCGTTAAAAGTTAATACTATAAAATAATCTTTACGTCTACTAGTATCTATATAAATAAACCTAAGATACCTCCTATAAATAAATATAAAAACTTTTATAAGATTATACTCTACGCTAAATAACTAACTCTTTAAGATATAATCTTTCGAGATAACCTTTTTAAAACGGCCTACGATAATATAAGGAATAAAAACGAGGCGAAAATTATTTAGGATATTAATCGATTAATCGTTCCCTCTTTAAAGACGTTAACTATATTTAATACTATATACCTAAAATACTTAATCGAAACTATCGATAAAGGTTAGATTAAATTTATTTCTTTTATTAAAGATCCTCGCCTATAGCCCGACTTTATTATAGGGTTTAAATCCTTTATATTCACCTTTAAATAACTAAAGAAATTATATTCCTTTATTAATAATTAATAGACGACGTCGCGTCTAGTAGTTATAAATAAGATATATTTCTTATTCCTAATAACGGAGGTAAAATACGGTAACGAAATACTTAATATCGCGGATCGATAGAACGTTTATAGCGCCGCCGTTACGGTAAATACTATCGTCGAGTTATATAAATTAGTATCGTATTAAAACGAGTTTAACTAGAAAATCCTTACCTTTTTAATTTCGTATAATAATAAGGCCGTAAGAATATACGCGTATTATACTTTAATTAAGGAAAAAAGTATTATATTTTATCGTTATCCTATCGATAAACTTAATTTCACTCGAAAGGACAATAAAGAGAAGTAGACTTTATATATATTTATAAGAAATACCTACGATATATTTTATTTAATTTATTACGAAAGAATTGATTTCGTTATCGACTAGTTATTTAATTTAAAAGACTTCGCTATAGAGTCCTTCTCCTAATAATTAAGTCTTAAATCCTTTAAATAGAATAATAGCTAATTAATTACCTCGCTTTTATAATAAATAAAGTCGGAATTTTTATTATCTTAGACCTCTAAACCTATATTTAAAAAACTAAAGGGGAGAAGTAAAAAGTAATTATATTATTAAGAAAATAATAAAGTATATTTTTATAAATCTCTAATTTTACTCTTAAAACGGCCTTAGTTATATAGTTAAAGAGATTAAAAATTTCGTAATCGATAGTTTTAAGGTTATTATAGTATAAACCCTAAATATTTATTATTATATTAAAACTTTTTTTAACCTCCCCGTTATAAGTTTATTATATAACCTAGTTATATTATTATTAGAAATTTTATACCTTCTAACCCTCCTCGTAGTAATAATTTATTCTAGGTTATAATTAAGGTACGTCCGCTAATAATAATACGATATTTATTATCTTCCGCCTCTTTAAGAAACCTAAAGCTAATTTAATCTTTATTAAATTAATTAACTTTTCGTATCTTCTAAATTTCCTATAGTTTAAGACCGTAAAAGTTTATAGGACGTTTATAATATTTATAGTCGTATTTCCCCTATTATCTTTAATAATAGTCTGACCGTAGTAGACTAGGCGTATTTATAATCTCTTTTTCAAAAAATAGCCAGTTCGATTCTTCCGTTAATTTATATATATAATATTTATCGTTATATTAAATAGTTATTTATATTTTCGAGTTATTTATCCGCGCTAACTCGTTCGCTTTTTTAAATAGATTTATCCTCCGTTTACGAAACTTTTCTCGAAGAAGCCGTTTATTTTTTACTATCGTTATATTTATTAAATACTATTATATTTTCTAGTAAAGAAGTCGATAACCTTATATAATATCTCTATATAGTTTAATATATAATAATCAAGGACTATTATTAAATACTTCGGAATTAACTATATTATTAGAAAGCGAACTAGATAGTAATATTTATAATTAATAGTATCTAGAATTAGTAAAATCCATAGCTTGAGGTATCTATAATTAGAGGTATTTAGAATTAACGATATTTATAATTAATATATAAGGACTAGAAGCTTCGGTATATATTTCAATAAATCCTACTCGTAATAGTAATAGTATTAGAGTTATCGATTAAGATAGTAGTGAAGTTAACTCAAGAAATATATACTTTATTATTATTTTTCGATAAAGACTCTATAACGATCGCCCCTTATAGCTTTTCAAAAGTCTATTAAATAGATAACTATACCGTAAATTCCTATACTTTTATAACGATTATAATATTCTTTCTAATAAGCTATCTTAATCGTCGCTACTCGATATCGCTCCTACGGATATATATACTCGGGGAAATAAAGAATTAGGTTTTCTTATAACTCCCTAAATAAATAGAAGCGCTCCTCTATATACTTTAGAGAACTCTTTATATAAGTTAAATTAATATCCGGTTAAACTAGTTTCTTAATCGGTCGTTCGTTTATTATATTATAAATATAGGAGTTCGGGTTAGGAATTTTTAACGACTAAAGTAAAGAGTTATATAATTAGAAATATTCTTATCTACGTACACGTCTATAAATAGAATTAGTTCACGTTTTATTATTATTCTAAAGTACCCTAATAGTAGACCTTAAATAATTCTATAAAATTTATAGATTATTATATAAAGGAGGGGTAGTAGAGGTAGAAGTAGTAATTTATTATAATATTTAAAGACTTAAGAAAGGGAGAGTAAAAGAGGATTATTAAAATATATATAAAGCGAAAGTAATACTATAGAGTATCGAGTTCTAGCGTTTTTTATTAAAATATCTATTAAGGTAACCTTAAGATTAATAATATATATACGATACTCGGTAGTACTTTAGAGATAGCTCTTTTAAAAGTACTCTAGAAATAACCTCTTTAGAAATTTAGAGTTCTTATATAAGGATTAATATATAGGAAAAATTTAATAAAAGATTATTATATAGAGAGTACTAGAATTAGTTATATACCGACTAACCTTCAAGTATAAGAGTATTTTTATATTAAATTATATAAGATAGCCCGGACTATATTTATAGTTTAATAGATTTAATATTCTCTCCTACGTAAAGATAAAAGCGTAAATAAATAATACTCTATCTTAATTAATCTATTATTTATAATATTATTATACTAGTAAAATAAGAATATTAATTAATTATAAAGTATATTATAAAATCTATTTATCTCCGGTCGGGAGACCTTCGCCTCTATTATAATACTCTTTATAACGAAGATATACGTTACCGAAAACGAGGATAAGTTTTTATATATTCGTACTATTCTAGAAGTCTTCGTCCTCTATTTTATTACTACGTTAAATTTCGCCTAAATATATAATAACCGCGCTGCGTATATAGGGAGATAAACCGAAATTATATTAAAAAAAATTTTTTTTTTTAATCGAGTACCTTCCCCTCTAAATATTAATTCGAGTAAAGATTATCTTCGATTAATTACGTTACGGGAGAAGATATCGCGCCGCGAATATTATCGCTCCGAAATTATTAAAAAGATCATCGACTTATTAAATATTATACCGCTAGATCTTTTATTCGTAATTTACGACTACGATAATTTATCCTACCGGCTTAATATCGTTAAATTTATTAAAGAATTAAAACCTACTAGGTATTATTAAATTATTATAATTTATTACTTTATAATAAAGTATATAATTTACGAGCCTCTTTTAGTATATACCGATAAATAAAATTACCTAACTTTTATTTAACGAAAATACCCTTTTAAAAAGTCTATTTTTTTATAAAATTTATACTCGCTTATTTAGCTTCGGCCGCGATATAATTTATAAATTATTTAAGAATCCTCGAATTCGGGAAATAATTATTTTAACTCTTTTATATAATAAAGAGATTACGTTAGAACTAAATATAATTAAATAAATTAGACGTTTATAGACGGTCCGAAGGGCGATATTATATTATTAATTTTAAAAATATATTAAGGGTATCGATATTTACTTTATAGAAATATTATCTTTTATCGTCGTTAAAATATATTTTATATAGTTAATTATATAGAGTAACTCGCTCGGACTTAAAGATTTTTAGAAATTAGAATTAGATATCTCGTTTTAAGCTATAAACTCGAAAGAAAAATAAATTAATATTAATAACTATATAATAAACTTAATACTAAAGAACTATAAAACTAGAAGTCGAAATTTATATACTAATAACTTTCGTAGGAGGAACGTCTTCTTTTTATTTCTTTAGTAAATCTCTAAATATTAAAACCTATTCTTATATAAGATTATCTTTTTTCGGTATAAAGTTATCGAAAGGAGGGTATCCTATAATTAATTCGAATATCTTTATTATTTATTAATAGAAATCTTAAAATAATATATAGAATACGTAGTACTATATAGCCTAAGCTCTATATATTTATTTATAAATTTTAATAAGAAGTTAAAATAACTTTAAGGGCTCGAAAAACTAAAGGGTAACGAATTTAATATTATTATCCAAATAAAAATACTTTACCGAAGTCGATAAACTTTATTTAATAACTCTTAAAATCTCGTACTACGGAAGGAGATAATATTAAGAGGACGAGGTATTTAAGGACTTCCGCGGTTAAAGAATACCCGGATAAAATTATTATATCGCTGATTTTAGGCTTACCTAGAGTATATAGGAGATCTATATCGGATTAATATAATATTATTATATTCGCGAAGAGGATATTACCCGGATATAAATTTAAGGGTATATATTAATTAATATTTAAAAGGCGGGTAAAAGGTTTTTAATAAAAACTTAATTATAATTTACCCCCGTATACGATACTATTATTATAAATATAAATAAATATTTATATAGTCTACCTTAAAGCCTCCTAAGTTATTTTACTAGGTAATTTATTACTCGAATATAACTCGGTTTCGGATAAAATACTTAACCTAAGTAATTTAAAAACAAAGTATTAATAAATACTATGAAGGCCTTCGTATTTAAAATAGTTTAATAACTATATAATATACTTCTTTCTAGGATAACTAGCCGGTTTATATAATAAATACTCGAGGATTTGGATCTTATAGTTATTATACTATAATTCGGACATTAATATTTTAATAGCGACGTAGCGGGATAATTTATTTTATAATTAATTTAAATTATTCTACGAAACCTTACGTATTTAGATAGCGCTAGTATATATTTATAATAAGTTTTTTATAAACTAAATAATTATATAATTACCCTAGCCTAATTTATATATAGTTTTATATCTTTTATTTTTAAATATATTTTTTAGATATATTAAGTAGTATCCCTCTTTCCGATACTACTTTAATAATTCGGTATCTACTTCGTAATAAAGAAATTTAGTCTATTTTATTATAAACTTTTTTAAGTATAAATTAAAAGCTATTTACTTTCGAATCTAAATAGATTTTAAAGTCGGTCTCGAGTATAGTAATTATATTAATAATAATACGCGCTATTTAAAAAGGGATAAATACGATATAAAATCTATACCTAAAAAAGTATATATAAATTCATAGTTATGTCGTTAGAGAATATAAATTTAATATAATATTCCGTAAATCGATTAATTCTATCGGATAATAGATAACCCGTACACTGAAAGCGTTAACTACGAAATATTTAATCTAAGTATATTAGGCGCCAGCCGTTAACGTTATATTCCGAACTTTACGAGACTAAACACGCCTAGTAGGGTCGTTAATATCAATTTCTTTACTTTAATCTAGAAATTAACCCTAGGTAAAGTCACGTATAGTTTATTTAAATAATTTCTAATAATAATAGGAGAATACTAAGGCGCGTCTTTATAATTAAATTCCTTTAGCGAATTAAAAACCTAACGAAATATTAACTAATCTAGACCCTTACGTTAACTATATAGAATATACCCGACTACGAGTATTTTACGGATATATTAATTAAATAAATATACTTATCTCGCCTTAAGATTATCGTTAAATCGATTATTATAATCCGAGATATACTAGTTATTCTAATAATAAACTATATATTACTCTACGAATAAAGACCGTTTAGTAGATTATAGAAAAGTTAGATTAAATAGTCCACGTTTATTATAACGAATAAATTAAATAGTATAAAGCCTTTCGGCTATATTCTAAATAAAAGAATAACTCGAATAAAGTTAAACCTAAGGAAGAGTAAATATAAAGAAGGTTAATAGCGTATCTTAAAATAAAATAATTATTTTATATATATATTTATATAGTTCCTAGGACATAGAGGTAGTAGAATTAAAAATATCGATAAAATAATAACTTGGATTTACTTGGCTTAAGGCGGGAAGGTATACTCGTTTTATCCTTCGATTTAAAATTTATATAATGAATCCCTCGCTATCTTCGGTACTAGTTTCCTTCTTTAATTAACATTACGTAGATACTATACTCGACTTTAATTCGTAAATATATTACGATCGAAGATATAATTATAAATTATTTATAATAAACGAATTATATTTAATAAATATATTCTCTATTTATTTAATATAATTGATTATATAGCCGGAGATAGAACTTATAGAGCTTTATAAATAAAACTAGAAGTTAACTCCGTTGAATTATTTAGATTTTCCATTTTCGCTCCTATCGTTATATTTATAGGTCTTTTCTATATTTATAAATACTATCTTTATTACCGGCTTGGCGTCTAGGTCTTTTTTCTTTATATAAGAGTAATATCTCCCTTTTTAATACTATCTATTAACGGGTTATCTTCTAGATATATTTTATAATTTAATAACCTAAATTTATTAAATCGTTAATATTTACTCTTTTTTATAAGTTTTCGTCCGTCCCGTATTTATTAAACTATATTCGGCAGTAGTAATAGGCGCATATATACGCGTATATATAGTTATATATAGGGGTATATATAGGCCTCATGAGGGCAGTAATAGGGTAGTAATAAAGTATATATACGTGTATACATACCTCATTACTGCCCCTATATATGGTTATATATATGTGTATATATACTCTATTACTACCCCATTACTGCCCCTATATATAGTTATATATGCGCGCATATATACCCTATTAATACTTTTATATATAGTTTATTATTGTTATTATATAGGGTTTATTCCTACCCCTATATATAGCCCGTTACTATTTATATATATGGCTCATTCCTGCCTCTATATATAACTCGTTATTGTTTTTATATATAACCTATTCTTACCTCTATAAGTTATATATAGTTAGTACTAAGAGGCTAGTTTAAATTAGATATAAAATTTAGTATTTCTTAACCGCTTTCTTAATTATCCTAATCTTTATACCACTTAATGAAGTATATATACGCGTATATATATACTATATATAGGGCCATATATGGGTTATATATAGAGGCAGCAATGAGGTAGTAATAAAGTATATATATATATATATATAACTATATATAGGGGCAGTAATAAGGCAGTAATAGAGTATATATACATATATATATAACTATATATAGGGGTAGTAATGAGGTATATATACACGTATATATAACTATATATAGGGGTAGTAATGAGTATATATACGCGTATATATAGCTATATATGGGGCAGCCTTATAGGGAGGGTAGAGAAGAAATTCCCTATTATTCTCTTCTTTTCTCTACTCTAGGGAAAGAAATTACCGAGTTTTCGTTCTTTTTCTTTCTCTTCCCCGGTTCTCCTCCTTGTCCGGGGAAGGGAAGAGATTCTCTACTCTATTCCGTAGTATAATTATTTCTAATTTATTTAATTTACTCTTTAATATCTTTGGCTCTACGCTTTCTTACTTTTATTTCTATTTTAATTTATCTCTTTTTAAGTCGTTATAGCGTTCCTTTTATTTATATAACTCGCTAATATTTACTATAAACTTTTCTCGTTATTTATTTTACCTTAATTCTTATTTCCCGAGATTAATTATATACTCCGTAAATTTTTATCGCTGTTCTTTTTACCTTTACTCTTGGTTTATAAACTCGTCCGCGACCGTTATATCGGTAAAGCGGGAGACCGCTCAGGTGGAAAAGTGTAACGGATATAAGATTTATACGGAAAATGCGTATTTAACACTTCGACTCTTCTTATATAGACTCCGTACAGCCGGTATTTATTAAGTATTAAAAAACTAGTACGTATAAAATACGGCGCTAAACTAGCGCTATATTTTATATATATAAAGTTTAAGGTTGAGGCTAATACTCGTAGGGTTAGAAATTAGAATAATATCGAAAAATACGCTTTATACGTAAAATACGCGCTGAGCTCATATCCTTTATATTTTTCCTCTATACGGTCTCACCGCTTTACCGATATACGAGAGCGCTTCGTCGGTTCTATTATTTTTACTTTTATAAAACTAGCTCGTTTACGTCCTCCGTAAATATTTATCGTTATTCCTTTTATTTTTATTTTCGATTAAATAACTCTTTTTCTTCCCTCGTAAGAGTTTAATATTATTTTTCTCGCTTTTACTTTTACTCTTTAAGGGTACTAGTGTCTACCGTAAATTTTTAATATATATATTCGTACTTTTACTTACTTTCTTTTAGGGCGTTTACGTCGGAGATAAACTTTTATTTTCGTCGCTCTTATTCTTATTTTTACTTTTACTCTCGTTCTCTAAATACGATAACGTCCTTTATAAACCTCTACCGGTATTATTCTTATTTTTACTCTTACTTTTTAAGTATATTTATATCGAATAAGAGTTTTTATTATTATTATTTCTTTTCTTAGTCCTATTCTTCGAATATATTTATATCTATTATAAGTTTCTATTTATAGTATTCTTGTTCTTATTTTTATTCTTATCTTTTAAATATATTTATATAAGATAAGAGCTTTTATCGTCGCTGTCTTTACTCTTATTCTTATTCTCTAATTATATCTATATCCTATATAAGTTACTACCGATGAAGTTCTTACTCTTACCCTTATATTTCAAGTATATTTATATCGGATAGGAGTTTTCGTTATTTTTATCCTAGTCTTTACTTTTTTTCTATTAGAGTATTTATATCCCCGTTAAGTTTCTACTAGTATTACTCTTATTAATACTTCTTTTTTTTAAATACACCTACTTCGGATAAGAGTTTTTATTATTATATCGTTATTTCTTATATAAGAGTATCTTTTATTTAAAACGAAGGTCTTTATTCCTCTCCCTCTCTTTTTTTATCCTATATTATTATATCTTCTATTTATTCCCCGTTAATCTTTATATATTTAGAACCTCGTATTAAGTCTTTTTTTAGCGAATAAACCGATTAAATTAAACGGAAAACCGGGGATAATAATTCTCTTATTATTATAATAAGATTCTATTATAGATTAGAGTCGTCTAGTATTTTATAAAACTTTAAGTACGTGGATTTGAACCTGAAATAAAACGTACTTATTAATAAAGCGGGAGATTATATAAGAAGAGTCGAGGTACTAAATACGTATTTTCCGACTTTTCGCGGAAAAATAATAAAAAGAGAACGTTATTTAAAAAAAAAAAAAAAAAAAAATATTTTAAAAGAAAAACCTAAAAATAGTAACTTCGGATTTAAGATTTTAAATCCGTGATTTTCTACTAGCGTCGGGTAGCTCGTTAAGGTTATATAAAGTACTATAACTATACTAGTCTAATTTAGATTTTAAATTATATTAATTTATAAAAATTATATACGCGCGTAATACCCCTTTAAGCTAGCGCGGTATTATAGATAATATAATTCACTTATTACTATATATATCTAATTATTCACCGGTACTACTTAGACTAACTTATTCCTATTTATTTAAAATTATTCAAAATAAATCGAGGTACTAAATGCGTATTTAGTAACTTTAGACGAAAGTAGGTATTATTTTAATCTCTAGGGCTGGGACATGAGTTAAATAGATCTAAGTGTATTTTCCGTCTTTTTCGGTAGAATACTAGTTTACCGCTTTATTAGTAACTAATCCCCTCGGATTATTTATACTTATTATTATATAAATGATTAATAAATAGAAATTTACGATCTTCTTCGTAATTTTAAATATATAGTATTCCGTATTTATCTTTTTTAATTTCCTTTAGATTATCCGTAATAATCGTAGGTATTTTATTTCCTCCTATTATCGGTGAGTCTATTGATTTTAGAAATTACTTTAAGGCGGTAATCTCGAACGATTTAAATCCTAAATAACTAGCTAAATTAGTTATCTCGCGTAATTTTATTATATTTAATATAGTCTTTAGCTTTACTAAAAGATTTTTCCTATTAACTTTTTTAAAATTTCGCGCTAATAGCGTATAGCGAAGGTGTATAATTATCGATATCCTAGGTTAATTCGACGAGCGGAGTTTACTAGTATAGACTCGAACGTAGTCTTATTTTCCTAAATTAATATTAAGTCTACGCTCTAATTTATCTCGGTATATATCTTATTTATTATTATAGAGAGTATTTCTCGCGGACCTAGATATACTAGTTGTTTTAAATATTCGGCCTATATTTTAAGATATTTAATATTCTTAAAGAATTCGAATAAAAAAGGAACTAAACCTTTAAAGAACTATAATTTAATCTAGATCTCCTCGTATTTTTATTAATTAAAAATATAAAAGATTTCCCTACCTAGTATTTTATTATATAGAATATTAATATCTAGTATCGATAACTATAGCGCGGTAAATTATAATACTTTTACGATAGTTTAGTCTATTTTAATTATCGCGGTCTTATTTTATTAAAGAAGATTAGACTAGAATTATTTAATATAACGAAGATAACGTATAATTTCCTAGTAAATAATAAGTATATTTATTTGTTCGGCGACGGAAAGTTTACCTTATTATATCTTATCGCGAATATTTTATATAGGGTATTAATTTTTATCCCGGTTAAAAGTATAAATATCTCTAAAAAAGTATTAAAAGTAAGAGTAAACTTCTTATACCGGAATAATCGTTTTAAATTTCTAGCTCTATATATAGAGAGAAGAGTCTATTATTATATTTCTAAACTAGATTATCTTTAGAATCTATAATTACGTATTTTCCTATAAACCTTACCGTTAAAGGGTTTCGCTTCGTTCGCGTACTCTTTTATATTAATATAGATTAATAAATATTAAAGTAAAAGAGAATATAAGGTTTCTAGATTATTTCTTTTAATAGTAAATAAAAGCTCGCCGACTATACTATATTCCCTAAGAAAAGTCTCTTAAATCTATTATTCTAAAAACTTTAAATACCTTAAATTAAAATAATCTAATACTAGTTTATTTATAAAGGGATTAGAATTAGAGCTAGGTATTAAAATTAATTAATTATACTATTATTTATCTTAGGAGATCTATCTTAAGTTAATTCTCCTAGGATTATTAATATTATTTAATTTATACTAGTTTATCCTAGATACCTCTTTACCTAGGATAATTCTCCTAGGATAAACTTCCTAGGAGAGGCGGAATTAGACTATATACTATACTAAATCGAAATAGGAGAATTAAAAAATAAGGTTCTTAAATTAAAGTAAAAAGGATTAAAATAAAGAGTTAGAACTAAAATAGGGAGCTAGAACTAGAGTAGGGAGCTAGAACTAAAGTAGAGAGCTAGAACTAGAGTAGGGAGTTAAAACTAGTTAAGTATCGTTCTTAAAATTATATTATTAAAATATATAGTAGGTAACCCAACCTAAGCTATTTTAATTAAACGTTAAATATCTCGATTAAGAGAGTTTAATTATTAGAAAATAACCTACTTCTTCTAGTTTCTAGAATATGAGATTAAGGCGACTATTTATACTTATAATTTAAATTTTAAAGTTTATAAATTTAATTAATCCTAGAACGGCTTTATATTTACCCCGCTCCGAGGTATTCTATACCGTATATTATCTTATATTTATAGCGATTAACTACGATATCTAAATTATTTATAAACTAAAGGAGATTTACGGGGGAGATAGTATTTATATAATTTATCTATTGAATTCGGGTAGAAAAAAGTAAGACTTATAATATAAATACTAAATAACTAAAAAATTCTACCGTCTCCGATCTAAAGAACTATCGTAAGGTAGGAATCGAGATATAGATATAATAGGCGCGTAAGATAATAAAGTATTTTAGAATTATTTAAGACTATATCTAATTATAAGATTTTATTACTAAATTAAATAACTCTATCGAGTCCCTCCTATTATTAACTCTATTAATAATATTAAAAAATAAGATTTATCCCGCCCGATTCTAGATACTACTAGGTATTATACGTGAATTCAATTAATACGAAAAGGTTAAAAAAGTCGAGAGGTTTATAATAACTAGCCTTTTTTACGAGATCTTATCTAATATAAAACTCTTTAAAGAATTATCCGACGACGAGGTATAATATCGCTTTAATAATATAGTTTTTTTTAATAATATTATTTCTTTATTTAACTCCTTAGTTATTTATTTAAATTAAAGTAAAGAGTTCTCGTAAAAGTTAAATAAATAAAATATATTATTATATTAATATTAATTAATAGTTACTAATTTATTATAGTATAAATATAAAATATTAATATTTTATAAATAATTAGAAATTACGCTTAAATCTATTTAGTCTATACTAGTATTTAAATAGTAACTCATACTCTTTCTACTATATCTTTCTTAGTTGTATTAGTATTTAATATAATTTACTTTACTACGGCGGGACTAGTTACCGGCTTTATTACTATAATTTAATAAATATCGATTAGAGTTATCGAGGCTAGTAACCTCTTCGCTTAATATTAAAATATAATTATAGGCGGAGCGGCTATAGGTAGTATCTAAGTTACGGGTATTATTAATATAGTAATTATAAAAGTAATTAATATTCCGGGATTAACCGAGACGTTTAAAAGCGTTTTTCGTAGAGTAAAAAAATAATCCAACGCTTTATTTATAGTCGCACGTATCGACGTATTATTTTTAGTAATTAAAATAATAATTACGACGATTTAATAAAAAGTTATAGGACGGGTCTAATTTAGGATTTTTACTCTATATATATCGCCCTCGTTATATTTTCTACCGAGTAATACGAACGCCTATTAACTAGCTCGCTATACTCTAGATAATATACTTCTTCTATTAATATACTATACTAGCCGATAATAAACTTTAAATAATACGATTAATATATACCTTAAGTTTATATCTATAGTAGAAAGGGAATAAATTTATAAGATAATTATTACGATAGTTATACTAATAGCCCGAGTACGTCGCTAAATCGTATAAATTATTAATTATCGCGCTCTTTACTACTTCGAGCTCTTACGCGCTAACGGGTTTATATTACTCTTTTCTTAATACCTACTATACCTCCTTTATTATAATACGGAGTTTATCGACGTTATAAAAGGGTTATTTATATAATTCGATAATACCTTTAATAAAAAATCTTACTATATTAATATATTCGTTTACTCTCGTTTTACTATCCTCTTTTTTAATTATAAAATTATTATATAATTTTACGGCGCGACCGTAAAAGAGCCGAGCTTTAATATCTAGTTTAAATTTTTTTTCAACACGATATTTAATAATAAAATTATTATAGATAGCGAAGAAATTATTCGTAAATTATATATCTAGTACTAGTAGTTTAAAGGCGAGATTTAAAGTAACGGAGTTTATTTCGCGGACTAGATTAAAACGGTATATTAAAAATATAAATAAAATTTTAATATATAGCGTTTAGATACCGAAGATTATTCGGCGGTCGTAAAGTACTAAAGCCGGGGGTTTACTATTTATTAATAATTATATTATTATTATATTAAAAGTTTCTGCGCTTTATATAGCGTTAATAATTATATTATATAGTTTACGCGCTAGTTAGTAGTAATCTATAACTTATTTTAAGAAAGTTTTTATATATATATATATTTTATAAGCCCTTTTTTCTATCTCTCGAAGCCTAGCGAAGAAAAAACGAACGCCGCGGTTATTTTAATCTTATTTAAAAGTTATAATTTAATACCTCGCCTTCTAAAACCCTTCCTCTATCTCGTTAATATCCGTATTAAAGTTTCGAATCCTTTTACTCCCGCTTATAAGAAAATACTTCGATATTTTATTAATAATAGCGCGATTAATAGCGCGATTATAACGTTATATCGCGAATTAACGAATTATTCGTTTATAATTTAAATATTAAGGTAGCGCTAGCGCTAATAATTCTATATTTTCGCGGAGAGTTATATATTTATTAGTTATAGGGAGGTATTTATAGATCTTATTTATCTATATATAATTATTAAATATCTCGGTTATAAAGAAATACCTATAGTTTAAAATAATAATTAAGATTTTATTAAAATTAATTTCGCTATATAATTTAAATTCTAGTATATTAATACGTTAATTCTTTCTACCGTCGGAGTAATATATTTAATAAAAGTTAATAGAGTAGTCCTTACTATAGAGGCTAGGGTACTAGTAACTATAATTAAAAATAAAAGAATATCGGTGAGAATAAGGTAGGCGATTATAGGGTATAGAATAAAATATATAGTACCGACCCTAGTACTCGTACTATTAGGTATAGTTATAAATATAGGGAGTATAAAGCTCGTAGTAGAGTTTATTATAATAAAAGTATTTATAGCGAACCTATATATAAATTAGTATATAAATATCACGAAATATATATTCCTCTTAATATATTATTTTAAGCGAATAGTCGAGGGGTTATCCTTTATAAAGAAGCCTATAAATACTATATTTTATCCTATTATAATAAATCTATATATAAATATAACTATAAATATTATACGGCCGTTTATATAGTATAGTATAAAGAATATATTCTACCGTCCCCTTCTTTAAGTCTTTTATATAACGATATTAACTATACGTTCCACTATATCGGTAGTTATATTTTAGTACTACTCTATAAGAGGCTAGATAATTAAAGTCCGTAAATATTATATCTCGAAAATAAGGGACGGGAACTCTATAATTATATTTTAATATAATCTTTTTAATATTAACCGAGTACGTAATCTTTCCCGGTTCTAAGTTTTAGAAATAGAGGATATTATTTTAAATATACCTATATAGAAACTCTATCCCGTTTATAAATTTTAAATAAAGTTCGTATTTTTTATTATATAATCTCCGATAGTAATACGTATAAAGTACGTATAAATATTAGTATAATTATAAATACGAGAAAATACGGTATATAATCTTAGAATAATACTTCGTTATATATTTATATTTATATATATCTAGGTATTTATTATAAATAAATCTATACTCTTCTTTAAAATTATATATTATAAACTCCTTTAATTACACGACCTAAATCTCGGTTTTAAAGTAATAAAGATAATAAAGAGCGAAGGCCGGGCCGATGAAATTTTAGAGGTATAATATACCGAGTATAACGGCCTATATAAAAATATTAGCGTAGGTATTTATATTATTAATAAAGTATATACCGTATTAGGCGCGGCTAAAAAGGACGTTAATATAATTCTCTATTTATAAAAAACCGATACGGTTTCGGTTATTATTATAAATAAGAGAAACGAGAACGATTTTAACCTCTTCGCCTTAAAAGTTATTAATAATAATAATATAGAGGAGGTTATTAAAAGTCTTCTTTTTAAAGAATACTTTACCGCTTTTAAATAATTTAGATTTAGATTCGGTATAAATACCTTTATTTATAAAGTTATTTTTAACGAGTTTATTATAGTTTTACTCGTTTAAAACGATCTCGAAATCGTAATTTATTTTAGCGCGTAACTTTTAAAGCTAGTTAGTATATAGTATAAATATAATAATATCTTCATTATTATATATACCTTAACGGACTATATAGCGAATAAGAGTATAAATTATATTAATTTCTTAATTATTATTTTTCGATTTCTAGATTATATTTAGTTTTATACTTTTCTCGGTCCTTTTATAATCGAGTTAGAAAATATTATTCTATATACCGATCACGTTTAGGAGATCTCGAATACTAGTATAATCCTCGAGACGAGGGTATTAAGCGTTAGTAATATTTATAAAATAGTTTTTCTATATATTAATATAGTTTATTAAGGAGTAGTATCTATAGTAATTACTAATTATATATTATTTTAAAGGGCTTGCCCTAGCCCTAAACTAAGAGTTATTTAATAAATTAAATTAACTAGGAATAGTAGTTATAATTTAATACTCCTATTAATTATTTAACCGTTAATAATACTATTATAGCGACGTTATAGTTTTATATTAACTCCGACGCGAGCCCCGTTAATAACGTTTATAGAGATAATTCTTCTTTATATTAATATAGTTTATTAAGGAGTAATATCTATAGTAATTATTAACTATATATTATTTTAAGGGGCTTGCCCTAGTTTTAAACCAAGGGCTATTTAGTAAACTAAATTAACCGGGAATAATAATTATAATTTAATACTCTTATTAATTATCTAACCGTTAGTAATACTACTATAACGATATTATAGTTCTATACTAGCTCCGACGCGAGCCCTAGTATAATATTAAAAATTATAAACTTTATAGAGTTTAAAAACTTCGTTAATTTATCCGTAATTATAACCGCTATTAATATATAGTTAATTTAAAGTATATTTATCTCAGCGACTATTTCGCGAATAATATAGTAGTTAGAATTAATATACTTAGTAGTAGGGTAATTTATAGGGTTAGTTACTATTTTAATAATTACCTAGTTATTAATTATAAGTTAAATAGTCTCTATATCCTCATAAATATATCCTATTTCCATTAATAGGGGTACTAGGAATTTTGACTCTATAATAGTATTTACCTCGCCGATATACTCTATTTCTATAATTAACTAGGCGATAATTTTCTAGCGTTTTATTAACTAGTTAATAGGTTTATTTTATAGGAAATAAATATACCTTAAAGTAGAATACTTAGTGTCTAGGTAGTCTTTTTAAAACGAATCGGTGAATCCTATTAATAGCCCTTTAGTTTCTTCTTTAGGGTTATAATATAGTCCTAGTTTAATTATTCTAGTTAAATAATTAATAATCCTCTTAAATATAATATTATAGGTGGAAAGTAGTACTTTTAAATAACGACTATAGATACTAACTATATATACGATATCCGGGCGAGTTATAGTAATAAATTATTATAGATACCCGATTAGTTTTTTAAACCCTTCTAAATCTTCTTTATTAATAATATAGTCGTTAGTAGTTACTTTTAATTATATTAATAAATTTATAAGAGTCGTCTACTTTCTATAATAATCTATACTAAATTTAGTTAATATTTTATTAATATAATTAACTTAGTTTATATAAATAATATAGTTTTAACGATTTCGTTTAATTTTTATATTAAAATAATACGATATCTCGCCTAAATTCTTAATATAGAAACGAGTACTTAGTTATTCTTTCAATTATTCTATTAGTACTACGGTCGGGGTAAGAATAAATAAGTTATTAATATAGAGATTAATTATAATACTATTTTTATAAACGAATATTAAATAGTCTTTTTCAACCCGTATAAAATCGATAATTTTAAAGAATTCCTTAAGAGTTATATACTACTCTCGAGGTATTTATTTAAGGTTATATAGGGCGTTTTTAAATAAATAAACTATCTTATCTTTCTAGAAACTATGAGGTTACTCTATATAAATTATATTATTAAATAGAGCCTCTAGGAATACGGTAATAATATTAATATAATAGATTTCTCGGTTAAATTTCGCATTAAGTACTAGTAGTAATTTCTAGAACTATGACTTTAGTACTTTTAAATACGTCTCGTTAAAGTTAATATCTTTAATTTATCGGAATTCTTTCACGACCTAGCGCGCTTTATATCGAGTAATATTACTAGCTAAGTCTATTTTAATAAATAAAACCTAACGGCCTAGTAGAACTTTTTTATTATTAAATACTAGTACTAAGTTTTAAATCTATTAAATTTTATAAGAATTAAGTTCTTTTTAGAGTACCGCTAGTTATTATACTTTATCTAGGTTATTTATAACTTTATAGATAATTATAGGAACGTTAGAGATTAAATTAATATTTATTTTAATAACGTGTATAGCGAAACCTTACCTAATATTCTACGTTTTATCACCGACGCTTTTATTATATATTTTACCCTTAACGGGCTTAACTTTCTTCTAGGGGTCATTTATAGCGGCGTAGTTCTACGACTTCTTATATATAGGACGTAGGGTTATTTTACTCTTATTAATAGAGGATTTTTCAACTTTATAATTATTATCCGATATTTTATCTTCTATTTCTAATAATTTATTTAAAAAGGTATATTACTCTTCTTTATTCTCGCCTAATTATCTAGGATCGACGACTTCATCGAATATTATATAGGCTAAAACGATTATCTTCTTATTATTCTATAGGCGGAATTTATTAATATTGTTATAATTAATAAAATAGTATTTAATACTCCTATTATCGAGTTTTTTCTTATTAAGATCCTTATTATAGTAATAAGCGATATATCCGAATATACGAAGGTATCTTATAAAGGGCCTATTACTTATCGATATTTTATATAAAGTTATAGTACTAAGACTCCTAGTCGGGTTACGGTTACGGTAATATATAATTATTTTAATTACTTTACCCTATAGGGTTTTCGCAAGTTAGGAGTTAAATAGAATACTTTTTATATATTTAAATAATGTGCGTATATATCGTTTTAACGCTCTATTCTAATTAGGGTTATATATAATAATAGGAATTTAATTAACTCTATATTTAGCGAATAACGCCTATATCCTTCTACCTATATTTTCACTAATATTATTATCTTTAAAGTATAGTATAGGCCTCCTAGTATTTTAAATATACTCGAAATAATAATTTATTATATTAATTATATCCGACTTCTTCGCTAGTAGATAAATAATTAACTCGTTAATAATATTATCGAGTAGAATAAATATATAATATTTATTTTCTAGTATATATATAATTTAACTACCGCCGGCGATATCGGTATATATTAACTCGCTTTAATCGGTAGTTCTCTTTATCTAGTCGGATCGCCTAGGTACGTGAACAATAATATAGTATTAATACCCTATAATATATAGTTTATACTTTTTAGTAGGTAGTTCTAGGGTTTAAAGCGATATAACTTTCTAAATATCTATTTTTTCTAATAAATACGCTAGCCTTTTTACGTTATTTATATTTAAATAATAAAGCCTCCTATATTATTAAATTTATAATCCGGTTTTAACTAAAGGGCTAGTAATTATAGGAGGGGGAAAAAGAGAATCTACCCTAATTTTAAACGTAGATAGGGATTTTTTTAAATTAAGCGAGTATCTAGTCCCGATATAAATACTAGATAAATAAAGCTCCTCTTATTTATTTAGGATATCTATTCTCTTATTAACTACCTAAAATTTATAATTATTCCGCTCTAAGATTCCTAACGATAGGAGATTATATTTTATATCAAGAATATAATATATATTAACGAGATCTAGTTCCTTATACTTACTATTAATAAACGGGTTAAGAATAATAGTATTAACGTTATAAATTCTATACTAGGATTTATCCCTAATTACTACGAATTTATATCGCTTCTCCTTATATATAGCCTTATCGAATAGAGAGAAGTTGTATATAATATAAATATCTATAACCGAGTCTATTTAGAAGGTATTATTTTTATTATTGTCTAATATTTTAATCTTATTTATATAACTAGAAATAAGTACTTTTTTAACTTTCTTGACCCTAATAGGCTTCTTACCTAAACTATTAATATAATTCTTAATTAAGAGGTACTATTTATTTTTATATACTTTTTAACCTTCGGGCCTTTTATTTTTATAAAGGTAGTAGTAATTTTCTATAAAGTAATACCCTCTATAGCCCTTATAATTCTTCCTTTCTTTATACGGCTTATTATCGGATTTATTATTTCGATAATCTCTACTATTTTTACCCTTCCTATAGCTAGGATTTATAGAGTCATTTTTAAATCTTAATCTATAATTAGATTTATCACGATTTCTACTCTTATTATTTTTATATTTATTCTATTTTCTTAGCGTTAAAGCTTTTAAATCCTATCGGCGATTATTATATTCTAGGAGTTTATTAAATATATCTTTTAAAGTAAATATCGTCTTATCTCTTTTAACTAGTCTCTATATATTAATAATATATATATATAATTCAGGGTTAATTCCTACCCTAAAGTATAACACTAGTATTTAATTAGGTAATAGGGTTCCTATATTAGCGAGCCTCTTTTAATATATCTTTATATAGTTCCTATAATCTAGTAAGGACTTAAAGTTATCCTAGTCTTTACGAGTAATTTAATATATATATAAATTAATAGTCTACGCGTTAGAATACTCGAATAGTTAGTAGAGAATATTTATCACCTTAGTACTATTTATAATACTAGCGATATAGGTCTTTAGGTTCGGTTCTAGGTTAAATAGAATATAATTATATATTATTTTATAATTATCTTTTTATTTATTTAGTTTCTTTAAGTATTTCTTTTTAATTACCCTATACTCCTTCTTCTCTTCTAGCGTAATAAATATAATTTTATATAATCTCCCTTTAATGTCCCGGTAGGTAATTATTCTAATTAACGAATCTAAAGTAATAAGATATTAGTATTTATTCTTATCGATAATATACCCCTAGACTTTCTTAGCCCCTAGAATAATAATAATATCGATTTTTTATAACTTTTAATTACTTTTACCCCTTAATTTAAAGATTTTTATATTACTATTACTTTCTATTATACCTAAGGGTAATATAGATAAAGAGTAATTAATATTAGAAATTTTAGAGATTTTACTCCTAAAGTAGCGGTATAAAAAATATAAAATACCGTTATTTCCCTAACGGCTCTCTAGCTCGCCCTAGGAATATATTAAATAAATTACTTAATAAATACGTTATATACCGGGCTTATAACCCGTTAATAATATTTATAAAATAGTTTTTCTATATATTAATATAGTTTAAGGAGTAGTATTTATAATAATTACTAATTATATATTATTTTAAGGGGCTTGCCCTAACCCTAAATTAAAAACTATTTAATAAACTAGGTTAACTAGAAATAATAATTATAATCTAACGTTAAGTATTCTAGATAAGAGTTAATATATTAAATCGTATACGGCGCCGGATATTAAGTTAAGAAATAAGAAACGGAGATCTATTATATTCACCGACGGAGAGTTATTTAAACTAGTTACGGTCGAGCTAATAAATTCGGCCCAGCGGGTTTTCTAGAGATAAGTTATAGTTATTAATTTAAAAACGAAACTACTAGTAGTTACTAATTTAAATAAGGTATTAAACGTTTAATATTAATATAGAAAGTATATAGACCCTTAATATCTTATTAGCTTCCTCGTAGATTACTACTTTTATATTAATATAACGGAGAATAGAGATTCGCTTTATAAAACTAGTTATCGTAATATTAATAACCTCCGCGGTCTCTAGAACTCGCCGGTTAAACTCGTTATAAATATCTATTAATATTTACTTTAATTTATCGTATTTTTATTTTAAATTATAGATATCCTTTATTAAATAATTTATTCGATATTTAGTTTAATAACTTAATAATATCTCCCTATTAATTATTAATAAATCGAAAATATTTAAATTTACTTTTTATAAAATTTAGTTTATATCTCCCGCTAAGTTTTTATATTTCGCGATAGTCTTATCTTTACTAGTTATTTAAAGATCGAAGGGGTAGGTACGACTAGTTAACTCGAATCCGTCTTTTTTAAATCGAGAGAATTAGGGGTAGACGCACGGAAAAGATTTAATTAAATAAAATTCAAAACTTTTCTAGTTAGGGTTACTTTTATAAAGCGTATTTAAATAAAACCTAATTAATTTCTTATAATCTTCTATTTCCCCGATAGATTATTTTAATTAATATTTTTTATCGCTTATCCTTATTTCCTTTTATAATATTAGTCGTAAATTTTAATTTTTTAATAAAGTAGATTTACTCTAACCCTTAATTCGAATAATCTTTTAAATACCGATCTCTATAAGGTATTTACGAAACTAGTCGAGTATATAATTCGTATAATATCTAATAATAAACGTTAGTTTAGAAAGAGAATATTAATATAGATTTATTAATATAATAAGAACGGGACTAAGAGCTATACACTAATAATTATATAATAAAACACGTATTGATTAAATCTTAAGGTAAGACTTTCCTATACTAGGTAGTCTTTAAATTAATATAAATTCTTTAATAAAAGCGGCGATTAAAGCTTCGTATTATTTTTTATTTAAAGAAGTTCGTTCCGCTAGTTTCTAAGTTATTTCGGTATCTTCGGTATTAATAGAGGTTAAAATTAAGGGTTCGTTAATATTAATAAAGATAAGTTTTAAATTAAAATAAAAAGTTTAAAATTAAATATAAAAAGGTAAAGAGATTTTAAAGAGAGAGACGTTAATTATATCGTAATTAATTATATAGTCCGATATAATCTATTTATAGAACGGTAAATCGTTTAACTTTTATATTTATTAAAAGTTCTTAAAGATTAGAACGAAAGTTACGGGTAAAATACTAGGAAACTTAATAAATAAATTATTTTAAAAATTCTTATACTTTAAATTAAGGCGTAATAACTATTTTAGTTAATCCTAATCTTTATTAAAGACTAGTCGCGCTATAATATATATAAAATCGTTTAAAGTCAAATTATATAGTTCTCTCGCGTTAACTTTCTTTTATATAATTATTAAAAAGATCGATAAATATTTTCCGTCTTTAAAGAAAAGTAGAGATAGAAGGGATCCTTTCTTTAACTATTTAATCTTTTACTATTATCTTTAATATTCTAAACTATTTTTTCTTTATATATAACTAGGCTAGGGAAAGGATAAACTAAACTTTATACCACGTCTTCTATCGAATAAAACGTAACTTATATAAATATTATAATAATAATATACCCGTAAATTAATTAAATATAATACTACGCTCTTCTTAAAGTCTAGGTTTTTATTATATACTTTAAATAATCCGCCTAAGGCGTTCTTAATCTCTTTAAATATATTATAGCGAAGAAATTAGAATTATATATCGAGAAGACCTTTAACTTTATATTAAAAATATAGATTAATTAAATTTATTAATAGTAAATATTTAGCCCCTTTATATCGTATTTCCCCTTCGCTTAATTTTATCTTTAACTCCGTGATATCTTTTTTATTATTATTATACCGGCTACTCGGTAGATCTATATCCCGTAGATAAATATTAATTATAATAGGTTTTAAATTATTACTATTACCGCCTATACCCTTACGAGTTAAGAGAGATTTTAAATATTTAATAATTATCGGACGTTATCGAGCCGGTGATTTATTATATTATAAACCGTTAACCCGCTATCTAGCTTTATAGTATAAAGGATATTTTATAAAAATTAAATTAAATTAGGAAGCTAGTCGTTAAAAAGCGCTTATATATTCCGCCTTAAGGTTTCGCGGAGAGTTATAGTAAATAAAAGAATAAGATCCTTAAAGACTCTAGTCGTAATCGAAGCGGAAGAGAGCTCTTTTATAAAAGAAATATAAATTTATTAAAAAAACGGTATAATTTTAGTACCGCCGTTATTATTAATAAAGTTATATAGATCTCCTATATACGAGTTTATCGAAAAGTAGTTTAATAAAGCCCTATAAGTAATAATTATAAAGAATATCCCGATTAAATTAATAAAGTTTACTAGCCTAAAAGTATATATATTTATTATTAATACTTTACGAATATATTTAAATCTATATATACCCTCGTTATTAACGAGGTTTTATAGTAACCTTTATTTAGAGTTTTTATTACTATAGTTTAAAACACTAAGAGTATTACTTTAAAGATTATTTATTATATCGATATTAAATCCTATTAAGGGAGATCGAACTATTCTTTTCAAATATATATAATCTATCTTTATTTAGTTCTCGACGTTAAGATTCTTTATCTTTAATATCGGGGATTATACTAGTAGTTTATTATTATTATAAGAGTTAATATACGAAAATCTATAATTATTACCGTTTCGGTACTAGCCCCGCTAGAAAAATCGATATATATCTCGATATTCGCCTCCACGTCGCTAATTTAAAGGAGTTATATACGAATTAGTATCTAAAATATCCGACTAAATATTTATAATCTATATTAACTTTATAAACTAGAATCTAATTACTATTGATTATAATAACGAAATAATAAACCTAAGGTTATATATAGTATCGAGTAGAAGAAATATATAAAACGAGTAGTTTTCGATTAAACTCTAACCGCGTTATAAAAGTTATTTCTAATAATTAAATACTTTAGTCCGATAAAAATTATTTAAGTCGTAGAGGTAAGGCGACCTTTTATAGGAGGTAGAGGAGTATATATATTAATATATACTACCGGATATATTTAAATTAGAGGCTTAGGTTAATTATCCTAGGGTAGGAAAAATAAAAGAGTAATATACTTTTTTCGGTTATCCGTATCTTAGTTACTATAGAATATAACTAAATACGCGTAAAAGAAATAATAGGAAATACTTTATACTTCTCTAAATATTACTTTTAATATTATTATCGATAATTATTTAATAGAATAATTAATTCACCGTAAAGATAACCCTTTATATAAAATAGTAAAGTTATTTTAAGACTATTCTAAAACGTTTTAAATACTTATTTATAATAAATAGAAAGAGATTTACTTCTTTTCTTTATAGAAACAATTAAATACTTTCCTTTTATTTATATTATAAAAGAGATAATCTTTATCTAGTATATAGTAGTAGATTTTTATATAAACGCTTTAAGTTAGCGGAAGTTAAAGCTTTATCCTATTATAGTAATTCCTCCTATATCTTTACTTTATTTTATATACTCGAATACGTTCTAAAGTAAATTTAAATATACTCTCTTTTCTTTATCCGATAACTAGAAGCCGACCGCCCTTTATAGTACGAATAAATTAGCGCCCGAGAGGCAGCGTATAAATATAGTTCGATATTTAAGTATATCCTAGAATACCCTTTTAAACTTAAATAGTTTTATAATTATACCTATATTTCTACCCCATTTATATATATTAACTTTAGATACTAATTCTAATAATTTAAAAATTAGATATAAAATCTCCGTAATTTATTACGTAATTTTAATAAATAATTTAATGAAGTATTAAAATAAAAAGAACGACGGGGTTTTTAAAATTAGAGTTAAGAACTATATCTAAATAAGAGTCAAATTCGGATATAATTCTTTTATTTTAATAGGGCTTTTATCCTTAATAATTTAAAAATCGTATACTTTTAGAATATCTAGTTCTTAGTTATAAAATTCTTTTTCTCCGGGATTAAGTAGTTTAGCTCTCGTAAATTACTCGTAGGAAATATAATCGTATTAATCTTTCTCTTTAAATATAGGGAATCTGGCTATATTAAGATTAGAATATTATTAACGGAGAGCTAGTTATTTTATTAATCTAGAATATAAATTATTCTTTCCTTCGTTTACGTAGTTGAAAGTATCTACTAGTAGTATTGAACCCGGAGCGATATTCCGAATTTTATCGTTAATAGCTAGTTTTATCTTAAATTAATAATTCTTTAATTTATTTAGGCTAGAGAGGATATCGAAGAGGGGTACTAATTTAAATATATAACTTTATAAATATAAACGAAGCTCCGCGAGAGCTTTAATAAAAATAACCCGAGTATTATATAAGATTTCGGTTTAGAAGTTACCGTAGATTAGTCGATATTAATTAAATCTTATTATTAATATTTACGAAGACCCCGAAATACTTTAAGAAATAAATAGTATTCGAATATAATACGGTATTAGAGCGAGAAGAGCGAGAGATAAGAACTGATTTTGGATAAAAAACTAGATAGCCCTCTTTTATCTCTATTTCTTTAAATTATATTAAACTTCCTAAAATACGGATCTTTTAATAGGATTAAGGGATAAATCTTATTCTTTTATCTTTAAATATATTTTAACTACCGTAGCTTTAATAAATCTAGTTACTATATAACTATTCTAAGATATTATATATCTAGCTCGGTTTTAGAAAAGATATATTCTTTTATTAATTAATAAAGTAAAATAAACGCGTATAAAGTATTAAAGGATAATATTGATAAGTCCGAGATATTTTATTTAAATACTTATCGTATATAAGTAATTTAATAAATTAAATAATACCTAGATAATTTCTTCTAGTACTAGTATACGGTAGTAACCGATAGCGCCCTTTAAGGCGACGAAATATTTAGGATAAACGAACGCCGCCACTATTTCGAGGAGACGAGAGGTACGTATATATCCTACTAGGGCTTCGCTTCTTTAAAGACGATAATCGGCGAAGCGCTTTAAGTATTTTATTTATAAATATAAAAGAAACGATTTAAAGAGGGTTAAGATATTAGTTTTTATAATTACGAGATCTAGTCGTCGAGTATTATCCTTATTCTTATTAAAGTCGCTTTTATTAACACGAGTAGTTTAAGCTTCGACCTCTTTAATTTATAATTTCCTCTATTTCACTTATATAGAGTCGAGATTAAATACGTAGGAGCGAGGCGTAATATTAACCTACTACGACCTTAAGGTATCCGGATATAATATACTTTTTAATATATTCTACTCGCTAGCTTTATAAAGAGACCTCGTTAATAATAATTTAGTATAAAAAACCCTTAAGATATCCGCCTTAATTAATACTCTATTAACGACCTCGCTTTAATTAAGGCGTTTTATATTCTCTAGAAAATATATCCCGTAATCTAAGTTATTCGTTTATTAATATAAACTTTATAAAATTATTAACTAACTAGACGTATAAAGGGGAAAGTATATTTACGCCTTTAAAGAAAGAATTCTAGCCGGAATAATCTTAACCGAAGTTCTTACGGACCCGCTTTATTTACGCCTCTACGAATTTATAATAATTATTTATTTAATACCTAGGTAGTGAGCTATAATAGTTTAGAATTCGGATCGAAATATCTATTATAATTAAAATCTAATAATTATAAGGGTTATACGGAATAATTATATATATATATTTCCGTCTAATTAGTTATATAGGCCCGTCTAGTATCTCCTTTCTCTTTTCGGCGTTATTAATATCGAATTTTATATATTTATTATATAGGATTATCGTAGATTCGCCTTACCTAAAAAGCGATAAAATATATATAAACGGGGACGTCGAAAATTAATATAAAGAGAGAAAAGAATTTAAGTTTTCTTTTACTTCTTTCTTCGTTCTAATTTTAAATTATATATTAGAATAATTATTAATAGAGATTAACTAAAGCTTAACCTCTTTAATTACTTTATTAATAATTTATATTTTTAACTAAAAGGCGAAGTTATAAAAGAGATATTAAAAACTATATCCCGCTTTATCTTTTTATAAAGAAGGTTCGTATATAGTAAAATCTCGTACCTAATAATCGTAGTTTATTTCGAATATATAATCGACTACGGGCTTGAAAAATACCCTCGGAGGAGATTTATTATTAATATATATTATTTTCCTACCCTTCCGACGTACCGTCGGAATTAATTTATTTTTAAGCTCGTACCTCGGACCGTCGATAATTAATAATATATTAACGACTAGGAGGATATCCGGTGTTAACTTTATATCTTCGTTAATAATCCTCGTTTTTACCTCGTTTAAAGGATCGTTAATATCGTAGTAAAGAATAATATTAGGTCGTAAATATTTAATATAAATATTCGTTCTCTCTCTCTTTCTCCGCCGTTCTTTTATCTTTAATACGTATTTAGGATATAATACAATCTCTCTAGAAATAAAAGCGGTCTCGCGTATATTATCTTAATTTATAAAATAATTATAATAAAAGTACTTAAAGGAGTTAAGATTACTATATAACTAGACTATATCGTTATCTTTAAATTTGATATTAATATTTAAATTAACTCTTACCTCTAGTTTATCTAGACTTTAAATATAATATCTTTAGAACTTTCTAAATCTTTATAAAATTTAAAGGAATCGGTATATATCCGTTTAAACTAGATCTTCGGATTTCGCTTTATTTTTAATTTCGATTAAATATTTATATAATTCTTTCCGTCTTTTTTCGTTATCGAGTACTTCTCTCTCGAAAAGACCTCGATTCGTTTTATAAAGACTAGTCTTAGACCGAAAGTCCTAAATAATTATTATTTAACGATAATTAAAAGTAGAGATTAATATTTACTAGTATATTATAATTAATATTAATCCCGGCGCCTACGAATATAATGATTCGATAAGTTTTATTTATTATACTAGCGACCTCCTATAGTTCCTACTCTATATTATTCGTAATATTTTCCGATATTAATAAGTATCGCTAGAGTAAATAATTTAAGGGGAAATACCTAGCGGGTTTACTACTAAAAAGGATTCGATATAATCTATCTTAATATCGTCTACTAATATATACAATAAGGTATTTTACGAATCCTCTAGTATAAATACTATAGGACCCGTCGTCGAGGAATAAATAATATCTAGGTTTATTTAATTATTAGTAGGCGTAATAAGACTAGTTTTATTTTACGGATATATAATTCGAGCGGAGACTAGCCCTACTTTATTATTTAATAAAGTTATATTAAATATAGTATCTAGTTACGGATAAACCGTTAAAGATTATAAAATCTTTTCGGTTTCTCGCTCTTTTTTAGAGAGTCGCCGAATCTCCGTCTAAAGAACATTAATAATTTTATAATTTATATTATTATTCTCTTTAAAATTTAATTTCTTTAATAATTTCCTAAGAGAGTATTTAAACTAGGAAGAAATTTAATAATCTTTCGAAAAATATACCGGATAACTTTACTTTAAGAGTTCGAGTATTTATTATAAATATTATAATATTTATAAATAGTCCCTTCTAAGAGAATCCGAATATCTACGAATATTTTCGGTATAATAAGAGTCTATATCTTATCGATTTAGGATCTAAATTCGCGGTAGTATTTATAATTAGCTCTAGATATTAGTATCTATAAAAGAGACCTCTTTTAAATAATAGTATTCAAAAGCGAACCCCTATCTTATACTCGTTATTAGTATAATTTAATACTATGAATTTACTTATCCTATAGCGAGAAGCTAAGGGGAAAGCGAAGAAAACGAAATACTCTAAATTATATAAACCGCCTACGAGAAATAGTAATTAAATTAACTAATTATTTAATATAGAAACTAAAAGTTAAAATATATATAGAATATTAGAGGTAGTTAAGAGTTATTATTTTTCATATAAAACTAGTATAAATAAGATTATAAAATATATAATAATTAACTTAACCGTCTATACCTATACTATTTAGGGGTTTAATTAATAAGTATAGTTTTTAATATACTCCGTAGGTTAGTTATAGATATTGGCCGAGAAAAGTAAAATAACTTTAGACTTTATCTATTAAACGAGATTAGTTTTAGAGATATTCTACGAAATCTTTATATACCCTTTAATATTAAGGTCTATAAAATTATTACTAATTCTAATATTTAAAGTGTAGTTTTTAGCGTAGGCGATTTTATCTTCGCTAATTCTAAAGTCGTCCTTTAGAATCTAGATAACGAGGATATAATAGTTAATAACTTTATATTTATACCTACGCCGATCTATTATATCGAGTTCGTTCTATACGAGTTTATTAATATTTTTTTAGAGATTTTAAAGGATTTCCTTAGAAGGCCTTATCTAGCTATAATAAATATACCCTAAATATCGTAAATAATCGAGTGTAAATATTAAAGAGTAATTCTTATTCGATTCCCCTCTTTTATCCTCCCTATCTTTCGGGAAAATAAGTAGATATTTAAGAATTAAAGAGAAGAATTTCCTAGTAATAATTAATAAATAACCGTTAATATTATAATAATTATTATAATTACGGCTTAATTAATACTAGTAAAAATACCTTAATTATCGCGAATAGATAAGAAAAGATTTATTAAATATAACTCTATTATATAGACCCCCGTAAAGAGTTACTTTAAAGTAATCGGATAAAGTTAACCTCCCGTATTATACGGAAAAGTTAATACGTAGAGTAAATTATAGCGGAATACGAATTAAAATAAACTAAAGGTAGCGACGCTAAATAGGAGGATTAAAAGGGCGATAATAAAATACATTAAATCTAAATTATTAACGGAGGCGTCGGTAAAGATACGAGTATCTTATTAATATATACGAGGGTCGTATAAAGAGGGTAGAATATACTTTATCGAATCTCCGGTAAACTTATTTATTTCTTTTACTTTTATCTCGGTATATAATCCGTCTACGGGGCGAGGATAAACTAGTTAATTAAACCTCCGGTTTATAAAAAGATATTTATATTTACTAAAAGACCTTATAAAATAAAATAGGAGAAAAAGTAGTTACTCGCCTTAAGAAGGTTTCTAGTTAATAGTACGGGTATAGATTTCGGGCTATAGAGGATTTCTTAAATAATAACCGTAATACTAGATAAAAGTAATACCGTAAGAAAATTTTACGTAAAGAGAAAGACGAGATAGTATTTCTATAACGATAACTCGATTATCGTCTCCGTTAATAAAATTTATAAACTCGTAATAACGCGTAGGACCAGCGATAATAATACGTTTAGTATTATTAATATTAACTACGGTAGTATACTTTAAACAATCCTATTTAATTACGCCGGAGCGTTGGATATTTAATAAAGCCACGCTACGGAGTCTCCTAGGGTAGTAATTTAAAATAAGAAACTCGTAAATACAACGGGTATTACCTATATTATAAGAAAAAAAGTAATAACGATCTATATTAATTTACTCCGTATATATCGATTCTATTATCGTTAAATTAGAGTACTCTATCTTAATTCCCGTACGGAAATATTAATATATCGGGCGGATAAATATAAAGGGTTAGAGTTTAAAAGGGTTTAATAAATTATATACACGATAAATTAAGTATTAAATCGTATAAAGGCGGATTTTATTCGTGGATACTTATTTAATTCTCTTTTATCCGACTCGACCTCGGCTAGTTTTATTAATTCTATTTTAATCTCTTTATTTATTCGTGTCAACTCGCCTAAATAATAATAAATAATATTAACTCTTTTTCTAATAAAAGGAATTACTAGTATCTAATTATATCCTTATCGTAGAATATATATATAATTATAGTTCTTCTTCTTTAGGTAATATCTTTATAATAGTCCCTTCTTTTCAGTATCCGCTTTACTCGATTATATAAATTTATAACTCTTATATTAATAGAACGACTTCGTTACTAATAATATAAAGTTAGTCTCCGCGACTTTTAATATAATAGCGAGCCTTTTTCGCTTTTAAATCTTCTCCGATAAAATAAAGAGATCTCGATTAATCTAGACGGAATAAACTCTATTAGGGAATATATTATATATTTCCTTTAATACCGGAAAGTCTTCCTCGGGAATATTAATTATTAGAATCGTATTAATAGCCTCTAAGAGACGGTGTATAAATAAAACTAGGTATAAATTATAGACGTGAATATAGAAAAGTAATTCCACGTAAATAATATAATATATAAATATAATTATAAGTAAGGTTATAAATAGATAAGTTTAGTAGAATATAGTATAATCGAGTCTAATATTCGCCTAGTTATATTTATCGAGACCTTACGTTCTACCTATAATATTATTACTATTAAGTAGGTTTAGGGGAATAAGATATAGTAAGATAATAATTAATAAACTAGTAAAGATAATAAAGAGAGTATAAATATATCGAAGAAAGAAGAAAGTATTTAAGCCCGAGTACTATAAGATAATCTTATCGGGAAGCTAGAATATATATAGGATCTAAGATATAATATTTAAAGGATATTAAATTATACGTTATCCTTTAGGTATAAGATAAATTCGAGGTTAATTAATATACTAATTTAATATCTTTATACTTATAAGGTAGTAGGAGTTTACTAGATTTATTTAAATCTATTTTTAAAAAGAGTAAATATATAGACTTCGGTAGTAAATATAACCGCCGATATTATTAATAATATTAGAAAGTTTCGGAGCGAGACCCTTTAAATATATCTTATTACTTTTATTAAAGTATAGAGCGTAGTACTAGTATTACCGAACGGAGATATTATTATCGTAGATACTATTAAATAATAGAAAGCGAGTTAGGAGAGAAATACCGGGAGATTAATACTTTAAGTATTTTCTTTCTAGATCTTATTCGTATAGCGTTCGGTAGAGGGAAACTAATTTTGAGACTTTTATATTAAACTCTAGTTATAACTCCCTTAAACTCTAGTTTCCTTTATATTTAATATTAACTCTCTTCGACTCTAGTTTTACTATATTCTCCGTCTTTAAAGTTATATTTTTAATATATAATTAACTATAAATTTTAATTTAGGCGTTATCCCGAATTAATTATAAATTATATAATCGATAGACGTTTATTCAAAGCTTTTTAATATTACGATCTTGGCGCGGGATTAATTAAACCCGTAATAAAAATAATTATAATTATAATTATAATACTAAGTAAACGATTATATTTAGTAACTCTTAGTAACTAGACTATTATAAACGACTATTTTTAATAACTCTTAGTAGCTATACTACTATAAGAGACTATAAAGATCTTAGTACGATTTTCTTCTTTTATATAAACTATATATTTTTTTAATAAATAGGAGATTCGTATTTAACTTCCCTTAAAACTTTTAATTATAGATTCTAAATATAAATATTTATTAAAATATTAATTAAATTTATTAAATTTATCTAGTTATATTTTATATTAATACGAAGTCTATTATCCTTTAATCTTTAATACTCCTTTCTACGAGTACTAATCTAGGTCCTATCGACGTTATATTTAAATATTTAACGGAGAGCCTTAATACTTTAAATACTCTTAAGATAAATACTTTAGGATTAATAAAGGCCTTAGCTCTAAATACCTAAAACGGTACTAAAAGATATAATATTATAGATAATAAAAACCGTATTAAGATCTCCCGCCTAGATTAATATTATAAAGAGCGTAAAAAGCTTAATAATTAATTTATTTAACTTTAATTATTCTTCGCTTTTAACGAGAGTATTATATTAGTTAATAAATAAACGACTTTTATTATTACTTATATAAAAGGTAATGTATAGAAATAGGTTAAATTATTCTTAAAGCGCTATATAAAAGAATTTAATAATATCGATAATTTAGTAGTAAAGCTTTAGATAAAGAACTTCTCTCGATTTAAAATTAAAATTTATTATATATTCGGACTTTCTAATAAGAGTAACATAGTAGTCTATATTATTTAATATTTAATATAGCGTAGGTCTGCGTCCGACTACTCGGTATAATTTTAATACTATATAATCTTAACGGACTAGGACGATATTATCTTTATAATAATATATCGACGAGACTTAAAGAATAATATTAAAGATAAATTTATATAGATAAAAGCCGATATCTAGGACCTTAAAATATTTATAGAATAAATAATCGGGATCGATAATAAGCTATACGAATATATAATAAAAAAATACTATAACGAAGGAACTAACGGATAAGGATGTTTAGGAATTTATAGTAACGGATATAATTCGGTTAATTATTACCGCTATAAGAAATTTAACCCGTATAATTATACGTTAATAAAACTCGATTTTACTAAAAAGAGACTTATAAAAAAATTCTAGAAAAGAGGTAAATAATAGTAAAGGGGTAAAAAAATAATAAATTATTATAATTATAATAAACCGGGCTATATCGCTAGGAACTATTACTCGAAAAATATAATAAATCGATAATAATTAAATATATTTAAGAAGGAGATACCGGATAACGTAACTAGGTCCTTTAAGAATTTAATATAAAACGATATAAGACTTAATAAATTACTAGAGATATAAAAAAATATTAAAGGAGAGATCGCCTAAAGAATTCGAGAGCTCGAAGAACTAGATAATAATAATAATAAAATTTTAAAAAAAGAATCCGAGGAAGGATAGGAATAAGAATAAAGCGTAGTAAACTTTAAAGAATAACTTTAGGCGGTAGATTACCTCGATAACTCTAGGACCTAGTCTATTATATTAGAAAAGAAACCCGAAGAAAAGAAGAAAGAAAAAAGATAATTGTCTAGAATTAATTATACCTATAATAAATATTATTTACGATATAAGTTAATATACTAGTTAATATACTTAAGCGAGTATTATAAATATTACTACAATAACTCCGGAGAACGGAAATATATCGTAAGACTAAGATATAATTATAGTTAATGAAATAACTATATTAAAGATAACTACGTATAGTACCTAGTTAAAAAGAGGGAGAATTAAGTCTTCCCGGGCTATAATAAAGAATAATAATTATAATTATAAATCTAAATAAATTATAGTAAGAAATCGAAATACTATTCCTAAAATAAATAATATTATTATTTAACCGAAGATTATAAACGATATTTCGAGTCCAAAGGATACTACGGATTTTTATCTTCGACGGGAAAAGACTAGTCCCTTATATTAAGAGGAAATATAAAGAGATTAACGTATTAACCTTAAAATAATATCTATATTTAACTTAATACGATATATATATATAGATAATAATAAGAGTTAACGAATATAGGGTTATTATAATAATAGATTCGGGAGCTACTAGTAACTTTATATTTTAGGCGGTAGTTCGGGTAATCGGCCTACTTATTTAAAAAAAGAAAGAGTAATATAAATTTTAATTAATTAACGGGTTAAAACTATTAATAAGAAAAATAGACGAGGAGATATTCCTATTATTAGTTATTATTTAACGCTACTATAAAGAGATTACCTTCGATATTATTAAAATAATTATTTATTATATTATACTAGAAATACCTTAATTAAAGAAATATAATTTAATAATCGATTAAAAGAAAGGAGTATTTATATTTTAGTATATTAAAGACGTTATTAAAATAATATTTATATATTTATAAAGGATAGTTATAAATAAGAAGTCGAACTATAGCCTAGTCGAAATTAATAACACTTTATCTTCGAATAAAGATAACCTTATAGAAGGATCCGATTTAATATATATTAATTAAAGAGGTTAATAGGGCGAATAAATTAAAGTTTCTAAAGATAAAAATAAACCTCTTAATATCCCTAAAGAGTATTAATAATAGAAGTATCTCTTTTAGAAAAAGATAACTATAAGAGTATTACCTAAATATTAGTTATAGGATTATAAAATCGAACTCGAACTTAATAAATAACCGATATTTAGACTTATTTCCACTTTATTAGAAAAAGAACTCGGAGTACTTCGCGGGTATATCGATAAGAATCTTAAAAAGGGATTTATTCGAGAATCTAAATTACTAGTAGGTTATTTAATTCTTTTTATAATAAAGAAGAATAAAAGTTTACGACTATATATAGACTATCGAAAGTTAAATAATATTATAGTAAAGAATCGGTACCCTCTATTAAATATTAGCGAGTTATAAAATCGGCTTATAATAGTAAAAATCTTTATATAACTAGATCTTCGAGGCGCGTATAATTTAATTTAAATAAAAGAAAGCGAGGAGTAGAAGATTACCTTTAAAATTAGATACGATTACTACGAATATTTAATAATACCCTTCGGACTTATTAACGTACTAGTAACCTATTAAATATTAATTAATAATATTATACGAGTATACCTAGATATAACGGTAATTATATACCTCGATAATATATTAATTTACTCTACTAATAAGGAAGAATATATTTAATATATATAGGATATCCTAATTTATTTATTACTAGCTAGATTTCTCTTTAAGTTAAAGAAATACGAGTTTTATAAAGAATTAATCGAATTCCTTAAATTTATAATAAATATAATAAATATCTATATAAACCCTAAAACGGATAGGAGTATTAAGAAATAACTTATATTATATAATATTAAAACGGTATAGAGTTTCTTAAGATTTACGAATTTTAATAAAAGATTTATTAAAGACTACTCTAAGAAAGTTTTACTATTAACGGATATTACGAAGAAAAATATTATTTTTTAATAAAGAAAAGAATAATAACGATTTTTTAAAGTATTAAAGGAGGTTTATAAGAAACCGCCGGTATTATATTCCTTTCGAAGTAACGAACCGGCTCGAATCGAAATCGACGCTTCCAATTTAATAATAAACGTTTATATACTCTAAGAAAGAAACGGTAAATAATACCCTATTATATATTATTCTAGAAAGATATTATTAGTAGAATAAAACTATAATATTTATAATAAAGAGCTACTAGTAGTAGTATCCGTACTCGAGTAGTAGAGGGTATATATAGAAAGTTATTTAGACCTCACTATTTTTATAAACTATAAGAATCTTCTTAACTTTATAATAATAAAGTAATTAAATCGAAGATAAATCCGATAATCCGAATTACTAGGATAATATAAATTTAAGATCTTTTATACTCTAGGAAAAGATAATAATCGCGCCGATATATTTAATAAATAATAAAACTATATAGAAAATAAGGATATAATAATATAACTAGTCCTCGCTTAAGAATAAAATAGATCGCTAGTTCTAATATAATAACTAGTAGCGATACTATATATCTTTATTCCCGGAATTATTAATAGTATTTAGAAAGAGTATAACGACGATACTTTAATTAAAATATTAAGAAGTTAATAACTATAAACTAAACTCTTAGAATATAATAAAAAAACTTATCTTTTTAAAGGATATCTTAAGGAGATTATTTAAAATTATTATAATAATCTAGCCTAAGAATACTTTAAAGTTATTAAAACTATAGAATTTATTTATAGAGAATACGACGCGCTAGGACTAAGGTTATACGTCGAGAAATATATTAAAGAATATATCGAGTATTAGTAGAATAAGTCTACGAGATATATTAAATACGGATAAATTTAATTCGCCCCGGTACTAGAGATACTATAAGACGATATTATAATGAACTTCGTTATTAAATTATTAAAGTCGAAAGACTTTATTATAATAGAGGCCTTTAACTCTATTATAGTAATTTATAATAAACTTAGTAAATACGCTATAATAATACTAATTAAGGAAATTTATAAAGCGGAGTAAATCGCCTTCGTATTATTAAATCGATTAATTAAGGATTACGATATCCCTAGGTTAATTACCTTTAATAGAGATAAATAGTTTATATTTAACTATTAAAAGACACTAGTTAATATAATTAGAACTAAGTTACGAATATTAACCGTATATTATTTATAGATAAATAGATAAACGGAGTAGATAAACTAAATAATAAAGATATATTTACGATATTATATTAATAAAAAGTAGAACGATTAGGTAAGGCTTTTATTTATAGTTTAATTAATATTTAATAATAACTAGTCTAATATAATAAAGTTTATACTATTCTTCGCGAATTATAATAAATACGTTAATATATTCTTTAAATCGAGATAAGGACCGAACGTGTAAAAAACCCTAATTTATATAGTTAATATAAAGGTATTATATTAAGATATATAAACCTAGATTAATTTAACGAATACTCGAACGAAAGAGATAGTGAATAAATATTAAAAAGAGTATCTTTAATTAAAGGAGGGGGATAAAATATACTTTTTAATAAAGAATATAAAGATTAAAAGACTAAATAAGAAATTAGATTATATTAAAATCGGATCATTTTCGATTAAAAAAGTTAAAGAACTAGTTAATTATAAACTAAACCTTCTAACTAACGCTAAAGTATATTTAATATTCTACGTCTCTTTACTAGAGCTAGTAGACTCTACGATATTTTTATAAAAACCCTTTTATTTCGAGACCGAAGAAGAAATAAAATATAAGGTCGAGAAGATCCTAGAATTTAATATTATAAATTAGGAATACCTTATTAAATAGAAAGAGTATAACGAATTAAAAAATATATAGGAATCTAGTATTAATTTTACGAATTATTAATAACTCTTTACGAAGTTCTACCGATATTAAAAAGAGAGTAAACGGTATATAATTAATCGAAATTAAGAGATAATTTAAAGAGCTCGGACGAAATATTAAATAAAAAGTCGTCGGGTTTAGTAATATTAACGGTATTAATTACCCGTTCGTCCGATTCTAACTCCTCGATATTTTAAAGCTCTCGCTTTATTAATTTTTCCTTCTTATTTTCTACTTTATTATATTAAGACTATAGATAAATAAGTTTTATTTATATAATTTTTATTTTAAGCTAGAGATCCTTCCTCGTTTTTTTTATATAATATATATCCGCTAGCGATACTACTAGGTCGTATTTTCTATTATTTCGTATATACCGAGTATATCGATTTAATCTAGGGCCGGTTTTATACTCTTTAAAATTAATAGAATAATTTTTATAAAGGTATATAACTATAATAAGAAGGGTTAAAGTAAACTCTTTATAATAAATAATAAAGAATTTAGATTTCTTAACTCGATAAAGAGGTATTAGAAAGAATAATTTAACTTTTAAAAATAAAAGTCGAGAGGGGGGAGTTAATATTATAATCTTAATACGAGATTAATTAAACCTATAATAAAAATAATTATAATTATATTTATAATACTAGGTAAACGATTATATTTAATAGTTTTTAATAACTAGGCTATTATAAACGATTATTCTTAATAACTTTTAGTAGTTATATTATTATAAAAGACTATAGAGGTCTTAATACAATTTTCTTTTTTTATATAAATTACGTATTTTCCTAGTAGGTAGGAGCTTCGTATTTAACTTCCCTTAAAACTTTTAATTATAAATTCTAATTATAAACGTTTATTAAAATATTAATTAAATTTATTAAATTTATTTAGTTATATCTTATATTAATACGAAGCCTATTATCCTTTAATCCTTAATACTCCTCTCTACGAGTATTAACCTAGGTTCTATTAATATTATATTTAGGTATCTAACGGAGAGCCTTAATATTTAGGGCCTATAAACTTCTTATTTATAAACGAGAGACTTTACTCCTACGTTATAACCGAAATTTAATAGTGTTATTAGATTTATAAAAATACTTCTACCTAGATTCTCTAATACTATTATTAAAATAAATTTTAAAATAGTACTAGAAGACCGAGGACGAGGCTAAAAAGATAATTTCTTTATATATAAACTTTAAGACCTCCTTATAAATCTACCGATTAATAAAGAGAAGTATATTTTTATTATAAAGCGGCCAGCGCGAGGTAATATTAGGAATCGCGATATATAATTTCTTAGTTTTATTAAGAGTTTAAAAATTAACGACCTAAACGATATTATTAAAAAGATAACTATAATACTCTCTAACGACACGCCTCGTTCCGGAGAAAGAGTACGTTATAAGTTATAGTCGCGATGATTTTATACTATATAATATTTACGTAGCCCTAGAGGGTAGAGCTCTTTAAAGTAGTATTTTAGAGCGTAGCTAGTTAAGCCCTATCTATAATTATTATTATAAATTTAAATAATTTAGTAACTCTATTCCAACTTTTTTACTAAGAATTACTTATACTACGAACGATATATAGCGAGATTCATTCTATATAGTCGAAAGATTAACGATAGTCGCGAATATAATTATAGAAACCTATACGGACTATAGGTTTAATACCGTTTATCGTAGCTTTTAATAGTCTCTCTAACGAAATTATCTCTATTATTATTAATAACCTTAGGCCGAAGGATTTAAGTTTACTTTTACGAACGACTCGTCGCTTTAATATAGTCCTATTAACTAAATTCTATAATATAACTCTTATATATACCCGGATAAATAGAGAAACCGTTTTATTATAAATAGTTTTATATAACCGCGAAGTTACCTTTAAATTCTTATTAGAAAAAGAAGTAGATATATTAATCTAAAATAACGACGGAGATACGGCGCTATATTATCTAACTACGAAAAGAAATCTACCTCTTTTAACTCTACTACTCTAATACTATTAACTTTAATACTTTTATAAAATCGATATTCGGAATAATAAAAGTGAAACACCGTTACTATATACCGTTTAAGTAGGAAACGAAGAGGTTATAAACTAACTTCTATAAACCGGTGTAGATTTATCGGCTCCGTTTATCGCTAGACTTGAAAATAAAGCCCGTTAATAAATCGAGTTAAAATTCCGTAAAGATAATAAAATACGGATATAAAATTAAGAAAAAACCGAAGAATATATTAAATACGAATATAATATATAGGGATATAAGGAAGTATTTAAAGTACTATTATATATTATAGCCGAAAAAGGGTATATAAATATTATTAAACTCTTTTTTAATACTAGTATTAATATTTAAGTTATAGTATATTACGGGATCGTATTATATTATACTACGATTAAAGAGTTTAAAGATATATTTTAACTCCTTTAAAAAGCGGGTATTAATATTTACCGGAAGGATTATTTTAATATAATAATATTCTTATCTACGGTTAATACCCTCGAGAAGAATTCGTAGTCTTTTTTATAGGGTACTATAAATACTATATAAGAAGAGAGTATTAAATATAAGGTATAAAGGAAGTACTATTATATCTTTAACTATTCGAAGGAATCTTATAAAGGGGTCGTTTATAGATACTTCTATAAATATTTATAAATTAATATACTAGTTAAAATATTATAAAAGATAACGATAGCGCTAGAATTCTTCGATATAAATAATTCTCTTAATCCCTAAACTATAAAATAAGGAAATCCTATTAGATTACTATTATAGCCCTCGCGGCTTTAGTAGTTATAAATCCGTTTAATTACCCGCCGGTCGTAACTATAACTATAACTCTCAAGAACGGATATTCGACCCTAGTTTTAAATTTCGTTCTAGTTACGAGTACTCTATACTTTATAAATACCACGGGTACTAATAACTTAACCGATTATATAACGATTTCGATTACGAATATATACGGAAATTAATTATCTCTATTTTTTCTTTCTAATACTAGCGGCCCCGCTCTAGTAGGAAATCCGTTAACGACCGTCCTCCCCGATAACTCGCCTATTTAATATACTTTCCTAATTAAATAAATAGGAAGGATATACGTTAGGTTTAAAACCGATTATCGGAGTAATAAAATCGAAGGTAATTTTACGGGTCCACCTAATATCGACGTTAACTATATCGATAATTACTCTATACCTATTATATACTCTTCTAAAGATATAGCGGTTTCTAGTTATAATATCGATCTATTTAAATAACTAGGTATTATATATAGTAGTTAAATCGACGACCCTATCTACTTTAACCCCGCTCGGAATATTATAAATAAATTTACTCCGCCTTTTTTTAAAGCTTACGTACGGGCTATTTATATTTATTTTAATAATAATAAAATTAATATAAATAACCTTAAAAGTAACCTAGTTTTTTATTATATCGGGACGTTTTATTAAATACCTTTAAAGTAACTAGTTAAAGGAGGAAATTTAATAAATATATAGATTAAAAATAATAAATTACGGGTAGAAAAAATATATAACTTTTTATCGTTAATAATTCTACTAGTATATAAATTTATTTATTATTATTACTCGCCCCGATCCTATATTTATAGAAAGGTTTATTAGGTAAATTAAGTATTTTTATATAAAGTATTATAGTTACTTCTATTAATTCGAGCGATATCCGTCTTTATTACGAACCGTGTTATAGCGAGGGATATCTCGGTTTTATAACCGACGATAATATATAGTCGCTATCTAGCTTAAATAGAAGTTTAATTTAATATATTATATATCGAAAATATTTAGAAATCGGATTTATATTTTTCTTTATAAGATATAAGCCCGTTATACGAGAATTATATAATTATAATATTATTATATTACCCTCGGAACTTTTAGCCGGTAACCGATTTTATAGTATAAGTTTATTCCGCGTAAAGTTATAAGAATTAGAGACTCGTTAAAGAGGGATCCTATTTTAACTCCCTTATTAAATATCTAGAAACTACCGACCGCCCTAAAGGAGTTAATTATAGATCTATAAAAACTAGGAGTTATATAGACCGTAATTATATTAAGGTAATAGGTTCGCTCTACTTTTATACGAAATTTAAATTTTACTACCTAGAAAATCTAGAAATCTGAAAATATACTCTTTAAAAATATTATTCTACGGTATTATCCTTGTTATTTAAATATTTATAGTTTTAGTAACTCCTAGTATAGTAAATCCCTTATACGATACGGAGGGTAAAAGTAATCCGAAGAGTAATAATTTTTTTATTAACGAAGTTAAAGGTTTAGAAACTTAAATTAAAGGCGAGATTAACGAGTAATCGGAGAAATAATAAATATAAACCTACTAGCCCTTTAAAAAATAAGGTTAAATATAGTAGAATAAGTCTTTAAAGATCGGAGCTTCCGTTTATAACGAAAGGGACTATACCGGGTTTATAGGGATAATAAATAATTTTATATAATCTCCTAAAAAAATATAACTTCCTATAGAGGATAGTATAATATATAATTTTAAACTACTCTACTAGGGCCTTAAAGACTAAAAGTAACTCGATATCTCTATTAAGAATTCTAGTAACGGAGACCGATACGGCGATTTTATTAATAGTTATTTCGCGGGTATCTCTACCTTTTATAATAATTAGGGAAATATTAACTACGTAAGATACTAGATTAATCCTAGGCTTTGAGTAAATAATAATATTATTATTATAAAATCTTTAAAGAAAGTGTATTTAGTCTATAAAATTTATTAATAAAATATTTATTCTATAGTAGTATTTAGTATAATACGCTCGAAATATCCTTTAGTTCTTAAATACTTAATGAATTAATAAATAAAATTATAACTTATATCGATATATTATCTATTCTCTTAACTTCTAAGATTTATAATCGTTTTAATTAATTCTTAAAGTTAGTAAAAAGGGATATTTATACCCGTAACCCTCTTATTTTCTCTTTATATAAAGTAAGATCCTTATACTCTAAAAGAAGTACTAGGAGTATAGACTATATAGGACGGGATAATAAAAATTATAAAAAAGTACCGGGCCTAACTTACCGAAACTACTAAAGTATACTACTATATATAAAATATAAAATAGTTTCTTTCGAGCCGATTTAATTAAAGTTTACTCGCTTTTTAAGAGAAAACTCTCCCTCGCCCTATATATTATCCTCGTACTTCTAATCCTTTTAATTATATATAGACTAAAGATAAATACTTTTATCTTTAAATTAGGGTCGGGAATCGAAGTACGATTTCTAGTCCTAGAATTAAATATTTAGGGTCCGGAGTTAGATTAGTCTTCCTTCGTAGGCGCCTATACTTTAGGTAATAAATAAAACTTCTAGTATAATAGAGGCTGAGAGCTCTCTCTCTTGGCCCTACTCCGTAGTCGAACTTCTAACCGAATAATATAGTACTATAGTAATTATAAAGATGAGAATCCTACCTCGATTTATTAACTATAAGAGACGGGTATTAACACTATACTAATCCTTAATAGAACTACCTTTATACTTATATAAAATATTACTATATTTATATCGGAGTTTATTATTATCTCTTTTACGAAGTTTCCTTAACGTATTAATCTCCTTCGGTAATAAGTATTATTTTATTAACTCGCTATCGAACCTCGCCTTATTAGCGATATTCTATATATTCGTAAACTTTTAAGTAAAGTAGATAAAATAAGAATTTCTATTTAATAGAGATTTACTCTTCGCCCCGTTTTAATTAAACCGGAGCGTAAATATTTAGAAACTATTATAGTTTCCGTTAAAGAAAACTCTAGTAAAGTACTATTAATAGTATTATAAGAATTAGTATAGTCTATCTCAGGTACTTAAAGAGTGTAAATTTCAAAACTCTTTAATCTCCCCTTCGCTCGCCGTTAGTTATCTCGCCTTTATTAGTTTTACCTAAATTAACTCCCTAGCTCGGATCGTCTTCTCTTTTTAAGAAAGAAATAATAAATATTTTTACTACTTATTACTAATTAATTTACTCTATTAAATCTTTTAATATCGATCTCATTACTTCGAAATAAGGATATAACGCTTCGATATATTAACTTAGTTAATTTATCTATTTTTCATTAATATTAATATTTTTCGTTAATTTACCTTATCGAGGTACCTTAAATTTTCTATTATCCTATATAAATATTAGTAATATCGAGATTATAGTATTCTCTCTATATAATATCTTAATCTCTTTATATTCCGATTCTATTTCCTCTACTCTAACGCTAGGATCTTAACCTCCGAGCGAACCCTACTAGTTAATATAGTCGATATATACCGGGGTAGAGACTCGATCTATATATAAATTTCTAGCCGAAAGATCTTAAAAGATAGTCGTTAGTCGAGAATTAAGTTCTAAGATACTATAATTAACGAAATAATCTAAAAACGAGAATAATATCGGGTCTTTATAACTAGTCGCGTAGTTATTATTAATGAAGTTATTCTATTTATTTTCGGGGTACTATTTATCGAAAAAACTAACTATAGTAGGAAATATTTATAAATATAGTATATTAATATCCACGTATCGTAGTTTCCTTTTAAATCTCGATATAATTATATATTTACTTCTAGCGCAGGAAGGTACTATTAATAAAGTATTAAATATAAACTAGTTATATCGCTAGAGCTCGGAGAATTTTACTCTATAAATTGGCTTAGTATATATAAACTCTATATATAGTAATAGTTATACCGCGAATCCTCCTAGCGGGGGTAATAACTTATATAAACTACGTGGAATTACCGAGTATTAAAACTTATTAATTTTAAGGTAGTTAATTATCCTATTTAAATAGTCTCTATAATATTAATTAAAATTCCTTATTACGAAAATAAAGAGCGATACTAAGGTAGTATAGAATAAGAATATAAATTAAGATTTATCTATATAGCTCTATCCTCTTACTATGAAAAATCCCGCCGTAAATATAATTTAAATATATTTAACGGCGGTCCGAGCGCGTAGATAACTTTAATACTCTTTACGTCCCTTTATTTATAAACTATTTAGATAAAAATATAATCCCGAGGTATTTAAAGAACTATACAAGAGCGGTTACCTAAAATAATACTAGGTATCGTTAAGGTTTAGATAGTTTAGCGATAAACTAGTCTAGTAATATAATTTCAAAGTTTATTTCAGGGTTCGAATAATATATAAATATAACTTCTTCGATTACTTGTTTTAAATAATCTAGGTACTCGAATTATTTAAAGTAATTACTATATTTTTATATTCTTATTATTAAATTCTTATATTCCCGTTATTATATCCTTATATCCTTATATTCCCGTCTAACCTTCGCTCTATTAATAATAGTAACGTAAGGTAGAAATATATTATTTCAATTTTCTAAATTAATATAAGAAGTGCTACGGTTTAAATAGACGAATATTAATATTTATAATAACTTCATTAGTAAAGCGGGAGACTGTACGAGAAGAGTCGAGGTACTAAATACGTATTTTCCGACTTTTCGCGGAAAAATAATAAAAAGAGAACGTTATTTAAAAATTAAAAAAAAATTATTTTAAAAGAAAAACCTAAAAATAATAACTTTGGATTTAAGATTTTAAATCCGAGATTTTTTACTAGCGTCGGGTAGCTCGTTAAGACTATATAAAGCGCTATAACTATACTAGTTTAATTTAGGTTTTAAATTATATCGATTTATAAAAATTATATATATATATAATACCCCCTTAAGCTAGCGCGGTATTATAGATTATATAATTTACTTATTACTATATATATTTAATTATTCACTAGTATTATTTAGACTAGCTTATTCCTATTTATTTAAAATTATTTAAAATAAGTCGAGGTATTAAATATATATTTAATAACTTTAGACGAAAGTAGGTATTATTTTAATCTCTAGAGCTAGGATATAAACTAAATAGATTTAAGTGTATTTTCCGTCTTTTTCGGTAGAATACTAGTTTATCGCTTTACTAATATTAATTAAATTATTTATTAAATATACGGGGTTAAATTAACTTCTTATAAAAAACTCCGTTAAAAGAAAAACGCGCTCGAAAATAAAAATATTATATTATATTAATAGCTTTTCGAAGCTAGTTAAATTAATTAATTTAATAAAGTTTATATAAGACTCTTTAATACTTAAAGCGAAGAAGTCGTAAAATTAAAAAAAACTATAAATAATTATTAAAGAGTATTTATAACTTAATAAAAAGTATTAGAGTCGGAGAAAAAAGAGCGCGCTTTTATAATATAATCTCTAAATTACGAGTCTAGTTATTATAAAGTAACCGAGAGGTTATTAAAATAAAAGTGTATTTATATCCGCGATTTTATTAAATTTCTAGATACTTTTAAAATTCCGAGGAGAGCGGATTTTAATAATAATATAAATATTAATATAATTTAACTCGAAGGGAATAAAATAAAAGGGGTATTTGAATAATTAAAAGCGAAGATAAAAAGTTTAGAATAAGAGTTTTATAATACTAAAAATAACTTTAATATAAATAACTTTTACTAGAAGAGTTATTACGTAACTTCGAGGTCGCGCCCGAAAATACGTTTATATTACCGATTTCTAAGAGTAGTAGAGAAGAAAATAAATAAATAATACTACTATCTAAAGCCCGTGAGTAGTGAAAACGAGTACGTAATTAAAGAATAAAGCGGCGGATATTGTTTTTATATTTAATTCTTAATTAACTTTACTCTTAGTTATTTTTCTACGTATTTAAATAATTCTATTAATATAAAATCTTATTATCGTAAACTCCTTGGCTATAAATCTTCTATTATAAATAATATTCCTTATATTTAAAATAGTAGTAAAAGAATTTACTCTCTCGTCGCTAAAAGCGGATTCATTAAAAGTATCGAATTATAGATAACCGTCTATATTATTAAATCCCGTATAGCGTCCCCTTTTTCTTCTAATCGATATTTTATTATTTTATTTATTTAATCCGGCTTATTTTTATTAAAACTTTATCGACCGTATATATAACTTCTTCCGAATAACTAGTATAGTTATAGGTAGTTAATATAAACAATTTTAAACTTCTCGACCCTAGTTGTATAAACTAGTTAATAAAGGAATTAAGAAATTCTTTAAATTAACGACCTTCTTCCCTATTATTCGTGGGACGATAAATTAAGAATTTTACTCTTTAAGAACTTTTCCCTAATAATAATTTTAAGAAATACTATTACGACGGCGTAGTAACTTTATGAATCGATAATATAAATATTTACTCCAATTATCCTATCTTTTTTACGGAGAGTAATTTAAGTTAAATAATACCCTTAATAACCGAGGATTTTTATATTTATAAGACCGAGTTATTTTTTATTTAGTAAATCGAAAATACGATTATATAATACCTTTATAACGTTTTATACACCCGCCTCTTTTATCTCTTCGTCGATATCGTTTATATATTTACCGATAATTTTACCGACTTCGAATAAACTATTTAATTATTAAAGTTATAGGCCGCGGCCGGTAGCGCGTCCGTTTATTTCGATAAAATTCGACCGAGAGTTATTATTATTAAATATAGAGATATAGTTAGTCCTAGTCCTACCTATAATTTTTTTAGGATAAACGATCTTTAATAGGGCCTCTATAATAGAAGTTTAAAAAAATTCTTCTCTTCGATTAAAGTATTTTATTTAGTTATTAAATAGTTATTTCTTTTAATACGTTTTCGACGGCTTAAAGAGCTCCTTTAGAGGGAGATAAACGAGATATATTAAATATAATAAAACCTCGGCTATCTATATTTTATTAAGTATATTACTCGGTTCTTTCGTATAATTATAACCTATATAGTAGTTTTAATAAGTTAGTTATTCGATTTTATATTAGCGAGCCGGAGGGGTAACGACGTCGAGTTAGATTTCGTTTATTATTTATCTAAATTTATATAATCCGAAGAGGACCATTAGGTTCTATAGGACGTATTAATAATTTTCGTTATTTTAAATATTATATTAAACGTATATCCTCTAAAGATATATAATAAAATAATCCTGGCCTTAATAAATATAGAAATTTAATATTTAATAAAAATCCGTAGTTTTCGATCTAGGAATATTTTATAATATTCAATATCGATATCTTTACCTTTAATCCTTTATTAAGACGTACGATAATTATAATCTCGTTTAATACTAGGATATCTTTGTTCGTAGTTAATTAATTTAACTTTATTTCTTTATAATCGTATCCGGGAAGCCTACCCTATAGATATATTAAAAGAAAATAACTTCTCTCGATATTAATTAGATATTAATAAAGAGTAATAAAACTTATTTTTATTATATTCGACGGATACCTAAGATTACTCTTTTTTATAAATACGTTATATACGAGGTTTATATTCGAAATATCGGCGATAAAACCTCGGCCTTTAACTTTTAATATCGGATTAATATTTATATACTTTATCGAATAAGGAAGTTTCTAATAAGATTAAGGCCGTTTATTATCGGATTATAACTCTTAAATATAAACGGTAAAGAAACTCTCGGAGTAATAATAATAAGATTTATAAATATTTTATAAAGTATTCTAGGAAAAATTTAGAGAATCTAGGATTTATTCGATATTATATATAGTATTAGCGTTAGTGGGTTTAATAATTTAATAATAGATTTTAACCTAACTAATATAAGAATAAGAGGTTTAATTATATTAATCCTCTTCCTACGCTAATTACTAGTTTCGGAGTATATAAAGATATTTAATATTTTAGTTAAATAGTTATTTTCTTTCTCTCCCGATCGAAGGAGCCTCTTTAATCGTCTCTAGTATATTCTTAAGTCGTAGTACTATAACGGATACTACGATACGGAAACCTTAGAATCTTATTTATAAGAAACTTTAAATTTATAGGGCCGTTTATTCGATTATATTTAAAACCTCTTCGCTACGAAAATTAATATTATAGTAGTTATTATTAATAAAAATATCCTAGTTTTATTAACGAATTATAACGGCTTAGATAAGTAGGACGAGAAGTATAATATAAATAAAGAATATTCCTTTTTAATTCTATATTAACGATAAGTTAGGTTATAAAATTATCCGTCCGATTAATATAAAAAACGAACTATACCTTTAATAAATATAAGTCTCTTTTAATTTACGATTATATAAACTTAAATTATCTAGAGGCCGGATAACTATAGTAATTTTAATATAAATATTCCTAGCTACCTCCGCTATTATTTATTATTAATCTTTATAATCTTTATTTATTTATATATATTTATACGACTAGCCTAATCTAGGACGGAGGTATAAATAAATATAATAATCTAATTAAATTTACGCTTTAGGAGAGTTTATATATTAATTCTTTACTCTCTAAACTTAATCTCGTAGTATTTATAGAGATAGTAGGGACGAGTATAAAAACGAAGTTATTAAAAACTACTTCTTTCTACTATATTTTATTCGACGGTTTTATTCCTCGGTTATAGCGGGTTTATATATTATCGTTCGACGACGAAAATAACTTTAGAGACGTTATAAATAATTTAAACCACGAAGACCGTAAAAATTATAAATATTTTAATATTATTTTACTAAGGAACTAGCCGGCGATAAATAATACTAACTAGATAAATAAATTACATTAACTTATTTATCTAAATTCATAGATAATTTAAGAGTATAAAGAGACGATATATACTTTATTTATAACCTCTTTCTACTTTAAACTAAGCTACGTACTAAATATATTACTAGAAAACCGAATCCGCTACTTTAGGACGATACGAAGCCGTTTTCTAAATAAAGTTATAATGAAATTATTTAAACGAATTCATTCTTCTCGTTTATCCTTCGTAATATATAATAGGGCCTTAGGATATTATTTCGGTAAACGCGACCTCTACCTATTATACCGACGATACTAGAAATTTATAGAGTTTATTATTCGGGATCTAGGTTAATTAATTAATATATATATAACGAGTATAAAAAAGCCTCGACGGAAGATTAATATTTTTCTATAAATAATATAATAGTTTATTAATTAGTAATATCTTAATACTTTTTTTAATACGGCCTATTATAAAAGTCTAAATCGTTTATATAAGTTGTATATAGTTACCGCGGATTATAAACTGAAAAGATAGGCCCTTAATAAAAAAGACCGATATATTTCAATTAAGAAGCCTCGACTATACTAGTAGTATAGTACTATTAATATCGTAGGAAGCGAAGATATCTAAATAATATTTATATTATTTTAATATATGATTTTCCTAATTAAAACCTAGTATAATTATTATTATATTTCGCCTTACTTCTTTAAAGTAGATAGGATATTACCGTAGTAATTATTATATAAGAGTTCGTTCTAGTTATTCTTAATATAGGCGACGAGTTTATATATTTTATTAAAGTTATAACGACTATAAATAAAGTTTACGCGCTTAGTAAATCGATTTATATATAACGAGCGACGTAGAGGAAAAGCCTTTTCGATTTTATTTAATAACGTTATTAATTATTAAATATCCTAGTAGACGAGAAAGAAAGTTATTAATTATTCTCTAAAACTAGATATAGATAATATAATACTATTAATTATATTACCGTTTAACGGAAAAAGGGAGAATTTAATTAAGGGATTTCTTTTTATTAATAATTAGAGTTAGTTAATATTAAGGGAGCCGAAATTAAAGCGAGAGTTAAACCTTATAGTAGCGCTAGTAATAACGTAGCTCTAGTAGACTATAAAGACGTTATTTAAAAATAAGGAAGGGGGTATCTAGAGTTAAGAAATTAATATTATAAATATTAAGACTTTAAGGTATAGTTAGTCGAGTAGTTATAATAATAAACGATCTACTCTAGTTTTAATAAAGTTAAGAATATTTAACTACGCTTTATTTCTTCTTATATTTATAAAAGCGGATATTATTTATCGGCCTAGTTATTAGTATCTTTACGGAGAGATAACTATAGTATTTATAATATTTAATTATAGCTTTAATTTAACGGAGTATTCGAATATAAAGGCCTAGTATTTTTTTAAAATCACTTCTCCCCCCTCTTCTACTTTCTCTTAAATACTATATAATAAATTATTCTATCTTTATTTATTAATTATCTCAGCGACCTTATTTAATATACTATATTAGATAAACTCCTCCTCTTTATTCTAAAAATATAACCGCTCCTTTAATTATATCTTAACCCGGATTTTTTTTAAAAAATCGTCGTATAAATTAGAAAGTTAGCGAAAATATATTTTAACTCCCTTAATGTCGTTTAATATATCTCCTTTATCTTAAAACTTAACGAGCGAATTAAATAATAAATACTCTAATATACCGAGATTTACCTTAAGGCTTTTAACGAGTAAAGAGATAATTATATTAAAAAAGATATAAAAATCCTTATTCGATAAAGATAATTAATTTATAACTAGGCTTAACTAGCTTTTACGGGGATTAATAATATATATTATATATCTAGGTTCTTAAGAGATATATTAATAAATTATAATTAAAGATATATTATAAATCGAAGACTACGAACCCCGTTATAATATTATTATTATACCGGTAAAGATAATAAGATATTATAAAATTTTTAAACTAAAAAACGAAATATATCCCTAGTCGAGTACGTTCCTATATAATATGAAATTTACTATACTACTAATATAATACCTAGTTATTTTCGATATATACTCGTTAATTTCCCGAATATATAAAGACTTTAAATATTAGTACTACCTCGTTTAAAAACGAAATAATTAAAAATTAAATATTCTAGGCCTTACCTCGGTCGACTTTAAAAAATAAATAATACTACTCGTTAAAATATATCCCGAAGAAGAGTATAAAAGGCTCTAAAAGTTTTTATTAAATATATTAATTAAAAATCTAGATAAAATAGAACGGTTTCCGAAGAATATCTCTCGGCGGCTATTCCCCTAAAATAAAGAACGTAGAATTCGTAAATACGTCGAATAAGTTATTATAAAATACGCCGATATATAACTCTTAAGGAGTTTAAATCGAAAAGAGCCCTATTATAATATCCTATTCTATATATTTAATATTAGTAAATAGATATATAATTTACGAAATTATAATTATCGACGCGTTAACTTCGTTTTACTTATAAATACTTAGTTTAATACCCCTTAATACTTCGAATACCCTATATAAAAAAGTACCGAGAAGGCGAGGAAGTAGATAGACGAGAATTTACCGAGCTATAAAGAAAGACCGAGATCTAACTCGGATAATAAACGATTTTTAAAGAAATTTAATAAATCTAGCTAAATAAATAATAAAGATAATTATCGAATTAATTAAATATAGGCTTAGGCCTTTCAAATTCCGTATTTTACTCTTTATTAATAATATATATTCTAGATACCTTCCCCGTTTATATCTAAATACTATATAATCTAGTATCTAACTACTTTCCTCGAAAATTAATATACTATAATAATTAATCTATTTATATTTATATATACCTCGCAAAGTTTAGTCCCGTTAATAATATATCGCGGATTTTTTATATTCTTAATTCTTATAGAGCCTAGGGTTAAATTATAATAAATATATACTCTAAACCCGGATAAATATAAAGTATTCGGGAATATTATCGGGAATAATATTAAATAAAAGTTAATAATTAAATAATCGTATACGCGGACGTAGATTATTAATTAATAGCGGTATCGACCCCTCTATTTACTTTTAACTCCTCGATTAATTTTAACTCCCCCTCTAGTTTTAATACCCTCTAGTTTTAATATCCTCTAATTCTAGTACTCTCTAGTTCTAGTACCCTCTAATTCTAATACCCTTTAGTTCTAGTACCCTTTAATTCTAATACTCTCTAGTTCTAGTACTCTTTAATTCTAGTACTCTTTAGTTTTAATACCCTTTAATTCTAGTACCCCCTCTATTTCCGGTATTCCTAGCGGGCGTTTATAAAAACTAAATTTAAATAAAGCGGACGCCGCTCTAAAGAATTCTTATATTGTATAATTTAGATTTCTATTAGCTAGTCCGTATACTCGAACTCCCTCTAATTTATTTAGTTATTAAAATCTTTAAAAATTTCTAGCCCGGCTAGTAGAGAATTAACCTTAAATTTATATTAAGCTCGTAGGTAAAATTACGAGTATAACGATTAAATATATAAAATAAGAGAAACGCCTTTAGTAATAATAATTTAAATAAAGTAGTCTTTATTCTTTTAATATTCGAAGTATTTTATATTCTAGGTAAGAGAATAATATAACCGCCTAAACCTTTTATACTATAGTAAGGTTTCGAAACTCTCTATCTTCTTATTATTAATATAGATTTTTCAATATCTCTATTTATCGGTAAAGTAGTAAGCTAGTATTCTACCGAAAAAGGTAAAAAATATACTTAGATTTATTTAGCTTATGTCCTAGCCCTAGAGATTAAAATAATACCTACTTTCGTCTAAAGTTACTAAATACGTATTTAGTACCTCGATTTATTTTAAATAATTTTAAATAAATAGGAATAAACTAGTCTAAATAATACCGATAAATAATTAAATATATATAATAATAAGTAAATTATATAATCTATAATACCGCGCTAACTTAAGGGGGTATTACGCGCGTATATAATTTTTATAAATCGACGTAATTTAAAATCTAAATTAAATTAGTATAGTTATAATACTCTATATAACTTTAACGAGCTACCTAATACTAGTAAAAAATCACGGATTTAAAATCTTAAATCCGAAGTTACTATTTTTAGGTTTTTCTTTTAAAATTTTTTTTTTTTTTTTTTTAAATAACGTTCTCTTTTTATTATTTTTCCGCGAAAAGTCGGAAAATACGTATTTAGTACCTCGACTTTTCTCGTACAGTCTCCCGCTTTACCGATATTAGATCGACTATAAATTCTCTAACCTCCTAAATAGCCTTCTAAAGAGCTTCTACTAAGTCTAGAGTTTATATATATAATTTCACTACTTCTATAATAATTAACTATCTTATATAATAATTTCGAGACTCGTATATTTTTTGAATATAATTAATAAATTTATTAATTAGCTAGCGTAGTTAAGACTTAAATCATTTAAGAGCGAGCGCTTCTAAATTATTTATTTGAAAATCACGTGTAATAAGAGCTACGGTTAAATATTTGAATAATTCTAACTCGTTTTCTAAGAAGTACTTTTAATATACCCTTCGATATACCTCGATTTAAAGACCTACCTATATCACGAAGTATTTCTATAGGTTATAAAGAATATCGGTTTTTATATATATACTAGAAGACCCTTTAATATAAATATATATTTTAAATAAATTAATTTATTTATTTATAGGAGTCTACTCTCTAAATTTTTTAAGAGTTCGTTATAAATATAAAGACTTTAATATATAAAAATTATTTAATAAATTAGAATTTCGATTCCGGTCGTCTTAAAGAGGAGTTTAATATTAAAGTATTCGAAGTTATTAAAAAAGTTAAAAATAATTAGTTTAGAGTTTAAAGTTATAATAAGGTAATATACTTTATATATATTTTATAAGTATATTCGGAGCTCTTATACGAAGATCTACTTTTAAATATTTAGAGTTTAATAATCGAAATCATTATAATCTATATACTATAATTTAATAAATAAATATTTTAATTAATTTATAACTATCTTTTAAAGGTCTAAGCGAGAAGGCGGTAGAAAAATATTAAATTATATTTTGGAACTTCCTACTCTATAAATAGTCTCTAAGTATTTAATTATTACCCCCTCCTATATATTTAACTTTTAAATATCTACTTCGGTATTAACCTACTTTTATAATACCGTTTTTTATAATATTTATTTTTATAGTATTTACTTTTATAGTACCTACTTTTACGGTACCTACTATTACGGTACCGTCTTCTATAGTACCTACTTTTATAGTACCGTCTTTCACGGTATTTATTTTTATAGTATTATTTTTTATAGTACCTACTTTTAGCCCGTAAAGTAGGTACCGTGAAAAATAGTATTATAAAAGTAGGTACCGTGAAAGCCGGTATCGTGGAAATAAGTCTTTTCCGGTATTTATTTTCATAGTATATATATTTATAGTACGATATTTCATAATAACACATATTGAATAAACTCTAAATATTTAAATAATATTTTATTATTTATAAAATAGTATTATTTACTAATATCATTTCTAAAATCTCTATAGTATAGATAAAATATCCTAATTACTTAACCTAGCCGCTCTTAAAGTATAAAATATATAAAACACGAGGTACGTTCCGAGAGGCTCTTAAAATAGAAAGTTATATTTATTTATATTAAAATATATCTCTAGATCTAGATTAATTAAAGGACTTACCTATTTTAATTTTTATAAAAACTTATACTATATTATTATTAAAAAGTCCTCTACTTTAAAACTATTTTTTTATTTATTTAAATCCTTTAACTTCGTAGACTAAGGGTCTAGAATATACGTTATAAACTTTGTTAACTTTATTATAATAACTCCGAGGCTTCGAATATTATTACGCTTATTATCTAGATTAAATTATCTTTTTTCGATAAAAGAATCGCCGATATTCGTTTAATATATTAATAACCGCCTACGCCCGGTCTTCTTCTAAAATTTATTAATTTTTATCCTTCCGTTAAAATTAAATAAGATCGTATTATAATTAAGCGCGTTATAAATTAAATTAAACTCTTTATATATATAAAGGAGGCCGTTTACTACCTATTGTCTATAAATATAATAAACTCTAAATTAATCGATATTAATATTTATTTTTCGGTAGATTACCGCGATCTAAAAGACTTTTAACGGACGATTTTATAAAATACCCGTTATATATCGTAATAATACGTTTATTTATTTATAAACGAAAATAATATTATCATTTTCGATATAAATATCTTTAATATTAATAATCTAATTATAGGTAGACGGCGGTATTTAATAAATAAAACCCTCGGGTTTTCTTACCCGTTTAATAACTACTCGCTTCCGATTATCCGTATCGTCGACTCCGATAACCGTAGGTCTAGCCTATTTAATCGTTATAAAATAATAATAAAATCGATTAAAAAATATCTTAATAAATTTCTCGTTTTTTGGTACTCTTAGAATTATAATATTATTCCCTTTATAATTAGGTTTAGGAAACCGTAATTTCATAGGATTATTTATTTTTTTACGGTTTTTAGGAATCCGAGGAAAAGACGATATTATCGAGGTATCCGGGTTAATATACTTTATTATTACTTCTTTATTAATTTTATTATTCTTAAACCTCGCCCAATAGCCCTAGGTTTAAATAATAGGCCTTCCGTTATTAGATATTTTAGAGAGTTTAAGAATAAAGCGGAAGGTAGGAAAACTTAAGGATTATTTTATAATATATTTTACTCTAAACTCTATAAATTAATAATAGATATTTAAATAATAAGAAATAAATATATATTATATATAAATTATTCCTATAAAGTAAATAGGGGAACCTAGCTCTAATAATAAATATAAAAGATACTAGCGATTCTAGATACTATTTCATCGGCACGGAGCTTTTAATATTTAATTATTTTCTATATAATACGAAAATTCTAATTTAATAAGAGACTATATCTAATAAATTTAATCGCTACGGGATATTTTTAGACCTCTAAATAAAAGATTATAAATATTATCGCCTTTCCGCTAGCTAGTACTCGAGTTCTAATAATTCTATACTTTTTTAGAGATATAGCCTAACTAGGTCCTATATTTTATCGCGAATATTCTCGTTCGTTAAAACTATAAACGATATTAATTCGGAGTTTTTCTTAAAAGATTATTTACGAACCCGTAATTAAAGTCCTCCCTATACTATAACTAGTTTCCGAATCGACTTAATTATATAGTAAACTAGGAAGGTCTATCTCTCCGCTATAATAGGCGACGCGTTAGTATTTTCCTAAATATTAAAGATCTAGATCTAAGCGCGCATTAACGAAGAAAATCGAGATATATAATAATTAAATTAGTACGGTTTAGTTAGCCTCAGCCTCTCTAATTCTAAAGATATAAATTTATTTATATAGTTATAATTTAAAATATCTTCCTTCAGCGCCCTATTAAATAAGTTATTCGCTAGGTATTTATTATTTATTAAAGTTAAAGGATATCGGCGCTAAAGGAGTAAAAGGTAGGTTAATCGAGATTTTATAATTATTATATTAAATAAATATTACGCGTCCGTATCTTAATACGGTTAAACCCTTATATTAACTCTTTTAATAATAATAACTATACCGCGATATTAAAATCACTAGCGATTATTATTATTTTATTATATTTACCGCCTAAAATAATCGAGTTATAAAGTTTATTAATAAACGCGATCTAGAAATTAAATAATTTAAATTAATTTAAATAATTCCTAGCGAAGCTAAAGGCCCTCCTTTTAAATTCATTATATAACTCTATTTATAATTTATCGTTTTCTTAATAATTATCGGCGTAGTTTAAAAATCTTCGTATAATATTACTCCGTAGCTCTATTAAGAGCTCGAGGGAGACTAGGTATCCGTTTTTTTATAAAATAATAATAAATAAATAATTTTATAAAGAAGTAAAAGAATCGATTAACGGAATCTATATATTAATATATTATTCGGCTTTCACCTTTTAAGGTCTACCAAGGAAGATAATTATCTAGATAATATAATTCTATCTCGTAATTAAAGCTCGCGAGTAGCCTCGATTAATAATAATATTTCGATATAAAATAATAATACCCTTTAAAATAAACGTAATTATAAATATATAGTTAAAGGTAAATAGGTAAATATAGAGAAGTTTCGACTAAAAAAGAATATATCTTTAAAGAGTATAAACGACGATAATTACTAACACCTAGTAATAACGAAGGAAGACTTTATATAATAATAACCGAAATACACGCGGCGATAAGATAAATAACGAGGCTATATATATAATTACCTATAAAGAGTATTAATAGAATACTCTTATTAAATATAGCGGCGCTTACGATTAATTTAAATATCTACTATAACTAGCCTACGTTAAAGCTCGGTTTAGTAGTTATATAAATTAAAATATAAAGTAACCTTAAAAGAATAGATATAGTCCCTATAAATATATAGAAGATATAATATATAACTAGTAAAATACCTAATAAATCGTAAATAAAATTAAAGTAAAATCTAAAGTAAGTTAGTATTATATTAATTAATAATAAATAGCCCGCTCGAATACTCGCTTCCTTTATAATCGATACTTTAAAACTAGTATAAAAGATATTAACGACGAGATAAATTAGTTAAAGAGATATCTACGCGACGGTCTACGACTTAAAGAAACGGTATCGTCCTATAAATATAAAAAGTAGGAAATACTTCTATATTAATATTTAATAAGGCCTAAAGAACCGGGTTAAATAAATTATAAAATATATAAAGAGTAAGAGAATAATACTACCGCCTACGGTAATAATATAATTTAGAGGTATATCTACTTCTACTTCGGAAAGTTAAAAATACTAATAATATATAAATAAAATAAACGGGTTTATTTTAAAATTAATAATACCTAGTTTATTTTATAATATTTTTATCTTCGATTTTAGAATCTCTACTAGAGATAAATAGTTAATACTAGGTTAATAATAAAGGAGTTAATATTAAACGAGGGTATCTAAAACTAGAGGGTATCTAAAACTAGAGGGTATTTAAAGTAGATTAAGGGGTAACTATTTCTAGAACCTAAAACGCGAAACTCGAAATAAATACGAGAATAGAGTATATTTAAGACTAGAGAGGAGGAATAAAAGAAATTAAAATTATAATAACTTTAGAGAAAAAGAAACTACCGGGATAAATAAGAAAGAATAAATAATTTAAAATAATTAAAATTATATTACGGCGAAGGGAAGGGATTAAAGAAGAGAGAATATCGTATCTATACCTTTTATATATCCCTTATAAATACTATCGGCTTTATATATTACTCGGGTTATTATTCGATTAATAATTATTCGTAAATACCCCTCGATTAAAAAGTATTTTAAAGCTAGTATATACTCTATTATAAATAACTTATTATCTAATAACTTATAGATCTTTCGAGAGAAGAGCCGAATATTTTACGTTTTAGTTAAGATTCTCTTTAATAAAATCTACTATAAAGAGCTTCCTTATAACCCGCGCTAATTTAATAAAAAGAGTATTATAATATTACTCGATTTCTTCCGCTTAGAGGGTTATTTACACTTAAATCCCGAAAACTATATTCCTATATTAATATCTCGGTTTATTATAACCCGAGGCCTCTATTTAGGAGAAGAACTACTACGCTTTAATCCCGAGTATCCTATAATTTATTTATATAGAAGATACCGCCTAAAAGCGGCGCGGAAATTTTTTACGGGGGATAAAAATAAATAATAAATCGTAAATCTTTATTTTAGAGGTAAAAGAGTTAATTATCTTTAAAGAAAATACTCGTTAATAGAAATTAAACCTTAAACCCTAGGTTAAAGATATCCTACGGTAATATATAATAAACTCTACGAAATATTATAATAAAGATATCGTCCGTTAAATTCGGATCTCTACCCTATATAACGATACTATAAAAAGACGGAAATAATTTATTAAGTTTTCGAAAAATATATAAAGATATTTTCTACGATTAAAAATACTTTTAGAGAAGTTCTTAAAGAGCCTAAATACTCTAATCCCGTTTATAGATTTATAATTAACATTATAACTAGGAACCTTTACGCGACTTCTAGATTTATATTATCTTAAGGTACGAGCTTTATCTTTATATTATATCGTTCTCTAATAAATAATATAAGGAAATAACCCGTTATTTACGTCGAATTAAAAATATATAAATATATATCGTCGGGGACGAGGAGGTAGACTAGTTATAACTCGATATTAATATAATTATAATCCTATAAAGCCGTTATCCCTTATAATTATCGGAAGATTATATATATATTTAGATTAAAATACTCGCTAGCGATATCCTCTCGGCGGTTATAATTAATAATTAATAATTACGGATCCTCGACTATATTTACTCGATAAAGTATATAATTCTATTTATTTATATTTTTCTTAAAGATACGAAATATCTTAAACCTCTTATAAAAGTTTTAAAGAAACTATTACCGAGTAAATATAAAGACTTTATATTTTAATATTTTAGCGCCCTTTAAAACGGATAAACGAAGGTAAAGATATAAACGAGTAAATATATTTTTAAGAATTAAATATCGCCTTCTAGTTACTCTTTATAATTATTATATTATTAATTTTAACTCTTTACCCTCCGATACTTCCTTATTATAAATAATTAATCGCCGCGGAGAGATAAAACGAAGTAGAGCGCTTTATATAAAGGGCGGTAACCGCGACGGTAGTACGAGCTTTAGTTACTAGCGTTTAAAAATAACTACCGACGAATTCGTTATTTATACTATAATCGAACGGTAGCGGATATTAAAATAATCGAGGACTATAAATAAAATATCCTATTTTCTAAATACTACGCGATTAATCTAAACCGAATATATTAAATAGTATTTATAAATTATTAACTCTTTAACGATATATTATATATTAAAAAGAAACTAGTTATTCTAGTATTAACCTCGGATTATAAGAGCTATAAATCGGATATTTTTAATCGATATAGTAAACCGTAGGAGCGTTCTTTTTTAAATAAACGAAGAAAGTCTTTTTTTTAAATATATCTACTCGAATCCTTATAATATTATTCTTAAATATTATTTAACTTCCTTCGCCGTTAAACGAGATTTCTTTTATATTTTCTTCGGTTCGGAAGAAAACGACCTAAACTAATAATTATTATTCGAGGCCTTTTATAACGGCTACTATAAATATTAAAAAGAAAATATTTATATACCTAATTTCGAGACGTAGTTAGCGGGTTATTATTTTTTATTTACGTAGGACGTACCCGATATAGGCGAAAACGTAGTTTTAGAATAAAGTTACGATAGCGGGCTAAATCTTAACAATATTATTAAACTAATTCCCTCTCCGCGGGAATCGATATTATCGCCGGTAGAGTCGATCTCGCCGGTCTCGCCGGTAGTAAATATACAAATATCTTTTATTTTTTATATACCGCCTTCGAGTCCCGCCTAACCCCGGTTATTTATATATATATTTAAATAGTAAAACGGGGAGGAAACTATCTCTTTAATATAAACTTTATACTTTATCTTTAGTAACCGAACGAGTATTAAAGAGTATATATTCGCGGTATTTTCTCCTACTAGAAATAATAGGTTTCGTAAATACTACGTTAATTCTTATAATAAACTCTCTATAAATACTACTCTATATCGGTAAAGTAGTAAGTTAGTATTCTATTAAAAAAGACGGAAAATATATTTAGATTTATTTAATTTATATCCTAGCCCTAGAGATTAAAATAATACCTACTTTCGTCTAAAATTACTAAATATATATTTAGTACCTCGATTTATTTTAAATAATTTTAAATAAATAGGAATAAACTAGTCTAAATAGTATCGGTAAATAATTAGATATATATAGTAATAAATAAATTATATAATCTATAATATCGCGCTAGCTTAAGGGGGTATTACGCGTATATATAATTTTTATAAATTAATATAATTTAAAATCTAAATTAGATTAGTATAATTATAATATTTTATATAACCTTAGCGAGCTACCCGACGCTAATAAAAAATCACGGATTTAAAATCTTAAATCCGAAGTTATTATTTTTAGGTTTTTTTTTTTTAAATTTTTTTTTTTTTTTTTTTTTTTAAATAACGTTCTCTTTTTATTATTTTTCCGCGAAAAGTCGGAAAATACGTATTTAGTACCTCGACTCTTCTCGTATAATCTCCCGCTTTACTAATATATAACTACCGTCCGTCTCCCGCTTTATCGCGCGGGATAATAGTAAGCGACTAAAGTTAATAGTAACGACTATTATCCTCGAAGAGGCTCGTTTAAAACGATTATAAATAATAATTATAATCTCGTAGTATAGTATTTAGGAATTAATACGTCGATTCGAAAATTACGAAGATCCCGAGGAGGAATTATAAAGTCTTAGAAGATACGGGTATTATATATATAATTTAATAAATAATAATAACGCGGTTTAGTTACTTTATCTCTAACTCCGTTTAAATTAAAATAGCGGAATAAATATCTACTCTCCCTTCGTACCTCGCTTTCCTCCTTTCTTTATAAAAGTATTAATATTATAATACACGTATTACCTCTTCTATATTCTTTATTATTTCGTTAAAATTTATCTTAAATAAATCTAGGCTCTCTACTAGCCCCTTTATATTATTTTCTTTAATAATAAATTTTCCTAATAATATTCCCTATATCTCTAGTATATATTCTTTTAGATCTAATATTTTTAAGACTTTTAAATTCGAGGTAGATAATTTATCGAGGCGCTCGCGCCGCTTCGTTTAATTTTAAACGCGGAGCTACTTCCCTTTTTAAATTTCTTTATATTAAATTATTTACTATTTCCTTCGAGGACGATCCGTCTTTTTATATTCTATCGCGGGTCTCGGCCCTTTATTTATATTAAGCCTAAAGTTCGGGCGTAGTAAATTACTTTAACGTAATAGATATAATTACGATATACTAGTAGATTATATTATATCGACTCGTAGATTAGATTTTTATAGTTTTAACTTTAAATATAAGTCTCCTAGAGAATATAGGCGTCTAAATTAATACGTTCTTTAGTAATCGTCGTTTTTTAGTAGATTTCTTAATTCTTATTCTTATATAGTATTTAATCCTAGTACGAGTATCTATTTCTAGCTCGAGTATTTATTTCTAGCTCGAGTATTCACTTCTAACTTAAGTGTTAATATCTTCTTTAAACTCTAATATCTATATTATATTTATATCTTCTTAGTTATAAATATTCTATTAAATTTATTACTACCTCTTTTTTATCGGTCCTAAATAAGAGAGGCTTAATAATATATAGCCTAGATATTTATTCGTAAAGTCCTTCTTAAATATAAAGCCGAATCTATATATTATTATTTATATATTATTTAGGTCCTTAAAATATAGGCTTAAATTTCTAAATTAAACGCGACCGAAATATAGTCGTAATATATAGCGGGACTTATTTTATTAAATTATTATTTACTTTTAACTCCCTTTTAAATATTTATTTTTAACTAAACGAGGAGGGGAGTTAGAATTAAATAAATATAAAAACTTAAGAGAATTCGTCGGACGATAATAATAAAAAATAATTTATCGATCGAAGGTAGAAATATTATACTTTTTTCCGAATCTTCCTTTAACTTTAAATAAAATAAAAAAATCGAGTATTATAAATTTAAAGCGAAGGCCTAGTATATTATCTCTATAACCTCCGAAGTTTAAATTACCGTAGTAATTAATTAAAAATCGTAAGGCGGGCCTATCGCGTACTCTCTACCTCTTATTAATTAAAGAGGGTAAACGATTTATCTTATTTAATAAATAAAATAATTCTCCGCGGGAAGAAGAGGGAAAAAAATATAAAATTATTAAAAAAAAAGGAATTCTAAATATATTATTTTATCTAGTTAATTTTCCTTTACTAGAGTCTCGATATCCTTTTATTAATTAATATTATATTATTCCTCTAGTAGAATTAATAAAAGTATAGGAATCGACTCTCGACTAGATCGACTAGTCTAAAATAGTATAAAAGGTAGAAGGGATAAAAAAGTCTAATATTTATCGAAATATCTTTAAAACGATTATATATTCTTATATTAAGGAACTACTAAAATAAAAAGAATATGGGAAGATTATAAAGATCGAATTTAATAAACTAGATAATAAAAATAACGATACCGAGAGTAGGAATAATAGTAGTAAAGAGGGTAACGGGGATAACTTTTAGTATTTAGAGGATAATACTTTAGAGAGCGATGAGAGTAGGTTTAAAAGCGAGGATTATATAAATAACGAGACTAATAATAAAGACAGCGATAATAAAGATTATAATAATAATAAAGATTAGGAGGACGACGACTATAAAGTAATTAATAATTAGATATCGGTTTTATTATAAAGGACGTTATTAATTTGGCCTTTCAAAGAATAATAACTTCTATAAATTAATTAAATAGTTCTCTCCGCTAATAATATAAATATCTACTCGTATAAGGAAATTCCTAGTTATTTATACTACACTAACTAGTTATAGAGGTAATCTCGGTATTACCGTTTATTCGGTATTAATATTCCTATCTCTTTTTAATATTACCTCTACGTATTTTAAGAGACCTTCTCTAGCTTCCTCGAAAACTTTATTATAATTATATTAATTAACTTTTCTCGCGTAATATTAATTTATAATTCTATCTAGTAGTTTTTATAATAATACTTCTTTATTAAAGACCTCCGTAAAAAGTCGAATTATTTCTTCGCTAGTATTAAGAGTATATAGTACGCGTAGGAGTAATAAGGTTATTTATTTAAAAACCGCCCGTCTATTACTAATATCTTAACTATTTAAAATAGTATTAAAGTCCGTTAAATAGCTACCCTAAATAAGTTAAATAATATCGTCTATAATATATAGAAATAGTCGCTCGCGGTATAATAAAGTAGCTAGGATTAGTATAAATACTTTAAATATTTATTCGAGTTAAAGGTCTTTAATTAATCTTTAATATAAATTTAAACTCTCCTCCGATTTTATTTAATTACTTAATACTTCGAGGGTCTAATCATAATATGTAGAGCTCTAAATAAAAAATACAAGTATATTATTCTCTTCTTTCCGAAGGGATAGAAGTTAACGGTAAATATATTCACTATCTTTCGTTAATACTATTTCTTTATTATACGTAGGATTATAATTTATAAGTAGAAACGAATTTAATCGATTTATCGTATACCGAAACTATATAGTAGTTACGACGGAAGATTTTAGGTTATTATTAACGCGCGCGAGCTTTAATTTTAATAATATTATATTAAATAGTTTTCGGGAAACCCGATAAGTACTAGTAATATTATATAAAGACTTTATTCGAGTATATCTAGTATAGCTAGCTTTAATAGGTCCGCGAAAAGTTTCGATTTAAAGAGCGCGCCCTATATTCTTTCTTAGTCGAAACGTTTAAATTACCGTAAATAGGGGATACCTAGAAAATTAGCGTAAAAAGACGTATTTTAACTTATTGTATATTTTATTCCGAAGTCGTATTATCGATAATCTACTTTACTATTAGAAGATTTAAGAAAGTTCCGAAATAAGGAAATTATCTATTACTCTAATCTTTTTCGAATCCCGATAAAGAAATCTACCGCCGTTAATAACCTAGATAAATTTATATAATTATTTCGGAAAGATTAAAGCTAATTATTCTAGTCCTACTCGAGGATATCGAGGGCGGGAGTAGTATTATACTAGTTATAATATCTTAGATAAAAGTATAAAAGATTTTACGTAAAATTATTAAAGATTCAAGGGTTAGAATACTAGGCGTTATTAATAAATATATTAAAAAGTAGATATAAACTTATTTAAATATCTTAATATAGGATTATTTTTTTAAACTTTATACCGAGGCTAGCCTTTCTAATAACTCTTCGATAATATTCTACCGGTCTATATCCCTATCCGTTATATATTACTTTTATAGTATTATCGAGTATATTAATTTAAGCTCTTTTTTTAGTCTTTTAAATCCCGTAGATATATATATCCTCTTTAACTAGCTTAAACGGATTATAATCGACGATTAATTTAAAATCTTAGAAATTCTCTACGAGTAAATCGAGATATAGTATTATAATAACGAGTTTATAAGATTTAATATACTTATATTTTATAATATAAGAAATTATATTAATTATAATACCCGATTCCGAAGAGAAGTAATCTAAATCGAAAGCCTCTAGGAGGGGTTTATTTATAAAGAAATAAATAAGAGTTTATAACCCGTCGCTAAAATCGGGACGTAATTCTCTAGATTAACGCGGAAGCGTTTTTAATATTTACGAAAAGTTATAAGATATCTATAAAGATTCTTAAAGTTAAGAACTTAAGATATATTATTTATTTATTTATTCCTAATAAATTATATATAGTCTTAATCTCCTCGCTGATCTAGATATCTTTAAAAATTAACTAGGCGAGATTAATCTCCGGTAAATATAATATTATATTCGTTATTATAACTATTTATAAATATAGGACGATTTAGATAAATTAGACGTAAGAGAAAATAACTAGAATAATAGGAGGGGGTTTTAAATAAAATATATATATTCTTTTAATAATGTGATTTAGAGGTATATAACCTCCGGACCGAGTATACCCCTCTACGCGCGATATTATACTTTAAGTTTTAAATCTTTAGATAGAGGTATAAACTCTATTTTATTTAATAACCCTATTTTATCCTATTTAGAGAGGGGAAAGATATAATATACCGCGCCATTTTCAGCTATAAAGGAATACTATATATAGTTTTTACACGGACCGGGTTAAGTCCTTCGCGCTAAAACTAGGGGCTAATTTCCCGCGCTTAATTATTTTCTATCTATTAAATAATTTATTATTTATCGAAGGGTTTACGATTTATCTTAATACTATTATATTTTAGGAACTTTTTCGATATACTCTCGGGTATTATCGATATATCCCCGTTATTATACTTTACGGACGGAATCCTAGTTAATTTATATATATAATAATTTTATAAATATATATAAATCTAATCTCCTTTTAATTATAATCTCGTATTAATAAAATAAACTATCTTTATATTTAAAATAATTCTACGATAATTAACGCGGACAGTAAAGGAGTTTAACGTCGATAAAATAAAATAGAGGATTTAATAAATAATAATTATCTACTATATTACGATCTTAATAAAATCGTACTCTTTATTTTTATATTTATTTAACTTCTCTTTTCTCCCCTTATAATAATATTTTAATAATTATTAATTTTCTTATTATTCGTATTTATTAAGCGAGGAGTGTAATAGTTATAAAGTATTTCTAGTTAAAATCCTAGAAATCTTCGGCGCTTTAGGTTCTTTTATTTTTTAATATAATATTCTTTAAACCCTTAAGCGCTATAAATATATAGTTTATAATAAAATCGTATTCCTCCTCGAATATTTATAATATTCTTAATTTAATTCGATCGATTACGCCTAATAGAGCCTCTTAACGAGGGAGCGATTTATATCGTTTTTATTATTTACTCTCTTTTAAATCGTTTTAGGTAGATTAAACGGATTTATTTCCTAGATAAATTTAAACTAGAATATTAATTTATAAATTTAGTTAAAAATCGTATCCTTAACCGATAATTTTATATATAGTATTTTTAGGCCGAAGTAATCGCCTAGAGACTATTAAATTATAATAATATTCGTTTATTATAAAAGAGGTTAATATAATAAAGCCCGGACCTTTCCCGTTATTTCTTTTTTCTATCTTTTTATTTAAATTAAAGATATCTAGTATAAAGACCTTATAATTAATATATTTATAAAATATAAATCGGTATACTTTATAATCTTTTTCTAATTATAATAATTACTTTTTAACTACTTTTTATTATAATATAATAATACCCTAGTAATCCTTTATAATATATTAAGATTTAATTTATTCGGCGTTATTTTTAATACCGGTCGAACTATTAACTTTATTATTTTATAACGTCGTAGGCTCTCGGGCGTAGAGTAATTACTTTTTTTAAACTCTTAACGACCTTATATAAATACCTATCGACCTAGTATCTAGTTCGAGATCGAGCGACGAGAAATGAAAACGTAACGTAGGTATTTTAATAAGATTTCGGTAGCGCTAGAAAGAAAAAGACTTTAAGAATACGTATATTATTACCGAATTAAAATAAAGAATTCGCGATTTAACTAAGATTTATAAACTTTATCGCGAATAACGAGATTATTTTTATAATTTAATTAAATTAGGCGGCGACCTAAAGATAAAAGACTTATTAATATTATTTTCTAGCTTTTCCGATAAATCGTAGAGTTATTTAATAATAGAGTAATTAAGGTCCTATAGAGAATTTATAAGAGTTTTATTTATTAATATTTATAGTAGCGAGCTCCGTAAAGTCTAGTCGTATTTAATATTCTACGGGTATTGATACCTCGTAGCTATATACTTCTAAGATAAGGTATCGTATTAAATACGAGTTTATATATTATATAATTAAATATTATTAAATAAACGGGATAATATAGAGCTTTAAGATACTTTATATAATATAGGTCTAAAGTTATCGCCGTAATAATACTACTATTTAGTTAGATTATACTAGTCTCTACTACTAGTTATTATTAACTACTACTAGTTATTACTAGTTATATATTACCTATATATTAGGTAATTACTTTTTATCGCTAGTTATTAATAAGTTAACGTCGTCCGTCTACGATTTAGACTCGAGAAAAAGACTATATTAAGAATTTATTCGTTTATCGTCCTTTCTTAGGAGGCCTTTAGATTATTTAATAATTATTATCTAGGAAATAATACTAGATATAATATATCTACGTCTAATAATTTAGGGGTCGCCGTAAAATAAAGTTACGAGCGAATATAAATTTAATTATTTAAGAGGGAGTTAGAAAGAGACGTTTTATAGAATATAATTCCTGAATTAAAATTAGCGTATATTATCTTAAGTTACTTTTACGCCCTATATCGCGCTTATTTTAACTTTATTAATTATTAATCAACTTTATTATATATTATATTTATATTATATTCTCTACCTCTAAGAAATTAAAATTTATATAGATAAATACCTTTAAGGATATTAAAAATACCGAGTTAGAGTAATTTATTATTAAGTGTTAAGGCTCTCCGTTAGATACTATAATATAACGTCGATAGGACCTAGATTAATACTCGTAGAGAAGAGTATTAAGAATTAAAGATAATAAACTTCGTATTAATTAGAGATATAATTAAATAAGTTTAATAAACTTAATTAAAGATTTAATAAACGTTTATATTTAGAATTTATAATTAAAAGTTTTAAGAGAAGTTAAGTACGAAGTTTTTAACTACTAGGAAAATATATAATTTATATAATTAAAGGAAACTATGTTATTTATTTATTTACTTATTTATTTTATTATTAAATAGTTAAACGGTCGAGCGTTTTATTTATTTATTTACTCGTTTATATATTACGTCGAGTAGTAAATAGACTTTTAGCCTATTAAGTATATTAAGTTTATTAAAGTTCGAGGGAACTTTAATCGTAATATTACTACTCTCTTTTAATTTTTTTTATCCTTAAAGATAATTTAATATCTTCTCGTTAAATAAAGTAACGTAATAACCTTTGGGAATAAATTATTATATACGGTCTTATAGTTATAATTACTTATACGCGTTACGTAATACGTTAAACCGAATATCGATTATCTTCTTTATCGAAGAAGTATAAGGAGTATATTAGGACCGGGAAAAAATACGAGCCCTTAAAGACCGTTATTGATTTTTTAGGTATTAATAAGGCTTTGGAGCGCTTAGAACGTAAAGAGGAAAAAATTAAGACTACGTAAGAAATAACGAACGAGATCGTTTTTTAAAAGAATACGAAGTTAAAGAGACTTCGCCGATAAAAGAAATTCCTAAAGGAGCGTGAATAAAAGATATTTAATAAAGATTTTATAGATATAGAGGAGTTAGAGCGTCTAGAAGAATTTGAAAAGTTTAGTTAAATAGAGTATATAGCGGCCGAGGCTCCTTATCTCGAAGATTTTATATCCTCGAAATTCTTCTCGCTAGAGACCTACGACTAGCTTTTTTAAACCGTAGTCTCTAAAACTTTTTTAGAAGTTCCTAGTAATTAATAAGATTCGTTAGTAACTCCTAAATATTCTCTAACTCGTCGTATCTTTTTTATTTAATAAAATAGTCTTGATTTCTATAGTTTAGAATCGTTTCTACCTTGAACTCCGTTTCTTTTTTAATCTAGTAATAAAAGGTTTCCTATAAGAGTATCGTGGAGTTTATTAGTTTTAATAAAGAGATATAGAATACTAGGTATATTTTAGTATCGGCTAGAAGATTTAATTTATAGTTAACTAGTCCTCTAATCTTCTTAATCGAAAATAGTCCGATTTTAATATAGCCCAGTTTTTTATTTAGTTTCTTAGTCTTTATATTTTTTATTAAAAAGTAGACTTTATCCCCCTCTTTTAATTAAAGATACTCTTTTCGATATTTATTTATTATTTCCTTTATTCGAGTATTCGTATAATTAATTTAGGTTTATATATCTTTATATAATACTTTTATATTAACTATATAAATTAAAGCCTTTTATACGTTTGGTCTTTATCTAGGTTCGAGGTATATATTAATATATTTATTATAATTTACGAAGAATAACGTAAACTTCGTTATATTAAATTAATTATTATTAAACGTTAGTTAAATTATAGGTAAAAGCCTTACCTAATTATTTTATTTTTTATTAATATAATATCGTAAATATATTTCTATCGTCTAGTTCGTCCGCTCGGTTTATTCATCCGTTTATAAATAATATATAGTCGATATTTATAACTTAGTTTTAATTATATTAACTAATATTTTCTAGTAATTAAAAGTGAATCATTTATCTCGGTTAGAGGTAATTAATTTAGGGATATTATAATCCCTAATTAATCTATTTAATAATACGAAGGTAATTTATTCGGCCTTATAAATTTCCTTAATAAATATTATTATTACGTATTTATTAAATTTATTATAGATTATTATTATAAAGTTAAAGGTTTCTACCGTAATCGGGTCCTTCGATTTTAGTAATTTAATAATAAAGTTTATAATTACGTTATCTTAAAGTATATTTAGTACCGGGGCGAATTTAATTTAATTATATTTAATATACCTTATAGACTTATTTTATTAGTATTTAATATATTCTTTAATATATTACTCGACGTGCGATCGTAATCCTAGCGCGTTATACTCTTTATAAATTAGTTTTATTATTTTAATAACTCTAGGGTATCCTTAGGTTAAATTATTATAATAATCTCGAATAATTTCCTTTAGATATCCTTTGGGAAGATAAGTTTTTTTATTATATTTTAATAATTTAGTTTATAATTACTAATTTTTTAGTATTTTAATTAAAGTATCGTTTTCGTATTCCTTCTAGATATTATTAATAATTCCGGGAATAGAGATATATAGCGTCGCTACTAGTTATTATATTAAGACTAGCGATCTATCTTATTCTTAAATAAGGACTAGTTATATTATTACGTCCTTATTCTTTATAGAGTTTTATCGTTTATTAAATATATCGGCGCGATTATTATCTTTTTTTAAGGTATAGAAGATCTTAAATTTATATTATTTTAATAATTTTAATTATTTAACCTATCTTCGATTTAACTATTTTATCGTCGTAAAGTTAAGAAGATTCTTATAGTTTATAAAGATAGTGAGGTTTAAATAGTTTTTTATATATACTTTTTATTATTTAAATACGGATACTACTACTAGTAGTTCTTTATTATAGATATTATAATTCTATTCTATTAATGATATTTTTCTAGAATAATATATAATAAAGTATTATTTATTATCTCTTTATTAAAGTATATAAACGCTTATTATTAAATTTAAAGCGTCGGTTTCGATTCGAGCCGGTTCGTTATTTTAAAAGGAGTATAACACCGGCGGTTTCTTATAAACCTCTTTAAGTATTTAAAAAATTATTATTATTCTTTTCTTTATTAGAAAGTAATATTCTTTTTTATAATATCCGTTAATAGTAAAGCCTTCTTAAAGTAATCTTTAATAAACTTTTTATTAAAGTTCGTAAATCCTAAGAAACTTTATACCGTTTTAATATTATATAGTATAAATTATTCCTTAATACTCTTAATCTTTTTAAAGTTTATATAAATACCTCTAATATTAATTATAAACTTAACGAATTTAATTAATTCTTTATGAAATTCGTATTTCTTTAGTTTAAAGAGAAGTCTAGTTAGTAATAAATAAATTAGGATATCCTATATATATTAAATATATTCTTCCTTGTTAGTAGAGTAAATTAAGATATTATCGAGGTATATAATCACCGTTATATCTAGGTATCCTCGTATAATATTATTAATTAATATTTAGTAGGTTACTAGTACGTTAGTAAATCCGAAGGGTATTATTAAATATTCGTAATAATTATATCTAGTCTTAAAAGCGGTCTTCTACTCCTCGTTTATTTTTATTCGGATTAAATTATATACGCCTCGAAGGTTTAGTCGTATAAATATCTTTATTATAATTAACCGATTTTATAACTCGCTAATATTTAGTAAAGAGTACCGATTCTTTATTATAATATCGTTTAATTTTCGGTAATTTATATATAATCGTAAACTTTTATCCTTCTTTATTATAAAAAGGATTGGATAACTTACTAATAATTTAAATTCTCGAATAAAACTTTTTTTAAAATTCTCGTCGATATACCCGCGAAGTACTCCGAGTTTTTTTTTAATAAAGTATAAATAGGTCTAAATATCGGTTATTTATTTAATTCGAGTTCGATTTTATAATTTTATAACTAATATTTAAATAATACTTTTATATTTATTTCTTTTTAAAAAAGGTACTTCTACTATTAATATTCTTTAGAGATATTAGGAGGTTCGTTTTATTCTTTAGAAACTTTAATTTCTTCGCTTTATTAACCTCTTTAGTTAATATATATCGAATCGGATCCTTTTACGAGGTTATCTTTTTTCGAAAATAAAGTATTACTAACTTCGACTAGGTTACGGTTCGATTTCTTATTTATAATTATCCTTTATAAACGTATAAATATTATATTAATAACGTCTTTAATATATTAAAATATAAATACTCCTCTCTTCTAATCGATTATTAAATTATATTTCTTTAACTAAGGTATTCTTAATATAATATAATAAATAATTATTTTAATAATATCGAAGGTAATCTCTTTATAATAGTATTAAATAATAATTAGTAACGGGAATATTTCTTTATTTACTTTTTTTATTAATAACTTTAACCCGTCGGTTAATTAAAGTTTATACTATTTCTTCTTCTCCCGAGTAGGTAAACCGGTTATTTGAACTACTACCTAAGATATAAAGTTATTAGTAACTCTTAAATCTATTATTATAACGACCTTATATCCGTTAACTCTTACCGTTATTCGTATATATATATCGTATTAAGTTAAATATAAATATTATCTTAAGGTTAATATATTAATCTCTTTATATTTCTCTTTAATATAAGGGACTAATCTTTTCCCGTCGAAGATAAAAATTTATAATACTTTTTAGACTCGAAGTATCGGTTATATCTTTCGGTTAAATAATAATATTATTTATTTTAGGTATAATACTTTAGTTCCTTATTATAACTTATCTAGTTTCGTAACTATAATTATTATTCTTTATTATAGCCTAGGAAGACTTGATTCTCCCTTTTCTTAACTAAATACTATACGTAATTATCTTTAATATAGTTATTCTATTAATTATAACCGTATCCTAGTTTTACGATATACTTCCGTTCTCCGGAGCTATTATAGTAATATTTATAATACTCGCTTAAGTATATTAACTAGTATATTATTTTATATCGTAGGTAATACTTATTATAGGTATAATTAATTCTAAAGATTTATCTCCCCTCCTTCTTCTTTTCTTCGGGTTTTTCTTTTAATATAATAAATTAAGTTTTAGAATTATCGAGGTAATTTATTATTTAAAGTTATTCTTTAGAGTTTATTATACTCTACTCTTATTTTTATCCTTCCTTTAAATCTTCTTCTAGAGTTTTATCGTTATTATTATTTAATTCTTTAAATTCTCGAATTCTTTAAGCGATCTCTCTCTTAATATCTTTTTATATCTCTAATAATTTATTAAGTTTTATATCGTTTTATATTAAATCTTTAAGGGACCCGGTTACGCTATCCGGTATCTCCTTCTTAAATATATTTAATTATTATCGATTTACTATATTTTTCGAATAATAATTCCTAGCGATATGGCCCGGTTTATTATAGTTATAATAATTCATTATTTTTTTTTCTTTTAATTACTATTTACCCCTTTTTTAGAATCCTTTTACGGGTTCTTTCTTTATAAAATCGAGTTTTATTAACGTATAACTATACGGGTTAAATTTCTTATAGCGGTAATAATTAATCGAATTATATCCGTTATTATAAACTCCTAAACGTCTTTATCCGTTAATTTTTCCGTTATAATATTTCTTTATCGTATATTCGTATAATTTATTATTAATCGCGATTATCTATTTTATAAGTATTTTAAGGTCCTAGATATCGGTTTTTATCTATATAAACTCGTCTTTAATATTATTTTTTAATCCTCGTCGATATATAATTATAAAAACTATATTATCCTAGTCCGTTAAGGTTATATAACGCTAGAATTATATTAAATAATCGGACGTAGATCTTCGCTATATTAAATATTGAATAATACGGATTATTATATTACTCTTATTAGAGAGTCCGAATATACGACGAATTTTAATTTTAAATAAAGAGAAATTCTCTATCTAAAGCTTTACTACTAAATTATCGACGTTATTCGATCCTCCTATATAATATTTTAGGAATAATTTAACCTACTTCTACACATTACCTCTTATATAAATAATAATAAAAATCGTTTCTTTATTAACTAATATAGTATTCTCGTTAAAGGCGAAGAATAATTAAAGTTAAATAAATTAATCGTTAAGCTTTTTACGCTTTTTATAATATTAATCTAAGCGGGCGACCTTAATACGGTCTCTATCTTCTATAATATAATATCTTCTAATACCGTTTTAGGTATTTAAGGTTAAGGTTTTTATTAATTTTAAAATATTTATCTTAAAGGTATTTAAAGTATTAAGACTCTCCGTTAAATACTATAATATAATATCGATAAGACCTAGGTTAATACTCGTAGAGAAGAGTATTAAGGATTAAGGATAATAAGCTTCGTATTAATTAAAAATATAACTAAATAAGTTTAATAAACTTAATTAAAGATTTAATAAATATTTATATCTAGAATTTATAATTAAAAATTTTAAAGGAAGTTAAATACAAAGCTCTTAACTATTAGGAAAATATATAGTTTATATAATTAAAGGAAACTACGTTATTTATTTACTCACCTACTTATTTTATTATTAAATAGTTAAATAGTTAAGTGTCCTACTCACTTACTCACTCGTTTATATACTACGTCGAGTAGTAAATAGACTCTTAGTCTACTAAATATATTAAGCCTATTAAAATTCGAGGGAACCTTAATCGTAATATTAAATACCGTAGTATACTATATTTATTAGAAATAGAATTTATAGCTCGGTAGAATCTACGAGTAGATACTAAACTCGAAGATTATTATATAAGACTTTAAGAAAAAGCCCGGATAATTAATACTATAGGAGTATTAAATAATAAAGATAAAATATTTTTAAAGGAAGGAAATATATTCCTAGAAATATTTAAAAGTAGTTATATCGACTCTTTTTAGACTCGCGAGACTCGTGAAGATAATATAATATACGAATAATTATTATAATTATTTTTAAGAGTAACTAGCCCTATATATATTTTACTCTTTATATATAATATAATAAAATATATAATAAAAAGATTAAACTTATTTTAGAGTATAATCTTTATAAAACGTATAATATAATATTATAATTCGTTTTTAAATCGAATTTTAGAAGAGAAGGTAAACGACTTTAATCTTTATAAAATAAATACGGATTTCTTTATTATTTAATAATAGTAATTAATTTATATAGATCTTAATACGACCTTTTTATTTAAATAAGTTTTTAGAAAGTATAAGCGCGGTAAAAATAATAATACGGGTCGCTCTATCGCGTAGATTAATCCTAAATTAATCTTTTACGGCGAGAGTATTCCGCCGAATATCGGCGATAAATATCGAGAGATAAAGTAAATAGGAGTAACCCTATTTACCTTTTATTACTTTAACGAAGTCGATATAGTAAACCCGCCTAAACCGGGTTTTAATAGCGGAATCTTTACGCCCGTATCGGATACGATTAATATAATAATATAAACGATAATTTAGCTCTACTATATAAGGTTATAAATAAACGAATATATTTAATCTATCCTATTATATAGAATTATTCTATATTCTTAACTACGTTTATTTATTATAGTCTAGCCCTTTCCGGGTATCTAAATATATTTATCTTTAATAGTATAATCGACTAAATAAATATATTTAATTAAGATTTAATAATAATAATCGTATTTATTTATTAATCTTATACTATCGATTTTATTTTATAAACTCTAGTAATACTTTTATTTTTTCTCGGTTAATTTAAAATACTAGAGTATTTTCTAAAATAAACCTAAGAGCCTTTATTAACTTAAAGCGAGAACGGAGAAATTACTTTTTAAAATATTAATACTATAGAGGTAGTCTAGAATAAGAAGATATATAAAAAAGTAATTTATAATCTTTATTAACTTAAAGCTATTTATTTAGACTAATCGATAATTAAAACTAGGTATATTTTAATAGACCCGGAGTTACTAACGCTAATAACCTACGATAAAGATTATATATAATAGAAGACTAAAGCGGTAAAGATTATCCTTTATACTTTTTTTATAAACTAATATTTAGAGTCTTTATACTCCTTTTTTATTACGATATTAATATTACTTTTATTTAAATACGTCCTATTATTTCTAAAGGAAATTAATATTTAAAAGGTATTACTAGTAGTATACGTTATCAAAGTTTATTTATTAATTTTATATTATTTAATACTAAATTAAAAGAGTATTATTATAGCGATAATTAAAAGTATTAAGATATACTTTCCGGTAGGCGTTTAATTACGAGAGAGAGTTAAACTACGAAAGAGGATCCTTTCCCGTATATCGTTATATAGATAAGGGTTGGAAGCGGAGTATATAGAATTTCTTTATATTAATTAAAGGTCGAACGGCTATTATAGAGAATTTATATTATTTAATACCAATATCTTCTTTAGGCGCTAGTAGCTCTAAGTTATATTTAATAAATTTAACGAATATATACCTTAGTATTCACGAAATATATCGACTCTAAAAATAATTTAAATTTGCGAAATAGGCGTCCTCCGTAGTAAAATTTATTATTTCTCCGGTTATTTAAAAGAGGTAGGGAGATATCTTAAGCGAATATTATATCCTAGACAACCCGAGGTATTTATAATATATAAAACTATAATTTACTTAACTATAATATATTATAAATTAAATAAAACTATATTAGGTATAGAGTATATATTAGTATAATTAAATAATCTTACTATTTATTAGTTTTAAGAAAGCGGGAGCGCGAAATAATTAAAGTTTATTTTAATATATATTTATTTAATATAAAGTATATAGGTTATCTTTATTTAACCGACCGCTTCTGGTTATATATTTTTAAAGGGAGATATTCGATAAAGATTCGATAAGGTATACGAGCTTTTTTAAATATTTATTTAATTTTATAAGAATACTAGCGCCTTTAATAGAGCTAGTAAAATAAATCGGTTCTCTACGCTTTTAGGTCTAGCTTTAATTATATATATTAAAGATAATATATATAGGGCCCGCGATTACTACGATATTACTTTAGATATTATAAATTATTATTAATAAAATACTAGTTATACCGAGGTAATTATTTACTAGTTTAAAAATATTATAATATATAATCTTAGAGAGCTAAAGGAGGTAAAAAAATTTAATAAACTAGTAGGAAAATTTTATTAATATCACTTATATTTCTTTATAGGATTTAGAACTCTTTAGCCTAAAATTATCGGAATTTAAATTATTTAATAAAAACGCGAAAGGATAATTTCATAATAAAGATAAAAAAGAATAACCTTAAAATATTTATAACGGAGGATTTAAAGTATATAATTATTTTTAATAAATTAATTTAATAGTCTTAACGTTCTCCCCTCGAAAAAGAATTTTTAAAAAAACGATCTCGCTAGATTAGAGAACGTTACGAATATTTTCTATTAAATATAACTAGTTATAGCGTCCGTTATATAAGCTATCTTCTAAGTTATTCTAGAAATATTATAATATCGGCTTAGTTTAATAACTCTTATTAAGTAGGCTAAAGTCGTAGGTTATCGGATTATTAATTTATATTACGGATAATAAATAAAGTAATGATATTTTCTAACTATAAATTATAAGGCAGGTTAAATAGATCTTAATTAATATTTATATTTTTAACTTAAGAATAAGCCGTTTTAAAAAATTTTAAGACTCGATATCGAGGATTTAAACCCGCGACCGAAACTTTATATATATCGCCTAAGATTATAACTTTACCGTCGATACCGGGTATTAATAACGAACCTAGTATTCGGGGTAAATCTAGTTTATTCGGGATACTAAAATAACTAAAATAACTTAGTTATATAATATTAATAAACTCTTATTATATTATTTAAACGTAGTTAACTTTAATTAAAAGATTATTAATATTAATCGCCTTAATATTATATATATAGCGGGGACTAAGAGAAAAGGCGGTATTTATATATATATTAAATATTTTTTAAGAGTATACGGCCGAAGAACTAGTTTCCCGGCGAAGACTAGGCTTTATACTTTACCGTATTTTATTAACCCCGAAGAGAGAATTCGGATAAATTTTCGATTTTTAAATAAAGAGGTTTTCGTAAAATATATTTTAGAGATTTATAAAGTTTTATAATTCTTTAAAAAGGATATTTAAGACGCCCCTCGATATTTTTAATTTCTTATATTAATATCCTTTTACGCGTTTATTAAAAAGGGAGTTAATATAATAATATATAAAACCTATTAAAATAATAAATATAACGTAATAAATATTATACCGAGGCCTATTATAACGGCGATCACGTTTATCGATAAAGATTATATATATTAATTTAGCCCGTCTCTTAAGAATATCGCCTAGTATAAAATAAGAATTTTTAAAGCCGGCGCCTCTATATTCTCAGCCCCTTAATAAAATATAATAATTATAATATTTTAAAAACGAGTAGCTAATAAAGGAGTTATATTAAAATTCGTCGAGGTTTATTTAAATCTCCTAGTTAATACTTTATAATTAAAGCCGGAGGTTTAATTACTAAATTTCTCTTTAATTTAGGTTATTAATAATAGTTTCCTATAATAAAGAGCGCTATAAAGTAATACTATACTCTCGTTACTCGATATAATTTAAAGATTATAAATATTCTTTTAACTAAAACGGTTTTAGTTAATTTCGGATAATAATTTTATATAATTTCTCGATAAGGTATATAATAAACTTAATCTCGGAATATATATATAATAGTTTTCTTAAACGAGTTCTAATATAAAGCGGAATATAACCGGCTCGCTTATATTTAATAATATATTAATACCGAATAACTTTATCTATTAAATCCTTATCTTTAGTTATTATTTTAATTATCGAGATCGGGTCGCTTTTTTAAAATCCCTAATTTACTCTCTCCTATAATATTATATATCGATATAGTATATTATTTTCATAATATATTAATATATACGAAGTGTAAATAATAGTCCGTGAATCTCGCTATTAATAAAGATAAGATTAATTTAATTTTAGATTCGTAATTCTCCTTTCTTAACGAGTATATAAAGTCTTAAGCGCGGGCTTATCCGCGATCTAAAATATAAAAAATATTAAATATCGAGAATACTTTAAAGTTTACGAAAAAGATTAAGGAGTAAGAAAATATTATTTATATTTTAATAACGGGGAGTTTATACGTAATTAATAAAACTCTTTATATTTTAAGTTATTAAAAGTAATATAAATTCTTAATTACGTAATAATAAGGGTAAAGTTAGGGTTATATAATCGGTATTTTATACCGGCGATAATAAAGAAATCGTTAAGAAACTTAATCCTCGAGCTTTTAAATAGATTAAAAATATATAGATATACGATTATAATAGTCTTCCTCTTTAATATACTAAATTTTAATATTTCTTTCAGTTACCGCTTTAAAAGTTAATACTAAATAAATATAATTAATATCTTTATAAAGTTATACTTCCTCCTTATTATTAAGCTTTTATATAATCTTACTATTTAAAGTAATTTTTAAATTAATATTAATCGATCTTTACGCCCCTTTATTATACTTTTATAATTCTTTTTATTAATTATATTAACTTATTATATCCGGTTAAAAAAAATAAGTAATTACGTTTATTATATATTCTCGTCGTTTACTCGGCGAAGGTAGTATAGACTTTATCTAGATATAATATAAATATAATATTATTAATAATTTTAACGCGAATATAGTTAAAGCTTCGAAATATTATCCTTTTATAATTATATAATTAAAATAACTAACTATTATAATTCCTAATTAAAAGTGATATAGTTACGGTTATTTTATAACGTAGTTTAAAGATTACGTGAATTCGTTCTTAGTAATTTATTTAAATTAACGATAGATATTAACCCCTCTCTAGGACTTCCTAATATTTAAGAGAGTAGAATATAAATTTAAGAGCTATTATAATAGTATTATAAATATATATTATTATACGAATACGTAGAGCTCTTTTATAGAATATAAATATATTTATATTAATAAAATATATAATTAAATAAGCGACTATCTTTACTCTCCCGTATTATTAAAGAGCTTTAATTATATTAAATAGTATAAAAATATTAAATAAACGTTAATATAAATATATCCGACGTTTAAGGCTTATACGATACTTTAATAAATTAGAGATTATATCCCGACTTATTATACTAATAATATTCTTTATCGGATACTTATATAATAATATTAATATAATCTATTAAAGGGCGCCTTAGAAAACTCACCGTTAATAATTTAAATAAAAGATAACGTTACGTTATAATTAAAGAGTATTTAATATTTAATTTGTCTCTTTATTTCTTTAACTTTATTAAGATTAGTAAAATAAAGTCTAGAATATTTATCGCCGGCTTAATATATTCGATCGTAATCGATCCGATATTCGGTTAGATATAATCGGAGGATATTAATTAACCTTCGTTATATAGCGAAAACTATTTTATAACTCTTTCGAATATCTATTTTAAACTTTTTATTCGGGATTTATAAATAAATATTCTTAAATATCTAAAAATACGCCGTATTATTAAATATTCGTTATATCTACTTTAATAATTCCTCTCCTTCGTTTCCTCCGCGAAGAAAGGATAATTATTTTATATCTTTTAAAGCGACTTAAATACCCTATTATAAATACTTCGTTAGAGACTATAAATATTATACTTTTATTAAATATATCGAAACCCTTAACTACTATAAACGACTTATTAGATAACGACGTAAATCCTCCGAGTAGTTGTAATTATTAATATAATTGAAGTCTAAAGGTACTCCGAACCGTAAGGAGTAAGAAATTCGCTAATTACTATATAACCTTTTAAGATACTAGGATTTAATAGTAAATAATAATCTATTTAATCTTTCGTAAACGTTTTAGATCCGGTAAAGTAAATAATATTAATACTCTCGATAATCGGATTATAAGGTACGGGGGGATAATATTATTTTATAAAAAATTACCTCACCGGCTCAGAATATCTAAAAAATATTAATTAATAATATCGTTAAAACGAGTAATAGAGTTTATTAAAATAAACGGCTTTTTACTATAAAAGCTAGTATATTATAAAGATACTCGTATAACTAAAATAAGAGTTTTAAAGAAAGTTATTAAACTCTATATAAATATAGAAGGTACCCTAGTAAACTTCGATTATACTCTCGAAGAGAGGTCGAAGGTTTAAATAAATACGGAATCTATTTTATTAAATTACTAAGGTATCGACCTAAGGGACGGGAATATCGAAGATAATATTTTTTAGTATCTCCGACTACGAAAGGGGCGTTATATTAAGTATTAAAAAATATAATCTTATAAACTATATACTATATTTATTAAATATATATTTTATTAAAACTAGTTACTAAAAGTCTATACTTAAACCTAGATCTTTTATTTAAGATTTTAATATATTTAACGACTCCTAAAGAGATTTAAGAGTATAAATAATAATATATATATTTTATAAAAAGCCTACTATTATTAAATCTAAAACTAAACGATAATTAAAGTACGAAGTTATTATATTAATTAATAATAAAGTCCCCGTCCGAGTACTTAACTCTTTAATAAAGAGTACTCTAAATACGCTATAGAATATATTAACGATTAAATAAGGAAGGTATAATAATATTTAAATTTAAATATATAGTCCGAAGAAGTAGTACCGCCCTAGAACGTTAGGGTAGAGGAAACGCCTTATAAATAATATATTATAAAGTCGATAAGATCGGACGAAAGAAGACGCGGCTTTAATTATTAATACTAAACCGAAGATAACTCCGGCGGTAATTATATATATCTAGGTAATATCTATAACTTTTAGTAATATGAATTAATTAAATATTATTATTTAAGGTTAAATTATAACTACTAATTTATATTTAACCGAAAGGTATCTAGATCTAGAAATATCTACTTTTAATATTATCGAGGCGAGGTTTATTATCTAGATCCTTTAATATATATAGCCCGCTTTCGACGTAAAGAAGATATATTATTAATTAAATATTATCCGTCGACGAAGGATCTAATTATAACTCTATTAAATATTAACTTAAACCTTTACGATACGAAATAGTATTATTAATCTACTACGTTAAATAGATTCGAATAGACTATATATATTCTTATATTTATACTATAATAATCTAACGAAACGATCGATACGCCGTATATAAGAAGTTTTATAAACGATATAAAGGTTAGTTTAAAAAGGGAAATTAACTAGCGCGGTTAATAAGAGTAGAAATATATATAATTATTTATTATAATTATTTATTATAATAATAAATACTATATTTATAAATCGACTAATCGACCCGGATAGTCTTTATTAGAGTAAAATATTATAAGTTAATACCCTAGTCGCTATAATATAGACCGTTTATAAATTATTTATTAAATAAATTTTATTTTACCCCTTTTCCGCCGGTATCCTAAAGACTTTAAAATAATAAATAAAGAAAGGGACGATAATAAAAACGAGGAGGAAAGAGAAGTAAAAAGAGAAAAAATAAAAGAAGGAGGAGTAATAAAAGAAGATAAAGTATAAATAAAAGTAATAAAGTTTAGCGGGTCTAAGGAAAACTATATATAAAAGATTAACGAAAAGATTATTAATAAAAGGAGAGTATTTACGATCCTTAGACCTCTTATTTTACGGAGATCGCCGATCGAGGGGGCTTCGCGTATAGATAATAAATAGATTCTAGAAAAAAAATACGATTAGTTCGGAATAAATAATTATTACTAACTATATTATTTATATTATAAAAACGATAACGGTAAAATATCCGAGTTAAACTTTAGATATAATAATTAAGCCCTAGGTTTAAAACGTAGGGTTTTACTCGAATAAAAAAATATTAATATTAAAAGAATTTAATCTAACTAGTTATTAAAGAGCGAATAACGCGTAGTTAATAATTAGTTCTAGCGATATCTCTTAGCCACACTATTTTATATAGGTTTAAACGGCGTAACTATATTTTATTTATATCGTATTTACCCTATATATAAATATCTACGCCTTATAGTTTTTATTTAATAAACGGTATCTATATCTAAACTCCTAGATAAGGGACGTCTCTATTTTATATTTAATCGTTATATAACCCGTCGAAACTTCTTTCCGTATTATCTAGGTTCTATCTTTATTATAGTTTATCTATAGGAATACTCTAATAATATAGCTAAGAATGATAAATAAACTAATATCTTCTTTCTATACTTTTCTTACCGACGCCTTTCTAAAGAATAAAAAAGAGATAATTTATATTATTAACCTTAGGCTACCGGTCGCCTAAAGATTATTATTTAATTATTTTAAACTTAATAACTAATTTACCGTTAAAGTTAAATTAATTAAACTACGGTAACTAGGTTAAAATAAACTTATAAATATAAAAGAGTCTATTTAGGTCCCGACCCACGGTCCTACTTCTAGTAATTAAATAATTATAGATATAGGCCTAATATAAACGCTAGATTTACTCGATATAATTACTACCGTAGCTCTTCTTAAAGTAATATTAAACTCTATACTAAAAAGCGTTTCCGTACCGACGATAAACGTATATATACTAGTATTAACGCTCGTTAAATTCTATAATATATCGATTTCGATATTAATAATCTCTAGGATTTCGTCCGTACGACTAAGGAAAGTATATTAACTTATTCGCTATAAATCCGGAATATATATATTATAATAATATATAATATTAATAGTGTTAAAAACTTTATTCTTTTTATATTCGTAATATAATAAATAAAAATAACGAGGAGAAATATATTCTTTATTAATTATATAAGTCTAGTATCTATTCTAGATTCATAGGCGCCTATTATAAATACCTCTTTTAAAGAATATATTTTAGATCTAAATATAACTAGAATTAATTACACTAATAATCTAGTTAAAGTCGGCGCCTATAAAAGTATAAATTAATTAATTTACTCTTTTCATTATCTATAAAATACCCTCTTTATATTTTTATATTTCTATATATTCTAGTTTTATAGAGATTTAAAGCTCCGTCGGTTTAATAGTATATTTCTTTATTAAAAATTATTTAATCCGAAATACGTTCGTACCTAAAATTAATTAACCTAATTATAAGATAAATTCATAACCGTTAACCCTATAATTTCCTTAACTATAAACTTAAGACTCTTTAATAATAATAATATTTAATACTCTACCCTTTTAGGTATATCGGGTACCTTAACTAGAACCCCTACTAATAATATATAAAATTCGGTAAATAATATATTAGGCGGAAATATTAATAATAATATAAATAATACCTCTAATAATACCGCGAATAGAAGTTTTAATATTATTATAAATTAAGAATCTAATTAAAACCCCGTTACTACGCGATAAATAAGATTATCTAGGCGAGGGGCGAAAATCGCAATCGAATTATTTAATCTAATCGAAGAGTTAAACTAAAATTAACTTCGCGAGTAATAATAATATAAAATTAATCGAATTATTAATAATAACCCGGATAAGGCGTTTAGATATTTTCATTATATAGATAAAACTATAATAATATAAATTTATAAATAATTTTCTACTTTTATTTATTTTAATAAATAACCTAAAGAATAAAAGAAAAAGGTTAATTAAATATAATAAAATAAATAAAAACCCTAAATTAAAAATAAATAAATTAACTATAATATAGTTTTAAATAATACCCGAGATAAATTTAATTTATTTATTATTATATTAAAGGAAATAAAGAGGCCTAAGAAATTATATAAAATATTTTAAAATATAATACTCTTTATAGGAAATATCTACCGGTTATAAATTAACCCCTCTAATTAAAAAGCGCTCTCTTTTATCGAAAAGGTTAATAATAATATCGAAGCCTATAATAAAAAGAAAGGTTATAATTTAAATTACGGAAAATTTCCTCTAAAGTACCTTTAAAATAAATACTAAAGTACGTAAATATTAAAAATAATATATAAAGATATAATTAATCCTAAATAGAAAAAGAAGCTAGTTATTATTTTTAAGGCTCTTTATATCGTAATATAAATATTCTATAAAGATTATAACCTACCTAAAATATAAATTTAATAATATATTAATATCGATAAAAAGCCTCTATAACTTTTAGAGGCCGAGGAGTCCTAGTCTAATTCTACTATAGATACTAGTAATAATAATAGTATTAAATTTGGTATTAATAATACTAATAGTACTAGGATTAAACCGAGTACTAGAAATAATAGTATTAAATCAGGTACTAGTAATACTATTAATATTAATACTAGTTCCAGTTTTAATAATAATAAAGATACGGAGTTAAGTAATATAAAAGACTTATCTACCGGAATAAAATCTACTAATGATAACGATATAGGGATAATTAAAACTATAAATAAATTTACTTTAAATAATAAACTAATTAAATCTAAATATTAAGTTTTTAAAACTTTCTAGTTTCTAGTAGAGAAGAAGTCGGGATTATATATATAAAAGTCGGTGTAATTATATAACGATTTAAAACCTAAGGATATTTTATCCGTTAGAAAATCGACGAAGAAATTTATTACTTAATATAAATACCGGTATAAAAGTATATATTAAATCGTTATATCGGTTAACGACGCTATAATATCGGGGGCTAGTTAATACCCTCGTATATCTATTATAATAAAATAACTAGGAGATTTAGAAGATATTTTTTTATCGCGAAATAATTTTATTAAAATAATTAATTAGGTACGGATTAATTAAAATCTTTTAAATTATTTACCGTACTATAAAATAATCGAATTCGAAGGACGAAAAGTTTTTATAATATTATAAATAGAAGCTAGACTCTTTAACGGAGAAATAAAAGTAATATAGCGAATTAAAAATAACTAATTTAAAGCGGTAAAAGTGGCTTAATTTATAATTAGTTAACTAGGATTTTCTTGACTAGGAATTACTTAACTAGGATTAACTTAACTAGGAGTTATTTAAATAAGAGTCGCTTAATTAAGATTCGTTTAACTAGGTATCGTTTAACTAGGTATCGTTTAACTAGGTATTATTTAACTAGGTATTACTTAACTAGGATTTATATAATTAAGTATCGCTTAATTAGTAATAAATTAATTAGTAGTTCTTTAAATAAAAGTTATCTAGCTAGGAGTCGCCTAGCTAGGATTTATATAACTAACTCAAATTAATATAATCTCGTCCTCCGTAGTTTAAATAATAATAGTTAGTACGGTCTAATAAACTATTTAATAATATTAGTAATAATCGATACCGGTCGTAGTTACGTAGAAAATAGGATATAGTAGAAGGGGATTAAAAATAGCGATTCTATAACTAATCCGAAAATAATTAACGGAAGAAAATTATTAATACCCGATAATATTAGTAGCTCTAAAATCGATATTAATATTAATTTTAAATCTTATTAATATTTATTCCGTAATTATTAAAATTAGAGAGAATAAAATAAAGAGTTATTCGACTTTAATACTCGTTAGGAGCGCTCTATAAGCGTTCCGTTATACTATATTATTATTTATACTTTATAATAACGCCTCGCGGCTCTTATTCATTTTTTCCTCGTAAAAATTTCTAGCGAATACTACCTCTTATTTAATATTTCGTATTTTACTTTAAATATTTATTAAAAATTATCTATTATTACTATATCTTAGTTTAATATTATAAAAATACTTTTCTAATAAAATTATACCTCCCTTTAATTTAACGTAGATTATTCTTAACTAGTAATACCGAAAATAAAATTCCCTATATTATAAACTTATTATCGTAAATTAATTAAGACTGGTTAAGTATTTAACGTTTGTCTCTAGGTCGCGAGACGTACCCCGTCGTAAAACGAACTAATAATTTAGACCTTTAAAGTCTCTCTATCGCAAGACTATAAAGATATAATTAATTAAGGATTTTTCTACAGTTATTTCTTTTCCCGGATAACTATTTATAACGAAAATTATTACGGTATTAATTATATTATCGCTTATTCGTTTAATATTATTAATTACTACTTTAATTATTTCTTTTTACTAAATTACGATTAATTATATATTTTTAGTTTTCGGAATTATAATATAATAGTTTTAATAAGAAAAAATATAATTCTAAACTTTAAATATATATTCTAAATCTCGTTGTAAAAAAAAGGGTAACGATAGCCTCGCGTTTTAGGGCGATACTTTAATATATTTTAATATATATTAATCTATAATTTAATATTATATTTTTTAGTATTATATAAAATTATCCTCTTTTTAATATAATTTTTTAATATAATTATAGCGTATCGTTTTAGGTTTTTAAAAACGTTTATAAAAAGGTATATACCTATTTTCTTTATATTTAGCGCGGTTATTATTTAATTTATTTTTACTATTTAAAAGCGTTACCTTTTACTCGTTTCCGTTTTTTTTTAATAATAAATTAATATAAATAAAACTAATTAAGTATTAGTATAAAATATTCTTATTAATATTCTTAAATTATACCGTGTTTTAGTAAATTATAACGGGGTCTTTTATTCGATTTTATATTATTATATATAAAAACGACGCTCGCTAAAATAAAAGGCCGAAAGTTAATAATATTTTAATTTATAAGAAAAGAGAGCCCTTTTTAGATTTTTATTATAAATATCTAGTTTCGGATAACCTATACGAATCAAATTTATATTTTTATTAATTTTTAATATTACTTATTAACGACCCTCGATAAATAAATTACTTAAATTTTTAAATAGGAATTAAGTAAAAACTTTCGAGAAACGCTATTTAATACTCTAAACGAAAAAAGTTAAAATATTAAACTAGAACCGTCACGAAAAGAATATTTATAAAAAGGTTATATTATATATATTAATTTAAAATAATTGGGAAAATATTATAAAATCTAATTATTCTACTAAAGAATATTTATAATATAAACGAGTTTAGAATAATATTTTCCATATTAGGCTCCGTTAAAATTTTTATAAATAAAAACGATATATAAGATTATAAAAACGCGCGAATTAAACGAATAATAATAATTACGATTAAATATATTAATATTAATAATAAATATTTAATATTTATAATTATTTAGCCGGTTATTATTTATCGAAGTAATTAAACTATATTCTTTACCCCGAATAGTAATATACGCGCTCTAAATTTGGATATATTAATTTTAAAATCAGTTTAGAATAATTTAAACAAATATTTAATTTTTAAATTAAAGAATAAGTTAATTAAAAATCACGAATATTAATTTACGACGGCTTCGGAACGTACGAAACCCTCGAAATTTTAAAATATTATTTCGAAAACAATATTATATTATATTAATTACTCTTTTATACTTTTTATAAACTTTAACTCTATAACGTCGTAATATTCGCCCTATTAAAATCAATTTATTATAAACGGGTTAAATAACTAAAACGAAAAAAAGTAAATATAATCGGAAAAAAGTATTTTACTTTTTTATATAGTTTTATAAAGAAAATAGTATTTATATTTAAAAATATTAAGGCCGGTTCCGTTATAAATAATTTAATACTATTAAACCTAAATAAAGTATTAAAAAATATACCGAAGCCCCCCGCTAAATTAATTATTCCGATAATTAATAAAGTAAAGGTAGGGCCTTATTTGGAAAATAAAATACTATAAATATTTACGACGTTAATATTAATAAAAGCTTTTAAATCGCTATAAAATATAATTATTAAATAGGATATTTATACATTTAATAAAACGAGTAAATAAAGTCTATAAAAATATATATAAAAGCTCGTTAATACTATTTAATTATTTTTTACTAAGAGTGCCCTTTAGTAAAATTAAATTCGATTTTTAATTATAATTAAAAATAAAACTAAAGTTCGACGATCGATTAAGTTAATAATACTAGGGAAAGCGAAGGTTATAAATTATAAAGACTTTATCGCGAAGTATATTAAGAGGGAGGCGAAAGAATAAAATAAAGCGAAGAGAAAAAGGAAATATAGTTAGAAGTATAAAAGTCCGGAAGAAATAAATAAGCCTACGCGGATAAACGAAGTATAGGTTAAAAAAAAAATTATACTAGAACTATAAAGAGCCCTAGTAGCGCGGATATAATAGTAGAGGATATAAAAGATAATATTATTATACGAAAGATAAAGTTTAAATCGGTCTAAGGTAGGCTCGCGTAGGCTTCGCGTTTTATTACTTTTTAATTAATATTTAATAAGAGAATTAATTATTATTATATATTCGGTACGATAGTTATAATTATCTAATAGTATAATACGGGTAATATAATATCTTTTACTTCGTAAATAAATAGGGTATTTATTAACTAGAAAGAATTCGGTATAGAACTATAATATATTTATATATCCGAGATTATTACTTTTTATCGGATATCGTTTTACGTAATTAACTATAAGGGTTTATAAGAGTTTAAATCTTAATTAAAAAATATCTAAATCCTCGGTAAATATATTCGGAACGGATTTTTTAAGATCTTTTATTAAAGGAGAAGAATATAATTACTAGAGGAATTATATTTAGAGGGTGTATAAAGATTAGTTAAAGTTTAATATAATAAACTATAGGTATTCTTATATAGAAAAGACGAGGGATTACGGAATAAAATATTTATATTATTTATCTCGGCCGTTTACGTCTCCGATAAGGCTTAACGGAAATAGGTCCTTTTTTGTATTTACTTTTTTCTTATCTTTATAGACTCTTTTCTTATCCCTAAATATCTCGAAGGTAATTTAAAAGCGATTATTTATATAATTAGAAAAATAAAAGATAATTTCCCTTAACGGTTTTAAAATACCGGTGATTCTACGTATTTTATAATTTATTTACTAGTTTATATTTCTATCTCCGTAGGCCCGTTTTAAATCTTATTATTATTAACCTAATTAATAATAATAGCGATTATAAATATTTATTTATATCCGTAGCTTTCTCGTCTTTATCTAGTATTTACGGAAATATCTCTCTACCTCCCTCTTATTTACTCTAGCTACTTTTAAATAAATATAAATTATTAATAATAATAAATATCGTTAAATAATCTAGGCCCCGTACTTTCTTATATTTATCTAGTACTCGTCGATATATATATTTTACTTCTATTAACTTACCTTAATTTATATAAAGATTATTTAAATTATCAATAATATCGAGCGTTAATATATATTTACGATTTTATATTTTCTCGTATTTATCTAGTACCCGTTAATATATATTTTTTACTTCTATTAATTTACTTTAATCCGCGTAAAAGTTATTTAAATTATTAATAATATTAAGCGTTAATATATATTTACGATTTCATACTTTTTCTTTTTTATTTAATATTTATTAATATATTTCTTCTACTTTTATTAATTTATCTTAATCCGCGTAAAAATTACTTAAATTATTAACGGTATAAAGTATTAATGTATATTTATAACTCTATACTTTCTCCTTTTTATTTAATACCCGTCGATATATTTTTTTTACTTTTATTAATTTATTTTAATCCTCGTAGAGGTTATTTAAATTATTAACGGTATTAAGTATTAATATATATTTATAATTAAATACTTTCTCCTTTCTATTTAATACCCGTCGATATATTTTTTCTACTTTTATTAATTTATTTTAATTTTTGTAAAGGTTATTTAAATTATTAATAGTATAAAGTATTAACGTATATTTACGACTCTATACTTTCTCCTTTTTATTTAATACCCGTCGATATATATTTTTTATTTTTATTAGTTTATTTTAATCCGCGTAAAGGTTACCTAAATTATTAACGATATCGAGCGTCGACGTATATTTACGATTTTATATTTTCTCGTATTTATTTAATACCCGTTAATATATTTCTTTTACTTTTATTAATTTATTTTAATCCGCGTAAAGGTTATTTAAATTATTAACGATATTAAGCGTCGATATATATTTATAACTATATATTTTCTCCTTTTTATCTAGTATTTATCGATATATTTTTTTTATTTTTACTAGTTTATTTTAATCTTTATAAAGATTACCTAAATTATTAACGATATCGAGTATTAACGTATATTTACGACCTTATACTTTCTCCTTTCTATTTAATACCCGTCGATATATTTCTTTTATTTTTACTAACTTACTCTAATCTTTATAAAGATTATTTAAATTATTAACGATATTAAGCGTCGATATATATTTACGACCCTATACTTTCTCTTTTTTATTTAGTACCCGTCGATATATTTTTTCTATTTCTATTAACTTACCTTAATCTTTATAAAGATTATTTAAATTATAAAAAATATCGCTCGCTTCGATAAATTTAATATACTTGAGTACGCCGGAGTCTTTAATCCGCCTCGTATATCGATTTATATATAGTATAAATCGTTAGTATAATATCTAGTACTCCGTCTTTAAATAATCCGGTATTATAACCCCGATTATTTTTACCGTCGTTATTATTAATTTATCGAGCCTACGACCGATCGTCTCTATATACTAGTCGTATACGACCGGGTAAACGGAGTAGCTATCGGTATATTAATATAATTCGACTAGCGAGTACTTTAATAAAGTCTTTATTACTCGTTTAAAATCGATTTTACTCTCTATTATTTTTTAAAATTAATTACTCTCCTAGTAAGTATCGCTTCCACGAGAAACTAATTTATATTATATATTTTAATAATCTAGATTCGCCTAAAGTTAGAGGAATATAATTATTATCCCGTTAATTTCTTAAATACGCTCGTAAAAGATCGTCTACGTCGTTTAAATACTCTTATTATTATAATCCCGTAGACGCGGCGTCTCCGTTACGAGTCGTAACTATAAGCTCTTATATAACTCTAAATATTTCGAGTAATTTATCTTTATTTCGTATATATATCTACCTACCTAAACTAGGGCTAGGGGTAAATAATTTAATCGTTTTACTAATTTCGTTATATCTATTAATTAATTAATAAAGATAAGAATATTTAGAAATTCGACCGAAAGGACTTTTATTATACTAGAATTTAATTATTATAAACCCGAGTAATCGTTAAAGATTTCTAGAGTTTACTCGGAGTTAAGTCTTTTAACTTCGGTCGATATTTTAATCTTTTTAAAAGTAGAGAGACGATTTATAATAAAGATAAAATTATAGTTAACTGGTAGTAGGAAGAATTTAACGTCGTAGGTTTAAATATTTCCTTTATTCGTTATTACGTCTCGGTCGATATTATTTAAGATTATTAATTACCGTTAATTCCGTTCTAGGGCGAGTTATTATAGAATAATTTCTACCTCCGCCTTTATATCTAGAGCCTACTAGGCTACCGTCGCCGTAAGATTTAAGATATTATAAATACCCGTATACCTTAAGAACGTAGTTAAACTCTATATAACTATATCTCGGCTATCGCTATTTATTTATACGATCGTACTATACGTCTTTTAATACTTTCGGGCGTAAATAATAATTAGTTATATTTTTCCGATTCTCCTTATATTATAAAGGATATAAATCTTCCGTTTATATACCTTAGTCGGTAATAAGTTCTATTTTATCTTTTATATTTCGTTATCTCGATCGACGAAATATTTAATTATAAGAAGGCCCGTTAAATAAAATAGGACCTAGAATTTATTATTTTTTAGATAATAAATAATTAAAAAGTGTTTAGAATTATTATAATATTAGTTCTTTTATAATTCGATCGGTACTTTTTATTAAGCCTACCCTCTTCTTTATATAAAATTATTATTTCTTTTAAATATATTTACCCCGATCCGATAAAGTCTCGATAATATATTAATTCTCCGTTATTACGTTTTTAAATAGAATTTAAAGAAGCTCTTTCGTAAATATTACTACTATAGTTATTATATATTTTTACTACTCGTCGTTTTTATAAGAGTCCGAGTAATCGTAGATCCCTCGAATTATTATATATAGGAAGTCGTTCGATAAATTTACCACTTCTATTTTAAAGTATAAGATACCGTATTATTAATTAAACCTATCGCGGGTAATAATATCTTTTATTAATTAATCGGCCGATATAATAATATCGTAGTATATAATATAACTCTTTAGATCGAATCGACGCTATAATCGCCGAATCGCGGGTAGGGTAGTATAGTCGTAATTTATATTATATCCGACGTTATTATCGATATAAGTAAAGTTAGATTTATATTATTAATCTTTCTCCGCTCCTAGATATTAATATTTTTCCCGTATTCTTAAATTCCGAGTTATTATTTCTCGGATTATATCGCCGATACGGTTACTTTTTCTCTCGTATATCGTATCGAGCTAGTTTAATACTATTAAAAAACTCGTCGGTAAAGAGTTTAAATTTCCCGTAATCTCGAAATCCTTATCTTATACTACTTTATTAAATTTATACGGGAGAACCCTTTTACTCCTCTTTACTAAATATTCTATTATTATATTATTTTATTTAATATTATATTTATTTTTAGGCGCTCCCCCTCCGATCTCTACTATTAATTTAATATAGATAAATTCGAAGAATCGGAGTATATCCTTCGCTACCGTCGTGGTAGAGACGATCTTATATCTACCTTTCGAGAGGTATATAACGACGATATAATAATTACTAATACGACTTAAGGTATAAGTGTTATTATTATATAATAAAATATTTAAAAGAGGAAGGTATTTATTATCTAAAAACTCGTATATAATTACGTACTCCGTCTTTATAATATAGATCTATCCTACGATATAAATTTAATAATTTCTAATTTCTAATTTATAGAAAAAGAAGCGCCCGCTTTATTTATAATCTTAATAATAAAATAAAATAAAATTAAACTCTTTATTTTATAAAGTTAGTATATCGTAGGGAATTAAACCCCCTCGGCTCGTTAAAAGAGTAGAGTTATAAATTTACTAACCGTAGAATCGGCTTAACTCGCTTACTACGTATATTAATTAAATTATATATTTATTATTATAAAAGACGTCCGGGGGTTATTTTATATTAACTACTTTAATTAAAAAGTACCGGATTAACGTATAATGTTATATAAATAACGGGCGCTATAGTCGTTATAAAGTTAATAATAACTTTTTAGTGTTTTTATTAAATTCTAGGACCCGGATAAAGATTATTTATAAATTTTAATAATAGTATAAATTTAATAATAATATTATAATAAACGAGTATTATTATATTATAAAAAGGAGGCTCGTCGTAAATTAAAGGGGCGGCGATAATACGAATATAATTTTCTAATAACTAGCCTTAAGAGTATTTACAATTAACTATAATATAAGATTAATATAAAACTACGGGAGATTTCTATATATTTATAAAGTTAGAGTCGTTTAAAATTAAAGTATTATTAATTTACCTTATAACGGGGTACGTCTCTCGACTTAAAAATAAATATTAAATATAAAATTAATTAAGAGATTCTTATCTTAATTCTTAAATAGAAAAAGCGGGATTAAAGAGTTAAATATAATTACGTAAACTAAGAATAAAATAAAGGAAATAAAAGTAGATTAAAGGAGTTAGAAGTAGAGCGGGGGAGTTAAAAGCGGAGTAAAGGAGTTAAAAATAAATTAAAGAGTTAAGAGTAATTTATATATAATTAATAACTACTTTAAAGACTATTAAAGATATTAAAGTATTAAGAGTTTATATATTATCGCTATTATTATCGGAGCTAAGAGTAGAGGGGCGGGTATTTATTTTCGGGATTTCTAGAAAAGAATAATCTAATTAATTAATTAATAAATTCTTATATATTATTAATTAATTGATTAATTTATATATTTACTCTAGTAAAACTACTTTATTAATAAGGGAGTTCCGTGAGTTCTTTCCTAATAGGGCTACTAACGGCGCCTACTAGCCGTTAAAGAAACCTCGTCGGTTAAAAACTTTAATTTATTCATAATTTATTTCCTTTTTTTATTAATTAATAGCCGATAACTATAATTATTTTAAAATATTATTTATCCTTCCCCCCGTTTCCCTTTTATTTTAATTTCTTTAATTTTATTTATTTATCTCGTAGGTCTATAGGCCGTTTTATCGTAAATTTATTAAATAGTTAATACCTACGGTTATCCGGCCGGCGGTTTTTTCCTTTTCTTCCTTTTCTTTATAAGTCTAGGTATATCGCTAGGTTTTAGCGGTAGTTTAGATTATACTAGTTATTATTTAATAAAAGAGAATTAATTAAATTATCCCGTTTTTATTATCTATTATACGATTATATATATATTTTGGACCTACGATAATATCTTCTTAAAGTTATATATATTTATTTATTCTATTAGCTCCGCTTTATCCCTAGCTAGTTTCGGGTAAAATAGTAGTATATACTTTATACTTTATTTCCTTTATCTATATAGGTAACTGGCGCTACGGATTATAAATACCTTTATTCGGTATAGGAATTTATTTAATCCGATCTTATTATATTTTAGTTATATCGTTATAGAGTTTTTAGTCTTTTTTAGTTAATTATAATAATCGAATTAGTCCCCGAATAAATCTCCTTTCTAAGCCGGGTTAATAGCCTACGTAGAGATCGTCGTTTTATAACTCTTTTATTTATTTAGTTATCGCTAGCGGGCCTAGTTTTTTACTCTCTAGTCGATAACTTTAATATCCTAATATTCTTCGACGTCTTTAATTAAGTTTATCTAGTTTTTTCTCTTTCTTATAGTTATAGTTATTTTATATTATTCTTTAAATCCTAAGGCGCGAAGCGCCTAGGATTTTTTTTTTATTATCGGTATCGGAGGTATTTACCGTTACCTACCTCCTTTACGCTAGAGTTTATTCTAGATTCGTATATTTCTTATAATCGTGATTAAGTAGGTCCCTCGATTTATTTAATATTATATTACTAGGCGGTCTAACTAGAGGTTAATTAACGCGATTACCGATTTAGTTTCGAGTACTAGAATTAAAGTAGTTTTAAATACTTTTAAAATCGTCCTAAGATAGTTATTTTAGATAATTATTAATTTTTTTATATATCCCTTTATAGCCTCCGTCGTTCTCTTTAATTAATATTATATCGGAGCCGTAAACGTTAATATTAGTTTAATTATTATATTATATATTATCCTATACTTCGCGAAGGTAGCGCCTTATATCGAACTAATTAAGTATTTTATAACGCGGCTTTAGTTAGTCGCTTTAGTTTTAATCTAGATTAAATATAATTCTTATTTTAATTTTAAGTCGACGTATAGTCTTAAGACTCGGATATTTATTTTAAGTTCGATAATTACGTTCCTAAAATTTATTATTATCTTTATATTAAACTTCTTCGGTATTCGAGATATATAGATTAATTTATATTTTTAGGGGGTAAATAACGCGTTATAAATAATTATTTACTTTAAATAGATATCGTAGGCCCGTTTTAAATTCGTATAATTTCTTTTTATACTCTCGCTATAGGCGAGTAGGTAGACGTCGTCTACGAATCCTCCAACCTATATTAATAAGTTTATTTTAGTATACTCCTCGATTAATAGTATATTAAAGAATAGAAAAAATACTAGTAAAATAGGTGATCTTTATAGGATACCCGTTATTACTTTCTTTATTACACTCGTTCTTCCTTTAAATATTACGAATATAGTCTTATCCGATAGAAAGTTTATTATTTAATTAATAATTAGGCTCGGGACGCCTTTTATTTATAAATCGTATAATAATCTTTAATATAAAACGTTATCGAACGCTCTCGTTATTTTTAGTAATAATAGGTTTACTACCTTTCCCCTCCCGTTTTTATTATAGTTCTATATAGTATATATTATATTTATAAGGGTCTTTAGTACGGTTTTTATTAAACGTTTTCGTTTAACCTCTATTTATTATAGTAGTAGTAATTCGTACTCCTCCGCTATATTATTTAATCTTCTAGAGATAATTATTTCTAGCGCTTTACTAAGTGTATTAAGGAGTACGATAGACTTATATAACTTTGGTTTTAAGTAGTCGCCTTTCTTCGGTTTTTTAAGGATTATTATATTAGTTTTTTTAAAGTATTTTAAATAATATCCCTATCTAAGGTAGGCCTAGAATAAATAAATAATAATATTTATTACTTCCGTTTCTATTATAGCTTTTAGGAATCGGTTCGGGATTCTAGTTATTCTTAATATTTTATCGGCCGTTAAGTATTATATTACTTTATATACTTCTATCCTAGTTATTTCTTAGTTTTTTCCAATAGGCTCTAGGTACCTTATTCCGTCGATATTACTTAAGTCTACCGTTAATAGAGGGGGGAAAATTACCCTTTATAAAACTTTTATTTTATCCTCGAAGTCTCTAGTTTTTCCTCCTCTATCGTTTTTAATAATTAGGAATTAAGGGAGTTCCTTAAGACGGTTATTTTTCTTTCTTTTTTATTTTACGAGTTTTTATACTCCCGTCGACTTTAGCGAGGCTTTATATATACTCTCCCGTTAAAAAAACGTCTTCGTTCTTCGAATTATATATATTCTCTCGTTATTTACCGTATCTAGGGCCTCCCCCGTCTAGGTATTTCGATTATATTCGTACTTTTTTATATATTCCTTTACCTTTAGTATAACCCTAGTATAACGGGAGTTCTAGTAAGATTTGGCTCCTTAGTATAGGCGGGCCTATAGGATCGTAAACTCGATAATTTTTTAAAAACCTCCTATTATCTTGCCTAGGTATTAATCGATATCTTCTCTACTCTCGAGCTCTAGCTTCCCTAGCGCCTAGTGAAGAGCTTATATATTATTATTAATTATATATCTAAACCTAGTCTTAAGAGATTTTCAGGTTATTTAAAGGGATAATTAAATAATCGAAGTTCTTTAAATTAAAGACTCGAGAATTTCTAGTATAATACGTAAACTCATCGAAAATCTATAGGAGATTATATATATATAATATAGATTTTAGAAGTTAGACGTAAAGCTCTACTAACTAGTTATAATAATATCTATTATATTTATATTTAGATTTACTCGTTTATAAATAAATATAAAACTCTTTATCCGAGGTATTTTTTTATAAAGGTATAAATTAACTTAGATTTTACCTAATCTAAAATTATAAAAATCTTATTTATTTCTTTATAATATTTATTTATATTATTTTTTAATTCTTTAACTATTAATTTTCATTTATTTATATATTTCTTAAACTTTTTATTATTTATTTATAATTACTAGATAATAACTTTTAATTTACTAGTTTTTAATTTAATTACTCGTCTCCTTTTTAACTTTATAATAACCCGACGTTCTTAACTACTAAATTCGCGACTTAATTTAATATTATCTTAATATAGGTCGTTAATCTTTACTATAAAATTAACTTCTAATTTAAGAAATTCTAGAAACTTATTAAATAGTTAACTAAATATCGAATTAACGAGAATAAATAATATATATAGACTCTTCTTTATTTTATACCGAGAGTTTTAATTAAAATAGGGCCTTCTAGATAACTATAAACGATTTATTAATATTATTATATAAATCCTTAAACTAGCTAATCGAAAGGTTATTGAAAATTTTTCGAGAATAAATATTTTTTTTCGTCCAGTTTTTCCTACGTATAAGGGTTATCCGCGTTAGTTTTAAATCGTACCTACGACGTTTTTATTATAATTCCTAGCCTTTTATCTTTATTTATATTAATAACGGGTTAATTATAAAAGATAACGGCTTTTATAAATATACGCCGATAATTTATCTTTATATTTCTTATTCTACTCCGTTCGCTTTCTATTATTAAGTCGACGAGAGGCTATTTTATCTTTAAACTATTTATAAAGTAAATTAATTAAAAATTCCTAAAGTAATTACTAGTTATTATTCTAATAAACTTAATATTGACGTTTAAAGAATCTAGGTATAAATAGAAATTAAATTAAATATTAAAAGTTTTTAACTCTTCGTAGGGCTTTATTTCTAATACTCTTTTTTAAAGAATTAAAATTAGAGCCTTAAATCGTAGGAACGTAAATAAAAATCTAGATATTTATATTAATTAAAGATTTATTTTAATCTATATTAAAGTCCTATTATTATTACGAGTTAATTATAGGTTATATAAACTTACTCTAAAAGTATAATTTTAAAGCCTAGTAGCTTATTTATAGAATAAAGAGATTTCTATATATATTATATATATAGACGTAAAACTCGAGAGTATTCTATAAATATAACGTATTTAATTCGTTTATTTATAAATTTATATATAATTAATTCTTATCCCGCTTTATATAGGTTAATAAACTACCTTTTAAGCTCTAAATTATTAAAAGATAATTTTATATTACTAGCTTTATAACTACGGACGCGGAATTATTACGTATTATAACGGAAGAATAATAAGTTACGGGTCGGACTCGTTAAATAATCTAAAATCGATTAATAAAAGAAGGTCGGAGTTAATTAATAATATTAATATTAAATTATCGAGTACGGTCTCGTCCGAGGTTTAATTAATAATCGAAAGCGGGCTTTTAAAGCGTATAAAAGATACTATTAATAAACTTCACTTCTTTTAATTTACTATTAAGTCGATTAAAGGAAAAGAGTAATTTTAATTAAAATTATCTTTATTTTTTATTTTTATTAGTCCTATAGGAACGATAAAATCGAGTATCTCGAGTATTAATAAGTTTATTATTTTATTAATATACTTATAAGAACTTTCCTCGTTTAGGAGGTTATAATAATTCTTTAATTTAATATTCGCGCTAAGGAAAACCTTTCTATTTAGAGAAAATTAATATATTAAACGACGCTTTTTAATCGGATCGAGTTTAATATACTTAATATAATATATATCTTAATAATAATATTAAAGATCTTGAATCGAATCGAAAGAAAGTATATAATATAGATTAAAATATAGAATAACCTTACCTTTACCCGATTTTATAGATCGGTTATATTTATCTTTTAAATATTAGAAATATTCTTATATATACTCTTTCTAGCTTTATTTAACGAAGAATTAATAAAAATATTTCGTTAATAAAAGTTTTAAATCGAAGAGATAAAAGAGATACTACCTAATAATAGTAAGAATTCGGCGGAAAATAAATAAATTATATTAAATTAAGAGCGTCTTAAGGTCGGTAAAATAATATTAATAATATTTAAACTATCCGGCCTTATTAATAATTTATTCGTTATATTAAAAATAAAACTTAATAAAATCGTATTTTCTTTTAAAGTCGCCTTTATAATAACGGTAAATATATTCCTATTTATCGTTAATATTAATACTATAGAATCGAAGGGTATCTAGTTAACGAGTTTATAATAACCGAGTATTTAAGAAATAAGAAAAGAGAAAACGACCCGATTTATATCCCTCGTATATTAGGGTATAGAGTAACGACCGTTTTTAAATCGTAAATTTAAATAATAGGCTACTCGCGGATTCTTTATATATAATATAATTATATTTTAAAATACGCTACGGCCTTATATATTACGGAGGGGAATATTAAAGAAGAGTAAAGATATTAACCGATTATATAGCGGATTTAAATAACGAATCCGGTTAAAGTAATTTAATAAATTTATAATTTAAAGTATTTTATCCTTTATATTTAAAATAATTTTATATAATTAAATCTATTATTATTTATTAAACTCCTCGGATACGAGTTAGTATTTCCGTTAATATAATTTTTCTCGTCGAGCTTAAATTAATTAGATTTTATTTTTTAATATAATACCCCGAAACTTCTCCTTTAGTATTTCGATCTCTTTATTAATAAAGATAAAGTCGATATAATTATCTAGGTTAACTTCTATTTTTACGGGTAATAATTATAATAATTAAAGATAATAATAAAGCGATAACCTATAAAATTCTTTAAGATAAATAATACGATGTTTTTTATTCTAGTAATTAATTATCCCGTTTATAATATTTAGTTTAGGCGCGTATAAACTAAAGAAAATATCTATATTATTATAACCGGCGAATTTTATTCTTTCGGCGATTAAATAATTATTCTCTTTAACCGAGTTAATATTTCTTAATAATTATATCTCGTTTATAAGAATTTATTATCGGCTTTAATAAGGGCTTCTCTTCGAATATTATATATTTTAATATTTTCTTTATACCCGGCCCGATATCCTAGATTTATTATCCGATTATTAAAAGAACTCGCTTTATAAATCTTTCCGATAAATTTATCCGTAGATATAATCTAAAAAAAAGATATATAAAATATATTCTTTTTAATTCGAAGGTAGTATAAGGATTTATCCGGAGGTAATAAAATCGCTTTAATTTTTTCGAAAGATTTATAGTCCTAGAAAATATAATCCGCGAGGGCGATTATTAATAAAAGTAGTATTAAATTCGTAAATAACGGCTCTATATCTTTATATATAGTATACTATAATCTAGAATTATATCGGTATAATTAATAAGAATTACCTTTAATTATAATTCCGAAGTTTTAAATAATAAAGTAACTTTTTATATAATATTTATAAAAAGCTTTTTATATTCTTTATAATTTATACTTTAATCTCCGCCTCTCCTTTTTCATTCTTAAATATAACGAAATCGATTATTTACTCGTAGTATAAACGCGATACCCGATAACTTTTTTAGTTAATAATACCTTAAAGAATTATTTTATTTATTTTATATAATAGTCTACGGCCGGAGCCTCTACGTATATTAAATTTAAAATACTCGCCTACTCGCGCCGACGAGTAGATAAATAATATATAAATAGTGTAATCTTATATAAGGATCCGTTTATATCTATATTAATATTAATCTTTCTACTATATATATTTAACAATAATAACGAAGTAATTTATTATTATAAAGTACCGAGTTCGCCGAGTTATTAAAAGGTTAAACTTTTTATATAACTCGGTTTATATATATTAATATAATTATTAGATTTTATAGACGGGGAGGAAGAGTAGAGCGAAGCTCTAAATACGAATAAAATAAATCGATTCTAATTACGCTTCGGATTGGCGTGGGGATCCCTAGAGGGAATGCTGGCGTGGGGTGGGGTGGGGTGGGGCGTGGGGTGGG
>JAABUS010000379.1_pt1 | contig 113439 bp, 21 predicted proteins | sample 5560161 | NCBI WGS metagenome assembly JAABUS01 (sample SAMN10711885, study PRJNA513376) | rock metagenome | isolation source: Antarctica rocks | place: Antarctica: Victoria Land, Trio Nunatak nord | collected 2016-01-04
AAATAGATTCGGAGTCGTAGTAGAAATATATATAAATTACGTATAGATAGTAGAAAGATCGGACGAAGTTTTGATTTTGATTTTCGTCCGAGGATTTTTAAATCCTCGCTTTACTCTTTAATAAATATATATTTTTATTATTATTAATTTAAGCTAGGTATTTAAAATAATATTAAAAACTTATTAATTAATTTAATATTTTATATATTTATATATACTCTATCTTTAAATCTATTATATTAATTTATATAAATATAAATAATAATTTAGATTTTTAAACTAAATATCTTTATATATTTATAATTATTAACTCGATTTAAATATTTTTTAAAAATTCGAAACTAGTATTAAGATTAAAATATTTTATATTTATAAAGTTTTTTTTTATATAGAGATTTAATTATAATAAAATTATTCGATCTTAATCGATTAATTAAATTTAGAATAAAATAGTAAATACCCGTTATTAGGGGTTAATATCGGTCTAGTTATTAATAACGGGCGTTTATTATTTTATTTTAAATTTAATTAATTAATAAAATTTAAATATTAACGGCCCGTGACTTAACTTTACTAAATAAAAATATTAATATTTTTAAATAATAAATTATTAATAACTTTATTAATACTAAATATAATCTAGTTCTAATAGTAGTTCTAGAATTATAACGAGAATATATATAAGTTTTATATAGAAAGTTAAGGAATCGGATTAAATTTTTTTTTTAATTTTTCGACCGAAAATTTCTAAGTCTCGTGAGTACCTATTATATTCCTATTTAATAGAGGTCTCTTTATTAAAGTTTTAAACCTAAAATTCCTTTTTAAATATTAATTAATATAGTTATATATAGTAATAAAATTTTAATATATCTAGGGGTATTAGAAAGCCCTAAATTAAAACTATATTTTATATATAAAAAGTTTTTTTATTTATAATACTTTATAGCGGGGTACTAGTAGGTTTAATTAAAATTAATATAATATTTAATTTTTAATACTCCCGCCCTCTCCCGAGTTAATATAACGTACGTCGTATTAATAAATACATTATTAGGGTATTTAAATTAAAATAATATTATAATTTTTAAATTATAATAAATATTACGCCTATTACGATATTAACGAATATATTTATTATATTTATAATAGCGAGTATCGCGAGTAAAGTATATTTATTATATTTATAATCGTGAATATATAAAGTATATTACTCTTAATACGATTTCTTTCTATTATATAAACTATATATTTTTTTAATAAATAGAAGTTTCGTATTTAACTTTCTTTAAAACTTTTAATTATAAATTCTAAATATAAATATTTATTAAATTATTAATTAAATTTATTAAATTTATTTAATTTTATTTTATATTAATACGAAGTTTATTATTCTTTAATTTTTAATATTTCTCTCTACGAGTATTAATTTAAATTTTATCGACGTTATATTTAAATATTTAACGGAGAGCCTTAATATTAATATATAATAAATTCTATATTAAATTCTATAATTTATTTTAATTAAATAATATATTTAATCGAAAAGTTTAATATATATTAATTAATATTAATTAAAATTATAAATATATATCTTTCTTTATAAAGCGCTCGTTTTATTATAATAGGATAAAAAGAAATAAATACTCTTTCTATTAATTTAAAACGTATTTTAGAAATTTCAAATATATTAATATTTACTATTATTCGCGATATAGATAAAGATTAATATAATTAATAAATATATTAAATAAATATTTAGATTTATTTATATTATTAACTTTATTTAAGAAGGGAGGAAAAGAATAAATTTTTTTTTTTTTTTTTTTTAATAATTTTTATTTCTTTCTTTCCGCTCCTTTCTTTATTAAAAGGAAAGAGAGTAGAGGTTATTCTCTTCTCTTCCCTTCTTTATTCCGTAACGTAATCTTTTTAAACGAAATAAATATATATATAAAATAATATTTAAAATACGATATCGTTTATAATAAACTAGTCTCCGTATTCCTCTATAAATTAGAATACTACGAGGGTATTTTATTTTTTATTATTAATTAAATCTCCGCTTTCGATAAAGTAATCCTTAATAGGATTTATTTTATATTAAAATACTATAAATTAGACGTAGGTATAAGAAGTTAAATCTAGAATTATATACTCGATAAGGTTTATATATTTTAAAGAGGAGTAATTATTATTTATAAAGATATAGAATACTTAGTTACGACGGTATTTAACGGTCGATAAGTAAATTTACTATATAGTATATCTAGAGACTTCTTTAATTAAACAATTATCTCTTAGATTAAGAACGTAGTAACTATCGCTTACGCTTTTACTACTAAGAAAAATACTCGGGTGGCCTATTCTCATCTCCTACTAGCGGTCACGGCGAGCGAGAACTTCATCCGCGAATTTAATAGCACCAGCGTTATGGAGAATTTATACTCTTAACTTCGCGACGGACATAGCTAGAATATACATACGTTTCTTACTGTTAAGTTGGATTTTAGCTTGCACAGATAATCAGCTTTATTGTAATTATTTTATATCAGACGGCCATACTTTCCCCAAGTCCTCCTCGCTCATCGATCGATTATCGGCGCTTTCAGCACTTCCCATAGCTCGAACCAATTAGTCCAATACCACCTTCTGAGCCGCTTTTGGTGCTTCCTATGTGCATCGAGACCCATCAAATATGGAGTCTAGAAGGCACATCGGCCTGCACTTCATCCCCCATAACTGGAACTACGAATGTTTCAGGAGGTTACGAAGGCATAAAAGCCTTGGTGGCACCACACCAGACGCTCGTCACTATAATTTTGTTTCTAGAAAGAGGCTGAGCGCTGCAATATCTGAAGGTTCTGCGGGCCTAACCGAGCGGGAGGATGCACACCGATGAACGGTAGTTTCAACAGGGCTGGGCATGTCTTGGCGCCCAAGAATGTTCTAGAAGGCGACCGCTATTTGTACACGTTGCTGTCAAACTTCTTTTTGACCCGTCGAAATGGGAGTCCTTTTTTCAGGGTCAAACGCATGCTCACTTTCTTTCCTGTGCGCGATAATCCAGACTTGCCACGACGTTGTCTTGATTCTTCAATTCAGTGTGATGTAGGTAGCAGGACGTACTAGGTTTTGGGCTCTATAAGCCCTATCATGACGGCAAGATTATGTATAAAAGAGCTGGTGGTCAAGCATTTTACCGGTGAAAGAAAATTTGATCGCTGCTTCCCATTAGCATTTCTTTATTCAACGCCACAAGATAGTCAAGTACTAATGTGGCTGCCTAATATATGAAGTGGAGGCCTGGTGCGACAAATATATGCAGACCCAGATGCGATGCAGTCCCAATCCGGTCAAATGGTTGGTCTCCCTCAATGTTACCAGCACGCTCACAGGTAAGATTCAGTCACTCGTGGTGGGAGACCAGCGTTCCTTCTTGCTTGCCAGTATCTATTTGTCTAATGGAGGCAAGGTGGTTCTTTAGGGTAGCTATTAGGGTTCCAACAAGACAACCAAAGGACCTTAGGCACGACCTAGTCTTCTCGAAACCATTCGTCCTGTAGAAGCTCCTTCGCGGTTGGTCGGTCTCGTGGATCCAGTTTCATGATCTTGCAGATAAAAGTCCTGTCTTCCTTTGATAGCTCTTTATCTGCAGAGAGATAAAAGGGCTTTTTTAGATTGTTGTCGTTGATGAAGTGAATCGTCTTAGCCAGAATTTCCAGCCTCTCGTCATCGGCAATATCCTGAAAACTCAGGGGCACCGGCCCGAAGATGCTCGCTTGTTTGATGAGGACCAGAAGCGGATATTCTTCGCTGTCGACATCAGCGTTGTCCGGTGTAAAGATATGCCAATTGTCGCCCCAAATGAGACTGATCAACTATACCATGGTTATTACTTAAGACGTGGAGCTATGGAGTATATCTAAGTTACCGTCGCCCCAAAAGACCAGATATCTGTCGGAGTTCTCCAACGAAGATTGAGCATCGCCTCGGGGCTGCGAAAGATGGCCGCGCCAATAACGTGACCTTGGAGTGGGTCCGCGTTGGGGTCGACCATACATGTGTCCCCACAATCTCCCAACTGCACTTCACTGAAGCGAGCAGAATCACGACCATGATTGACGAGGATGTTATTGGGTTTGATGTCTATGATGCTGTCAGGACCAGTGGCTACCGACAATATGGTGATGAAAATGACCTGTGTGGACATAACCCCGTTCGTGAAGTGCGTCTAGCGCTATAAGCACATTACGAGCGACGAATTTGATGTCGGCTTTCTCGAGCCGCGTTGCATTCGATGCATCAAGTAGGTTGTCATCCAAATGCCTTAAGACTAGAGAAGGGGGTTCTTCGACTGTGTCAACGAGTGGGCGAATGCATGGATTTCCATTGAGGGCCTGAAGAACTCGGAGTTCGTTGTCCAATCGATAGTCAGGGGCTTGCTTGATAGTGACCTTTTGCGTCGTCGTCGCATTTCTATTTCATAGTGAGGATCATGTATTTCAGGGCATTAACTCAGGGTCCTACGTTGCGATCCAGATGCATGGATGCATCTGTTCAAGAATGGTGTAGATGCTCAATTTCCCCTGCAATTTTTGTCCAACCATTAGACTATTAGCCATAGTGAGAAGCCGCGCAGTCAAACGCATTGAAGGAATCATTCAACTCTAGGCAGCAGCACGTAACAGATGTAAAATGCAAGGTGCCAAGTAAGCAATGCCGAGGACTTTAAAAGCTTTTTTGGCCGATCGGCACATTAGCGCTGGCTTCAGGCTTAGCTAAAATATTTAGCGTGCCTCGATGCTCTGAAACACCAAACCCGGGCGTTTCTTGCAACGCTTGATCAGGCAACCAGATCACTCAACGGGTGAGGTTTTCAAAAATGATTGGAGATGGCCTTTCCCGTAGACATAGGTAACGCCTTGGCCTTCCGTGTCCATCTTTCGTAAGGGGATCGCTTGGAGATGCATGAGGCATTTTATAGTGCCCATCAACAATTGGACTGTACGAGCCGCTCTATCTGGTTGCTCATTGATACGATTGGAAACGTTTCTTTTCCTCCACCAATGCTTTCCCTTCATTGCCACCAGGCTGCTGTTCCTCCGTCATGTGGCTGTATGTGCCAGCATAAGAGTGGCCCCACGAAAGTCCTACAAGATGCTCTACTTATTATCGGCGCATAGAGAAGCAGCATAAAAGGCTTATGACCTCCTCCCTCATCTCCCTTATCTTGAAAGCTTTTAACCATCTATCAGACCTATTACCATCCAAATAAGCTCGACAAAGCCGCTATGTCTTCCAATCGCATCGTCAAGAGCGAACTCTTTTCTACGATCACGAAGGGCGGGAAACAAATCGCTCTGGGCGTCGCTACCGAGACTCAGAAGTGGAACCGCCCAAAAGAGACCGCCCGTGCTCAAGGACCTGGCTTTAAGAGTGCGGTTGTAAACGACTCAGCGACTCTACCTGCGGGTACAGTCGAGTTGATCCAGCGGTCGGTCTCAACCCCGTTATTATCTTATGTAACCAAGACTCACAGGTGCACAGTGAGAGTCAGCATCCCAGCCCCGGTGACAATAAAGAACACTGGACTGCCGTTGCTAGAGACAAGGATCATAAATATATTGAGACCATTCATGTTCCAAAACCGAAATAGGCCAAACAACGGCCTGGTGGTTGGATATCCGTGCTTGAAGCTACAATTAGATGGGGCTGTATAAGGCCGGGAGAGGGCCTGGGAAAGAGGCATACCGACGAGAAAGTATGGGGCTGCTCTGAGGTCAATGGTAGTATACTAGCAAGATATTCGGCCTATGCCCTAGAAACTCCCTCATACCATCGGTGGTGATTCTCTTGCTATTCTCTGCCCAAAAAGTGGTCAACTATCACAGACATCTGTTTACGTGAGCCGGTCTTGCCTGTTTGCCTCGTCGCTGCGCCTGGCGTTTCGTCTCATACTCGCGTAGCAGAACGATCTCATTTAGGAACTAGAACCCATGAAATCGCGACGGTCACCTGCCTTGGTCTCGCCCTTTTTCGTGTCTCTTCTCGATGATCCTCACGATTTCCCACTCATCGGCCTCTTTATCCAATGCCGAACCTTCTTGGCCCTTAGGCTGCTGGGGAGGTGGTGGGCTGATAGCGTAAGAAAGGCTTGCCACCGCTGCTGCTGCGTCTTTGCGGACGACGCGCCCACCTGGGTGCTAGGGTAAAGTCACGCGGGGAGAGATTGACAGACAAGGAGGTTCGGTGGGAGGAGCGGGCCTGGTGAGAGCATCCAAGGAACTTCGATTCTTTAGCTCTTCCCGCGGGTGAGAGCTGAAGAGGGGCACGGTTCCAACTTCTGACTCAACGCTGGTGGTCTTGTTAAAGGCGCCAACTTCCATGACCGGGTCACCTGATGTGTATCAAAGTTAGGATCTAGCTGTTGAGCGAGAATGTATCATCGAATCTCACCTTGACCTTGGCCAACTCTACTGGATCGACCTAAGTTTGAGTTCTCGCAGTTTAAGGCATTTCGGCGAGTAGGGTGTTTGAAGACAGGGCGAGGACGTAACAGGGGAGGAGTAAGCTGTTTCGGCTTTCTTGATAGTAGGCGGCTGCGGTCTGCACGGATGCTCGCTTCGTCGTCAGCGTCGTGATTCGCGAGCGGTTCTCCTGAATTGATTAGAGCTGCCTGCAGCGATAGGAACCAGCGCACTCACCAGCACCCTCAGCTCCAGTCTTAGCGCCCTGAGAGGTATGCTCCCCGTAGCTACCCTCGTCCAAGCCTGCGGTGTCCATTGTACGCTTGGAAAAATCTCGCAATCTTGTGGTGCCCATAGCCTTCCCCGCCTCTTGATCTCACCGCTTCTCCTATTTGGGCCCATCTCCTTTGTCCCAGTCTCCTTTGTGGCCATGTCCTTTGGCTCCATCTTCATTGTCCGTATCTCCTTTATCGCCATCTTCTTTGCCTCCATCTCCTTTATCGCCATCTTCTTTGCCTCCATCTCCTATGTCGCTATCTTCTGTTTCGCCGTTTCCTTTGTCCCCATCTTCTTTTTCGCCTTTTCCTTTGTGCTCATCTTCTTGGTCGCCATTTCCCTGTCCCTCAACGGAGTGATGGGGCTCGATATCTTTCAGGGCACCGTCGCTTAGGTCTTGTTATCAGACGTTGACGAGAGAAGGGCGTCAAGGGGGAGGAAGAGGAGGAGGAGGATCGGAGATGGAATGTTTTGTCTTCTCTTGGAGGGCAGGATATCTAGATCGGCGCCGTCAGTATTGGAATCAATGGGAAGAGGTTTCAAGGATCGTACCAAGCTTCTAAACCTGTCACTGAAGTCGGTATAATGCTTAGAGAACTATGAGTTCCAACCTACTCCTCAGAAATCGAGTCGTTGGTGGGATGGACGCTGCTGTTGCTGCTGTATTCCCACTCTTATTTTCTCAATTCTCAATCGTCGATCCGTAACCATCACCGCGAAATCGCGAGACTGAGCACGCTCGATCCCTATTTATCTCTCACATTCTGAGGCACGGGATGGTGCAACCCTCGGCCACTGGAGCCTCGTATTCGATCCACATTCGCACCCCGGCTGAGTCTTCGCTGCGCCCTTCGGGGCCGTCTATCCCTCTCGTCTCGTCAGCTACTGTTGCCTGGATCTACGAGCTGAGACTTCTACAATGGATCGGCGGCACTGCACCCTTCCATGAGGAATGGGGCATTCCTTTCATTGGTCGTGTGGCAGCACGGCAGGCGTGCTCTAATTTCGGCAGTCGCTTCGCCGTGGGATCCTCGCCGCAAGCTGAAATCCTTAACCAGTATTGTAACAGACTCCTAGATCAGCTGAGCAGTGGTGAAACGGTGGCCGGCAAAGGAAGGCAGAGGCAGCAAGGTCAGGAGCGGTAGAGTCGAGCGAGAAGGTGCTCCAGCATACTCTGAAAACGAATCATCTCCGTTCGGTCTGAGCCGTAGTGCGGACGAGGTCCGAGGCAGCGAATGAGATAGCCCGCTAGATCAAGCCATAGACCAAACAATGGACTGTGGAGGGTGAATTCAGTACAAAGGATCGCAATCGCCGTAGGACTTTCTTTGGCTGGGTCGGTAGCGCTGGAGCTGCGCCGGCGAAGCGATCGTCGCAGCTGTCAACATAGGGTCACGAGACGGAAACAGGAGCTGATAGTAGAGAAATTGAGGCAGGGGGAAATGGAGAGGAGAGACGAAGGAAAGATAACGCAGGGATAGAGGGTATTTCATGCACTTTGCGAATGGTTCCACGGCCCCGGGAAAAGTATTGACATGATACAGTATAGTGAAAGGGCCAGAGGGCCAGGCCCTGCTAAGCCACCTGATTGAATCGCCTTAGCCGGACGGAATGTGAGCGAGGGTGAACCTAGGCAGCAATGATTGGGGGTCCTAGGCAGCAGCATTCAAGGAGTTATAGGCACTAGCGTGCCGACAACGAAGGTAATTGAAGCCGGGCTCAACGGAGCCCGTTCAGGCTCCAGCGTACTGCGCCCCTGCACTACCCCGCGGGAGCTCCGCTCGGCTCAGGCACGGCTTAGGCACAGCTCAGGGCCGCTCACCCCGGCTCACCTTAAAGCAGCCGCTGCTCACCTTTGAGGCTAGAAGCGGAAGAAGGAAAAATGTTTCGTGATCATGTCTAGAAAGGTAGGAACATTATCTAGACTGGATGGCAGAAGTAGCTGGATCGCTCTAAGCACATTCATAGTTAGGAGTCTTGTACTAAGCACGGTAGGAGTCTTAACTGTTCCTACATGAAAGTTATCTCGTAAAGAGCTGGCTAAGCAAGCTCATATGCTATCCAACCCATCTTTATTGGACATTGTCCGAAGGTTCCCAGAAACCTTTCGGGACGTTTTTATTTCCAAGGCAACGCTAGTATTTAGTATGCAATAGCTGCCTGCATGCCCCCAGGCTAGTTTTCTCCCGAGATTAGTACGTGTCGCCCATAGTAACAGCCGGAGATGCGTTGCTATGGAGCATGCGCGTCGCCATGGGGCAAATCCGCCATGAAACCATGGGGGCATGCTGTCGCCATGGGGCAAATCCGCCATGAAACCATGAGGGCATGCTGTCGCCATGGGGCAAATCCGCCATGAACCATGGGGGCATACTGTCGCCATGGGCAGGAGCTCCGCCATGAAACCATGGGGGCATGCTGTCGCTATGGGGTAAGAGCTCCGACATGGGCAAAAGTTAATACGGAAGTGAGGTGAGATTTATATTACTGTCGCTATTTATCGTTATTATTTGTATATAGCTGTCGCCTAATCCTAGGCCTAACGCCCTTACTATTTACTTTACTATCAGTTTACCCTTATTGTAGTCCCCGCTCTTTACCTACCTATTAGGTTACGTCGTCGTCGTCTTTAATATCCCTATACTCCTCGCTATCTACGTCCTTATACTAGGGTAGCTAGTCGGGATAGCTTTTAATTAACGGAGGTTATATATAATTTTCTCCCTCCGCCTACTCCCTCTTTACTAGGAGATTCTTATAAATATAGTCCTACTTTTATATATAGTCCTACTCTTATATATAGATTTACCCTTATATATAGTCCTCCTCTTTTTTAACTACTATTAAGGTTATAGTTATTATAATTACTATTATTATAATTTCTACTATAAACTCCAATATAACTACATTAATAGTTTCTTATTTAATTAATATAGTAATAAGGGTAAAGTTACTAATTTAGGAGGATATAATAATATTTCTAATTTCGGGGGTAGAGGATAGAAACTTCTCTTTTAATTTATAATATTTATTCTTAATATTTTCTAGAACCTCTCGTAACTTTAGATAATATTTTATATCGACGTTATTTTTATTATCGTTATAGTATTTTAATATTAAAACTTTCTAAATATTTTTATAAATAGTAAATTCGTATTTTTTAAATATAATTACTTATTTCGTTTATTACTCTAAAGTAATAATATTAAATAAAATATACTATTACTAAATATAACGATAAAGTAACTAGTATTAATAATAAAATAAATAAATATATATAAATTTATCCTCGTCGAGTTTACCCTAGATAGATTTATTATATTCTATTATTTTTTTCGTTAATTAAAATTATTTAACGAGTAACTTTTAAATAGGGCCGGTAAACTACTCTAGTTTAAAATATTTAAAATATTTAATATTTCTAAATATACGTACTTTAGTTATTTAGTTTTATATACGTATTTTCTAGTCCTAAATAATAATAACGACGTAATTTACGATTTTAATAAAATTAAACTTGAATTAATTACCGCCGGTATATTTTTTAAGAGAATTATATTAGGATTTAACTCTATTAATCGATATATATTATAGGAGAAAATAGAAGTATTAACGGGCGTAATATATTTATTTTTTATATATATCTTACTATTCTCTTTAGATATATTTTTACTTTTTTAAAAATATAATATAAAGAGTTATTATAATTTCGCCCTCTTAACTAAATTTAATATAATATATATATAAGGTTTTATAGAGGTACCCGAAGTAAACGGTATATTTCTTATAATTTAAATATCGCCGTAGAGTATATTCTAAATAAATATAATAAAGAAAATAGTCTATCTCCGTCTCGCCGTCGATAAGGCCCCGGAAAATAAATTTAACTATATATTATTTAGTTACCGAGTTATCGATAATAAAATAATATAAATTCTAACCTTTATAAGGGCGATACTATTCTTTAATTTATTTTAAAATAATAGTTATAATATTATTATCTTTATATTTATTTAGGAAATTAGTATTTAGGATCTAAATATTATTTTTATTATATATTATAACCGTAAATAAAAACTACTCTAAATAGTTAATTTTATAAATAGAATTTATAAAAGTAAAATAACCGTAATATATAAAGATTTATAAATACTCTAGGAAATATTAATATAAAAAGTAACTAAATAATAAAGTGAGATTTTTATTTAAATTTATTTAAATAGTAGTAAAAGAGGTTAATTTATCGTATTTATATTATATTATAATATTAATAATAATATTACCGGTTTATTACTTTTTATATAAATAATTTCGTTATTATTATATTGATTTAAATTTATTACTCTAAATTTTAATATTAAAATTTACCCTTTTCTAGTTAATACTAGTATTATAAATATAATTTAATATAATATAAAAGCCGCTAGCGTCTATAAAAATATAATAATTAATTATAAACTTTATATTTTTTAAATTATTTTTAATTATATAAACCTAGTAGCCCCGAGTTATCTTAACGGTAGTAGTATTTATAATAATAATATTAATTTTAATTAAATTTAATAATCGAGAGTATAATTATATTTTTTATAAATATCGCTATCGCTATTACCCCGAGTTTTATATAGAATTATTTTAACGCGGCGGAAGAAAGGCTCTAGTATTTTAAAATAAAAGAGGTCGTATATTAATAAATCTCAAAAACTCTTATTAAAACTCTAGTTACCGACCGCGCGGATAGAGCTAGTAACGTCCTATTAATTACTTTTATTAAGAAAAATTATTAATAAACTATTACTAGTAACCCTAATTTACGGATAGAGCTAGTAGTGTCCTATTAATAAATTTAATAAATCGGGGGTCTAAGTAGGTAATTTTTAATAAATTTAATAACTCCGGGTTAATTTTACCCGGATTAATAATTTTAATAATTTATATATATCGTTAATATACTAATAGTAACTCAGCCCTATTATAGGGCTGAAATAAATAAAGTTCTATGATCGACGCCATTGACGGCAGCGACCCTCAGCGACGACTACTAACGCCAGCGACCTACCGGGCCCGGAATAATGAGTTTTAGCGAAAGTTCTCGCGGGGGCGTCACCCAGGCACATCCGGGGAGTGAATACCATGGCATGTCGCATGCCTTGGCGCATGCCATGATTGCGCATGCCATGGGGGGCTTTCGTCTGATGTTTTAGGGGCTGCTGCGGGGGGCGCACATCGCATGCTATTCAGGATACTTTTGCGCATGCCATTCGCATGCCATTCAATGGCATGCGCAAGCTGCGCACGCCATTGCGCATGCCATGGGGCATACTATGGGGCATACTATGGCCCATACTATGGCCCATACTATGGCGCATGCCAATGCGCATGCAAATGCGCATGCTATAGGGCATGTAATGGGCCTATTCGTCTGATATTCGAGTTGCTGACGATTTATCGAGTTGCTGAACCTGCTGAACCTGCTAACAGTAAGTACTATTTGCTGATAGGACCCTGCCCGGGCCCCTGACTTACTAATCCTACTAAACCTCGGGTCGGCATTTAATATAGAGTTTCAGCGCAAACTCGTAGACGGCTTTCTAATAAGGCTGATAGCGCTTAGAGTATACTAACATTTACTTTTAAGATTTGCCGATATAGTATTTAATTAATTTTAACTTTATCCTATAAATACTAGGAGTATATAATTATTTATTACGTATTTCTTTATTTTTATAGCGCCTCTCCCTCGTAGCGCTAGGGGTAAAAAGATATTAATAGTATTCTATTAAAATATACTCTTTATAATTCGGCTTTCTCGAGTACCGGTGTTATATATTATTAATATATAACTAGTACGAGAGGAACTACGCCCGACTCTACTCGATAGGTTTGGTAGTAGGGTAGAAAAGATACTATCGCTAGGCTACGATATCGTCAAGTACGTTAAGGATAGTAGGTAGAGGTTTTTTATCCTAGCGGGCGCGTTTTACTGGCCGGGCGTAATCTGCGGCGGAGGCGACAGCGATATCATCAAGCTCAAAAGAGGCCATAGCGACGGTGACGTAGGTAGTAGCGACGTTGGTAGGAAGGGAGGGAGGGAGGGAGGGAGGGAAGGGTTCGACGGTGAGGTATGTAGAAAGGTAGGAACGGGACGGTCGCAATATTTTGTTTTCATCTGAACTTGGTAGATTGGTTTGTTTGTTTACTCCTCGCGTCTCTGATTCCTACTACTACAAAACAGTACTAGATTACGGAGATCAGCGGACGGGGTGATATGGGCGATCTAGTACTAGCTATAGTAGCGTTGCCTTGGAAATAAAAGGCACCCAAAAAGAGCAACCCCAATACACTTTTTACGGCGCATCGGCACTGATCTGGACTTGATTCTGCAGGAGAGTGGATCGTGAAAAATGTGGGTTTCACTAGTAGGTACACGTTTCCTCCAGTCTCCTTATACTGTTTTAAACGAAGGTCACCATAGGAGGCAGTATACAGTGCATGGAGTGTGTACACCATTCACGTTTCGGAATACAGCGCCTTCCCCAATCGTGGTGCCGCCGTGGTTGCATACTGGATCCAGCAGGCAACCGTAGACCTATTCTGTACGATGGTGAGGTACAGCCCTTGGACACCAAAAAACAAAGGGGGTAGGAGGGGTGGTGGGCTGCAGAAACATTAAATTGCTCAGGGTATCTGGTTCTGTGAACAAGAGCCACCAGTCTCTTGTTTCTCTGAAGCTTTCGACAGGCCGCCTTACATCCGTGAAAGACTTCTGCTTCAGCGTGCTATTTGAAATCTTACGCTTTTGAAAAAATACCAACCATGTTGCCATCTTGGAAAATTGACACTCATGACGTCTCAGCGGACCATTCTTTTGATTATGCATCAAAAATCGCTTCCACGGATCTGCTTGATGGAATTTGCCAACCTGGAGATGTAAAACCTGTCGCAGTGATAGGCTTCTCGCTCAAGTTCCCCCAAGATGCGACTTCAACGGAACTGTTCACATCAATATTGATGGAAGGCAGATGCGCTGTGACTGACTTTCCAAGAGATCGAATCAAAATAGATGTATTCTATTCCACAGATGCAAACAGAAAAGATACAGTGTGTTGACTACTATGCTTCCCCCCTCCCCCTAAAAAATAACAGGCTGATGATTAATCAGTTCGCTTTCCGTGGTGGCCACTTCATGCGAGATAATATTGGGGCTTTCGATGCTCCATTTTTTCCTGTGAGTCCTGCCGAGGCAGAGGGTATGGATCCTCAGCAACGGGGACTCCTAGAGATATACTACAGAGCTCTAGAGAATGATGATTCGGGATATCTTTCATTATCCCGTTTCCTGATTGACTCCGTACTTGAAGATTGCTAACCTCTATATAGCCGGAATCCCTCTAAAGGAGGCAAAGGGCTCCAAGACATCTGTGCACACGGGTAATATCGCCGGTGATTGGGCGGCAATGCAATTGAAAGACCCACAAAACCCATCGAAGTACGCAGGTACTGGAATGTCGCAGGCACTTCTTGCGAACCGCATCAGTTGGTTTCTTGACCTCAGGGGCCCATCTTTCACACTAGACTCTGTATGCTCTAGCAGCATGGTGGCTTTGGACCTTACTTGTCAAGGACTTCAGGCCGGACAATCCACAATGGTGAGCTCGACTCGAGAATCCTAGAAGGATGACGCGTGATAATTGGTTGTGAAGGGTCTTGTGGCTGGCTGTAACTTGATCTACGATCTTCAAACAATGTCTTCTTTGGCTAACATGGGGTTCCTCTCGCCAGACAGCCGATGTTTCAGCTTCGACGACCGTGCCAATGGGTACGGTCGGGGAGAAGGATTCGGTGTTATTGTGGTGAAACTTCTTGCGAGTGCCCTAAGGGATGGAGACTCTATACGTGCAGTTATCCGTTCTACCGCCTCCAATCAAGACGGTAGGACAGCTACAGGTATCACACAGCCAAGCAGCAGCGCCCAGGAGTAATTGATCAGAGACACTTATACTAAAGCGGGCCTGGACATGGAACTCACCAGATATGTTGAAGCTCACGGAACCGGCACGCCCATCGGCGATCCAGCCGAAGTATCTGCTATTGGAGCCGCCTTTACGAGGGATCGGAGCAGTGATAGGTCGGTTTATCTGTAGGTCCATCAAGTATTCCTAATACTTTCGATGTCTTTTCTGATTTGATCAAACCTATCGCCCCTTCCTTGGCACTGAGTTGACTAAATGCCTAACACATACCTTTAGAGGCTCTGTAAAGGCCAACATCGGACACCTAGAAGGCGCCAGTGGAGTTGCTGGCATTATCAAGATAATTTTGACACTAGAGAAAGGAGTTATCTTCCCAATCGCATATCTGAAAACGCTTAACTCAGAGATTCACCGCATGTCTTAAGGACTAGTAGTAGGTCAAACCCTTACGAGGAAGAGCGCTGCTGAACCCGAGGAACAGTTCCCACGGGAGTGTATTCCTTGGCCAAGTGACGGTTTGCGGCGGGCGTCGATCAATTCTTTCGGTATGGGTGGAGCGAATAGCTACGCAGTCTTGGATGATGCCTTCAACTTTCTCCGCCTAAGAAATATCGATAGTCGTTACTGCACAGTCGAAAGGCTACCTTCCTCAAGAGAGGCCTGCCCTGAGGTTTTGGGGGATGGCGACTCTATCGACCATGAGTTTAAGGCTCGGAGTGCTTCGAGACCAAAACTACTGGTCTGGTCTATAGCAGACGAAGCAGGGATAGCCCGACTTACTGTTATCTATAGCAAACACTTCACCAAGACAGATCTCAGCGGCGAAGGATTGGCTACCTATATAGATGACTTGGCTTTCACACTTATAATACGGCGCAGTACTCTCCCTTGGAAGTCGTTCATGCTTGCAGACTCAACTTAATCTTTACAAGATCTACAGTCTAAGTTGTCGAAGCCAGTCAGATCAACGGGTAAACCGAGTCTTGGTTTTATCTTCACTGGGCAAGGAGCGTAATGGTGGGGCATAGGTCGCGAGTTGCTCGATTTTCCAATCTTCAAAGGGAGTCTATAGAAATCAGGAGAGTATCTCGAAGAATTTCGGTGCCCTTAGTAACTGATCGGTGAGCCTAGAGCTTACAGAGATGGTACTAAACCCAACTGATAATGCTAGATGAACTCCTCAGAGCTGCCCCCGACAGCCAAGTAAATGAGCCAACTCGGAGTCAGTCACTATGCGCGGCTCTCCAGATAGCCCTGGTCGATCTACTCCGAAGTTTTGGAGTGGTGCCAAAAGCGGTTGTTGGACATTCTTCCGGCGAAATCGCTGCTGCGTATGAACCCGACGGTGACTTGAACCTGTCGCGGCTGACTGATGCGTAGATACTGTATTGGCGCAATTTCGCATCGATCCGCGTTGATGCTCGCGTATCGTCGAGGCTTGCTTGCAGCTAAAGTCTCAAAGTCAGGCCAGCATGATGGGGCCATGTTTTCTGTTCGCTTGTCAGAACATGAGGTTCAATCCTTCATTCATAAGGTGACGCTACATTTTGGCGAACAGGGTCTTACCGTGGGTTGCATCAACAGTCCTGAGAACGTGACAGTCACAGGTCTTGGACCGCAGGTTGACACTTTGATCTCAACTTTGGAAAAGAGTTCTGTCTTTGTGCGAAAGCTAATGGTTGACGTTGCTTACCATTCGACTCAAATGGAAGCCATAGTGGACGAGTACCAATTGTTGAACAAAGACATCAAAGCTAGCGTGCTCACGGAGGAGCCTCCGGTCATGATATCCTCTCTCACTGGGTCCCAGATATCGAGTAAAGAACTTTTATCCGGTGACTACTGGTCCAAAAACATGACGTCACCAGTGAAATTCTCAGAAGCTCTTTCAAATCTATGCTCGCATCGTACGGCCGATGGTGGATCGATCGATACCCTGCTTGAGATTGGCCCACATTCATCATTGAAGGGCCCCATTCGAGAAGTTCTGAAAGCTGAGGCCAAAGGGATGCATGTCAGCTACAATTCGTTTCTCGTGCGCAATAAGTCAGCTGTGGAGACTACCTTGAATGCGATTGGTCTTCTTTACTACTCAGGATCTACCGAGATTGACATGGCAGAGGTCAATCAGTGGGGCGCAAAGACCAGGCACCACCCAATGGCTCTCGCCGATCTTCCTGAATATCCTTTCGATCACTCAAGAGTCTACTGGCATGAGAGTAGATTAAGTAAAGATCACAGGTTAGGTAAGAAGCCTCGTATGGATCTGCTCGGGACACCGGTTTCCGACTAGAATCCTCTGGATGCCCGGTGGCGAAATATTCTCCGAGTGTCAGAGCTTCCTTGGACCGAGGATCACGAGGTACCCTCGTCACCATCCATCGTTTTCGAATGCACACTGATCAATCACAGATCAGCGGAGCCCTCATTTACCCTGCAGCCGGGATATTGGTCATGGCCATTGAAGCAGTCAAACAGTTGGTCGATGAAAACCAAAGTGTTACAGGATATCGTATCAAAGAAGTCGAGTTCAAGGCTCCGATTCCCATATCATCGAGCGGTAAAGATATGGAAACGCAATTCAGCCTTCGGTCCGCCAATCTCCCTTCCTCTCAAGAAGAGTCTTGGTCCGACTTCCGGCTTTGCAGTCTTCTCGATGGCGGATGGATCGAGAATTGCTGCGGATCTATCAAAGTTGAATACAGTCAGAGTAGCGACGAGGATGATATCCTACCTTAGTCAGACGGACCGTCGCCTGTCACCTCTTAGTCCTGGAAATATATCGATGCACAACACATGTATGAGCGTATACGGGACTGCGGCCACAATTACGGTCGAACATTCCAGTGTCTCTAATCCATAACTACGAGGGCCCCCGGGGACGCGGCTCCCGAATTAAAGCTATTTTCCTAGCACACTAATAATGGTGAAAAACGAGTCTACTATAATTTGGATTGGAAGCCCGATATGGATCTATTAGACCATAAACAGACTCTACAGTACTGTTAAGAAATTCCACCTAAATCTGCAGAGCCTATTCAGTTCTACCAAGATCTGAGGCTCCTATTATTCGGCTATATTTCCGGAACCCTGACTACCATTCGTGATAACCAGCCTGCTAACATAGCCCCTCATATACAAAAATACGTCAGATGGATGCAGCTACAGGTCGATCGGTATGAATCTAGAGACTTATCGTGTAGCAAGCCTAGTTGGATGGCTTTGATACAGGACGAGGAGTACAGAAACGATTTAGCCTGCAGGGTGGAGCATGCGTGTGACGAGGGAAAGTTCTTTGTCAAGGTTGGTTGTAACCTCACGGGAATCATTCAAGGCACAGTGGATCCGCTCGGTCTTATGTTCGAAAGCAGTCTTGCTCGAGACTATTACCAGGATATCTCGGTCAAGGTCAATTACAACATGCCGATTTCTAGGTACTTGGACACTCTTGCACACAAGAATCCCGGAATGAAGATTATTGAAATTGGAGCCGGAACCGGGGGAATGACCTCGCATGTGATGAAAGTGCTGATAAGCCATGGAGAGGATGAGGTCGGAGCTCCACGATATGCACAGTACGACTATACGGACATTTCTCGCTCCTTTTTCCAGGCCGCGCAAGGCACTTTCGCAGAACAACACAAGAGACTAAAATTCAGCGTTTTGGACATTAAGAATGACCCCACCTGTCAGGGCTTCCAGCAAGGGACCTACGACCTCGTCATTACTACTGGCGTGAGTCGTTTTCTTATGTCAATCCCTTCTCAGTGGCTTACAGGTTCATCGCTTTTGGGTGCTTCACGCAACACGAAGCTTGGACGCAACCATTAGGAATATCCGAAAACTTCTCAAAGCGTAGGTTTTTCTAAGGATTTTAGCCTTGAGGTTAATGGCTGATCCCAATAGCGGAGGAAAATTAATACTTCTGGAAGTGACCAAACCAGATAAACTGGGGGCTGGGTTTGCTTTTGGACTTTTACCTGGATAGTGGCTCGGTAGGTCGATACGTCGAGCACTGAAAATGAAGTGGGTAGCTGACTTTATAGGTGTCGATAACGGTCGACAGTGGAGTCCTTACGTCTCCGAAACGCAGTGGGACGATGTTCTCTCTCGAAATGGATTCGCCAACACAGAGGTTGTTTTCTAGGATTACCAGAACGAGTGGTGCCAAGAAACAAGCGTCATGGTATTTAAAGCACTAGACACCTCGCCTTGCCCTCCAATTGAGAGGGACATTCTTGTAGTCGCCGATGAACTCTCGCCTTTCCAACAAGAAATTGCCGGCCGCCTGCAGAAGCGACTCATGTCGACCACGGCATCGCGCTGCGACATCTTGCCACTCCAGAATGCATCAAAAGTAGAAAATCTTCAAAGCGTGTTCTGCATATCTATCTTGGAGCTCGGTGTTCCACTGCTTCGTGATCTCGAACCCAAGACATATGGAAATCCACAGACGTTGTTGACAACTGCGCAGCATTTGTTGTGGGTGAGTAGCCAGTCGAAAAATGGAGACGACCTGAGCATAGGGGTAGTAGATGGCCTTGCCCGAGTCCTTCGCACGGAGAATCCGGGCCACGCCTTTGTCACTCTGTATCTCAAGAGTAATGCAAACGTAGGTGCTACCGTACACTACATGGAGTGCATAATGAAAACGGTCACGGCCACGACACATCGTACAACGGATGGTACGTATGAGCGAGAGTATGTGGAGGAAAATGGGATGATCAAAATCGGTCGGCTGGTTAAGGCTCGGTACCTAGATCATCATCTTTCAACTCAGGAATCTCCTAGTCAGTCCCAAGTGCAAGCATTTGGACTCGAACCACATCTGGCGTTGTACGTTATCTATCCAGGCTTGCTAGACACCTTACATTTTACCACAGACGAATAATTTACAAACCCTTTAGCGCCGAATAAGATTGAGGTCGAAGCCAGAGCGGTTAGCTTAAATTTCATGGATCTCTTAGTGGCCTTGGGGAGACTGGACAGAAAGTACATAGGCACGGAGTACGCGGGTGTCGTCTCGCGTATTAGCGAACAAGCTGATTTCAAAGTCGGAGATCGGGTCATGCTCGGTTATATCAATACTTTTAAGACGTTCGTAAAATATCCATCCCAATACGCTGTGGAAATTAGCAACTGTCTTTCCTTCGCTAAGGCCGCAGCACTTCCCATAACGCTCACCACCGCTTATCACGCTTTGCACGAAATTGCCCGCTTATAGGCAGGAGAATCTGTACTGATTCACTCTACAGCCGGAGGGACTGGCCAATCCGCCATTCAGGTAGCACAACATTTAGGTGCGGAGATCTACGTGACGGTTAGATCCAATTCTAAGAAACAGCTCATCATGGAACAGTATGGCATTCCTGAGAATCGCATCTTTTACAGCCGAGACACAACATTTGCCCAGGCTGTCAAACGAGTAACAAAAGGTCGTGGCGTAGACGTCATCCTAAACTCGCTCGCCGGTGAGCGTCTTATGGCCTCCTGGGAATGTATAGCGCCGTTCGGACGATTCATCGAGATTGGTAAGAGCGATATTCTCGCCCATGGAAAGTTACCTATGTTTCGTTTCGCAAAGAACGTGACATTCAGTGCTGTTGACATGTCCACAATGGGACGAGAACGACCAGAGCATACTCGCAAAGTGTTCAGGAACGTTATGGATCTTGTGGAAGCTAGTAAAATACATCTTTCTTACCCTCTGCAGGTATACAGCTTGAGTGAAGTCGAGCAGGCTTTCCGACACATGCAGAGCGGAAAGAACGTGGGAAAGTTAGTAGTGGAGATGAACAAGCAGGAGCAAGTCTCGGTAACTTTTTACGACCATTCTCGTGTCATTGCTGCGTGCTAATATATCGGAAATCAAGACGATCCTCCGTACCAAACCCAGCTTCGTGTTCGATCCACGGGCAACATACCTGATTGCTGGCGGTCTAGGTGGGATCGGCTTGAGCATATCTCGCTGGATGGCCAGCCGAGGTGTGAAGAATCTGCTTTTGTTGTCTCGTTCAGGGACACTTAAGGATGGGGCCTTGGATTTCAAAGCAGAAATAAAGGAGAAGGGCGTTCGGGTGGAATTGCCTGCATGCGACGTGGCCGACAAGTCATCTCTGAGAGCCGTCCTCAAGCAACACACGCGAACGATGCCTCCGATCAAGGGTTGCATTCAGGCTTCCGTAGTGGTGAAGGTATGATCTTCGATCACACCGGCAGACGATCACTATCATTAGCTGACCCTGCTTCCAGGACTCAGTCTTTAACACGATGCCGTTCGAAACCTGGAAAATAGGCGTGGACCCAAAAGTCCAAGGGTCCCTCAATTTACATAATCTCCTACCAAGAGGAATGGATTTCTTCGTTCTACTTTCATCGGTGTCAGGAACTGTGGGCAAAGAGACGCAGGCTAATTATACTGCTGGCAATTCTTACATGGACGCTCTTATTCGCTATCGCACCAGCATTGGCGAAAAGGCAGCATCCATTGACCTCGGCATAATGGAAGAGGTCGGGCTCCTCGCGAGCTCTCCAGAGAACATGGCTAAGATGAAGGCTCCCGGAACCTTGATTTCACTATTTCCCAGGGACCTCGAGGCCTTGCTAGATTATCACTGTAATCCGTCGCTCGAAGTATTATCTCCTTTGAAATGCCAAATAGTCATTGGCATTGAGACTCCTGCAAACGTGGTGGGGAAAAGCCACGAGCTACCTACCTAGATGAGTTTACCAATATTTCGACATTTCTTCCAGATCGATGCTATCGACTCTGAAATTACGCTTTCAGAGAGGGATGTGGATATTGCAAAGTCTTTTAAGCCGATTTTGTCCCTGCGGGAAGCGGGGGCGTTTATGGCAGATCTAGTAGTGAACAAGATAGCCAAATCCCTGGCTATCGCTAAGGCAGACATGTATGTTGACGAGTCGATGCGGCAGTTTGGGATGGATTTGCTGGTAGCGGTTGAATTGCGCAATTGGTTCGCCAAGAAGCTGAAAGCGGACACTACCGTTTTCGATCTCATGGGCGAGGCCACTTTTGCAGAAATTGGTTTGTTAGCCGCCAAGAGAAGCGCATACAAGCAGCCTGTCTAGGGCAATTGAGATCTGCTCCAGCTGGAGTGCTCGTCTTCTTGAAGTACACAACGTCCTCGGCCCAAGGGTAAATAGCCTACAGCAATTGTATTGGAGCAAATTGGTGGTGCTTTGATCGTATGTAGATGCTTACTAATGGATCTATTAATGGAGACGATCCAGAGAGAGGTAACTAGGTGCGATACTCGGCCTCAGGAATCTAGTATCGATATTTCAGTATCAACAATAGTATAATGGGGCTGAGGAAGTACTTGTGAAGCGCTGTGAGGTATGAGCTCAGACGTGCTTCACGCTCCCCAACCTCAAGCGTCTATCAACTTGAAGCTGGGGAAGCGATGAAGGCCAACCGCGGTGCACGAATGATCGAATATAATGTAGATTATTGGCATATTTGTATTCTCTTCAGTCATGTTTGAGAACGTAAAGCAAGGCAAGTTGCTGCTCTAGCGCCTCCTTTACGATGTTATAAGCGTAGGTAGTCGAGTTCCCTTTACGTGGTTTAGGACTGCCTTCAGAGTCAAGCGACGAGGATAAAGGGATAGGCAAGGAGGAAAAGCAGTAAGTCGGCTACCCTTCCATAAATACTGGTCTACACCATGATAACTTTCTTTTCTCTACCGAGTCGAGCGAAGACGACGATATCAAACGCCTAGGGTATAAGACAGACTCGACCTCAATTAATAAAGATATAGCCCACCGGAAAGTTCAAAAGATATACTTATAATATTTAAGGATACGATCTCTATTTAATAATAGTGGATTTAATATATAAAAAACTAGAAGGAGTTACCTCTAAATTATTTAAACTACTCGATTATCCGGTTAAAGTCTAGAGTCCCTTAAAAGAGTACCTTAATATATACCCGCTTTCTAAATACGGCGCCGGAATCTTCCGGCTCCGCTTTTATTACCTAAATAACGAGTTCTAGGGTACTCTTTTAAGAGACTCTAGACTTCAACCCTATAAATAAACGGTCGAGTAATTTAAATAATATAGAGGTAACCCCTTCTATTACGAAAATTTAAAGATATTAATCTATATATATAACTCTAATCCAAAAACTTGTAATTATTAATAATAAACTAGGTTAATTATTTTATATATATAAAAGATAGAATTTATCGCTACGATCCTAGAGAAATAAAAATTAAAGAATTTAATATAGTATTAATTAAATTATAATCGATTAAAGAAGTCGCGTAGAAATATCGATTTTCTAATTATAAAACTTCGAAAGTATCTAAATTTCTAAATTAACGAATATTAATCTTATTTGATAGTAATATATATAAGAATTATAGAGCTAAATCTCGTAATTCTAATAATATAAAAATTAACTAGATATATATAGTATTGGCTAAAAATAATAAGATATAAATATTTAAATTAAATATATATAATATAGACCGATATCGCCAAGTTTTCGTAATAGTTTTATATATATTGAATCCTATATAAAGCGTCGTATTAAATATTATCGTTTCTCGTCGTCGCTCGATAATAATAAAGTAATCGACGTAGTAAATAATTTAGATTTTAACGATCTTAAACTCTTAAAATATTATATTTTAAAATCGTAATATATTACTTTAGGCGCGGTCATTACTAAAAAGAATATCGGCGGCGATATAATAGAGTTAATAAACTTATCGTCGGTTTAATATTCTTTAATATAAAGAATAATTATTTATAAATAATAGAAATAGGAAAGAGAGATTATCGATAAATAAATAATTAAATAACTATATTATAAACCCCGTAAATAATATTTTATTCGATAATTAAAGTTTTAAATAAATAGTAGTTACTTTACTACTCTAGTCCTTTTATAAAATTAGAAAAAACGAGAAATTATTAAAGTCCGCGCGTTAAGATATTAATATTTTATATTATTATCTAATTTTTATATTAATATTTATTTTAATTCTTTAAATTTTTTTATTTGATTTTCGATAAATTTAAAATTCTCTTCCCTATTCCGTAGGGTAATCTTTACTCTATATATTTCTATAAAATAATATAAATAATCTTATTCGAGTAGATAATTTTAATATTTAATTATAAATTTAATTATATTAATATAGTCTAGAGAAGTTTATAAGTTTATAATTTTATAATTTTATTCTAGATTTAATTAATAATTCACTACGTTATATCTTCTATTTTTAATAATTTACGAGGTTTTTAACTTTAACGTACTTCTAGATTTCTATAAAATTATTATTTATTTAATTTCGTTACTCGATTTCACTAAAGTATATATAAGATCTTAATTTACTTTTTATATAATCTCTTTCTTCTTTATTCTTTTCTCTTTTCTCTTTTATTTATTTATTTATTTATTTTTAATTTTTTTATAATCTCTTTCTTTTTTATAAAAAACACTTTCCGTATACTTTTAGTACTTAGTATTTCGAATAATATATAAACGAAACTGAAAATCTAAAGAATAAGAATAAGAAATCGAATATTTTTTATAAAAAAAGATAAAATAATTAAAGTTTTTATTATAGAGTAAAAATTAAATATAAACTAGAAATTAATATAAATTCCTTCTATAGTGTTTTATTAAAATTACTCTATATTTAATATATATAATATTAATTTTTATTTTAATATTATAGAATATTAGAAATAAATTAAAAATAAAATTATATTTTATTATTAAATATAATTACGATTTAGATCTTTATTAAGAAGGAAAACTAGAAGAGATATATTATTTAATATAATTATATTAGTATTAATATTTCTCTAATAATATTATTTTAATTAATTAATTTAAAATTATAATTTAATATTAATTTCTAAATAATAATACTACTCGATATAAATTTCTATTAAATATTAATATCGATTTTATTATAAAGAACGAGACTAGTAACTAGATTTATATTAATTATAATATAATTATAATATAGGATTAAATTAAAATAAAAAGTAGAGAATTTAAATTAAAATAAAATTAATTACTATATTAATAAACCGGGAGAGTATATAAGAAAGTCGAGGTATTAAATATATCTTTTATTACTTTAGGCGGAAAAATAATAAAAAGAGAATATTAATTAAAAAAAAAATTTTTTTTTTTTTAAATAAAAATCCTAAAAATAGTAACTTCGGATTTGAGATTTTAAATCTATAATTTTCTATTAACGTCGAGTAACTCGCTAAGGTTATATAGAGTATTATAATTATATTAATTTAATTTAGATTTTAAATTATATTAATTTATAAAAATTCTATATACACGTAATACCTCTTAAATTAGCGCGGTATTATAGACTTTATAATTTATTTATAACTATATATATTAAATTATAAACCGGTATTATTTATATTAATTTATTTTAATTTATTTAAAATTATTTAAAATAAATTAAAATATTAAATACGTATTTAATAACTTCGGTATTAAATTAATCTTTAGGACTAGTATATAAACTAAATAAATCTAAATACTTTTTTCGTCTTTTTCGATAAAATACGAGTTTACTACTTTATTAAAATATCTAAATAAAAATTAATATATAAAGTATTTATTTATTTTTTATTTAAATTATATTAAAATAAAAATATAATAATTTACCTAGAGTTAAATTAGATTTAGAATAAAATTTAATAAATTTAAATTAAATCTAAAATCAAGTTAATTAAATTAAATAAAATAAAATAAAAATAATAACCTCCTCTTTAAAATCGAGTTTTTATAAAAAAAATAATAGAATTATAATTAAAGCCGATACAGAGCGTTAATTAAAATAATAATAATAAATAGAAAATAAAATAAATTATAAACGGAGGTTAATTTCTAAAAAGTTAAATTAGGATAATAATAATAATAATATTTTATATTAATATTTCTAAATAATATACGAGAATTTATAAAGACTAGCGCCGTTAAGATTTAAAATATTATATTATTAATAAATTACTAGTAACGGGTAAAGTATTAAAAGAATAATATAATAATATAATATTTTTAATTAACGTAGTATTTTAATAAAAACGGATTATAACGGCGATTATATTTGAAATTTAAAATACCGTTAATATACTATTTATATTAATTATTTTCGGTAATTACGAATTCTCGAATAAATTAAATTTACTTAGGTAGAGAGTTATTAATTATTAATTATAATAAATTTTTATAAAATACGGCAAATCTAGTTATATTATAAAAGAATTATCGAAAATTTTAAAGACTCGAAAGAGGTTAATAAAATAATTTTCGAATTTAATTAAAAAGTATATAATATTTAAATTACTAGTATTTAGTTATATTTAAATAATCGTCTATTAAATATATAAATATAAATATCGTTATTAATTAATTAAGGATTTTCAAAATAATTTAAATAATAAATATTCTATTGTAGAGATAATTATTTAAGATCTTTATATACGTCGCGGATTTATTAATAGTAATTAAATAGAGATTATTTAAATAATAGGATTCTAAGCTAGGGGTTCGATAAATTCGAAATTAATATATTAATATTAATTATATTTAATTAAAAGAGACGAGGCTAGAGTATTAGAAGAATCGATATTATTACTCGAAAACTCTACTTTAGAGAGTTATTTTAACTAATTACTTTATATATAATTAATATATCTTTAGAGGTAGTATTCTATTATAATATTAAACTATTTAATTTAATTATTCGTTTAAGAATAATACTCGATAAATATTCGTTAATTAATTTTAAAGCGTTTATATAAAACTTTTATAAATTCCGATATAAACTAAATCCCCTAATTTAAGATAAATATATTTAGTAATTTATAAAGTTTTAATATATTCTAAAATAAAGCGCCGTAGATTTTATTTATTTTTAAATAAAGTAGTTAATATTAAATATTATATCTTAATTAAATAGTTTACGAAAATAAAAATATATTAATAAATAACTCTTATCAAGATATATAATAGTTAAAAAGTTATATAATTTATTAAAACGTCTCTTTAAGGTCGTTATAAAAGTAGTAATAAATATAATTATTTTTAAATATATTAACGGGAAGGTTTAAATCTTCGGTATATATAATAATTTCTAATAAATTACTAAATAATATAACTATTATAATATAGCCTTATTTAATTTATCCTAGTTAATTTATTTTAGATTTAAATTAAATTTAAACTAGTTTCTCTATTTCTATCTTAATATAGCCGGGATAGAAAATAAATAAATACTTTATATATTAATTCCTATTTAGATAATAACTAGCTCTATTATAATTTTTATTTTTTATTTTTTATCTTAACCTACTCTTATATTATAACTATATTATAATTTAATAAATTTAATTTTAAATTTAATAAATATTCGAATATTAATTCTATTATTTAATAATAATAATTATTGAATTATTAATAGGCCCGGTTAATTAATTCGTAGTATTTAATACAATTTAGATAATTACCCGCGATATTATTATAAACTAGTTAAATTAAACAAAGTCGTAGTTTATTAGAATTAGGAATATATTTCTTCTCTCGAAAATAGAGGGCTTCGTCTGTATCTTTATATTTAATAAAAATAATTTTATTATAATAATATATTTTAAAATACAATAGTTAAAGAACTCTAAAGACGAATATATCGATTTAACTAACTACGTCCTATAATTAAAAAATCGAGATATTATCTAAGTCTCTATTTAAATAGATAAATTAATCTCTATTTTATTCGAATTAATAAAATAAAAGCGGAGTTTATAATTCTAGATTAATATTTATATTAGAAAATTTCGAAGCCGCGTAGATTAAGATAGAAGAGATTATTACTAAATTATTCTATTACTAGAATTAGTATTAATTTTAAATAACACTTTATTTAAATATCTTTAAAAATTTAAATATAGTTAAATTTTAGACTATTATAGTTTAACTTCTCCGTTTTAAAATTTATATATCGAAGATTATATAATTAATATACTAAGTTATAATATCTAGAAATATTAATATTCGCGATAATTATTATTACCCGTTACTCCTCACGGCTTCTCGAATCTTAAAAATTTATAATAGATTATATTATTACTATTTAATAATAATTATTATATACTAGGATTCTATATTAAATTAATTTATATTTATAAATTATACGGTCTAAATTACTTATTAAGGCTCTCTATTTAATATTATAATATAACGTCGATAAGGCCTAGGTTAGTATTTATAAAAAAAAATATTAAAGATAAAAAAATAATAAACTTCGTATTAATATAAAATAAAATTAAATAAAATTAATAAACTTAATTAATAATTTAATAAATATCTATATTTAGAATCTATAATTAAAAGTTTTAAAAGAAGTTAAATACGAAGTTTTTATTTATTTAAAAAATACGTAGTTTATATAAAAGAAAGAAATTATATTATTTATCTATTTACTCGTTTACGGTGAGTAAATAAATAATTAAATATTTACCTATTAATTAATTTATATACTACGTCGAGTATTAAATAGTCCTTTAATATATTAAATATACTAAATCTATTAAAGTTTTTAATAAATTTTAATTATAATATTACTTCTTCTTTCTAACTTTTTTTATTTTTAAAAATAATCCTATATCTTCTCGTTAAATAAAGTAATATAATAAACTATAGAAATAAATTATTTCTAAAAGTTTTATAATTATAGTTATATATACGCGCTACGTATTATATTAAACCGAATATCGATTATTCTCTTTATCGTCGAAATACGGGGAGTATATTAAGATTAGAAAAAAATATAAACTTTTAAAATCCGTTATTAACCTCTCTAGAATTAATAAAACTTTAGAGTATTTAAAATATAAAGAAAAAAAGATTAAAATTACGTAAATAGCGGCGAACGAAATTATTAACTAGAAGAATACGAAATTAAAAAGGCTTCATTAATAAAAGAAATTCCTAAAGGAGTATAAATAAAAAATATTTAATAAAGGTTTTACGGATATAACTAAATTAAAGTATCTAGAAGAACTAGAGAAATTCGGTAAAATAAAATATACGGCGGTTTTAATTTTATACCTCGATAGTTTTATATTTTTAAAATCTTTCTCGCCGGGAACCCTCGATTAATTTTTTTATATTATTATTTCTAAAACTTCTTTAGAAATTCCCGATAATTAATTAAATTCGTTAATAGTTTTTAAATATTTTCCGACTCGTTATATCTCTTTTATTTAACGAGGTAGTTTTAATCTCTTTAATTTAAAATCTTCTTTACCTCGAACTCCGTTTCTTCTTTAATCTAGAAATAAAAAATATTTTATAAAAATATTTAAAAATTTACTAACTTTAATCGAGATACGTAGAATATTAAATATATTTTAGTATCGGCTAGAAGATTTAATTTATAATTAACTAGTCCTTTACTCTTTTTAATCGAAAATAATCCGATTTTAATATAATTTAATTCCTTACTCGGTCTTTTATTTATTATAATTTTTTTTAAGAAATATATTTTATCCTCCTTCTTTAATTAAGGATACTCTTTTCGATATTTATTTATTATTAATTTTATCCGAGTATTCGTTAATTTAATTTAAGTTTATATATCTCGGTATAATATCTTTATATTAATTATATAAATTAAGGCTCTTTATATATATAGTCTCTATTTAGGTTCGAGGAATATATTAATATATCTTTTATAATTAGCGAAGAATAACGTGAATTTCGTTATATTAAATTATATATTATTAAATATTAATTAAACTATAAGTAAAAGTCTTACTTAATTATCCTATTTTTTATTAACGTAATATCGTAAATATATTTTTATCGTTTAGTTTATCCGCTCTATCTATTTATTTATCTATAAATAATACGCGGTTAATATTTATAACTTAGTTCTAATAGTATTAATTAGTATTTTCTAGTAATTAAAAATAAATTATTTATTTTAGTTAAATATAATTAATTTAGGTATCCCGTAATCTTTAATTAATTAATTTAATAATACGAAAGTAATTTATTCGGCCTTATAAATTTCCTTAATTAATATTATTATAATATATTTACTAAGTTTATTATAGATTATTATTATAGAGTTAAAGACTTTTAATATTATAGGGTCCTCTAATTTTAATAATTTAATAATAAAGTCTATTATAATATCGTCCTAAAGTATTTCTAGTATTAGGGCGAATTAAATCTAACCGTATTTAATATACCTTATAGATTTATTTTATTAATATTCGATATATTCTTTAATATATTTCTCGACGTACGACTTTAATCCTAGCGCGTCGTATTCTTTATAGATAAATTTTATAGTTTTAATAACTCTAGAGTATTCTTAAACTAGATTATTATAATAATCGCGAATTATTTCTTTAAGATATTCTTTAAGAAGGTATATTTTTTTATTATATTTTAATAATTTAATTTATAGTTATTAACTTTTTAATATTATAATTAAAGTATTATTTTTATATTCCTTCCCGATACTATTAATAATTCCGGGAATAAAGATATATAATATCGCTACTAGTTATTATATTAGGACTAGCGATTTATCTTATTATTAAATAAAAACTAGTTATATTACTATGTTTTTTATCCTCTATATAATCTTCTCGTTTATTAAATATATCGGCGCGACCGTTATTCTTTCCTAGAGTATAGAAGATTTTAAATTTATATTAATTTAATAATTCTAACTACCTAACCTATCTTCGATTTAATTATCTCGTTATTATAAAGTTAAAAAGATTTTTATAATCCGTAAAGATAGTAAAATCTAAATAACTTTCTATATATACTCTTTATTATTCTAGTATTAATACTACTACTAGTAGCTCTTTATTATAAATATTATAATTTTATTTCGTTAATAATATTTTCCGTAAATAATAGATAATAAGGTACTATTTATTATCTCTTTTTTAAAGAATATAAACTCTTATTATAAAATCCGAAGCGTCGGTTTCGATTTTAACTAATTCGTTATTTCGAAAAAAATATAGTACCGGCGGTTTCTTATAGGCCTCTTTAAGCGCGTCGAAAAATCATTATTATTCTTTTTTTATTAGAAAGCGATATCTTTCTTTATAATATCCGTTAATAATAAAATCTTTTTAAAGTAGTCTTTAATAAACTTTTTATTAAAGTTCGTAAATTTTAAAAAACTCTATACCGTCTTAATATTATATAATATAGGTTATTCTTTAATACTCTTAATCTTTTTAGGGCTTATATAAATACCTTTAATATTAATTATAAATTTAAGGAATTTAATTAATTTTTTATAAAACTCGTATTTCTTTAATTTAAAGAGAGACTTAACTAGTAATAAATAAATTAGAATATTCTATATATATTAGATATATTCTTCCTTATTAATAGAGTAGATCAAGATATTATCGAGGTATATAATTATTATTATATTTAAATATACTTATATAATATTATTAATTAATATTTAGTAGGTTATTAGTACGTTAATAAATCCGAAGGGTATTACTAGATATTTATAATAATTATATCTAGTTTTAAAAATAGTCTTCTATTCTTCGCCTTCTTTTATTTGAATTAAATTATACGCGCCTCGAAGATCTAGTTATATAAAGATTTTTATTATTATAAACCGATTTTGTAATTTCTTAATATTTAGTAGAGGGTACTAATTCTTTACTATAATATTATTTAATTTTTAGTAGTTTATATATACTCGTAGAATTCTATTCTTCTTTATTATAAAGAGGGTTAGATAACTTATTAGTAATTTAAATTCTTAAATAAATTCTTTTTTAAAATTCTCGTCGATATACCCGCGAAGTACTCCGAGTTCTTTTTCTAATAAAGTATAGATAGATTTAAATATTAATTATTTATTAAATTCGAGTTCGATTTTATAATTTTATAATTAATATTTAAATAATACTTTTATAATTATCTCTTTTTAAAAAAAATACTTCTATTATTAATACTCTTTAAGGATATTAAGACGTTCGTCTTTATTTTTAGAAACTTTAATTTATTCGCTTTACTAATCTCTTTAATTAATATATATTAAATCGGATCTTAATATAAGATTATCTTTATATAAAGATAAAATATTATAAACTTCGATTAAATTACGGTTCGATTTCTTATTTATAACTATCCTTTATAGGTATATAAATACTATATTAATAATATCTTTAATATACGGAAATATGAATACTCCTCTCTTTTAATTAATTATTAAATTATATTTCTTTAACTAAGGTATTTTTAGAATAATATAATAAATAATTATTTTTATTATATCGAAGGTAATTTTCTTATAATAGTGTTAAATAATAACGGGTAGTAGGAATATTTCTTTATTTACTCTTTTTATTAATAATTTCGACCTATTAATTAATTAAATTTTTTTTTATTTTTTTTAAGTTAATAAATTAGTTACTTAAGTTATTATTCGAGATATAAAATTACTAGTCGCTCCTAAATCTATTATTGTAACGACTTTATATCCGTTAACTTTTACTAGTATTTATATATATATACTATACTAAATTAAATATAGATATTATTCTAGGGTTAATATATTAATCTCTTTATACTTTCTCTTAATATAAGGGACTAGTCTTTTCTCAACGAAGATAAAAATCTATAATACTCTTTAGACTCGAAATACCTCTCGTAATCTTTAGTTAAATAATAATATTATTTATTTTAATTATAATATTTCGTTTCCCTACTATAATTTATTTAGTTTTATAATTATAATTATTATTTCTTATCGTAACCTAGGAAGATTTAATTCTCTCTTTTTTTAATTAAATACTACGAATAATTATCTCTAGCGTAGTTATTCTATTAACTATAATTATATTTTAATTTTACGATACATTTTCGCTCTTCTAAACTATTATAATAATATTTATAATATTCGCTCGTATATATTAACTAGTATATCTCTTTATATCGTAGGTAATATTTATTATAAATATAATTAATTTTAGAGGGTTATCTTTTTTCCTTCTTCTTTTCCTCGGGTTTCTTTTATAATATAATAAACTAGGTTTTAAAATTATTAAAGTAGTCTATTACCTAAAGTTATTCTTTAAAGTTTATTATATTTTACTTTTATTTTTATCCTTTCTTTAAATCCTTCTTTAGAGTTTTATTATTATTATTATTTAATTTTTCGAGTTTTTAAATTCTTTAAACGATTTTCTTTTTAATATCCCCCTACTTCTCTAATAAATTATTAAATATAATATCGTTTTATACTAGATCTTTAAAGAATTTAATTATATTATCTAGTATCTCCTTTTTAAATATATTTAATTATTATCGATTTATTATATTTTTCGAATAATAGTTCCTAGCGATATAGCCTAGTTTATTATAGTTATAATAATTTACTATTTTTTTACCTCTTTATTATTATTTCTTTCTTTTCTAGAATCCTCTCGTAGGTCCCTTCTTAATAAAATCGAGTTTTATAAATATATAATTATACGGGTTAAATTTCTTATAGTAATAATAATTAACCGAATTATATCCGTTATTATAAACTTTTAGATATCTTTATCCGTTAACTCTTTTATTATAATATTTCTTTATTATATATTCGTATAGCTTATTATTAATTTTAATTATTTATTTTATAAATTTATCGAGGTCCTTTATAACGGCTCTTATTTATATAAATTCGTTTTTTATATTATCTTTTAGTCCTCGTCGATATATTATTATAAAAGTAGTATCGTCCTAGTCCGTAAATATTATATAATATTAAAATTATATAGAGTAATCGGACGTAGACCTTTATTATATTAAATATTAAATAATACGAATTATTATATTATTTTCGTTAGATAGTTTAAATATATAACGAATCTCGGCTTTAAACCTAAAGAAGTTCTCTATTTAAAGTTTTATTAATAAATTATCAATATTATTTATTATTTCTATATAACTCTTTAGGAATAATTTAATTTATTTTTATATATTACCTCTTATATAAATTATTATAAAGATTATCTATTTAATAACTAGTAAAGTAATCTTATTAAATACGAAGAATAACTAAAGTTATAATAATTAATTATTAAACTTCTCGCGCTTTTTATAGTAGTAATTTAGATAAGTAATTTTAATATAATCCCCTTCTTTTATAATATTATATATTCGGGTATCGTTTTAGGTATTTAAAACTAAAGTTTTTATTAATTTTAAAATATTTATTTTAAAAGTATTTAAAATATTAAGGCTCTCTATTTAATATTATAATATAATATCGATAAAAACTAGGTTAGTATTTATAAAGAAAAATATTAAAGATTAAAGAATAATAGGCTTCGTATTAATATAAAATAAAATTAAATAAATTTAATAAACTTAATTAATAATTTAATAAATATTTATATTTAGAATTTTGTAATTAAAAGTTTTAAAGGAAGTTAAATACGAAACTCTTATTTATTAAGAAAATATATAATTTATATAGAAAAAAGAAAATATATTATTTATCCGTTTACTCGTTTATTTTTACGTCGAGTAGATAAATAGTTAAATACTAATTTACTTATTAATTTATATATTACGTCGAGTAGTAAATAGTCCCTTAATATATTAAATATACTAAGTCTATTAAAATTCTCGGCGAATCTTGATCGTAATATTATTTAACCGGAGTATAGTTATTCGATTAGCGCTTTATATATAAAGAGGAGGTACGCGAATATTAAGCTTCTATCAAAATACGTAAATCGATAAAATAAATCGAATATTCGATATTTAAATTCTTAGTAATAGAGAGTTTATTATTATAATTATATTTATAATTTTTTAATATTAATTCTATTAAGCCTAGTAGGGCGGGAGCTTTAATATTAATTATATTTTATTAATCTTTAATCTATACCTTGACTCCCTAGTTTTAATATTTTTAATTTTATATATTTTTATAATATTACTTTAAATAGCTCTCTAGGCTAGTTTTAATATTTATTAAAAAAGAAAGAAAATCGTAAAACTTCCTAAATTATAAAATAATAAAAAGAAAGATATTTATATAATTTCTTAAATTATACGATAATAAAAGGAAGGAGAATCGTATAATTTCTTAAATTATATATTAATAGGAAGAAAGAAAACTATATAATTTCTTTAAATTATATAATAATAAAACTCTTATAACTTTAAGAAAATAAAAGATCGTATAATTATTTAAATCGTATAAAAATAGAAGTATTATAACTTTTATAAATAGAGGAAATAGTAGAATTTCTTAAATTTAGCGAATTCATAAAGCTATATAATTCTTTAGTATTTTTTTATATTTTTTTTTTACGTATAATATAATTTATTAACTCTACGTATAGCGCTTTTAATATATTAATATTATATATATAAATCGCTCGATTTAAAGCGGTTTTAATATCGTAAAAATTAATTAATTTAAATAAATAACCTTGACGTGATAAGATTTTAAAAATTGATAATAGGTTTAATAAAGTACGTAGAGCTTAAGAAGAAATAATAGTTAAGAAATTAATATAGAAAATCTAATTCCTATACCCGATTTCTAAGATAAGATTTTAATATAATATTTTAAATCCTAATAAATTATATACTATTAAATTAATTAAATTAATTTTTATAATATTAAACTCGCTTTAAATCGAGTTATTTATATATATAAAACCGATATATAAAAAGCGCTATATATAGAGTTAATCGGTTATATTACGTAAAAAATTAAAAAATTAAAATACTAAGGATTATATAACTATATAAATATACTAAATTATAAGATAATAGAATAAAGAAAAATCGTGTAATTTCTTAAATTATAGGATAATAAATAGTATAAAATAAATCGAATATAACTTTTACCCCGAGGTAAAATAATTATATATTAACTTTTATAATTTTATTTATTATTAAATATTTATTATTATATTAATTCAATATTTAATAAAAGGTTTATATTTTATTTAATAATAAAATAATCCGAGAGTTTATATAATTTTTCTAAAATAAACTTTTTATTATTTTATAATTTAAAACGTTTTCTTAATTAACGGCTAGGGTTAAAAAAACGAAGATTAATAATAATATTCTATTTTAAAAGAATAGAAATTATATTATTATAATCCCTATAAATTACTATATTAAAATTAAATCTTAAGGTAGAGGGCGGGTTATTTTTATTAATCTCGATAATTTATTTACTTCTATTTCTTATAATATAATAAAACTCTTTTACTAATCTTCTTACCCCTAGAATTTTTAAACTCGTTTTTATTATAAATATAATCTCTACCTCCTTTCGTAAATTTTATTATATAATAATTTTAATTAAATTACTATTAGGGTTTTCTTCGCCGTAGAGCGCTATATTTAAACGAAGTCTTTTTATATTTAAACTTCGTCGCTCTTTCCTTTCGCGTTCTCGAAAAACCCGTAGATATTATAGAAAATCGAGTAGACCGAATTCGTTAAATAATAATTTAATAAAGATTATAATCTAACTATAAAACTAATATTATAATTAATTAATTTAGTTATAGAGTTAAATAATTCTTTACTAAAACTCAAGTCGTTAATACTCTATATAATTAATAATTAATATATAATACCGAAGGAGACGGTCTTTAAGAGTTAATTAATATAGAAATTCGTAAAGAATAATAAGCCTTACTTATTCGGAGAGTTCCGAAATATAGCGAATTAGAGTCTATAAATACTCTATATTAAGAACTATTAAGTTAATATATAGGATAATAATCGACGAGGTTTATTTACTCTCTACGTTAACCGAGATTCTAGCGCTACTCGCCGCGATAATATTTAATTTTTATTATAGAAGAGACTTGAGTTTATTAATTCTTCCGATCGATATAATAAAATATAGATTACGAGTATTTCTTCTTTTTAGTATTTATCCTCCGCGTAACTTTCCTCTATATATTTTAAGTTTTATTATAATTAAATTTCAATATAATAACTTTTAAAAAAGATTTTAATTTTATATATTAAATAATAAAGCTAGTATTTTATAAACTATAACTTATTAACTAATTTCAAAAATAATTATATAAAAAGTCAAGTTATTAATATTAATTATTATTACTTTATAGAGTCTAGCTAGACTATATTTAAATTATTTAATTATAAAAACTAGAATAACTAGATTAGGATTATAAATAATATTAAAATTCTTCTTGAAAATATAACTCTTTTAGAAGAGGAGAATTTCGTAAAATATATTATCTCGACTAATAGTACCTAGTTTAATTAATATAGTTATAGTATATTTCTAGAAGGATTTATAAATAGTTACTATCTTAAACCCCTAATATTAATTACGGAAAAATTAATTTAAAGAGAATAAAAGATTTATATAGAGTAAGGAAAGATTTTAATTATTCGCTTTTTAATTATAAAATAATAATAATCTATAGACCGCGAACCGTAATATATATATATATTATATAAAGTATATTATATATAAAGAGGGTATAAGCCTACGAGTAGGACTTTATATATAAAATATAAATTCTTAATAACTTCCTAAAGATCGATATACTCTTTATAAAAAATATAGTTATAATTTATTACTACGTTAACCTCCGTAATATAATAAACCGAGTAGTTAATAAGAGATTTTTTATTTTACTAGTAAGATTTATAGATTAAAATTTTAACAACCCTTTTATATATTATCGATTTAACGAGGTTTATATAATATATTAAATATAAATTATAGAGCCTCGGCGATTTTCGAACCTAATTAATTGAGAAAAAGGAAAACTAAATCTTCTCGGACTATAATAAAAATTAATAATTATAGTTACGAAACTAGACGGGTTATAATAAAGAACTAAAAAGTTATAATTAAAATAAATAATACTACTATTTAATTGAAGAATATAAAAGGTACTTCGAGTCTAAAAATTATTATAAATTTCTATTTTTATCGAGAAAAGACTAGTTCCTTATATTAAAGAAAAATATAAAAAGATTAATATACTAACCCTAGAATAATAATTATACTTAATTTAGTATAGTATATATATATATACTAGTACAAGTTAACGGATATAGAGTCGTTATAAAAATAGATTTAAAAATAACTAGTAAATTTGTATTTTAAATAGTAGTTTAAATAACTAGCCTATTAATTTAAAAAAAGAAGAAATAATATAAATTTAAATTAACCGGTAGGTTAAAACTATTAATAAGAAAACTAAATAAGAAAATATTCCTACTAATTATTATTTAATACTACTATAAGGAAATTACCTTCGATATAATTAAAATAACTATTTATTATATTATTTTAAAATTACTTTAATTAAAAAAATATAATCCTATAATTAATTAGAAAATTAAAGTATTTATATTTCCGTGTACTAAAGACGTCGTTAATATAATATTTATATATTTATAAAGAATAATTATAAATAAGAAGTCGAATTATAACCCGATCGAAATTTTATGTATTTTATCTTCGAAGAAGAATAACCTTATATAAAGATCCGATTTAATATATATTAACTAAAAAGATTAATAAAATAAATAATTTAGAATTTCTAGAAGTAAAGACGAACCTTTTAATATCCTTAATAAATATTAATAATAGAAATACTTCTTTTAAAAAAAGATAACTATAAAAGTTTTATTTAAATATTAATTATAAAATTATAAAATCGAACTCGAACTAGGTAAATAATTAATATTTAGACCTATTTATACTTTATTAAAAAAAGAACTCGGGGTACTTCGCGAGTATATTAATAAAAATTATAAAAAAGAATTTATTCGAGAATTTAAATTATTAATAAATTATTTAATCCTTTTTATAGTAAAAAAGAATAGAGGTTTATAACTATATATAAACTACTAAAAATTAATTAATATTATAATAAAGAATCGGTACCCTCTACTAAATATTAGCGAGTTATAAAATCGGTTTATAATAGTAAATATCTTTATATAACTAGATTTTCAAGGTACGTATAATTTAATTCGGATAAAGAAAAACGAGGAGTAGAAAACTACCTTTAGAACTAAATATAATTATTACGAATATTTAATAATACTCTTCGAATTTACTAATATACTAGTAACTTACTAAATATTAATTAATAATATTATATAAATATATTTAGATATAATAATAATTATATTCCTCGATAATATTTTAATTTACTTTATTAATAAAGAAGAATATATTTAATATATATAGAATATCTTAATTTATTTATTATAAACTAGGCTTCTTTTTAAATTAGAAAAGTACGAGTTTTATAAAGAATCGGTCGAATTTCTTAAATTATAATTAATATTAAAAGTATTTATATAAACCCTAAAAAGATTAAGAGTATCGAAGAATAACTAATATTATATAATATTAACACGATATAGAGTTTTTTAGAATTTACGAACTTTAATAAAAGATTTAATAAAAATTATTCTAAGAAAGTTCTACTACTAATAGATATTATTAAAAAAGATACTATTTTCTAATAAAGAAAAGAATAGTAATAATCTTTTAATATATTTAAAGAGGTTAATAAAAAGCCGTTAATATTATATTTCTTTAAGAGTAATAAACTAGCTCGAATCGAGATCGATATTTTAAACCTCGCGATAAGAGTTTATATACTCTAATAAAGAAATAATAAATAATACCCTATTATATATTATTCGCGAAAAATATTATTAATAGAATAGAATTATAATAAAAGAGTTACTAGTAATAGTATCCGTATTAGAGTAAAAAAGAGTATATATAAAAAACTACTCGGACTTTATTATATTTATAAATTATAGAAACCTTCTTAACTTTACTATTATTAAATAGTTAAATCGGAGATAAATTAGATAATTAGAATTATTAAGATAATATAAATTCAGAATCTTCTATACTCTAAGAAAAGATAATAGTCGCGCCGACGTATTTAATAGGCGAGAAGACTATATAGAGAAAAAGAATATAATAATATAACTAGTCTTTACTCTATAATAAAATGAATCGCTAATCCTAATATAATAACTAGTAGCGACGCTATATATCTCTATCTCCGGGATTGTTAATAATATTTAAAAAAAAGTATAAAAATAATACTTTAATTAAAATATTAAAAATTAATAATAAAAAGTTAAATTATTAGAATTTAATAAGAAAGCTTATCTTCTTAAAGATTATTTTAAGGAAATTATTCGCGATTATTATAATAACCTAGTTTAAGAATACCCTAGAGTTATTAAAATTATAGAATTAATTTATAGAGAATATAATATACTAGGGTTACAATTATACGTCGAGAAATATATTAAGAAACATATCGAATACTAGTAGAAAAAGTATATTAAATATAATTAATTCTAATTCGCCCTAGTATCGAATATACTATAGGACGATATTAATATAGATTTCGTTATTAAATTATTAAAATTAAAGGACTCTATTACGGTAGAGGTCTTTAATTCTATTATAATCGTTTACGATAAACTTAATAAATACACTATAATAATACTAGTAAAGAAACTATATAAAGTAGAATATATCGCCTTTATACTACTCGATTAGTTAATTCGAGACTATAGTATTCTAAAGTCGATTATTTTTAACCGAGATAAATAATTTACTTCTAATTACTAGAGAATACTTATCGGCGCTATTATAATCAAGTTATAAATATTAATTACGTATTACCCTTAAACGGACGGCTAAATAAAACGAATAAATTAAATAATAAAGATATATTTAAAATATTATATTAATAAAAAGTAAAATAATTAAATAAGACTTTTATTAATAATTTAACTAACGTTTAATTATAACTAGTTTAATATAATAAAGTTTATACTATCTTTTACTAACTACGGGAAATATATAAATATATTTTTAAAATTTAAAAATAGATTAAACGCGTAAAAAGTTTTAGTTTATATAATTAATATAAAGACTTTATATAAAAACATATAATCTTAGATTAAATCGACGAATACTCGGATAAAAATAAGAGTTAATATTTATTAAAAAGAGTATCTTTAGTTAAAAGAGAAGGATAAAGTATATCTCTTAATAAAAAATATAAAAAGTAAGAGATTAAATAAGAAACTAGTCTATATTAAGATCGAATTATTTTCGATTAAAAAAAATAAAGGACTAGTTAATTATAAACTAAATCTTCCGACCGACGCTAAAGTATATTCGGTATTTCACGTCTCTTTACTAGAGCTAGCGGACTTTATAATATCTTTATAAAATACTTTTTATTTTTAAACTAAAGAAGAAATAGAGTTCGAGATCGAGAGGATTCTAGAATAACGGGGTCAAGACTACTTTATTAAATAAAAGAGTTACGACGAGTTAGAAAATATTTAGGAATTATCTACTAATTTTATTAACTACTAGGAGCTCCTATAAAGGTTTCGGAGGTAAATTATTTAAGAAAATTAATCGAAGGTCCTAGGCGAGAGAGTTCTAGAAAAGAAAAAATTATTAAAGTAACGGGTATTAATAGAGGCGCGCTCTATTTCTCCGAGTTTCTCGAGTCTTTCTAAATACTCTAATTCCTTTATATCGGAAAGATTTTTATCGAATATTTTTTATTTACGCTTCTTTAGAAATTTCTTTTATTAGCGAAGTTTTTTTAGTTTCGTATATTTTAGCCGAATAACTTTATTCGTTATTTTTTATATAACCTCGATATCTTTCTTTTTATATTCTAGGTATTTTAATACTTTATTTATATTTATAAAATTAATAACGAACTCCGCCGATTCGTATTTCTTTCTAGTTTTAATATACTCGCCGTATTTCTTCGATAATAATAAGAGTCGATACTTAGTTTACTATATAATATAATATATATAAATAATTATAACTATAAGTTTTTTTAAAATAAACTATTCCTAAAGATTAATATAATATATAATTTAACGAGAAGATATAAGATTATTTTTAAAGATAAAGAAAATTAGAAAAAAAGAGTAATATTATAATTAAAGTTCGTTATAAATTTTATTATATTTAATATATTAAAAGCTCGCTTACTACTCGACGTATCCTACGGGTTAGTAAATAAATTAGCGCTCGATTATTAGATAAGAGTAAAATATAATCGAGTAAATAAATAATACGATTTCCTTCTATTATATAAATAATATATTTTCTAGTAAATAAAAACTTCGTATTTAACTTCCCTTAAGACTTTTAATTATAGATTCTAAATATAGATATTTATTGAATTATTAATTAAGTTTATCGAATTTATTTAGTTATATTTAATAATTTATACGAAGACTATTAACTTTCGATTTTTAATACTCCTCTCTACGAGTATTAATTGAGGTTTATACGATATTATATCGGGGTATTAAATAAAGAGCCTTAATACTCCTTCCTTTATTTTAATAATTTATTATTATAAATATTAACTTTACCTTATTAGTTATTATAAATAAAGATTTATTATATATATTATACACGTTCTAGTTTAATTTATATATTAATATAATAAAGAATAATCTTAAACTAGCGTTAAAGGGATTAAACTAATTTAATATTTTATAAATAATAAATATTATAAATTTTAAATAAAGGTATAGTTAACGAGTTTAAAATAATATATTTATATAATATAAATAAACTCGTCTACGGCGTTATAAATATTAGAAAGATTATATATTATCTTTTTAATTATAAATTCTATCGTCTTTATATTACCCTACGAGGAAGTTAATAAATTATTAAAATTAAAGAAAATTATTAATAAAATTAATACTAAGAGTTGATATTATTTAAATATTATATTTATATTTATATTATTTAGTCCCGCCGACTTTAAGGATATTATAATATTTAATATTATTAACGAAAATATAACTCTAGCTAAATTGTTATCGGGTAAAATAATAAAAAAACTTAATTTAAAAAAGAATAAATAATAATTAATTCTCGAGATTAAAAAAGATAATTTTTTTTATACTAGGTCCTCGATTTTTAAAGAGTTAAAATTAAAAAAAAAATTAAAGGAGAGAAATACTTCTTTATTTAATTTAATAATAACGGCGTTAATATATATTTCTAAAGAGAGTAGAGAAAGTTAAGATTTATTTAAAAAAAAATCTAAATTAATAAATATTCCGGTAATACGAGTTATATATATTAATTTATAATATATAATTCTAAGCCTACGCCTAGAGATAACGGAGATATATTTTTAATTATAATCGGAGTATACGATTTTATACGAGCGAAAATAGGTAGTAAAAACTCTTTAGGAATTAATATTAATAAAAAGTAAAATAAAGCCGGACTAAAAAAAAGAGAGTAATAAATAATAAATATAATAGTTAAAGTATCACGGGTATAATTAATATCAATAATAAATAATTATAATTATAATAATAGATTATTTTTATTAAATAATAAAACGATGATTTAATAATTATATAATTATATATAATAAATATTTATTATTAACCCGATTATCTTAAATTTAATAATATTTTATAAGTAAATTAGAAATTATATAGAACTAATTTACTCTATTTACTAAAGTAGAGTATTTATACTAGTTCGTAGTCGCGTTTTAAAACTTAATATAAATCGCGTAAAATTAATAAACTAACTCGAGTATTTATATTTAATATTTCGATTATATCTTTAAACTAAATTATACTTTATAATAAATTATTACTTATATATTATATTATAACGATATTTTATAAAGTATTAATATTAACGGTGACCTAAGATTTTATAAATTACTTAAGGACGAGTAATAAAAATAATTACTTCGTAAATATTATTTATCTTTAATAATTAATTCGACTAAAGAATAAAAAGGGAAAAGGATAAAAAATTATCTAAATACTTAAGGCGAGGAGAGTTAAAATTATATATTTAATAATAAAAAGTTAATATTATTTATAAATTTCTTCTTTATATTATTTACTACGTTATATAAATTATAAAATAAAGAATATTAAACTCTCCTAGATTATATATAATTTATTTATTATAATAAAAGAATAGATATAATAACGGTAATTAAAGTATAATATAAATATAATTTTAATAACTTAAATTTAAATATTATAATTATATAAATAATTACGGATAGATTTAATTTCGCTATAAATTATATAAAAATATATATATATATAAAGAGAATATAGAGAGTAGTAGTCTAAAGAGTAAAGAATTTAAAGAAAATAAATATTTTAAAATAAAATAAAACTAGTTAATTATAATTTCTAGGCTAGTATCGAATAAAATTAATTATAATATTAATTTAATAGAATTATCGAGTAAGGACCTTCTTAGAATACTATAAATAAAATATAAATAAAATAAAAATAACGAGCGAGGATTATAAAAGAATAATATAATTCTTAATAAATAAATAAATAATTTTTTAAAATTATTTATAGGCGAAAGAGAAATTAATAAAGAAATATAAAATAATTTAACCCTTATCGATATATTACTAAAATAAGGTTATAAAAGTAGTAACGATATAAAAGTTTAAATATAAAATAACTTCTTTCTTTTTAATTTAATATATTAATTAAAAGGATAAAGTAATTATATAATATTTATATAAAATCCGGACTACGCCGTCGACGGTATAAATACCGAAGACTTAAATAAATAACGAATATAGAAGTAATTAATACGACTATAATATTAGATCTCTAAATTAAAATTATAGTTATTACTCTTCTTTTTTTTTCCGGAGCGGGAAAAAAGTTTAACGGAAGATATATTAATAATAATTAAATTAAATCGAGTTAATAAAGAAGTTATTTATAATAAAAAATCTATATTAAACTCTTACTTCTCGTTAAATTATATATATTAAAGAATATTTTTCTTTTCCGCGCTAATAGAAATTCGGTTAAATAAGATATAAAAATATATTTAGGTATAAATCTCGAAGTAAAGAGTAATATTATATAATTTAATAAAGACGGATATACCTCTAAAAAGTCAAATTAATCGAGGAACGAAGCGATTAATATAAATTAAAAAATAAATTAATAAACGGAGATTGAATTCGATTAAGCGAATAATAAAAGTAATTAATAATATAATATTCTTACGTATAAATTTAGAAAAGGAAGGGGGCTATAAAAAAGAATAAATTATAAATATAAAGAAATTATAAATTATTATATTTAGAGAATATTATAATAAATAATAAAACGTATTTTATAGATAGTATCCGCGTATTAAAATAAATCGAGAGACGAAAATCCTTACTACTAAGATTTTTTAATAACTAGTATTAGAGAATAAAATTTTCGAAATAAAAGAGGTTATTATTATATAATTAAAAAACTTTATAAATTATTAAAACGCGTTTTATTAAAGTCTTTAATTATTAATAAATAAAGTTTCTTAAATAAATAAAACTCCCTTCCTAATATTTTATAAATTTAATAAATATTAAAAGTTCTTTTAAATATATTTATATACTTTTAAATTTCGATTACGAATTAATAATTATATCCTCTTTATTTAGTTTAGAATATTTATTTAATATTAATATACTTTTATCTTTATTTAGGATCTTAAAGTCTAGGTTCGAATATAATTTAAAAAAATATAAAATATATTTATTATAATCTTTTAAGAAAATAATCTAAAAGTTAAATTATTTATTTATACCGAGTTAAATATATTTATATTTAATAAATTACGGATAATTTATTTTAAACGATATAAGAAAAGCCTTCGCGAAGTATTTATAGAAAAATATAAAAAATAAAATTATAATTAAACTTTTAGGCTCTTTTATCTTTAATAAATTTTATCGAATAATTAAAATATAGTATAACCGCGAATTTAATTTAAAATATATAAATTATATATTTAAACTCCGTTAAAACCGGCTAAATATAACTTTAGAGATTATTATTTAGAATATTATCTCTAATACTTTAATTTATTAATTTACGCTCCGTTATTTTTTTTTACTTATTAAAATCGGAGTTTCTAAAAATATCGAATATATAAAAGAGAAAGCGAAGACTTTTATTATTAAAATAAATATTATTTTATAATTTTAATTATAATTAAATTAGAGGAAGTTAAATTAAAGATATAAAGAAATAAAATTACGAACTATATAATTAAAGTTAATATTTATCGGATTATATAAAAGTTTATAAATAGTACCCGTTATTAATACGAGTGTAAAGTTATTATAAATATAAACTTCGAGGTATTTCCTAGATTATTAATTAAATTATATTAATAAATTATATAATAAAATCTTTTAAATAAAACGGACGTATATAATTTAATATTTTATAAAAGAAGAAACCGGCTTTAAAAGCGGTTGAAAATAATATAATTTATATCTTTCTTAATATATTAAAGTATTTAATAATAATAATAATTTAATTTAAAATATACCGGGATTTTTTTCTAATAATAAAAACGATAGGACTAAAGAAAAATAAATTTATAAAGAATTTTTCGAGTTCTTTATATTTATAATAAATCTAGACGAGTTTTATATTATTATTATAAATATAATATTTTATTATAATAGGGTCTTTTTTAACGGGGGCTAATTATATTAAAAAGAGAAATAAAAATTATAAAAGAGTCTTTCTTAACGGGGGCTAATTATATTAAAAAAAAAATTAATTTTAATAAACCCGAGTAACTAAATAATATTTATAATAAAAATAAATAAAATTAAAATAATAGAATAAAAAACTAGGTAATACAATATTTATTAAATTATTAATTTATATATAGAAGAAAAACGATATAATTTAATAGTTAATATTTAATACTCTAGTTAAGAACGAATATAATAATTAGAATATACTATATTTATACCTATAATTATTTCATTTTATATCGATAATTAAATTATCTTTTAAATAAATTATTAAATATTAGAAATATTAATCTTAATAAATTATAATAAATATCGTATTAATAAAAATTAGAGAATAGTAAATTTATAGATAAGGATATATATAAATATATTAATCGAAACTATATTTAAAATTTAGATTAAACTAGATTACTCTAATAACTAAAATTATATTATTATAATATAATTAAAGTTCTCTTCGGAACTTTAGTAGAATTTAATAAATTTAATAAACTAAGAGATTATTTACTACTCGACGTGGTATATAAATTAATAAACGGGTAAACGCTTAACTACTTAATTATTTAATAAAGAAATAAAGAAATAAATAAGTAAATAGTACAATTTCTTTCTTTTATATAAATTATATATTTTTTTATTAAATAGGAGCTTCGTATTTAACTTCCTTTAAATCTTTAAATTATAGATTCTAAATATAAATATTTATTAAATCTTTAATTAAATTTATTAAATTTATTTAGTTATATTTTATATTAATACGAAACCTATTATTTTTTTATCTTTAATTCTTCTTTTTATAAATATTAATTTAGATTCTATTAACGTTATATTAAAATATTAAATAGAGAGTTTTAATATTTTAAATATTTTTAAAATAAATATTTTAAAATTAATAAAAACCCTAGCCCTAAATACCTAAAAAAGTATTAATAAATATAATATTATAAAAGACGGGGACTATATTAAAGTTTTTTATTTAAATTATTATTATAAAGAATAAAAGAAGTTTAATAATTAGTTATTATAACTTTAATTATTCTTTATATTTAACGAGAATACTATATTAATTATTAAATAAACGACTTTTATAATAACCTATAGAAGAGATAATATATAGAGATAAATTAAATTATTCCTAAAATATTATATAGAAATAGTAAATAATATTAATAATTTATTAGTAAAGTTTTAAATAGAAAGTTTTTCTAGGTTTAAAAACGAGATTCGTTATATATTTAGACTATTTAATAAAAGTAGTATAATAATTCGCGTTATCTAGTATTTATTATAATATAAATCTATATCCGATTACTCGGTATAATTCTAATACTATATAATATTAATAGATTAGAATAATATTAATTTTATAATAATATATCGATGAGGACTAAAAGATAACGCGAAAGATAAATTTATATAAATAAGAGTTATTATCGACGACCTCGATATATTTATAAAATAAGTAATTAAAATCGACGATAAGTTATACTAGTATATAATTACGTTACGGAATAGAGTAGAGATTACTTTCCGTTCCTTTCTCTTCTTTAAAGGAAGAGGTAGGGAAGAGAAGAGATAAATCTAAAGTAATTCCCTTCTTTAATTTAGAGAAGGGAAGGGATTCCCTATTATTTCTTTTCTCTCTACTCTCCTTATAGGGCTGCCCCTATATATAGTTTATATATAAAATATATATATATATATACCTCATTACTACTCCTATATATAGTTTATATATATATATATATATACCTCATTACTGCCCCTATATATAATTTATATATACGTGTATATATACCCTAATATTACTCCTATATAGTTTATATATACGTTTATATATATTTTATTACTATTTTTATATAGTTTATATATACCCTTATATATAATTATATATACGCGTATATATACCTTATTATTACTTTTATATATATTTTATATATATATATATATATACCCCATTACTGCTCTTATATATACTTTATATATATATTTATATATACTTTATTACTACTCCTATATAGTTTATATATACCCCTATATATAGTTTATATATATATATATATATATTTTATTATTACTCTTATGTGGCCTATATATACCCCTATATATAATTTATATATACGTGTATATATACTTTATTACTACTCCTATATGGCTTATATATACGCGTATATATACTCTATTAAATAGTATAAAGATTAGGATAATTAGGAAAGTAATTAAGAAATATTAAATTTTATATTTAATTTGGACTAGCCTCTTAGTATTAACTATATATAATATATAGGGGTAAGAATAAACTATATTTTAAAATAGTAATAAATTTATATATAGGCTATATATAAGAGTATTAATAAAATATATATACGCGTATATATAAACTATATATAGGGGTATATATAGACTATATAAAAATAGTAATAAAATATATATACGCGTATATATAAGATATATATAGGAGTAGTAATAGGGTATATATACGCGTATATATAAACTATATATAGGGGTATATATAGGTTATATAAGAGTAATAATAGGGTATATATATATATATATATAACTATATATAGGGTAGCCCTATAGGGAGAGTAAAGAGAAAGAGAATAATAAGTAATCTCTTCTCTTCCCTAGTAGTCTCTACTCTTTCCCTTCCGCTTCCTTCTCTATTAAAAGGGAAGGGAGTAGGGGTTATTCCCTTCTCTTCTCTTCTCTATTCCGTAGCGTATATATAATAGAGAAATACTATAATAAAGACGTTAACGAATAAGAATATTTAGGAGTTTATAGTAATAAATATAATTCGGCTAGTTATTACCGCCGCGAGGGATTTAACTTATATAGTTATATTTTAATAAAACTCGATATTACGAAAAAGAGACTTATAAAAGAATTTTAAAAAAAGAGTAAATAATAATAAAAAGGAAAGAAAGTAATAATTTATTATAGTTATAATAAATTAGGTTATATTACTAAGAACTATTACCCGAAAAATATAGTAAATTAATAATAATTAAATATATTTAAAAAAGAGATACTAGATAATATAAATAAGTTTTTTAAAAATCTATATCGATAAATCCGGAAAAATAGTTCTATAAAATCGCTATTTAATTAATATAAAATACGTATTTTATAACCTTAGTAAATCTTGGCGCTAAGACTTTTAAATTAAAATTAAAATCTACGTAAGAGTATTAAATTTAATTCTAAAAGTAACTTTATAACTTTATAAATTAATATTAATAAAAATTTAATTAAAAGTTCGGAATTTATACTAAAAATAAATTTAGTAAAATTTTATATTCTTATATAGAGGCCCTAGTCTAGATACTTTTAAAATTTAAAAGTTAAAAAAAAAATTACTAAATTAATATAATATCGTTATTTAATTAATATATAATGTATTTAAAATATAAGATATAAGTAGATACGTATTTCTAAATTTTATATAATTTCGGTATAAAATATATAAAAGTCGGGGTTTCCTAAATTACCGATATAGTATAAAATAATACTAGATTTAATAATTTATTAGAGAAGTAGAGAAATATTAAAAAGGAAATTACCTAGAGAATTCGAGAACTCGAAGAATTAAATAATAAAAATATTAAAACTCTAAAGAAAGACTTAGAGAAAGAATAAGAATAAAAATAAAGTATAATAAATTTTAAAGAATAATTTTAAATAGTAAACTACTTCGATAACTCTAGAACCTAGTTTATTATATTAGAAGAAAAACCCGAAGAAATAAAAAAGAAGAAAAGATAACCTACTAGGATTAACTATATTTATAATAAATATTATTTATATTATAATAGAGTTTTCTTTAATTTAGCCTAACTTAATTTATCTTAGATTTAATTTAAATTTAAACTAGTTTCTCTATTTTTATCTTAATATAGTTAGGATAGGAAATAAATAAATACTCTATATATTAATTTTTATTTAGATAGTAGCTAGCTCTACTCTAATTTTCGTTCTTTATCTTTTATTTTAATTTACTTCTATATTATAACTAGGCTATAATTTAATAAATTTAATTATTAATTTAATAAATATCTAGATATTAATCCCGTTCTTTAATATTTTAAAAAACTAATTATTTAATTAATACTTCCTAGTATTAATATAATTATTATAGAGGATTAATTCTTTAACCCCGAAAATTACGTATAATAATTCTTTATTAAAGTTTAAAATAACTTTATTAGTTTCTTAAATACCTTCGATTATTTATATATTTAAGTTAAAAGTAATTTCTTATTTAATACTTTATCTTTATTTATATTTTCTCTCCCTCCTTTTATATTAAATACGTAATCTCTAGTTTATATTATTATTTAGGTTATAATTTAAAATATACTTTAACCCCCGTTTTAAATACTCGATAAAAATACTTTTAATAATATTATTACTATAGGCCTACGCTTATCTTCTTTTTTAAATACTTAATAATTTATATCTTTATAATCTCGAATATCTCCTAGATTCGAAAAGCTCGTAGATATCTCGGTATATAAAGAAAACTAGAATAAATTAAATATTTAAAAGTAAACGTTAATATAATAATATATATTAATTATAACCGTTACTTTATTAATAGTTATAATATCGTTTATATAAAGTTTAAATTAATTATCGGTAAAAACGCCTCTAATTTAATAAATTATTATTAGAAAAAAGATCTTTATACTTTAACTAACTTTATTAATTAACGAGAGAAACTATAAAAAATATATAATAACTCGTTTAAATAAAAGAATACTCGGAATTATATCTAGGAATTTAAATAAAACTTTATACTTTTTAATAAATATTTTAACCTCGTTTCCTAAAAGAAGAAATATTCTCGAATAGAGAACGAATCCTTAATTAATACTATAAAATATAATATTAATTATATTATTTAATAAGCCTTTATCTCCTAGAGAAAAATTAATAATTAATAATTATATACTTTTATAAATACGTCCGTATATACTCCGAAATCGACTAAGAATTTTAATAAATTAAATATTATCTATCTCGTTAGAGTATTATTTTTACTAAACTAGGATAAACCTTAAAGAAGTTTATTAAACTTTTATTAACTTTTATTTTTATAACTCGCTTTAATATAATAAAAACTCTTATTTTTATTATTATATTAATTTCTATTTTTTTATTTAAGGAGTTAATAGATTTTAATTTAATCTAAATTATTATTAAAGATAAATTAATAAAAACCCCGGCTATTAAAATTATTTATTAGAAATAGAGATTTTACTTTTATTATAAATTATTTAAATATAATATAAAAGCCTACCTAATTAAGCTAGCTAGTCTCTAATTTAATATTATAATTATAATTAATAATAATAAAAATATTATAGAAGGAGTTATTTTAAACGTAGAAGAAAAAAATCCTAATATAAAGTCGTGTATTAAGATTATAAGTACCTAGAATTTTAAATATCCCTTTTTATTTATTAATTATATTATTTAATTTATTAATTAAGTTTTTATTTTAGTTTATTATTTAGTTTTTTAAATCCGACTCTATATTTTTAATAAGTATATAGTTATTTTTTATTAATTATAGAATAACTAGTCCCGAATTTAAATTAAAACTTTAATTAATACTAGTATATTAAGTTATTTTTTTATTAATTATAATTTTATATATATTTAATATTTACTTCTTCGTCTTCTTTATTATCCTTATATTATTCGACTCTTTAATAATATATTTATTATTATAGAATATATTATTTATATTATAAAAACGATTTTAAATATTTATAATTATTAAAAACGAATAATATTCTTTATTATTAAATTTAATTCGTACTCCGTTATAATCGGCTTATTATACTTTTATTATTATAAAGTTATAGCCGATTTTTTAGATAATTTCTTAATTTTTATTTTTTATTTTTATTTAAGAAATTATACTCCTAGTTTTATAAAAATATAAACTCTTTTTTATATTTTAAGAAATTTCTGAATTTAAAAATTCTAGTTTTTAATTTTATTTAATACCCGCGTAAAGTAAACCCCGATTTAAAAGGAGTCGCTAATATATAGAGAGCCGGTATTATTTATAAACGATAATACTATTATTAAATAATTAATTCCGATTTAAAAGAAATTATTTTAATTTTAAATTTATTAATAATATATTTAATTATAAATTTATTAGATATAAACCTAGTTTTTAACCTAACTTAATATTTATATAAAATAATTTAGGATTTAAAAGGAGTTATTTTATTTCTAGATTTAAAAAAAATTCTTTATCGTAGTTCTAGTCCTTTATTCCTATAAAAACTAGTTATAATAACGAGTATAACTATATTATTATTATTATTAAATAAGGAAAGATATTTAAAATTAAATATTATAACCTAGCCTAGCTTCGTTTTAAATTTTAGTATTAAGAATAATAAATCTAGTACCTAGTTACTTTTAATATATATAAAATAAAATCTCGATTATTTACCCGTCTCGTTAAACCTAACGAGTAAACTATATTTAATATATTATTTATAAAAATCGATTGATTTTTAAATATTCTAGGAGAAATCTCGACTCTAAATAATTAAATTTATTATAAATCTAGATATTATAAACTTAAGCCCTATTTTAGTTTAAATTCTAAATTAAATATATATAATTAAATCTAGAATTAAGTTATATTTAAAATAAATAAGGAGTTCTATTTTAACTCCGTTATTATTTAAGAAAAATTTTAAATTTATTAAAATAATAAGAATATTAACCTTATTATAACTTTATTTATATAATATTATAAATTACTAAACGTCTTTTTAAGAAAAGATATTAATATTTTACTTTTATATTAATTTTATAATTATATTATTAAATTTAAAAAAGAATTATAACCTCCGTTATTTACTTTATATAATATAAATTATAATAAGATTTTAGAACTCTATTATTACCTAAAGAAAAACCTTATTAAAGATTTTATTTAAATTAATTAATTTTATATTATATCTTTTATTTTATTTATAAAGAAACTTAATAGAGGTCTATATTTCTACGTTAATTAATAAAGATTAAATATTATTATTATAAAGAATAAATACTCTCTACTCCTAATTTTAAAAATTTTAAATTAATTAAATTATATTAAGGTATTTTTTAAACTAGATATTATATTTATTTTTAATCGCCTCTCTAATAAAGAGGGCGATAAAGAATTTATAATATTCTATACCCGATTCGATTTATTCGAATATTTTATTATATTATTTAGATTATATAATAACCCTTTTTTATTTTAATATTATATTAATAATACTCTTTATAAATTTCTCGACGAGACTTATATTATATATCTCGACGATATTCTAATTTATAGTAATATTAAGGAAGAGTACGAAATTTATATTAAAAATATTCTTTAGAAACTCCGCGAGGCTAGGCTCTAAATAAATATTATTAAATATAATTTTTATATTAAAGAAGTTATATATTTAAGATTAATTATTATTATTTAAAAAATTAAAATAAATTTAAAGAAAATTAATATTATTCTAAATTAATTATAATTAGTTAATATTAAAGATATTTAAAATCTCCGTAAATTCGCTAATTTCTACCGGCGCTTTATTTATAAGTTTAGTAAATTTATTATATTATTTATAGTTTTAATTAAGAAAGATAGTACTTTTAAATAAAGTATTTAATATTAAATAACTTTTAATACTTTAAAGAAAGTTTTTATCTTTAATATTATTTTTATTTATTTTAACCCCGATTATAAAATTATAAAAAGAATAGATATAATTAATTATATATCTAAAGGGGTCTTATCCTAAAATAATAATTAAAATATTCTTTCTTTTATTATTTATTTTTTAAAGAAGTATAACCCTACCGAGTATAATTATAAAATCTATAATAAAGACTTTATAGTAATTCTTTATATATTCGAGGAATAGCGCTTTAAATTAGTGAGATCTACTCTCTTTATTAAAATAATAGTAGATTATAAAACTTTTAAATATTTTACTTTATTTAATATATTATTTTATTATTAAATAAAGTAAAGCGAGTTTTTATTTTATTTTAATTATAAATTATCTACCGGCCTAGTAAAGAAAGTAATAAATTTAATATATTAATACGTCGGTCAAGAGACCTCTTTAAAGAAAGCGATAAATTAAACCCTAGATATTAATATTAATATTAAATTATATTAAAAAGAAAAAATCTAATCCTAGAAGTCCTCGAGGACTATATTTATAATATATTATTAAATATAGTGATTTCAACTTTAGTCCTAGTTACTTTAACTATATTAATAATAAATTAAAAGATTTTTATCTAGTCTTTCTAGTTATACTTTATATTAATTTATATAACCGCGATAGATTTTAATATAGATATTAATTTAGAACTCTAAACCCCGTTTATATTTTACGAGCCTAAATTAAATAAAAATTAATTTATTAATTTAAATAGAAATTTATACGATACCCTCATTTATTAATTATAAAATATAATTAATTAATTCGATTAATTCGCCCCTAAAATCCTAGAAATATTATATTTTAGAACTCGTTATTATAGCGGAATTCTCCTCGCTAAATATAAAGATAAAAATAAAGTTCTCTACTTTTAAAAAGAGAAATATATTTCGAATTTTAATAAATTATACCTTCGACTAATCTAGCTAGTTTATAATAATATTATAATAATTACCTAGGTCGTATTAAATATTATAAATTAATTAATCGGGTTTATTAGTAGCTTAATATTTATATTACTATTTAATAATTTATTAGAAATTATTATATATATTAAAGAATTAAATCTTCCCGTTAATATACCTAAAAATAACTACGTTTATTACCGCTTTTATAATAATATTAGAGGAATATTTTATTAAATTATATAAATCCTCTTTTATTTTATACTTTTATAGGAATTATTTATTAGTATATTCTAGTTTTTATAAATTACTTAACTAAGATATAGTATTTAATATTAATTATATTAATAAAAATAGACGAAGTCTATAATACTTTCTATTAGAATATATAAAAACTTTATAAATTACTAAATATCTTTATTTTGGATTAAGAATTTTAATTTATATTAGAGTTTAAAAAAACTTTATATAAACGCCTTAAAATCAATTAATATATATTTATTAAATATTATCCTAAAACGGATAACTAATCTAAATAATTTAATACTATAATAAAATACTATCTCCGTATATATATTAATTATATATAGGATAATTAGGTAAAATAACTCCCTAAAATAGAGTTTTCTAATAATAATACTAATTCTTCTAATACTCTAGCCTCGTTTTTCTTAATTAATTATATTAATATTTATATATCGGCTTTAAGTTTTTTAAACTCTTATTTTAAAAATTTATTATTTAAGTCTATACCTATTTAATCGCTATTAATAAATTCGTAATATAAATAAAAGTTTTAAATAATTACCTCCGCGATAAGATATTTATTATTTAAATTATCTTTAACTCCTCGTTTAATTAACGAAGGCGCCTATATTTAATATATTTAATAAATAATTAAATATAATTAAATATTAAGAATCTAAATATTATATATTTTTTAGTTGAATTTAATTATTATAATATCGGCCCCTTCCGAGTCTTTAAAGTTCTCGATAATTCTTTTATAATTTAATTAGATTTTCTATATTTTATAAAAATATACCCCGTCTTCTACGCTAGTTTATTATAATTAATAATTAATAACTCTTTATTTAGATAATTCTAGCTTATCCGAGAATTTATAATTATTAAAAATAATTAATATAAATAATATATTAACGATTTTTTAAATTTTAAATATAATTACTATTATAGTCTACCCTTATTAAAGTTTTATATTGATTAGAAAAATTATATTATTATATAATAACCCTTTTAATACTTTACCCGTTATTAATAATTTATTAATAAATATTATATTTTAAATTTAAATAGCGCTAGTTTCTATAAATTATTATATATTATTTAGAGGTATTAATATAAAGAATCTTTATTAATTTCGTCCTAGTCCGATTTTTAAAAAGTTAATCTCCGTTTATACTTCTATTTATTCCTTATCCGTTATTATTCCCTCGGTTATTATTCCGTATCGGCTTCGATTAATACTTTATATTATTATATAAATAAATAATATCTTATAATTTAACTCCGCCGTTATTATTTATAAGTAATAACGCTAGGGCCTAGTTTTATTCGTATACTACCGCCTATTCCCTATTTTATCCTTTATCCGTTATTATCGTTATAATTAAATATTTCGTATTAACCTTAATTAATACTTCGTATAATTATATTAATAAATAGTATACTTTATTCTATTTTATTAATTATTTTATAGGAGCTCGATTTTAAAGAGGAGGTTATTATTATAATATAACTTTATTTAACTTAATTTATTTTATTTTATTTTAGATTTTAATTTAAGTTTAAACTAGTTTCTTTATTTCTATTTTAATATAATCGAGACAGAAAATAATTTCAATACTATATATATTACTTTTTATTTAGATAGTAACTAGCTCTACTCTAATTTTCGTTCGTTCTTTTTCTTTTATTTTAATCTACTCCTATATTATAACTAGGTTATAATTTAATAACCTAATTATTAGTTTAATAAATATCTAGATACTAATCTCGTCTCTTAATAATCCGCGATATTAAGAGATATACTAGTTAGTATACTCGAGTAAATATTATAAATATTATTATAATAATTTAGGAGAGCGAAAGTATATTATAAAATTAAAATATAACTATAATTAATAGAATAACTATATTAGAGATAACTATTTATAGTATATAATTAAAAAAAGGGAGAACTAAATCTTCCCGGGTTATAATAATTAATAATAGTTATAATTACGGGACTAGATAAATTAAAGTAAATAATTAAAATATTATAATTAAAATAAATAATATTATTACTTAACCGAAGGATATAAAAATACGTCGAGTCTAAGGATATAAAAATACGTCGAGTCTAAGGAGTACTATAAGTTTCTATATTTATCGAGAAAAGACTAATCTCTTATATTAAGAGTAAATATAAAGAGATTAATATATTAACTCTAAAATAATATTTATATTTAATTTAATATAATATATATATACGAATACTAGTAAAAGTTAACGGATATAAAGTTATTATAGTAATAGATTTAGGAGTTATTAATAACTTTCTCTCCTAAATAATAATCCGGGTAACTGGTTTATTTATTTAAAAGAAAAAAGCGTAATACGAATCTTAACTAGGCGACGGGTTAAAATTATTAATAAAAAAAATAAATAAAGAAATATTCTTATTACTAATTATTATTTAATATTAATATAAAGAATAATTTTAATATTATTAAAATAACTATATATTCTATTATATTAAAAATACTTTAATTAAAATTATATAATTTAATAATTAATTAAAAGATAGGGATATTTATATTTCTATATATTAAAGACGTCGATAATATAAGATTTATATATTTATAAAGAATAATTATAAATAAGAAGTCGAATTATAGTCCGGTCGAAGTTTATAATATTTTATCTTCGAAAAAACATATTTTTATAAGAGAATCCGACTCGATATATATTAATTAAAGAAGTTAATAAGGCGAATAAATTAAAGTTTTTAAAGAAAAAAACGAACCTCTCAATATTTTTAAAAAGTATTAATAATAAAAGTATTTTTTTTAGAAAAATATAATTATAAAAGTATTATTTAAATATTAATTATAGAATTATAAAATCGAACTCGAATTAAATAAATAACTAATATACGGACTTATTTATATATTATTAGAAAAAGAACTCGGAGTACTTCGCGAGTATATTAACGAGAATTTTAAAAAAGAATTTATTCGAGAATTTAAATTACTAGTAAATTACCTAATCTTTTTTATAATAAAGAAGAATAGAAATTTATAACTTTATATAAATTACTAAAAACTAAATAATATTATAATAAAGAATTAATACCTTCTATTAAATATTAACGAACTATAGAATCGGTTAATTATAATAAAGATATTTATATAACTAGATCTTTAAAGTATATATAATTTAATTAAAATAGAAATAAACGAGGAGTAGAAGACTATTTTTAGGACTAGATATAATTATTATAAATAATTAATAATACTTTTTAAATTTACTAATATATCGGTAACTTATTAAATATTAATTAATAATATTATATAAATATACCTAGATATAATAATAATTATATACCTCGATAATATTTTAATATAATTTATTAATAAGGAAGAATATATTTAATATATAAAAAATATCCTAATTTATTTATTACTAGCTAGACTTCTTTTCTAAATTAAAGAAATATAAATTTTATTAAGAAATAATCGAAGTTCTTAAATTTATATTAAATATTAAAGATATTAATATAAATCCTAAAAAGATTAAGAGTATTAAAGAATAACTTATATTATATAATATTAAAATAATATAAAGTTTTTTAGGATTTACGAACTTTAATAAAAAGTTTATTAAAGACTATTTTAAAAAAACTTTACTATTAATAAATATTATAAAGAAAGATATTATTCTTTAAAAGAGGATAGAATAATAATAATCTTTAAAGTATTTAAAGAAGTCTATAAAAAACCGCTAGTATTATATTTCTTTCGAAGTAATAAACCGGCTCGAATCGAAATCGATATTTCGAATTTAATAATAGGAGTTTATATACTTTAGTAAAGAGATAATAAATAGTACCCTATTACGTATTATTCTAGAAAAATATTATTAGTAGAATAAAACTATAATATATATAATAAGGATTTACTAGTAGTAGTATCGTTATTAAAATAATAGAGGGTATATATAGAGAATTACTCGGACTTTACTATTTTTATAAACTATAAAAATCTTCTTATTTTTATAATAACGAAATAATTAAATCGAAGATAAATGAAATAATTAGAGTTATTAAAATAATTTAAATTAAGATTATTTATACTCTAGGAAAGAATAACGATCGCGCTAATATATTTAATAAACGAGAAAACTATATAAAGGGAAAGAATATAATTATATAATTAATCTTTATTTAATAATAAAATAAATTATTAATTTTAATAGAATAACTAGTTATAACCCTATATATCTCTATTCCCGGAATTATTAATAATATTCGAAGAGAATACGAGAATAATACTTTAATAAAGATATTAAGAAGTTAATAATTATAAATAGAGTTATTAAAATATAAGAAGAGGATATACCTACTTAAAGACTATTTTAAGAAAATTTATTCGAGATTATTAAAATAATCTAGTCTAAGGATACCCTAGAGTTATTAAAATTATAAAATTAATTTATAAAAAAATACGATATATTAGGACTATAATCGCACGTTAAAAAATATATTAAAAAATATATCGAATACTAGTAGAATAAGTCTACGAGTTATATTAGGTATAGATAAATCTAATTTACTCTAGTACTAGAGATACTATAAGACGACGTTATTATAGATTTCGTAATTAAATTATTAAAATTAAAGAACCCCGTTATATCGGAGGCCTTTAATTCTATAATAATAATTTATAATAAACTTAGTAAATACACTATAATAATACTAATTAAAGAGATTTATAAAGTAGAATAAATCGCCTTCGTACTACTAGATAGATTAATTAGGGATTATAATATTCCTAAATTAAATATTTTAAATAGAGATAAATAATTTACTTCTAATTACTAGAAAATACTATTTAGTACTATTAGAACTAAATTACGAATATTAACTATATATTATTTATAAATAAGTAATTAAATAGAGTAAACTAACTAAATAATAAAGATATATTTACGATATTACGTTAAAAAAAATAGAATAACTAGATAAGACTTTTATCTAAAATTTAATTAATATTTAATAATAACTAGTCTAATATTATAAAACTTATATTAATCTTCGCGAATTATAGTAAATATATTAATATATTTCTCGAACCTAGGTAGAGACTAAATATATAAAGGGCCTTAATTTATATAATTAATATAAAGATATTATATTAAGATATATAAACCTAGATTAATTTAATTAATATAAAGATATTATACTAGGATATATAAACCTAAATTAATCTAATTAATACTCGAATAAAAAAGATAATAAATAAATATCGAAAAGAGTATTCTTGACTAAAAGAGGGAGTTAAAGTATATTTCTTAATAAAAAATATAAAGAATAAAAGACTATATAAGAAACTAGATTATATTAAAATTAAACTATTTTCGATTAAGAAGAGTAAAGAATTAATTAATTATAAACTAAATCTTCTAGTTAATATTAAAATATATTTAATATTTTATATCCTTTTATTAGAGTTAATAGACTTTATAATATCTTTATAAAATACTTTTTATTTCTAAATTAAAAAAATTAGAGTTTAAAATAGAAAGGATTTTAAATTATAAAAATTAAAACTACTTTATTAAATAAAAAGGATATAACGAGTCGGAAATTTTTTAGAAATTATTAACGAACCTCGTTAACTATTAGGAGTATTTAAAGAAGTTTTAGGAACTATAATTTAAAAAAGTTAATCGTAGGTTCTCGGTAAAAAAAATCTTAAAGATATAAAATTATTAAAATAAGGAGTATTAATTATTATATATTTTATTTTATTAAATTTCTTAAATTCTTCTAAATACTCTAAGTCCTTTATATCTATAAAAATTCTATTAAATATCTTTTATTTATACTCCTTTAAGAATTTCTTTTCTTAGCGAAATCTTTTTAACTTCGTATTTTTTTAATAAATAACTTTATTCGCCGCTTTTTATATAATTTTAGTTTTCTCTTCTTTATATTTTAATAATTTTAGAGTTTTATTAATACCTAAAAAGTAAATAATAAATTCTAAAGATTTATATTTCTTTCCGGTCTAGATATACTCTCTATATTTCTTCGATAAAGAGGATAACCGATATTTAATTTAGTATATTATATAATATATATAAATAATTATAGTTATAAGACCTTTAGTAACTACCTATTCCTATAAAATATTATATTATTTTATTTAACGAGAAGATATAAAATTATCTTTAAAGATAAAGAAAATTAAAAGGGAGGGGTAATATTATAATTAAAATTCTCTTCGAAACTTTAATAGAGTTTAATATATTTAGTAAATTAAGAGATTATTTATTACTCGAGGTAGTATATAAATTAATAAATAAGTAAATACTTAACTACTTAATTACTTAATAAAGAAATAAATAAATAAATAAATAAATAACGTAGTTTCCTTCTTTTATATAAATTATATATTTTCTTATTAAATAGAAACTTCGTATTTAACTTCCCTTAAAACTTTTAATTATAAATTCTAAATATAAGTATTTATTAAATCTTTAATTAAGTTTATTAAATTTATTTAATTATATTTTATATTAATACGAAATTTATTATTCTTTTATTTTTATTACTCCTCTCTATAAATATTAACCTAGGTTATATCGACGTTATATTAAAATATTAAATAGAGAGTCTTAATATATCTCGACGATTATTTCTTAATTTAGGAAAGGTCTACTTTTTATATAATTTTCTAAAAAATTAGTATTCAAGTTAATATAAAAATAAATAACTTTAAGAGAGAAGTTTAACGCGTAATAATTATTATTTAATAAAAAGTATTTATATTAATATAATTAAATATCTTTAACTAAGAAATATAACTCGTAATAATTTAATAATTATATAAATATAGATTAATTTAGTAGAGAAACTTAGCGCGTAATAAATATTATTAAATAATAAGAATTTAATCGCGATAAAGTTTTAAAGTTAAAATAATAGCGAGTAATAATAATTATTACGAATATTAATATTTTCAATAATAATATCTAGTATAATAATTTTATAATATTAAATAATTATATTCTAAAATAGAGAAGTTAATTATAATATTATTAAATAAAATATTTGAAAATTTAGAGGAATTTAAAAGAAGTCTCGTTTAAAGTTATTATATATTAAAGTAATAAATTAAAAATATTATATTATATTAAACTCTTTAAAATTAATTAATATTTAATTATAAAATAAGTATTAATATAGTTAAATATAGAATTTTATATTATTTAAAAATTTATTTTAGATTCTATATATTAAAAATTATTTTTCGTATTTTTATATTCTAGTTTTAAAACTCTTCGGTTATCGTAAAATCTTAAATAAATAATTAAATATTATATATAAATTTAATTTAAATTCGTTATAGTTATTAAGATATATAATAGTCGTCGAAAAAAATTCTTAAATTAAATAAATTAAGATTTTCATTAATATAAGAATTAGTGTATATTATAATTTATTATATATTTATTTTTAATTAGAGATTTAAATTTTTTAGTTATTATAATAATTTATATATCGGTAAATCCGGAAACCCTGATTTTTACGTATTTTATACCGAAATTATATAAAATACTAGAAATACGTATCTATTTATATCCCGTATTCTAAATATATTATATATCGATTAAATAGCGATATTATACCGATTTAATAACCTTTTTTTTAAATTTTAATTTTTAAAAGTATCTAGACTAGAGCCCTTATATAGTTATATAAATATTTTTCTAAATCTATATTTAGCCTAGATTCCGAATCTTTAATTAGATTTTTACTAGCGTTACCCTATAGGGTTATAAAGTTATTTTTAAAATTAAATTTAACGCTCTCGCGTAGATTTTAACTTTAATTTAAAAATCTCAGCGCTAAGATTTACTAAGGCTACAAAGTACGCATTTTATATTAATTAAATAACGATTTTATAAAACTATTTTTCCGGATTTATTAATATAGTATATAAATATTATATTTACCTCTAGCGATATTTTGCGATAAAGAAATCCGCGTTCGTTAAAATTATTTATTATATTGAATTTTTATTATTATTTATAAATAAGTCGAATTTGAGTTAATTTAATATCTTTATATTTAGTTTTACCGCCGTTTAGTTACGGAGTTAATATTTTTAATTTAAAGGGGTTTAATATATAGGAGTTAAATTAAAGAAATTTAATAATAATTTAATAAATTTAACGAATTAAATAAATCGAGACCGCGGATTTACTACTAGATTATTAATTTAATAATTTAACGTAATAGTATTATTGAATAAAATATTTAAAGTAATAATATATAATATAAAATTATATTTATATTTATAATTATACTCGTTTCTTTCTTTATAATTTAACTAGTATTATATTAATTATTAATAATCTCGAAAATTATATAGTAATTATATACGAAGTAAATAATATTATTATAATATTTATATTTTTATATAAAAGTAGTCTAGGGTAATTAGATATCTATAGAGAAGAAATTATATATATTATTATTTAGTTAAATATCTTATTATATATAATCTAATTAAGTATTTTTTTTTATAATAATAATAAATATCTATCTTCTTTAATTTAAATTATATTTTATATAAAATAATTTATAAAAAATATTAAAACTAGCCGAATATCTCTAAAAGAATTATTATTAATTTAATATAAATTTTCTACGCGGTAAATAACTAGTATTTTAAAATTAAAGAAGAGAAAATTATTTAAAAGTAATTAAATTCTAATATTTTTTTATTAAATTATAATATATTTATATTTATTTTACTACGTAACTCTTTTTTTATTTTACTCTTTATAGAGTTATTATTATATAGAGTTACTTATATAATTTTAATTAATATCTCTAATTATTTAAATAATATCCCTCTTTAAAGAATACTTAATAATTTAATATCTATACTATCGTATTCTTTATTAACTATATAATTTTATTCTATACGATTTTCTATTAAAAGTAAGATTTACTACAAGTCTCTTTCTATATACTCTATATCTCTCCTCTTTAAATATTCTTGTACTTCTATACGACTATATCTCTAATCTTTCCAGGCTCTTCGATATATTTATATATCTTTTACGAGTGAAACTAGTCGTTTCTATTTACGAGGTATAGGTATACTTTCTCGTAAACTTCGGGGTGGAAGTCTATACGATATAGGCCTCTATAGCACATTAATAGGCAATGGCCTTGACAGGCTAGCACGTTAACACATAAGAATAGGTAAGGGGAAGGACGTTGATAGGCCAGGACGTTAACAGGCTAGGACGTCAGCAGGTAAGGACCTTGACAAGCCAGTACGTTAACAGGCTAGCACGTTGACAGACCAGTACATTAATACATAAGAATAAGCAAGGGGAAGGACCTTGACAGGCTAGTACGTTAACAGGTAAGAGTAAGGGGGAAAACGTCAACATGCGAGGACGTTGACAGGCAAGAGCAAGAGGAAAGACCTTGACAGGCTAGGACGTCAGCAGGCAAGAATGGGCAAGGACTTTGACAGGCCGAATATCAACAGGCAAGAAAGGACCTTGACAGGCTAGGATATTGACGGGTAAGGACCTAGATTAGAAAGTATTGCAAAGTGCGCAGGCTTCAAAGATTCAGTTAGCGTGTATAAGTAAAACTTCATTTCTTAGTAAGTAGGATTGTATCACTATCATCACGATGAGTCTGCAAATAGGATAAGGCTTGAACGACTTTGTGTAATACAAGTAGCTCTTCCGCTCTAGGTGCAATACGATGCCTCCTACGATCATCGATGACGTGGAGGTTTGGAGATCATACAGAGTATTTTCGTTGCATATCTTGTGAGTTCGTAAGCAGATATATAGAAGTATCCATTATGCAACGTATACCGAAAAGGAGGGCTGTAATGACCTAGGAAATAATGGGGAAGTATACTACTCTATAGCCAATTACAACAGCGAGTAGAGTGCGTGGGTACATGCTGAAATCTATGGTAAATATAGTCACGTTTGAAGGTACTGGAGCCCGCATGACCTGAAGTAATTTCTCACACAGAAAGTGCCCCAATGCGTCAGAAGTTAATGATGACATGTGTTGTGACGGGGTGGTGGCCAGTATCTTGCTTCCAAGCGCGTCCAAATTAGCTGAGATAAGGCTTTGATGGAAGCCTAAGATTACCCTGTCAAGCTGCCAGGATAGCGAGACCCTCATGGCCTGCGGTCAAGAAGTCCTGCAAGCCGTTGATAGGGGACATGAAAAGCCAATTGGCTTATCAGCTTACGGGATGTGGACCATGCAGCATACATTTGTAACGACTATCCGCATGTAGCGCTCGTCAGTACTATAAAAGCATATCGAACTTAGATTGGCTGGCCTCGCATTCGATTAATGTGGATTTTGACATATGATTTTAACCCAGTAGTTATCGTCAAGTGTCGCCATGGTGAGATGTTGGAGCGTTCTTACGTTCAAGCAGGGGCCGAGAACATTCCTGCGGTATCTTCTGAAGGGTCCTGTGTAGTGGCCGTAGAATCAGCCATGATGGGCCTGCCTTCGGCCAAGGGTTTCAAGACGTGATCTTTCAAGGCGTTCCAGTATTCTTCTCGTCCATATCTCTTGATTTCCTTCCACACAGCTTTCAATTTGAAACAGTCTACTAAAAGACGCGTGTTCACGGAGACAATTGGCAGTGGACCATACAAGATCTGGGCTAAGATTAGTACAATTTCAAGAACAGAAGCAGTACAACACTCACAGCATCCCCAGTGTCCCCGTTATTTACCAGACCAATGTACATATCCCATTGTTGCCCAACGACCGTCCATCCGAACAACGGTATATGATTCATAGCATTCACGTCTCCTACTGCTTCTTTGGTCAAGCAGCGTATCGAGGTAAGACCCGCCGAAGTCCATACCGCTAATTGAACACGCGCTTCCGTCTCATCCCCGTATGCAGCCTTGACTTCGACACCAACCATCATTGCTAGCATACGTGTGTATGAGTCATTCATTTGGCTGAGAGCGGCTGTGCGGCCACCAAAACTCACTTTCTCGTAGTAAGGTTCGATGTCTGGGTGTGTGTGGGAGAAGGCGAGGGTATAATCTGTCTTCTTCTGAAAGGTTTCGCCTTGAACGGTGCGGGGAAGGTAATCGGTATACAAGGTTTGAGTCTTACTGTCGCATGTTGTGTCAGTAATAATGGGGTTACTGCCACCGGGGGAATAAATGAGGTACCCACACATTGATAACATCAAAGAATGCCTGCGTTGGGTCATCGCCCCAGTGGAGGATTGGCATTACGACACCATCCGACCATGCATTTTCATCCTGTTGGTGTCTTTCACAGTCAACCGCAGTTTTGTGGACACGCTGGATCTCTGCCCATATGGCGGCCCGCTCCTCAGACGCCATACGCTTTCCACCCCCACCATCATATGCTTCTTCTGGTATATCCTCTTCTTCCAAAGGAGACGCGCGTTTCAGATTTTCCTACTCAGATAGAGTGTAAGTCGATAGATGCAAAGTTGACGTAGGTATGAAGGCTTACACGTAGCCCAAGTGGAATATATCCCTTGCGAGCGACAGCTTTCAAGTTCCGAAAAATACCTAAAACGCCCTCGGGCAAAGTGGTATGTGATTCAATCTCGATCTTTGGCTTGCTGTTTCGCAATTCTTCCAAGGTCCCTCTGACAGGGCTGCTTCTTCGACTTGAGCTCGGTGTGGGCCTGCGAAATTGCCAATTGATGGGATTGGCGAAGAAGTCTGTGCTTCCTTCAAATTGTGTAGCTTTCCCCGTCCTCTGCTTCTTATGGGAAGAAGCATTGTCGTTTGTGGGAGCCATAAAGGCTGCTAATGCTCTTCTCTTCTGCCGATATGGCGGTGGTGTCTGACCAGCACGCCAGGGAGGACGGCCTCGTCCTGGCCAGGCGGAAAAGGTACTGGACTTGGGGTTGTACTGCTGTTTACACGCGTGGAGATCTTCGGATGGTGGAGAGGTGGAGGACCGGGGAGTGGGGAGCGTAGATAGGTGGTAAGAGGGAACTGGAGACATCACAGTGGTGAAGTATCAATGGATGATAGTGAAAGCTCAGCCTGAGTTGGTGACTGGAGTCAACAATGAGGCAAAGTGTCGCGAGGCGCAACCGGACCTGCAAATAACGCCCTGCCAAGCCGCTACCAATGATTGGCTAAAGTACTTTATTTTTGTCGCCAAGGATAAGAAGTCACGTGATCTTATCCCCATAATCATTTGACCAATCCCACCTCCGCTCTGCCCCCATAATCGATAATGTAATGAGAGGGACGTCGCCCATGGCTTTTCGATCTCAATCAGGCTTTAGTGCGGCCTACAATCCTCAGTAATGGGAGACCACTGAGCCATACCTCACCCAGTTCGGGAGGAGAATATAGGCTCGAGGGTCGATCGTCTAGAGTAGTGGCCGAAAATGTTAAGGCTCTCCGTTCAACACCTGAGTGTAACGTCGATAGAACCTAGGTTGATACTCGTAGAGAAGAGTATTAAGGATTAAAGGATAATAGGCTTCGTATTAATATAAAATAAAATTAAATAAATTTAATAAACTTAATTAATAATTTAATAAACGTTTATATTTAGAATTTATAATTAAAAGTCTTAAAATAAATTAAATACGAAGCTCCTATTTATTAAGAAAATACGTAATTTATATAGAAAAAAGAAACTACGCTATTTATTCGTTTACTCGTTTATTTTAATATCGAGTAAATAAATAATTAAACGCTTATTTATTTACTAGCCTATATACTACGTCGAGTAATAAATAAATTCTTAGTATACTAAATATACTAAACCTATTAAGGTTTTTAGTAAATCTTAATTATAATATTACCTCTTTCTTCTAACTTTCTTTATTTTTAAAAATAATCCTATATCTTTTTATTAAATAAAATAACGTAATAAATTATAGAAATAAATTACTTTTAAAGGTCTTATAGTTATAGTTATATATATATATTATACTATACGTTAAACCGAATATTAATTATCTTTATTATTATCGAAGTACGGGGAGTATATTAAGACCGGGAAAAAATACGAGCCCTCCGAGTTTATTATTAATTTTTTAGGAATTAATAAGGCTTTAAAGCGCTTAAAACGTAAAGAAGAAGAGATTAAAATTATATAAAAAGCGGCGAATAAAATTATTAACTAAAAGAATACGAAATTAAAGAGATTTCGTTAATAAAAGAAATTCCTAAAGAAGCGTAAATAAAAGATATTCGATAAAGATTTTACGGATATAAAGGAGTTAAAGTATTTAAAAGAATTTAAGAAATTTAATAAAATAAAATATATAGTAGCCTCGGTTCCGTATTTTAATAATTTTATATCTTTAAGATCTCTTTCACTAGGGACCCTCGACTAGCTTTTTTATATCGTTATTCCTAAAACTTCTTTAGAAATTCCCGATAATTAATTAGGTTCGTTAATAACTCTTAAATATTCTCTAATTTATCGTAATCTTTTTATTTAATAAAATAGTCTTAATTTCTTTAACCTAGAATCTCCTTTACCTCGAACTCCGTTTCTTCTTTAATCTAGAAATAAAAGGTATTTTATAAAAGTATTTTAAAATCTATTAATTTTAATTAAGAGACGTAGAATATTAAGTATATTTTAATATCGGTAAGAAGATTTAGTTTATAATTAACTAGTCCTTTACTTTTCTTAATTAAAAATAATCCGATTTTAATATAATCTAGTTTCTTATTTAGTCTTTTATTTATTATATTTTTTATTAAGAAATATACTTTATCCCCCTTCTTTAACTAAGGATACTCTTTTTAATATTTATTTACCGCTAATTTAATTCGAGTATTTATTAATTTAATCTAGGTTTATATTTTCTTATATAACGCCTTTATATTAATTATATAGATTAACGCCTTATACGCGTTACGTCCTTATTTCGGATCGAGAAACGTATTAACGTATTTATTATAATTCGCGAAGAATAATATAAATTTCGTTATATTAAATTATATATTATTAAACGTTAGTTAAATTATAAATAAAAGTCTTACCTAATTATTTTATTTCTTATTTACGTAATATCGTAAATACGTTTTTATTATTTAGTTTATCCGCTTTATTTATTTATCCGTCTATAAATAATATATAATTAATATCCGTAACTTGGTTCCGATAGTATTAATTAATATCTTTTAATAGTTAAAAATGAATTATTTATCTTAGTTAAAGATAATCGACCTAGGTATTTTATAATCTTTAATAAATTAATTTAATAATATAAAAGCGATTTATTCGGCCTTATAAATTTCCTTAATAAGTATTATTATAATATATTTATTAAATTTATTATAAACTATTATTATCGAGTTAAAGGTTTCTATAGTAATTGGGTCCTTTAATTTTAATAATTTAATAACGAAATCTATTATAATATCGTCCTATAATATTTCTAGTATTAGGGCGAATTAGATTTAACTATATTTAATATACTTTATAAACTTATTCTACTAGTATTCGATATATTCTTTAATATATTTCTCGACGTACGATCTTAGTCCTAGCGCGTTATATTTTTTATAAATAAATTTTATAGTTTTAATAACTCTAGGGTATCCTTAAACCGGATTATTATAATAATTACGAATAATTTCCTTAAGATATCCTTTAGGAAAATAAGTCTTTTTATTATATTTTAATAATTTAGCCTATAATTATTAACTTCTTAATATAACGGTTAAAGTATCGTTTTCGTATTCCTTCTAGATATTATTAATAATTCCGGGAATAAAGATATATAGTGTCGCTACTAATTATCGTACTAGGACTAGCGATTCATCCTATTATTAAATTAAGACTAATTATATAACTATATTTTTCTCCTCTATATAATCTTTTTATTTATTAAATATATCGGCGCGACCGTTATTCTTTCTTAAGGTATAGAAGATCTTGAATTTATATTATCCTAATAATTCTAACTATCTAATTTATCTTCGATTTAATTACTTTATCGTTATAAAATTAAGAAGATTCTTATAGTCTATAAAGATAGTAAGATCCGAATAATTTCCTATATATACCCTTTATTATTCTAGTAAAGATACTACTACTAATAATTCCTTATTATGAATATTATAGTTCTATTCTACTAATGATATTTTCTTAGAATAGTATATAATAGGGTATTATTTATCGTTTTTTTATTAAAGTATATAAGCGCCTATTACTAAATTTAAAGCGTCGGTTTCGATTCGAGTTAATTCGTTACTCCGAAAAGAATATAGTACCGGCGGTTTTTTATAGACTTTTTTTAGTATCTTAAAAGATTATTATTATTCTTTTCTTTATTAGAAAGTAATATCTTTCTTTATAATATCCGTTAGTAGTAAAGCCTTTTTAGAGTAATCTTTAATAAACTTTTTATTAAAGTTTATAAATCCTAAGAAACTCTATACCGTCTTAATATTATATAGTATAGGTTATTCTTTAATACTCTTAATTTTCTTAGGGCTTATATAAATACCTTTAATATTAACTATAAATTTAAAGAATTTAATTAATTCTTTATAAAACTCGTACTTCTTTAGTTTAAAGAGAAGTTTAATTAATAATAAATAAATTAGGATATCTTATATATATTAAATATATTCTTCCTTATTAATAGAGTAGATTAAGATATTATCGAGGTATATAATTACCGTTATATTTAAATATACTTATATAATATTATTAATTAGTATTTAATAAATTATTAATATATTAATAAATCCGAAGGGTATTACTAGATATTCGTAATAATCGTATCTAGTTTTAAAGGTAGTCTTCTACTCCTCGCCTTTTTTTATTCGAATTAAATTATACGCGCCTCGAAGATCTAGTTATATAAAGATTTTTATTATTATAAACCGATCCTATAGCTCGCTAATATTTAGTAGAGGGTACCGATTCTTTATCGTAATATTATTCAACTTTCGGTAATCTATATATAGTTATAGACTTCTATTCTTTTTTACTTAAAGTATTAAGGCTCTCCGTTTAATACCTCGGTATAACGTCGATAAAACCTAGATTAATACTCGTAGAGAGGAGTATTAAAAATCAAAGGATAATAAACTTCGTATTAATATAGGATAAAACTAAATAAATTTAATAAACTTTTATATTTAGAATTTATAATTAAAAGTTTTAAGGGAAGTTAAATACAAAGCTCCTATTTACTAGGAAAATACACTATCTATATAATAAAAGGAAATCGTATTAAGACCTCTATAATCTCTTATAATAATATAACTATTAAGAGTTATTAAATATAATCGTTTATAATAGACCGGTTATTAAGAACTACTAAATATAATCACTCGCCTAGCGCTACGATTATAATTATAATTATCTCTATCGTGAGTTTAGTTAATCCCGCGCCAAGATCGTAATAGTAGTATCTATAGTAATTATTAGTTATATATTATTTTAAGGGGTTTACTCTAGCTTTAAATTAAAATTTATTTAATAAATTAAATTAAACGGGAATAATAATTATAATTTAATACTTTTATTAATTACCTAACCGTTAATAATACTCTAGCGATAGTCTTTGAATATTTTATTAACTAGTTAATAAATTTATTCTATAGGAAATAAATATATCTTAAAGTAGAATACCTAGTATCTAGATAATTTCTTTAAAACGAATTTATAAATCCTATTAATAACTCTTTAGTTCTTTCTTTAAAGTTATAATATAGTCCTAGTTTAATTATTCTAACTAGGTAATTAATAATCCTTTTAAATATAATATTATAAATAGAAAGTAGTACTTTTAAATAATAACTATAGATACTAACTATATATACGATATTAGGGCGAGTTATAGTAATAAATTATTATAAATACTAGATTAATTTCTTAAACTCTTCTAAATCTTTTTTACTAGTAATATAGTTATTAATAATTATTTTTAATTAAATTAATAAATCTATAAAACTCTTTTACTTTCTATAGTACTCTATATTAAATTTAATTAATATTTTATTAATATAACTAGCCTAGTTTATATAAATAATACGGTTTTAACGACTTCGTCTAATTTTTATATTAAGATAGTATAATATCTCGCCTAAATTCTTAATATAGAAATATATATTTAATTATTCTTTTAATTATTCTATTAATATTATTATTAAAGTAAGAATAAATAAGTCGTTAATATAGAGACTAATTATAGAGTTATTTTTATAAACGAATATTAAATAGTTCTTTTTAATTTATATAAAACCGATAGTTTTAAAGAATTCCCTAAAAGTTATATACTACTCTCGGGGTATTTATTTAAAATTATATAAAATCTTTTTAAATAAATAAACTACGTTATCTTTCTAGAAACTATAAAGTTATTTTATATAAATTATATCATTAAGTAGAGCCTCTAGGAATACGATAATAATATTAATATAATAGAGTTCTCGATTAAATTTCGCACTAAATACTAGAAGTAATTTCTATAACTATAATTTCAGTATTTTTAAATACGTCTCGTTAAATTTAATATCTTTAATTTATTGGAATTCTTTTACGACTTAGCGCGCTTTATATCGAGTAATATTACTAGTTAAATTTATTTTAATAAATAAAACCTAGCGGCCTAATAGAATCTTTTTATTATTAAATATTAATATTAAATTCTAAATCTATTAAATTTTATAAGAACTAAATTCTTTTTAGAGTACTACTAATTATTATTCTTTATTTAAATTATTTAGAGCTTTATAAACAATTATAGAAATATTAAAAATTAAATTAATATCTATTTTAATAACGCGTATAACGAAACCTCGTTTAATATTCTATATTTTATTATTAATATTTTTATTATATATTTTATTTTTAACGGGCCTAACTTTCTTCTAGGAGTTATTTATAATAACGTAATTCTACGACTTTTTATATATAGGATATAGGGTTATTTTACTTTTATTAATAGAGGATTCTTTAATTTTATAATTATCGTCCGATATTTTATCTTTATTTTCTAATAATTTATTTAAGAAAATATACTACTCTTTTTTATTCTCGTTTCATTATCTAGGATCGACGATTTTATCGAATATTATATAAATTAAAATAATTATCTTTTTATTATCCTATAAACGGAATTTATTAATATTATTATATTTTATAAAATAGTATTTAATATCTTTATTATCGAGTTTCTTTTTATTAAAATTCTTATTATAGTAGTAAATAATATATCCGAATATACGAAAGTATTTTATAAAGGGTTTAGTATTTATTAATATTTTATATAAAATTATAGTATTAAGACTTCGAGTCGGGCTACGGTTATAGTAGTATATAACCGTCCTAATTATTATATTTTATAGGGTTTTCGGAAGCTTGGAGTTAAATAAAAGACTTTTTATATATTTAAATAACGTGCGAATATATCGTTCTAACGCTCTATTTTAATTAGGGTTATATATAGTAATAAAAATTTAATTAACTCTATATTTAATAAATAATACTTATATTCTCTTATTTATATTTAAATAATAAAGCTTTTTATATTATTAAATTTATAATCCGGATTTAATTAAAGGGCTAGTAATTATAAAAAATAGAAAAAAAGAATCTATTTTAATTTTTAATATAAATAGGGATTTTTTTAGATTAAACGAGTATCTAGTCCCGATATAAATTCTAGATAAATAAAACTCCCTCTATTTATTCAAAATATCTATTCTCTTATTAATTATTTAAAATTTATAATTATTCCGCTCTAATATTCTTAACGATAAGAGATTATACTTTATATTAAGAATATAGTATATATTAACGAGATCTAGTTCCTTATAATTACCGTTAATAAGCGGGTTAAGAATAATAGTATTAATATTATAAATCCTATACTAGGATTTATTTTTAATTATTACGAATTTATATCGCTTCTCCTTATATATAGTCTTGTCGAATAGAGAGAAATTGTATATAATATAGATATTTATAGCCGAGTCTATCTAGAAGATATTATTTTTATTATTATTTAATATTTTAACTTTATTTATATTGTTAGAAATAAATACTTTTTTAACTTTTTTAGCCCTAATAAGTTTTTTATTTAAATTATTAATATAGTTCTTAACTAGGAGGTATTATTTATTTTTATATATTTTTTATCTTTCGGGCCTTTTTTCCTTATAGAGATAATAGTAATTTTTTATAAAATAATACTTTTTATAGTTTTTATAGTTTTTCTTTTCTTTATATAATTTATTATTAAATTTTTTTTTTTAATAATCTTTATTATTTTTGCCCTTTTTATAATTAAAATTTACGGAGTTATTCCTAGATCTTAATCTATAATTAGAAATATTATAATTTTTACTCTTATTATTTCTATATTTATTTTACTTTCTTAGTATTAAAGTTTTTAAATTTTATTAATAATTATTATATTCTAGGAGTTTATTAAGTATATTATTTAAAGTAAATATTATTTTATCTCTTTTAACTAGACTTTATATATTAATAATATATATATATAATTTAGAGTTAATTCCTACCCTAAAGTATAATACTAGTATTTAATTAAATAATAAAATTCCTATATTAACGAGCCTCTTTAAATACGTCTTTATATAATTTCTATAATTTAATAAGAATTTAAAATTATCCTAGTCTTTACGAGTAATTTAATATATATATAAATCGATAGTCTACCCGTTAAAATACTCGAATAACTAGTATAAGATATTTATCGCCTTAATATTATTCGTGACATTAGCGATATAAGTCTTTAGGTTAAATTCTAGGTTAAATAAAATATAATTATATACTATTCTATAATTATTTTTTTATTCGCTTAGTTTTTTTTAATATTTTTTCTTAATTACCCTATACTCCTTCTTCTTTTCCGGCGTAATAGGTATAACTTTATATAATCTCTCTTTAACGTCTCGATAAGTAGTTATTCTAGTTAACGGATTTAAAGCGATAAAATATTAAGAATGCGGGAGGAGGAGGAGGAGGGGATAATTGCAAAAGAAAGGGTTATTACACGATTAGCTGGAATATCATCGAGTGTGCTAACACCGCTTTTTAACATCCGTAATATTTGTCTTCTTTTGGTTGTTTCTTGTCGGCCGGTTCGTCTTGCGGAACACACTTGTATCCTTGCAAAAAGCACGTTCTGCACTTCTCCTTGGACTGGCCAGTTCTATCGCATTTCCTGTTATATACAGTATAATATTTACATTCTTCTTCTGACGGTTGGGCATTTGATGGTTCGGTATTTGACGACCTTGTCCTTGACAATTCCAGGAATTCCTTCTTTCTTTTCGAGTATTTGGTTCCTGTATCCCTATCCAACTTTATCCTCTTGGCTTCTACCATAACGGCGGTATTTCTGGAAGTGTTTTGAAATCTTTTAAAGATAGGGACTATGTCGTCTTCATTATTTGTTGCCTGACATGGAGTGAGATTCTAAGTCTCCGTTCTTGGCGTTCTCATGTTCTGTTGTAATAGACGATAGTGGGTTGACGCGATTTTGTCCATTTGTAGCACTGGATCCAGCGGTATTGCCACGGTTTATGTTACTCCTCCGGTTACCATTATGACCTAGTGACTCGATTCCTGTCTATGGTTCTATCATTCTCTTGCTGATCCCTATCCGTATTACTTTTGGTATCTTTGGCCGCTGAGGACCTACTATTAGAAGTTTGCACTTGAATCAAGGATCCATTTATCTCGTCCCAAGTCTAAATTTTTTTGCATACTAGCTTCAAAGTACTAGGATAAAGATTTTGCAGCCACGAAACACTGTCCCCAGCACCTTCAATGCCAGCAGAAGTACTCCTACTATTACCACCTTGCTCCCCTCGTTTACATATTCCCTTGATTGCTAAAGCTTCGCTCATTTCCTAAGACAAGAGGTTAACTTTGGTAACATTAGGCGCAGGGATTTGAGTCTTGAAGGCTTTACTCGGCTTCGTAGTTTCAAATGCACGTCGGAAACATCCGAGACCAGTGATTGCCATAGCCACTCCTCCTTTCGGCGAGGATCTGTACGCCTTAAATAGTTTCGCAGCTTTAAACGTTCGTTGAAATCGTCTAATATTGGTCGTTACCATCGTTACTATCTTCCTGGGCGAGGACTTGTTGTCGACCTGATGCCTCTGTTCCTTTTCCCAAGCACGAAATTCCTTTGGCGATTTCTTCCACCCTATATATACCGCCCAGTATCTCTTCGTGGTATGGCCTTGTTTACCGTAGGTCATATATTTCAGCGATTTGCGATTCCCTTGCACCTATACAAAGGTAACCATATTAAGCAATATACCTCGCTGTTGAAGATCGGCTTCGAACGTGAGTGGCCGGTCTTCAATTTTCCGGGGTCCAAGGTACCAGGATTTTTGTCCTAGAAGAAATAGTAATAGTTCGCTCAGGCCTCGAATCGTATTTGATATTACCATTTCCTCAGTACACATGCTATAGGCCTAAACGATATCCTCTTTGGCATTTGGAATTTCGTTCAGATAATCATGACCACTCCTGTATCTAGAGATATTGATATATACGAAAACATTGGTTGCGATCTCAAGAGCTCGAACATCGCTGACCTCGGATTGGCTCTCAAGAAAGATCCACGCAGTCTGAGAATTCTTTTAATATAGTAGTCCACGGAGGATAGTGGGATCTATCTAATACGCAATTAGCAATATAGCAAGATACACGTTCTTTCGGCTTCTCTCGTAAGTACTTAATCGTATCGCTAGAAAAGATGATAAATGAAATGAACATTTGTGATACAGTCCATCGCTTGCTTGGAATGTGCAAACCATGGAAACCCGATAACACACAGTACTAGAAAGTCGCTATCTCCACAGGGAGATTGCCATGCCCTATGGTCCGCCCCATAGTATGCTCCGTTACTGCTACATGATATACCTTATTATTGCCCCATCGTTACTCCATAGTATACTTCATTGTTGCTCCATGGTTGCGCCTCATAGTTTTGCTCCATTACTGCTCTAAGGTATTACTCTATTACTGCACCTATTACTGTACCGCGGCATTACTTCATTGCCGATACATTGCTACACCACTCGCTCCGTCACATACTCCGCAATTACGTACCTGGCGGCATTCTAAGAGTTGAGGGATATTGGCGAAGTATCACAGCCAATCGTTTGAAACCTACTCGAACATCTAGGCTTTTATCAAAACCACTCCCAATCATCCCACTTCCAATTCTTTACAATGGCCAATATCCTTTGACTAACAATTTGTGTCTAAATACTGAGCCAATATCCTATGGTCAATACCCTGAGCCAATACCCTGAGCCAATACCCTATGGCCAATATCCTGTGGCCAATATCCTGTAGTCAATACCCTATGACTAATATCCTATAGTTAATACCCTATAACTAGTAACCTTATAGCTAGTACCCTATAACTAGTACCCTAAATTAATATTTTATAATTAATATTCTCTAGTTAATACCCTATAGTTAATAATTTAAGCTAGTATTTTATAATTAATATTCTCTAATTAATACCCTATAGTTAATATCCTATATAAAGATAAATATATCGAGATTTAAAATACTCTTACTCTTTTTATATCTATATTATAATATTTCTATATAGAGTATAAGATTATATATATAGTATATTATATTATTATTAATATAGAGTCTTTAGATATAGAGAATCTATATAATTTCTACTCTATATAAAATTATACTTCGGATTAACGTAGGGATCCCTAGAGGGAATATTAATATAAAGTAAAATAAAGTAGGGCGTAGAGTAGAGATCGCGGTTCGATCCCTATTTTAAATTAAGGTAGGGTAGGGTAGGGATTCTTTAAAGATCCCTACTATACTAAAACGGATTTCTAATAATTATTCTAATAACGTTACTACCTCTATAGATATATATATTTATAACTACTACTATCTTTATAGATATATATATTTATAGCTACTACTACCCCTATAAATATATATATTTATAGTATATACTCATAGTTACTACTACCTCTATAAATATATATATTTATAACTATTACTACCTTTATAGATATATATACTTATAGCTACTACTACCTCTATAAATATATATATTTATAACTACTACTACCTCTATAGATATATATATTTATAACTACTATTACTTTTATAAATATATATACTCATGGTTACTACTACCTCTATAAATATATATATTTATAGCTACTACTACTCTTATAGATATATATACTTCTAACTACTACTGCTTTTATAGATATATATATTTATAACTACTACTACCCCTATTATAAATTAATAATAAGATATATTATAGATTATACTATAGAGGGACGATTATTATAATAATTATTATAATTAATATTTATTATTATTCTTTACTCTTTATCTTTCAACCGATTTTGAATCGAAATATTCTTTAGAATAAAATATTAAATTTAAGGGAAAACGCTAATATTAAAATATATTAATAAATATTTAAAAAGGGTTAATTTTAGATTTAAAATTAAACTATTATTTAAACGCTAACTTAATTTTAAAATAAACGAAATAAACTATATCTTTAATAAAACTTTTAGTTATATCTAACTTTAAGTTAATAATAGTTTTAATTTTAATATTAATTTAAATAATTATTAGGTCCGAGTATTTATTCTATAAATATATATATCTATAGAGGTAGTAGTAGCTATAAATACACGTATATCTATAGGGGTAATAGTAGCCATAAATATATATATCTATAGAGGTAGTAGTAACTATAAGTATATATATTTATAGAGGTAATAATAACTATAAATATATATATTTATAAAGGTAGTAATAACTATAAATATATATATTTATAAAGATAATAGTAGTTATAAGTACGCGTTATAAATATATATATCTATAGAGGTAATAATAGCTATAAATATATACTATAAATATATATATCTATAGGGGTAATAGTAGCTATAAATATATATATCTATAGAGGTAGTAGTAATTATAAGTATATATATCTATAGAAATAGTAGTAATTATAAATATATATATCTATAAAGGTAGTAATAACTATAAGTATATATTATAAATATATATATCTATAGGAGTAGTAGTAGCCATGAGTATATACTATAAATATATATATTTATAGAGGTAATAGTAGCTATAAATATATATATCTATAGAAGTAGTAGTAGTTATAAGTATATATATCTATAAAGGTAGTAGTAGCTATAAATATATATATTTATAAAAATAGTAGTAGTTATAAATATATATATTTATAAAGATAATAGTAGCTATAAATACGCGCTATAAATACGTATATCTATAGGGGTAGTAGTAGTAGTAGTAGTTATAAATACGCGTATAGGGTTATTATAATAATTACTAGAAATCCGTTTTAATATAATAGGGATTCTTTAGTAAAATTTTACTCTACCCTACCCTACTCTAAACCCTACGTTAATAGATCTCTATACTAGGCTAGGGTAGGGATTATACCTCGATCTTTACTCTACTCTATACTAATCCGAAACGTATATAAAATATCGAAGAAAATATATTTATATTATTTAATATTACGAAATTAATTATAGAGCCTATTATATTATTTATTAAATAAACGTCGTTATTAAATATCTAAAAAGAATATATAATAAAAATTTAATATATTATAATATAAAAAAGAAATATAATAAATAGAAAATAATAATAATCTAGATAATAATCGCGTATTAAAATATAATATTATATATATTATTATACTACTCTCTTATATAAACTCGATTCTAATTATCTTTATAATATTTATTAATAGAATATATATTAGTCTCGGATTTACGGGGGTTTTAATAATTATATATTAATTTAATATATTTGAAATTTTAGAATTTTAGAGATTAATTTCTTAATTAAATATTTAATTATTTAAACCTCGTAATTATTTTATATTTTTTATATTATCTAAATTCGTTAATCTAGTATTAATAAATTAATATTTTATAATTCTAATCTCTCTATCTTTTTAAAGAAAAGATATATTATTATTATAATATCGAGTTTACCTCTACGTCGAGTAGAGGGGGATATTAAAAATAATTTCGAGAAATAATAAAATATTAATCGTCTTTTTTAAAGATTTATTTTAAAAGAAAATATTATTTTAAAATAATATTATAAAAGTATTAAAAAAGAAAATCGTCGCCTAAATTAAAAGCGTGAATTAATTATATTAAAGATTCGACATTAAGTAAAATTCTATTTTAAACTCGTTAACGATCGTCGTCGGAGTATTTTTTAATTAATTTATTATTTTATTTACTTTAGATATATTTATTAAAGTAAAAATATTTCGTTTTAAAAAAATATATCTTTATAAAGATATTAGTAAAGAAGAGTATTTATATTAATTTTATAAAATTAATATTAAATTCTTTATATATTTTGAATATATTATTATTATTATTATTATAATTATAATTATTTATTATATATAATCGCTTAAGAACGACTTTAAGATTTAGTAATATAAATATTATTATATTTATAAATTAAAGAGTATTATTTTCGAGTTTTTTAAATAATATTTAATTAATTTAATAACGGATCTAGTTAATTACTACTTTTTTATTTATAAAAAATAAAAGGTAACTAGATATCGGGGTAATTAAAAAGTCTTTATATTTAAAATTTATTTAAAAAAACTAGATATTTATTTACCTCCTTTTTTAAAGAAAAATTAAATTAATCTCTTTTTAACTAAACTTAAATTTAAATTAAAGAATAAAATATTATTAAATATTAATAATATATTTGAAATTAAGAAAGAAATTCTTATCCTAATTATTATATAGAAAAGAATTTTAGAATATATATATTTAGGCGGAAATTTTAATCTAGGTTCTTATTTGAAAAATATTATAAAATCGAATAAAAGAAAGTTTTTAAAAAAATTAATTACGAAGTAAAAAGAGATTTCGAAAAATAATATTAAAATAGCGCGTACCTTAAATAAAGGCGTATAACGTAAAATAGAAGTCTTTACTCTCGATATTAAAAATATTATTTATTTCTATTATAGGAAGAAGGGTTATTATAAAATTAATTATTTAAATTTTATTAAACTAGTAATTTATATCGTTATAATATCGTTAAAAAAAGATTGAGTTTTATAATTATCTTAAAACTAGGATAAAAAAACGATTTATAAAAATAATTATTTTCATTCTTATAAAGGGCTAGAAAATTTTTCATAGTAATTAAAAATTAATCTTAACTCTACTCGATATTAATATTAGGATTAATTTAATCTCGTAGAAATTCCTAGTTTAATAGAATTTAGAATTAATAAATACTATTTTACTATTAGCGAAAATATTAAATAAATAAAGTATATATTATATAGTATTTATTAACTAGATTACTAGTTAATCGATAATTATAATTAGAGGTAAGAGTATAATATATATTTTTTTCTATAAATTAAAAAGTCCAAATATCGTATTAAATATAATTATTCTAAATTAATTATAAATTTTATCTAACATAGAGGGGAAATAATAATAATTTAAAATTAATATTATTAAATTATAAAAATTACCGAAATTATCGAGTTTATTTAATATTTTAAATAAAAGTTAAATATATTCGTAATTATATATATTATAGTAGTATAAAATAAATTAGAGAATAAATAAGATTCAAAACTTCTTAAGGAATTAATAAAATTCGATAATAAATTTTTTATTAAAAAGATTAATAGTTTATTTATTTTAAAATAAAGAGATTATATTATTAAATAAAAGTTAAAAAAGAGGCGCTTTATAAATCTCTTTATTATTTTTTATAAATAGATTTATTAGAGTTATAGTATTATTCAAAAAATCCTCTTTAAAAAAGTTAAATCCGTTATTTAACTTTTTTAACTAGAGTATTTATATTTTTTATATTAAAAAAAACGATAAATTATTTCTTTATATAAGTTATCGGGGCTCAAGTACGATAATTATAAAATATTAGTATTTATTATCTTTAATTATCGAGATATTAAATTATTTATATAGAGTTAAAGTTTTTAATAAAATTTAATTTTAAAAATACTTATTATAGTATCCGGATTAAAGAGGGCGATAGATAGAAAATTATATTCCGTATTTATTATAATTATTTGAAAAATTTAATAATATTTTTAAAATTTATTAATATACTCTCGATAATTTAAATTTATATTAATAGAGCCCTAAATAGTTTAATAAACATAATATATATAATATATTTAGATAATATTTTAATTTATAGTATTAATTCGGCGAAGAATTAAGAGTATATTAAATAATATTTTAATATTTATATTAATTCTAGGAATATATTTACCTAAAGAAATATCTATTTATTATCGAGATTATTAAATTCTAAACTTTATTATATCTACTTGAAGGGTAGTTATAAATCTAGAGTATATAAAAATTATAAAAGAGTAACTTTAGTCTAAAAATTACTAGAATATATAAATCTTTTTATATTTATAAATTTTTATCGGCGCTTTATTTATAGTTATTTTATTATTACCGGGTCGTTTAGTAGTTTATTTAAAAATAACAAAAATAATAAGAAATAAAATTTATTAAAATAAATAAATATTATTATATAAGTATTTTAATATCTTCGCGAAATATTCGTAAATACGGTATTTCTATATTATTATAATTTAAATAAATAATTACGAATAGAAATAAATACTTTTAATTTTAACTTTAAATTTATATTATTATAATAAAAATAAAGAGGGTTATTAACGATTTATAATATTCTAATCGAGAAAATTAAATTCTTTAGAATAAAACTATAAGATTTATAACTAAAAATTACTCGTTATTATAATAGTAATAAAATAATATTATTATTATTTAGAGGATAACCCGTGTTATATTAAAATCTAGATAAAATATAATAACTTTAAGAGTTTTATAAAGAAAAAAGAGTTAAATTTAAAATAAATTCGATAAATATTAAAATAAATTATTTATAACTTTAAGATTTTTTATCGAGTAGAAAAATTAAATTTTATTAATATATTATCGCGACGCTTTATTTATAAAGAGTATTCATTTTTAAATATTAAATTATTATTAATACTTTAAATATTTTTTTAAACTAGTAGTAAATAATCGTAAAGAAGTAATAAAATAATAATAACTATAAAGTCTATTTTTTAAATCGTAAATATTAGAGTTATAATTCTATAAAAAAAGTTATAATAATATAGGAAAGTTAATAAAGATATTAATTCGAGAGTTATAAATTTATAATAATAATCTAGGAAGGTTAATAAAAATACTAATTCGAGAATTATAAATTTATTATAATTAAATAAATTCTTTCGAGTTAATAAAATTATATTATTAATTTATTATTATATTTATAATAAAAGATAAATTATAGACTCTAAGAGTTTATTAAGATATAATAAATATCTTTATATATTTAAAGATATAATATTAAGAAAAGAGTTTATTAAAAAGTATTAGAATTATTTCTTAATAAATTATTTCAATATTACGAAAATATATAAACCTTTTACTTATAAATATTATTAGAATAAGAACTTTATATAAATTATAAATTATTTAAAGATATACGATAATTATTAACGAATTAAAACTCCGTAATATTATTTTTATAATATATTAAATTCGTTTCCTATTATTATAAAGTCTTAGAAGTAAATTTCTATAAACTTTATTATAATTTTATTATTAAAAAAATCTAGAAAGGTTATTTATAATATTATATTAATTATAATAAATTAGTTTATAAAAATAATTAAATATATATTTTATATTAATAAAATCGAAAATTTCAATTATCGAAAGTATTTTATATTAGAATTATCTATTATTAGAATTATCTATTATTATAATATATTTAATAGTATTATTAGCGATAGACGTTTAGTTTTTACTAGTATTAATCGGCTATTTATTATACTTTAAGAATTAAATAATATTTAAATAATATCTTTTATTTATAATTAAACGGGTAGACTAAAATTATTAATTAAATATTAAAGTACTATATATATATAGTTATTAATAATAAATTATTAATTGAACTAAATTACTACTTATAATAGAATTTATATATATAAATAATTAATATACCTCTACCGAAACGATATTGTTTTTTCTATATATAAATACTATCTTAAAATCTATTAAGAAATCGCGAATAATTTCTCTAAAAGGAGGGTACCCGCTATAAATAATAAAATTATAGAATATCTTCGTAATATTATTATAATTTAAATTAAATACTATAATAAATTATAATAATTTTAAGAATATAGAATAAGTTATTTAATAATATTAATAATTAAAACTCTAAAAGAAAAACGCCTAAATAAGAAAATAATTTATAAATCTATAATCTTTTCGGATTATTAATAAAATAAAGGCGTAGGCGTACTACCTACGATTATTTTTAATATATCGATTATATTATATTTTTCATATATCGTTCTTTAAACTATATTAACTACGCGATTATAATAATATAATAGAATTCTTTATATAAACTCTTGAGTTTATCGATAATTAGAATTTTAAGAATTTAAAGAAATAATTAATAAAATAAAATATAAAGAAAATATCTAGTATAAAATTAAATAGAATAATTAGAGCGAAAAGTATAATTAATAACTACTAGACGAAGATTTTAGAAATATTAACGAATTAATTTAAATTTATAATAAATAGACTAGTAATAGACGGAAATAACTCGTAATAATTATAAAAATTAATTAATTATATAGAACGACGACGCGTACTAAATGAATATTAATAAATCTTAAAAACTCTTATTAAAACCTAAATTACCGCCCGCGCGGATAGAGTTAATAGCGTCCTATTAATAACTTTTACTAAAAAAAATTATTAATAAAATACTATTAATATCCTTAATTTACGAATAAGGCTACTAGCGTCCTATTAATAGATTTATTAAATTAGAGGTCTAAATAGTGTTTTGTTAATAAATTTAATAACTTCGGGTTAATTTTAATAAAATTAATAACTTTAGTAATTCGTATATATTATTAATATATTAATAGTAATTTACTTTTATTATAAAACTAAAATAAATAAAGTACTATAATTATCGTTATTAACGATAACGATATTTAATAATTATTATTAACGCTAGCGACCTACCGGGCTCGGAATAATAAATTTTAATTAAAGTTTTTATAAAGACGTTACTCGAGTATATTTAAAGAAAACGCGTATATATACTCTATATTATAGCGTATACCTTTGCGTATACCTCTATATATACTATTTTATATACTATTCCGTATACTATTCCGTATACTATAATTTCGTATATAATTACGTATACTATAGTTACGTATACTATAGTTACGTATACTATAGTTACGTATACGATTACGTATATAATTACGTATACTATAGCTCATATTATAGCCTATATTATAACGTATATTATAGTATATACTATTAAGTATATAATAGAGGCTTTCGTTCGTTATTTAAATTATTAATAATTTACCGAGTTACTAAACCTACTAATAGTAAATACTATTTATTGAAAGTAATTTACCCGGAACCCCGATTTATTATCTAGAAACCCGATTTATTAATACTACTAATTCTTATATTAGTATTTAATATAGGGTTTTACCGTAAACTCGTAGACGGCTTTTTAATAAAGTTAATAATATTTAAAATATATTAATATTTACTTTTTAAATTTACTAATAAAGATAGTATTAAATATTATAATAAATATACTTCTCTATATCTACTAGTATTATTATATAAATTAAGAGTTTACTAAATTATCTAAACTATCTAAAATAATATATTATAACTATATAATATCGTATCTAAAAGAATCCTTTTATTATAAATATAATTTATATAAATATTTAGAGGATATTATTAAATAAGAAATTTTAGTAAATTTAATTAATACCGAAATAAAAATAAAAAGAATTTAATATTATTATTATATTATATAAAAGATTTAATTACTATTAGAATCTCTAAAAGAAGATATAATATCTTTAATATAATTTGTAAATATTTTAATTTCCTCCCGATTCTTTAGATCTTATTTATATTAATAGAAACTTTTAATCTCTTCTTCGAGATTTTCATTTATCGTTTTTAATTCCTTAATATATTAATTCGCCGCCGTTAATTAATTCTATAAATTAGTGATTATAGTAGAGGTTTACCTATTAATTATTATTATTTTATTATATACTTTACGCTATTAGGTAATTCTCTTATTTATTTATTTATATTTATATTTTTCTTTAAGCGTCCTTTTATCGTCTCGGGCGTATTAATATATAAATTATTTAATTTTTCCTCGAAAAAACTTAAAGATTTATTATTATTAATATATACTATTTTAGAGTTTACGACTATAATTTATTATTATATAATAGTCGATTTCGTAGTAATTAATATAATAGAGTATATAAGGGATAAATATATTTTTAATATAATTATTATTAAAATTATAGAAATAAACTTAATAAGAAAGTTATAAAGTAAAGTAAATTATTATTATAATAATTATTACGTAGTTACACTAAGAGCGGACTAATTATACTTATTAATATATTTGTAAATAAAATATATTAGTATAAATAATTAATATTATCGATATATAAAAGATACCTATAGAGTTAAAAGAAAATTATATATAATTAAAATATTATTTATATATTAACTTAAATATTATATCGTTATTATAGAGTTAAATTTAAATATTTATAAAAGAGGCTAAAAGTATTTTAAAGAAAGAAAATAAATAAATAAAAATATAAATTTATTTTAATATAATTATTGTATTAAAATAAAATATTATCGCCGAATATTAATATTATTATTATTATTCCGCCACCTTATTCCGTTATAATAATATTTATACTATATCTAATTTCCGTATATAATATTAATACTATATTATTTATATATAATATTTTGTTACTAGTATTTATTATAGCGTTATAGAAATAATATAACGAGAGTAGTTATTATTATTTCGATACTAGTACTATTAAATAGTATTATAGGAATAATATAATTTCGCTTCGTAACTAGTACTATAAATTAATATTATAGGATCGATATTGTATTTAGAAGACTTTTTTCTCTTTTTTCCTTTATAAAATTTAAAGATTTTTTAATAAACTTCGTTTCAATATTTTAAATTTTATTCTATAACTAGTTATTACTATAGACTATAAGAGTAGATATACGATTACTATATATATATCTTTAATAAATAAGATTATCGTTATAGGAATAATATTGCGCGAAAAATTAATCTTTTTCCTTTTTACTTCTTTAAAGATTTTGAAGGTTTTTAAATAAATATTTTAAATATATTCTAAATTACGATTTAAGTTCCTAGTAACTAGGGTTTAAAAAAAGAAGTAGTTATTAAAATATAATATTATATATATTATTATACGCTCTTTTTATATAATCTTAGTTATAATTATCTTTATAATATATACCGATATAATATATATAAGTCTCGGATATACGAGAGTTTAAATAATTAAATATTAATTTAATACATCTTAAGTTTTAGATTTTTAAAGATTAATTTTTTAATTAAATCTATTTATTTATTTAAATCCCGTAATTATTTTACGTTTTTTATATTATTTAAATCCGTTAGTTAAGCGCTAGTAAATTAATATTTTATATCGCGTTATTCGTTAGAGTAGATATTATTCTAAAATAAATCGTCGAAGTTAAAAATAAAAACTAGTTATATTTATAGATATATTTATATTAAATAAGATATTCCTAAATTTCTATAAATAAATACTCTTTTAGAAAAAGAAGAGTAAATATTATTATAAATATATTAACTAGGTAAAATATTGGATATAGATATTATAAATCGTAATTTATATAACGTATTTATATTATATAGAAATAAGACTATTAAGAGAGGAAATATCTTATTAATAGAGAATCTTTATATAATTAATATTTAAATAGTATATTTTTCTTCGTTATTTATTTATTATTATTTTAATATCCTAGATATTATATATAATTAACCTATAAATAGTTACTAGTAATTAATTAAATCATTCTACGTATAGTTAATAGTATTATTATATTATATTAACGATATCCTTTCTTTTCTACCGACTACGATACGATTTAAAATAATTTTTCGAAATTAATAATTTTACTCTAAAAGAGTTTATTTACTTTATAAAATTTAAGAGTTTATCCTATTAATAATAAAGTTCTTAATTATTATTTCTATTCGTATAAAAGAGTTTTATGATAATAAATACTAGTTATTATATTATTCTAGTATTTTATCGTAAAACTAAATTTCTATTTAATAAAGAAAATAGAGACGCTTTTCTTAAAAAATATTAATTACTAGAAGAATATATTACTTTTCTATTACTTTATAGTATTTATTTAATAACTAAAACTCAATTATTATTATCGTTTATTATAGAAAAAATATATAGTTATCTATTATTATTATTATATTTATAAATTATACTAGAGAATACTTTAAAAGATTTATTAGAAAGAGTTACTTATAATGACTATTATTCGGTCTAATCCCTTTAAGATTCTTACTAGTTTACACTCTAATTTAATATAATTTATCGCTATATATTAAAGATTAAGAAGTAACGTTTTATATTTTAATTTAATTTTGAATTTCTTTATTTTTTAGAGAGAGATCTAACTTTAAAGTCTATTAAATATAAATAATTTTAAAAATAAAATTAAACGGACTTCCTTATTATCTCGTATATTTAAAACGATTATTAAGAAGAAATCTTAGTATCTTATCCCTATTATTTTACGATATAATAAAAGTTTTATAGATTTTCAAGAAGTTATTTTCTCTATTTAAAAGAGGAATTTATAATTAGAACTTATTAACTATTATTCTTTAAGGAAATAAAATTAAATCGATTATATATATTATTTTGTATATTTAAAACGCTTTTAGGAATAAAATCAAAATACTTTATTATTATTATAAATAATATAGTAAACTATCGTAAAATTCTCGAAAGTTATTTCTTTATACGGAGAAAGTTATTCGTCCTAGACTTCTTTACCGATAATTTATAAAAATAATTAATATCTATATTTATATCGTTAATCGTAGCTTTATTAATAATTTCAATTATATTATTAAAAAGGACCTCGACGTCTACTACGACTCGAGTATCGAGAAATATATTACTATTTATTTAATTATAATTAAACTAATATTTATAATAATAGCCCGAATTTTATTCGATAATATAAATAGTATATTAAAATAATTATATATTCTTGAGGAAGAGATCTCGAAAAACTTTACTTTAATATAATAATTTACTAGATTTAATACTAGGTTATAAAGTAAAGTTATTAAATAATTATTAAATATTCTAAAAATAACTAAAATCCTTTCTAATAAGAATATTAAAGGAATTATAAAAGATAATAAAGAAATTATTATTATACTCCTAAAAAAGAAGTTCCTAGACGAAATTCGTAATTTTAAAACTAAAGAAAATTCTTCGGATAAATTTAAATACTTAAAGTAAAATATAAATAAAGAATTAAAAATATATTATACGAGAGTTATCCGACTATTAAAAGTAAATAATATAAAAGATAAAAACGATAATAAAATAAAGAAAATAATACTACTAGAATTAATAATATTATATAATATAGTTATTAAATAAATTATAGGCCTTAAGGATTATAAATTATATATTTATATAATAGAATATAAAGTAGAGCCAAAGAGATTATTATATAATATATTTAAGAAAATATAAAGTTTAATAAAATCCTATTAGTAGTATACGAGATAATAATATCTATATAAAAGAAAGTTAAAATTAATAACTATAGAGATTTCTAAAAACGAATAATAAAAGTAAATAAAGATATATTATAAACTCTCTTAGTAATATCAATAAAACTAACGTATCGTATTTATAATAAAACTATTTGGATATAGTAGTTACTCGCTTCAAATTAATAATACTAAATAAACTAGTAGTAATTAATAGAATCTATATTTATTTAAAAGAATATAGGGTATATTCGTTAACTTCGTATAAAATATAGTATATAATTTAAATATTTTGAATTCTAGTTATTATACCCTTAAAGGTATATAAGGAAAGATTAAATTATAGTTTATAAAATACCCGCGGAGAAAATCTATTAATTAAAGATAATTATAATTATAATTAAAAATATTTAATTACGTTTAATAAAAATAACTATTTATTTTAATATTCAGTAAATTCGTATAATTGTATAATATTTTCTAATCTATATATAGGTAGATTAAAGAAGTAGGAATAATAAAAATACTATAACTTACTACTATATATATTATACGAAATTATTGGTTATAAGGTTACGGAATATAAATATAATTATCTATTAAGAGAAGAATAATACTATATTAATAAAGTTCTTCACGAAGTAGAAAAAGAAGCGAAAGAGTATAAAGTATAAAAAAGAAAATAAGAGAAAAAAATTAACTCTATACTCTCCCTAGAATACTAGTATAAAGGAATCCGGATTTAAATAGAGAGTTTAATAAGAGAATTACTAAGGAAATTTAACGAGATAACTCGATTATTTTAATATACTATATTATAATTCTCTTTTAAATCGAGGGACAATAATATAATAAAGTATTAAATATTATAAGTTTATACGAATATAAAGTTTACTAATATAATAAAGTCTATTAAGAATATAATATATTAATATTATATACTACTATTAGATTAATTATAATTACTTTTAAAATAACTACTTTATTAATAATAATAATATATAAACTAGGTCGTTAAAGAAGAGACGGATAATAAAAGAGTTTATAGAAGAGATATTATAACTATAAACGTAAAAAGAACCTATTAAAGGAAGAAGAAAAAAACGTTAATTAAGAAAATAAATATAAAGAAAGAATTATTAATTATAAAAACCTTATAAATAAAACTTAGTCGAATATTAATAAATTATTATTAAATATAATAGTCCTACTCTTATTTCTATATATAATATAGGTTTCTCTTTCTTTTAGGAGGGAATTATAGAGATTAAAATAAATAATAAAGAAATTACGAAAGAAAGTTATAATAATAGGAATTATTTAAAAAAACTCTACTACTTTTACTTTAATATAATTAATTAATATAATAAATATTATTATAATTAGGAAAATAGTAAAACTTAAAGCGAATATCCTATATAAAGAAATAAAAAAGATTTTTATATTAAAGTTTATAATATAAATCGTCCTCTATATTATATAGAAAAAAGAAGTATTAAAAATATTAATCGAGTTATATCGAGTAAAGTTAAATAAAAACTTAAATATAATAGTCGTAAATCTTTTCTTAATTAAGAAAATAAAAATACCGAAGTTTTTAATAAAGTTCCTAGGGAATAAATAATATATCTTAATAATAATTATTAACGAGGAGGAGAATATTAATAAAAATTAAATCTATTTATAAATTAATATAATAAATATAAAGATAAAATATTAAACTTTCGTATCTTTAAAGAATAATACTCTATAACTTCGTATAATTAATAGAAAAATAAATATTATAAAGGGCCTTATTATTATTAAAGATATCGAGAAAAGAGAGTCGATAAAATTTATTAACTTTTATAAAATTAAAAGAACCGAATAATTAAAAGTAAATATTATTTTAGAAATTTTAAAACTAATAATAAAAGATAATAATAAAAGTAATAAAAGAAACGAGGAAAAGAACTTCTTAAAGGAATTATTAATAAATAAAGAGAGCGAGGAAGAATTAAATTTTAATAATTTATTAAATTAAAGTATTTTAGAGATAAAGTTAAAGTTCTAAAAAAGAAAATAAAAAAAAACGACGATATATTATAAATAAAAAGTTAGAATAAAATTATATATATTCGTACGAATTATAAATTTACTATCTATAATATTTATATATATAAATATACTATATATAATAATAAACCGATTTATAGATATTAATTTAAGAGTATATATATATTTTTTATTTTAAAGAGAAAGAAGAGATAAAGAGCTCTTTTAATAATATATAATAATATAATTTTATATAAATCGACGACGTCGAATCTAAGAATTCTATTTCTTATTATAAAATAAATATAACGTCGTTAAATTAATTATATAAAGAATTTTGAAGCTTTTATAAAATAAATGAAAAAAAAATAAATAATTATAAAAGAAATTATCCCCGATAATAAAACCTAACTATAATTACTATAATTAATTTTAATTTATAAAAATATAAAAGTAAAAGAAGTAAAAGAAATTCCTTTAACGAATTTAATTTTTTATTATATTATATTAAAGGATAATTTAAAACTATATAAAATAATATAAAAATAATTTACGAATAATTTACGAATAATAACTCCGTAAAATTATAAAGAGAAATATAAAAATAGGTTATTATTAATACTATATTATTATAAATAAGCGCGTTTTTTAAATAGAATATTAGGCTAGTATTAATTAAAAAGGAAGAGAAAAACGAACTAAAAGTTATAATTAAATATTACTTCGTATATAAATATCCCTCTAATATCAAGGTACGGGATTAGTATCTAGATATTTATTAAATTAACGACTAGGTTTATTAAACTATAGCCTAGTTATAATATAAGAGTAGACTAAAATAAAAGATAAAGGACGAAAATTAAAGTAGGGCTAACTATTATCTAAATAAAAACTAGTATATAGAATATTTATTTATTTCCTATCTCGATTATATTAAAATAGAAATAAGAAAACTAGCTTAAACTTAAATTAGATTTAAAATAAATTAAATTAAATTAAAATAATTTAGATTTAAATTAAATTTAAAATAAATAAAATTATATTATAATAGTAACCCCCTCTTTAAGGTCGAGCTACTATAAGATAAATAAACGATTAATTCGATTAATTAGATTTCATAACCCTAAATTTTATTTAAGGTTACGAAATAGTTAAAATAAAAACGCGTCGGAGTATTCGAGTTATTAATAATAATAAATAAGAAATAGGACGGGGAATAGGCGGCGGTATACGAATAAAATTAAATATTATTATTATTATTTATAAACGATAACGGCGGGGCTAGGTTATAAAGTATTATCTATTTATATAATAATATAAAGTATCGGTCGAAGCCGATACGGAATAATAACCGAGGGGATAATAACGGATAAAGAATAAATTATAATATAAATAAAAATAGACTTCTTAAAAGTCGGACTAAAATAAAAATAATAGAGGTTCTTTATACTAATACCTCTAAATAATATATAATAATTCGTAGAGGCCAGCGGCGCTAGGATTCGAGATATAATATTTATTAATAAATTATTAATAACGGGTAAGATACTAGAAGGGTTCCTATATAACGACGTAACTTTTTTAATTAACGTAGTACTTTAATAAAAATAGATTATAGCGGCGATTATATTTAGAATTTAAAATACCGTTAATATATTATTTATATTAATTATCTTCGGTAGTTATAAATTCTCGGATAAACTAGATTTATCTAGGTAAAGAGTTATTAACTATTAATTATAATAAACTAGTATAAAAGACGGGGTAAATTTTTATAAAATATAAAAAATCTAACTAAACTATAAAAGAATTATTAAAAATCTTAAAGACTCGGAAGGGGCCGATATTATAATCGTCGAGTTTTATTAAAAAGTATATAATATTTAGATTCTTAATATTTAATTATATTTAATCATTTATTAAATATATCGGATATAGGCGCCTTCGTTAGTTAACCGAGGATTTAAAAATAGTTTAAATAATAAATATTTTATCGCGTAGGTAATTATTTAAAATTTTTATTTATATTACGAATTCATCGGTAGTAATTAAATAGGTATAAGTTTAGGTAATAAGATTTTAAAATAAAGATTTAATAGACTCGAAATTGATATATAAATATTAATTATAATTAGCTAAAAAAGGCGAGGCTAGAGTATTAAAAAAATTAATATTATTATTAGAAAACTCCGCTCTAAGGAGTTATTTCACCTAATTATCCTATATATAATTAACGTATATACGGAGGTAATATTTTATTATAATATTAAACTATTTAATTTAATTATCCGTTTAAGGATAATATTTAATAGATATATATTAATCGATCCTAAAGCGTTTATATAAATTCTTTTAAAACTCCGATATAAATTAAGATCCTCGATTTAAAATAAAGATATTTAATAGTTTATAAAGTTTTTATATATTCTAGTAGAAAGCGTCGTAGGCTTCGTTTACTTCTATCGATATATAAAGTCTTATTTAAATTCCTAGATATAACTCCGAGTATTCTTTTATTTAAACGGGTTATTATATATTTCCCGTAGTTTCTTTCGTTAATTAGTAAAGTTAGTTAAAATATAAAGACTCTCTTTTTAGTAACGGTTTATTAAGTTAAAGACCTTTTTACCGATAATTAATTTAAACTCTATATAAACGATTTTATTATTATCGATAAAGTAGTAATTATAATTAATATATATCTACTATATTAATATTTACTCTTAAATATCTAATTTATTTTAATTCTCTTTATATTCCGAGATATCTAGGAGTTTTTTAAATTTAGGAGGTATTCGAGATCGTAAAGAGATAAATTATTAAATATTTAAAAAAGAAGATAAACGTAGGCCTATAATAATAATATTATTAAAAATATTCTTATCGAATACTTAAAGCGGGGGTTAAAGTATAGTTTAGGTTATAATAAATACGACTTAAATTATTACCTAAATAATAATATAAACTAGAGATTACGTATTTAATATAAAAGAAAGAGAAGATATAAACGAGAATAAAATATCGAATAAAGAATTACTCTCGACCTAAATATATAAATAATCGAAGTTATTTAGGAAATTAATAAGGTTATTCTAAACTTCGGCGAGGAATTATTATATATAATCTTCGGGGTTAAAGGGTAGATCCCTTATAATAATTATCCTAATATTAAAAAGTACTAGTTAAGTAGTTAGTCTTTTATAATATTAAGAAACGAGATTAATATCTAGATATTTATTAAATTAATAACTAGGTTTATTAAACTATAGCCTAGTTATAATATAAGAGTAAACTAAGATAAAAGATAAAGAACGAAAATTAAAATAAGACTAGTTATTATCTAAATAAAAACTAGCGCACGGAGTATTTATTTATTTCTTATTCCGACTATATTAGGATAGAAATAGGGAAATTAGTTTAAATTTAAATTAAATTTAAAATAAATTAGGCTAGGCTAAGATAACTTAAATTTAAATTAAATTTAAAATAAATAAAACTATATTATAATATCTAAATTATATATAAAGTTAATAATAAAAATATATAATTTATTTAAAATTCTATTATATTAAATATTTTTCTAGGGTTAAAATTAAATATAATAATTAAATAATTCTAATATATCTAGATAATAAATATTATTTAGTATTTAATATCTCTAGTTTTAAATAGCTCTAATTAACGCGAATACTCTAAGAAATAAACTTCGTTATTTACTTTTATTAAATTAATAAATATTACTCTAGATTTAATATTAAAACTAAATTCAAAATCTCTTTTATTTAATAGAAATAATTAATATTAATATCTTAACCTAGTTTTTTATATTAATAATATCTTTAAAACCTATAATTTTCAAAAGAAGTAATATATATTTCATTATAATAAATTCTTTCTACGAATATTATAATTAGATTTTAAATTATCGCTCTTAAAGTTATTTATTAATATAATAAAAATAAAGGTACTCGGCGAGATATACGAGATTAGAGGATAAATACGAATTAAACTAACTATAGTTAAAAAGATTAAAAGTTAATTAATATTATAGAATTAAAGCGCTATTCGTAGATTTTTAAAAATTTATTAATTTATAAATAAATAAATAAAGGAGTATATTAAAATAAGTCGACTTTTTATTAAATTATATAAAAATATAAAAGAAATATAGAAAGAATGAAAAAGATTATCCTTTATACTTATATAAAAAAATTATTTATCGAGTAGAGTATTATTCTCTTAGGACTTTAAAAACCTAATTACGATACTCTATAATATATTTAAATATAATAAAGAATACTTTATTAACTAGTTACAAAAAGAAGAAATAAAATTAATAATATAAAATTTATTCATATATAATTAAATTAAAAGAAAATATAATATTTATAAACGAAAGTTAAAAATAATTCTCTATTTTACGTAGAATCTTTTTTTTATATTTAGGGGAAAGGAAATTTCAATATTTATATTAATTATAAACTACTAGTTAAGTTTATTAATATTAAATTTTATAAAGATATCTTTACTAGATAAATAATAAAACTCCGATAATTAAATATTAAAATAAAATATTTATTAAAGAAGGAGAATATAGTTATTAATAATTTCTTATAAATAATATTCAATAACTCTAATTATAAACTAGATAAATTTATAATAAATTTTATAAAAGAGGTTAAAAATTATAAAAATTTAGAATAATATTAGAAATATAGGAAAAGAGACTATATAGATATATTTAAAAAAATTAATAAAGAAGATTATATAAATAAGAATAAGAAATTAAAAGAAGGATTAATCTTTATTATTATTAAATAAACTTTATTTATAAATGAAAATAGAATCTTTAAATTATTAATAATAATATATATAATAATAATTAATAAAGAAATACCTAAAGATATATTATTAAATTTAATACTTTTATATAATTTACTACCTCCTATAATAAATTATATTAACTACGAGAACTATAATCAATATAGAGATATATATCGCTTTTATATTTAATAGAAAAAACTACGAGAGTTTAATAATTACTAGATACGAGTTTTTAATTATAAAACTACCTCCTTTATTTTCGATAATTGTACGAATAAATTAATATACCGATTTAGAGAGAAATAGACTATTTATTTTATAAAGAATAAAATAACTACTTTATTAAAAGACGTTTATAATAATAATAAATATTTCTCTATTAAAATAATTCTTAATAATATTAGATATATAGTATACTAGTTAATAATAACTACGGATATTATATAGTATATTAAAGAATATCTTTATATTAAAATAAATAAATATAGCGAGATTAGTACTCTCATCGCCTATATAAATATTATTATTAATTAATTACTCGAGACTAGTTTTATATTATTTTTAAATAGAGATAAATAATTATATATATTTAATATTATTAATTATTTTATAAGAAATTTACTTTTAGGGTTAATAAACGACTACGATTTAGAAAATATTGAAATAAATATAATAGATTACTTTACTAGGAATTCGGCCCCGAATATAATATACTTCGATATAAATTTATACTTTATAAATAATAAACTTTAATAATATCTCTAAAAGAGAGATATTATAATATTAGAAACTCCGAGTAGAGTAAAATATACTATAAAAATAAATAAGAAGATAAGTAATATTCTAATTAAATATTTTAAAAAAGAAGAGAATATTATTTAAATAAATTATTCAAACTCTTTATTTAAAGTTTTATAATAAATATTAATAAATATTTAAATAAATATTTAGGATAGTTATTTATAGAGATTCTTTATAAAGTTAAACCTATAAATATATTTAAAAGAAATATTATATTTAATTTATTCTTAATTAAAATAAATCTCTTAAATCTAGAAGAAATACTTTTAATAATTTAGGAATTTATAGTAAAGAGAGTAAAGATTAAAGAAAATATCTTATATCGATTAATTAATAATAAGGACTTTTAGAAAAAATAATATAATATAAAAATAAAACCGATTTAATCTCTAATCTTAAAGTAAATTATAATATTAAAAAATATATAAATAAATAGGCTAAAGAGTGAGCCTAGATAAAGAGGACTATTTATTAATATAAAATATATTAATAAATTAGGCTCTACCTATAAATCTATAGAAAATAATAAAAAAACGACGCGATATTTATATTACGAGGATTATTTAAGGTTATTCGAACCTAGATAAATATACCTTAAACTATAAAATATAAAGGAATTTAAATTTCCGAGAATAATTCGTCTAATAAAAGAAAATAGATTAAAGATTAGATAATTATTATAATTACCTAGTTTATTTATTATAGAGTAAATAAAATAATTCTAAGAAATAAAAATACTAGAAAATAAATATACGAATTAATTTATTTCTTAAATTAAAGGTATTCTATAGTAATATTTATTTCATATTTATTTATATAAATAAACTTTAGAGAAAGTCTCGAAGAAGATTTAATAATATAAATACTAGTTATTTAATATAAGGGTAGTAATAATAATTAATAAAACGAAAGTACTATTTAACTCGAAGTACGAATCGACGTAATATATTAATTCTTATTTATATAAATTATATATTACGTCGATACTAATTTTATTATAATTATAAAATTAGATTAAGATATTTTTAAAAAAGAAAAAGTAAAAGAAGTAAAAATTATAAACTCTCTCTAAAGACGGACTTATTTAAATTAATTCGGATATAATTAATAAAAATCCGTAAAGCCTAAAGTTAGTCTATTATTATATAGGAAAATCTATTAATTTTAAATTAAGAATTTTAGAGAAATTCCTAGAGAAATTTTAATAATATAAATATTGAATAATAATAACGTATCTATAATATATAAAGATTTAACTAATCTAGTATACGAATAAATATTAAATTTATTAAGTATTAATCTATATAGAGAAAAATATTTATTATACTTTAATAAATAAAGATTTTAACTTTATTTTCGTTATTAATTATAAAATTTAATTTTCTAAACCGTTTCTCGCTCTCTATATTAATATAGGGCTAGAGTATAATCCTTATATAAAACGCGTATATATTATTACGACTAGATAGTACGAAGCTTCTCTTTAGAAAATAAAGTAAATATAAATCGAGGAGGAATTATACGAGTTAAAATAAAAGTAGGTCGAGGAGGAATTATATAAATAAAACCTATAGTATAGAGAAGACGTAAAGTATAAAATTATTAAATATTATATTAGAGAGTAGCTAACGAGTAAGAGTTAAAGAAATAAAAACTAGAATTATTAAAATAAAAGAAGAGCTCTTAATATCAAAGTATTCTAATATTATAAAATTACTAGGAATCGAAAGGGACTATATATTAAAGATAAAAATAAAACTATATATATAAAATAGAGACTAGAGTAGAGGTTAAAGTAATAGGCTCGATAACCGGGGTAATAAACTCGATAATAAACTCGATTATAAAAATAAAAATAAAAAGTAATTAACGAGTAAAAGTAAAAATAAAAGAAATAAACTTAATAATTAATATAAATAAATTTAATAATTAAAGTAATAATAAGAATAAAAGTAGGCTTAAGTTCTTTAAAGATAAAATTATTATAAACCTATATTCTAAAACTAGTATTTTCGAAGAGAAAATTATTATTATTACTAAATTTATAACTAGATATAATATAGTCTCTCTCTTCTATAAAAGTTTTCAAATAGAAACGACGACAATAAAACTAAATTAACGAATAAATAAATAAATAAATATTAAAGATAACTTTATTAAAAGAAGTAATATTAAAGTCTCTACGATTTATATATATCTCTTCTCGTCGACTAGTTAGAGACGGAGGAGGAGGAGAAGAAAAATAAAAAATAGATTCAATATTATTAAATTTAACGAATAATTAATAAAATTTAAAAATAAGAATTACGAAACCTATATAAATCTTTAGAAGATTAAAATACTAATATTTTAAATAATTATTATATATTTCTCTTTAACCTCTATCTCGAACTCGATAAATTATAAAAATAATCTTTTTATCTCTAAATCTTGGAGTAGATATAAAATCCCGGTTATAATAATAATAGAAAGAATTCTAATTACGGTTATAAAATTCAGAAAGAGTTAATATATATTAGGAATTTATAAAAATTAGGAAAGTTATTTAAATTACGAAAATAATTTACTTTTAGAAATAAAAAATAGTTAAATCCCTTTAAATAATCCTATAATTTAAAATTAAATTAATTATTTTACTACTATTATAAAGAATTTAAAAATACTTAATTTAAAAATAAATAAAGAACTAGGAGTAATTTAATTATAAAATAAATAAAATATTAAAAATATAAATATAAATAGTATAAATATCTTTAAAAGATAAGGAATTAAAGATTTATATTTTCGAGATTAATATAGATTCGGTTAGTAGTCAAATATACTATATAAATATTAATTTTATATAAATTATAAATAGGAAAATTAAGGGTTTATATTAAATCTAAAAGATATAATAATTAATAATATTATAAAAAGAGAAGAGAAATATAAAGAGAATAAAAGAAAATATATATAATAGAAATTAGTTATAAGTAAAAATTATAAATAATATTAACTCTATTTATTTATTCTCTTCTTTAGGAATTATTTAATAGTATTTTAAATTTAATACTCCGCGTAATAAAAATAATATAATTCGAGAACCTAAAAAGTATTCGGGTTATTTATTTATTTTCTCCGTCGTAATTTAATTAATAATAAAGTAAGTTAGTCGAAGATTATTTAAATTATTTCTTTATTTCTTTTACTTAATTTTACTTTTTACTTTTCCGATATCGATAAAGTAATATAAAATTAATAAATTTATTAAAATATATAATTTTATTCGTTACTCCTAGATAAGTTATAATAATTAAAAAATATTATTAAATTATATTTATTTTTAAATTTATAAAGAAGTATATTAGAGAAATATATTTATTCTAAAAATAGAATTTTAACTATAATTTATAGGAAATAAAATAAAATTAGAATTTTATTTATAAATACTATAACGCGCTAGAAATATACGAAATTAATTATTATATTATAAATATATTATAATAATTAGAAAATACTATTATTTATATCTAGCTTTTAAATCTACGGAGAAGAAATTTAATAATTAATATTAAATAATAAAAAACGTAATTTAATATAATAGTATATAATTTATATTTAATAGAATAAATATTTTTAAATTAATAATTATAATTATAAATTCTTTAAGAAAATAACGATTATTATAAAAACTCTTAAATATTTATTATTACTTCTATAAAAAGAGACCTATTTAGTATATTTATTATAAAGTATATAATTTATATTTAACGAAGTAAATACTACTAGTATTAAATAATAATAAAAATTTATAAAGTATATCTCTTCTTTTAAATATATAAATATATAATTTAAATAGGAACGTAGGTTTAAATTTTATATCGAGATAAATTTATTAAATAACTAGTTAGAAATCTATTTAGGAAAATACTTTGAGATTAAAAATATTATAAAATAATATTAAAATCCCTAAAGATATACGAAATTATTTATTAATAATAATATATATAAATTACTCTACGATAGTATTATATACGTATTTTCTAGAGTTATTAAAAAGGGAAGTATTTTATTAATAAAGAATTCTTATATAATTAATATCTAGATAATATAGTTTTCTTTATTATTTATTTAATATTATTCTAGTATCCTAGATATTATATATAATTAATTTATAAATTATTACTATTAATAAATTTATTTATTTTATATATATTTAATAATATTATTCCTTTTCTAAAAAGCTAAATACAATATTATAAATCGAGTATAGAAATAAAAGAGTAAATAAATAAATATAATTATTTATTTAACTTTTAAAATATCGTTATATAAAAACGAAATAATAGCGAGGATAATTATAAAAAACTATAAATCGTATATTTTTAAAGCGAAATCGAAATATAATAATAAATAAATAAATAAATAAATAAAAATATATATATATCTCTAGTACTCTAAATAATATATTACTATAATAGAGTAATTATTAAAATAGAACGGAACGCGCTAAATAGGATATTCGAAATTTTCGAAATTAATTATAGAGGTATAGGAGTAAATATATTAATATCTATATATTTTTAAAGAAAACCTCGTTGTAATAAAGATTTACAATTATTAATATTTAGTAAAAGTAATAAATAGTAGAAAAAAAATAGAAAATTAATCTCTATAATCCGCGTAATTATATTTTTTCTTAATAGTAATTACTCTATTTAATTATATAAGATATACTAGCGAGATAAAATATTATAAATAATAAAATAAAAGAATTAAATAATATAATTTAGTACTTTTAATAGAAAGCGAAGGATAGAAAAAAAAATAAACGAGTATTTATTACTTTTATTAACCTATTCTACTATATTAAATATTTAATTATATAAAATATATTAATATTATTTATAACTCTTTTTTATATTCGTCCTCGATATTATATTTTATTTAATTAAATATTCGACTATAATAATTTAAAAGTAAAGTTAATTCTTAAATATAAATTGTGTAATAAAATAATTAAACTTTAATAATCTAGATTTATAAACCTGGCCGACGATATAGATAGATTTAATAAAAAGATATTTTCGTTATTACTAGAAAGAAAGAGACTTAGTAAGTAGGAAAGAGCGTTAATAACGATAGAGTCCTTAATACCTTGACGGGCAAGGGCCTTAATTAATAAGGTTTTTAATATTACTAAATAAGACCTTGACGAGTAGGACTAGTAAGAACGTTGACAAGTAAGAGTATTAACAGGCAAGGGCGTCGACATAGTTAAGGGTATTGACAGAGCAAGGGTGTTGACAGGGCAAGGACATTATCAGGTAAGGGCGTTAACAGAGATATTGACAGGCAAGGGCGTTGACGGCAGGGCAAGGGCGTTAGCGGGCAATGATATTGGGACATTGACAAGCAGAGACGTTGACACAGGCTAGGACATTGACAACATGACACAGGCAAGAACGTTAATAGGTAAGGGTCTTGACAGGTAAGGGCCTTGGAATAGGTAAGGGTATTGACATAGGTAAGGGTATGGACCACGACAAAGCTAAGGATATTAACGTTGACACAGGTGAAGTCGTTGACGAGCAAGATAATAGAACGTTAACAGAGGCAAGGACGTTGAGACAGGCAAGGACATTAACACAGGCAAGGACGTTGACATAGGTAAGGATATTGAGAGGTAAGAACGTTAATAAGTATGACCTTAACTTAACAGGAGGTTAATAAACAAGGAGAGTGTTGACAGGTAAGGACACAGGCAACGTCGTTGAGGAGGTCGAAAGGATTTTGACACGGGCAAGGGCCTTGACTGGTGACAGGCAGGCGTTGACACAGACAAGGTAGACAGGTAAGGACGCTGATACAGGAAGGACGTTAACACAGGTAAGGGCGTTGATAGGCAAGAACCTTCACAGGTAGATAGGCAAGAACGTTGACGAGCAAGGGTATTGACAGGGAAGGCGTTGATAAGGGCGTTGACGTGCAGAGTGTTGACGAGCAGAGTGGTGACGGCCAGGACGTTGACGGGCAAGGGCCTTGACGGGCAACAGCCTCGCAAGGCCTTGACAGGAAGGACGTTGACATAGGCAAGGACCTTGACAAGCGAGGGCGTTGACGGGCAAGGGCCTTGACGGGCAAGGGCCTTGACGGGCAAGGACCTTGACGGGCAAGAGCCTTGACACATTATCAAGTCCAAAGATTTAGCGTATGCAAGAAGGTTGATAATCCTTGGCATTTTTATTTTGTTTCGTTCTCGCGTATTCTTATACATCCAACGTATAAAGCGTTATCTGTACAGTTAGATATTGATGTTGCGCGAAATCGAGAGAAAATGAAAATGCCAAGGATTATCAAGCTTCTTGCATACGCTAAATCCCAGGTAAAGACTTTTGAATACTCGCTGCTAGCACCAAGCAAGATCAAGTATCCTTTCCCTCCCTCAACTACCTGCCGCCTCCTTCATCTTCACCTTTACATCGTCTATTAATAGTGCTATCCTTTTTGCTTTCTCAATCTCGCGTTCTATCAACTCCACTTCCTTCTCTGAACCTGCAATTTCATCCAGCGTAGCTGCAATCTTCGTGTCCATCATTATTGAATCATGACTGACCCTCTCCATCTCTTTTCGTATTGCTTCACGCCCCGTATCCCTTGTCGTATTAATGGTACCATCACTATAGTATGGTTGTGCGTCTAGGGTTGAAAAGACTGAGACGCAATCTCTTGCTTTGGTTCGTTCTGCACTTTGCGTAGAAAGGGTATCCCCTAAGGTCGCGATCTTCGTATGAAGGGTACTGAGTTGGGTGTTGAGTTCGGGTTGGAGCGTTGTTACGCGGTCTTTGTGACATTGAAAGGCGCTGAGAAGGTGGGTAAGATTATTACACAGAGTTTCAACTCCAGAGAGGATAGTGGAGGGCGGTTGGTGAGTAGTAGGAAGGGCGCTATCGGCCTTCTTCATGGTCGTAGGGGAGCTAGTAGCAAGAGGGAGGTTTGTAGTAGTTGTTTTGAGAGGTGAACGGTCAGTGATTAGGGGAGGAGGTGATGGAAAGAGTTGAGGTGTATTAGTGTCGTTCCGTGGCTTAGAAGTATTGTTCACAGGGGGGGGATCACCAAGGTCAGGCAGCAATGGTGCTCGTTCCTGACTGTTGCGATGATTAGTGGCTGGAGCGAGACCAAGAGAAGGGGCTGCCGGAGACCAATTGCGCGGAATACCATTCGCATTAATCTGTGGTGGTGGATCTGGTTGAGAATGTTTCTGCGGGTTGACACCGGCGTTGCTGATTGCGCTGACACTCTTCTGCCATTCTTTTTCATGGTTGGATCTGTGAGAGGTGTTCCGGCTGTCGCCTTGCATGTATACTCTATTAGTATCTTGCGTCACTTCATAGACTGTATCGTCATCATCGAGCAAAATGTTGAGCGCCTTCTGCTTCCTCCTCTCTCTTTCTCCCTGAGATGTGGGAGCTATTTTGGTATTTGGGGGAGCAATCTTGGTGTTGGGGTCACGAGCAGAAAGTATAGTTCGAGGGACGATCTGGCCGTTTTGCTTCTTCGAAGCCCGGGCGCCCTTGCCGACGTGATTTTCTGGATTCTGCTCATCCGCGCCATCCTGAGACTTTGTCAGCAATAGAAAGGGTGCAAGAGTAATCCAAATACCATATACACGTAGGCTTTCCTCTTGAGCTTGTTCCCTTTATCTTGTTCTTCGTCTTCCTCCTCATCTTCTTCCTCGTCTTGTTCATCCTCATCCTCCTCGTCTTCTTCCTCAACTTCCCCCGCTTCTTGCTCCCCTTCTTCCCCAGATTGCTCTACCTTCGTTACTCCATATAGTTCCTCCCAAGCTGTTATAGCTTGATCCACATCCCGCGGCATCCACTGCGGCTTCCTACTAACTCCCGAAAGCGACGGCCCCTCTCTCCTCTCCCGCTGCGCACTCTTCATGAACGCCAACGCCTTTTCGAAATCCGGCTCTTTTGCGGAGAAGACACCCAGTAGCCAGCGTATACGTATACTCTTTTCGCCGTCTGACCCAAATTTGGACAAGATAGCGCTGCGAGACAACTTCCACACGCCTTTAGAGAGGTTGTCCCATGATTCTTGAGGACGATCTCGAGGTTTACAGCGTCGGGGGTTTGAGGGTAATGTAGGTTCTAAGGAGTCAGGCAGGTTGGACGGTGATGATTGCGGGTGGGAGGCCGATTCAGTACGGTTCAGACGGGCCATGTACCGAAGGCGAGCCGGAGTCTTTTATTAGAGGGTTGGCAGGTTGGCCTGTAGCTGTTTCGGCAAAGCAAGTTGCTATGAAGCATAAGTCAACGAGTAGTAGCAGTAAGCGAAAGAAGGCTCAATTACCGCGGCAGCGTAAGATAGCGGAGGTGGTGAGGGTAGATTTGTGACGATACTCAGCGCTACAGCTTTGAGGGTATCAGATAGAGCTGTGGTGTTGCTGATACTTCCTCCGTATGGGAGGTGGGAGGTGGGAGGGAGAAGGCGCTATGGGTCTCGAGGAGCAACCGCCTCGACCCTGGGCCGCCTTCGTTTGGGGCTTATCATTGCATATGTTCGTACCATATTTATTGGTAGCACTCATCATATTTAGACAGGTCCTGAGGTTGGTTTTCAAGTCTTCTTCATCAATTATGTAAGTGAGTAATTTTCATACAAACCATTCCTCGGCATAGAGCGAGAGAGTTGCCAAGCATTCGGGAGGCTAGTATCAAAATGGCTTTAGTGCCGATTTTGCCGGTATTAAAAATTTAGATCTAGATCCGACTACTAAGATATACTCGGTAATCGTTTTGTATAAATCTAATATCTTAGTAACTAATAATAAATCTTGAATTAAATATTATAATAAATCTTAATTATAACGATATTAATTTATAGTAAATAAATATTATTAAAAATAAAATATCGGTATATTTAGAACTACGCTAGTCTCTATATAAAATAATATATTATTAAAGTTTATATATAATACTACTTCTATCTCTCTTTATCTACACGTTCTTTTTATATTTATTTAATTAATTAATTACTATATTATTATTATTTCTTTATTACTTCTCGTATAATTAAAGATATTATAGAAAAGTGAGAGTTTTAAATACCCGAATATAAGATAACGAGATATCCTATTTATTAATCTCGAAATTATATTCCTATTTTATATTATAAACTTTAAAATTACTTTTATAATTTTCTTTATAAAATTAAAAAACATCGTAATATTTATATTTAATTTAATATAATTATAATTAACTAGCGCTTTAATTATAGAGTTTATATTACGTCTTTAGTATTTAATTAAAATAATAGTATTTTTAATTATCTCTATAGTTTAACTAGTAATCTAGGTCGTTTATTTATTTTATAAATTATATTTAAACCCTAGGATATATATATTTACCTAGTAATTCTATATAATTTTATTTATAATATTATCTTAAATTATTATACTCTAACGGATTATTTATAGAATATATATCGTTTTTATAAATTTCTCCCTTATTCGAATTTTAATTAAATATATTTTAATTATTATTTTCTATAATATACTTTTTAAGCTCGGATAATTCTCTAATTTAAAAATTAATAATAAAAAATTATATATTTAAGAAAGAAGTAAATCGTAGTATTTCGAAGACTTTAAAATTCTAATTTAATAAAATTAATACTAATTTTATAAACTAAAAAGTTATTAATAAATAAAAGAATTTTACGATCCTATATTTAGTTATTAAATTATAAGAGATATTCTTAATTATAGTATTATTTCTCTATATTATAATTAAATTTTTAATATTAATATTTACTCGTTTAAAATACCGAGGATTCTTTATTTTTTTTATAAATTACTAGTTAAATTTCCTCGTCCCTATAATATTAATATAGAAATTAATTATAATTCGAGTTTTTTCGATTTTACTACTAAATATTCTTTTTATAATAAAAGTTTTATTAGAGTAATATAACGTAGCTTCGTCTATATTATAGATATTATTATTATTATATAATTTTAGATCTTTACGAAGGTTAGTAAACTCTTCTTTAATTACTATTATATTAATAGTACTAGTCTCGCGGTATCGACGGTATTTTCGAATTTTATAATATTATTTCAAGTCTTTTAATTAGTTATTCGAAAATTTAAATATTTATTAATCCTAGAACTAAAGTAGTTTCTTCTATATCTCTTTTAAAATATCCTCTATAATAGTAATTTCTATTCTCTAGGCTTATTATTATTATTTAAATAAAATAGATTCGAGATCTAGTTAGTAAAGAATCCGTTATCTTTTCGAATCTAGGCGAAAGATTTAAATATAGAGATAAATTAATATATTAAAAAGAGGTTTAGATAAAATAAAATAATTAAGAAATTTATAATTAATTAATTAATGAATTTATATACTTATATATTTACTCTAGTAAAACTACTTTATTAATAAAAAAGTTCCGCGAATATTTTCTTAATAAAGTTACTAGTAATATTAATTAATTACTAAAGAAACCTCGTATTAAAACTCTCCGTTTAATATTATAATATAACGTCGATAAGACCTAGGTTAATATCTATAAAAAGAAATATTAAAAATTAAAGAATAATAAGTTTCGTATAATATAAATAAAGATAAATAAATTTAGATTAAAACTTATATTTAGTATCTATAATTAAAAGTTTTAGAAAAAAGTAAAATACGAAGTTTTTATTTATTAGGAATTATATTATTTATATAGTAAAAGGAAATTATATTAAGAGTTATATACCCTATATACTCGCTCCTATAAATATAGCGAGTATAGTAAATATTTATAATATTTATTATTATAAATATAGTAAATATCACCCGTAGTACTACTAGTTCGCGTATATTTTATTATAATAATAAGTCGTAATACCTCGCCGATTAAAAACTCTAATTTATTGATAATTTATCTCCTCTTTTTTTTAAATAGCTAATAACCGATAATTATAATTATTTTAAAATATTATTTATTTCTTCCTATTATTTCTCTTTTATTTAAATTTCTTTAAATTTATTTATTTATCTCGTAGACTTATAGGCCGCTTTATTATAATATTATAAATTTATTAAATAATCGATACCTACGACTTTTCGGCTAGTAGTTTTTTTCTTTTCTCCTTTTTTTTATAAATTTAAATATATCGCTAGGTCCTAGTAGTAATTTGGATTATATTAATTATTCTTTAAAAAAATAAAATTAACCGAGTTATCTCGTCTTTATTAATATATTATTAAAGTTATATATATTTATTTATTCTATAAACTACGTTTTATCCCTAGTTAGTATCGGGTAAAATAATAATATAAATTTTATACTTTACTTCCTTTATCTATACTAGTAACTAGCGCTACGAATTATAAATATCTTTATTCGATATTAGGATTTATTTAGTCCGATTTCATTATATTTTAATTATATTATTATAAAAATTTTAGTCTTTTTTAATTAATTATAGTAGTTGAATTAGTGCTCGAATAAATCTCTTTCTTAAACCGAATTAGGAGTTTATAAAGAGATCGTTATTTTATAACTCTCTTATTTATCTAATTATCGCTCGCGGGCTTAGTTTTTTAGTCTTTAATTAATAACTTTAATATTTTAATATTCTTCGACGTCTTCGATTAAATTTACCTACTAGTTTTTTCTTTTTTTTATAATTATAACTACTTTATATTATTCTTTAAATCCTAGAGCGCGAAGTATCTAGGTTTCTTTTTTACTCGTCGGTATTAAAAATATCTATAGTTATTTACCTCTAGAAACTTATAATACTTTTAATAAAACTACGTTTATAAGTTTTTCTATAATACTTTATTCTCTTTATTCGTAATATAAACGTAATTATATAAGAGTTTTTAATTAGTTTTTATAATTACTCGGCGTCGCCTCTTTATTAGAGCTAGCGATAAAATCGAAATTTACTCGGGGACGTTAATATTTATAATATTAATAAAGATTTTTAACGGTAACGACGAGTCTAAAAATAATATCATTAAAAACGAATTTATATATATAATTAATAATATTTTAATAGAAAATAATATCGTTAATTTATATAGGAAATAAAATATATAATAGAAAATATTATTATAACTAGGATATTATTATAAATTATATTATTATAATTAATTTTTATTATAAATTGGAAGTATATACTATAATAGTCAGATTTTATATTTTTAATAATTCTACTCTATTCGACCTCGTATCTCTAAAAATCTCGTTATTCTTCTTTTTATTATTAATTTAGACTAAGTTTTATAAATAATAATATTAAATTATAATTTCCTATTTTAATTAGTCTCATTTATTAAATAGTCTTTAATAGGAAATATTTTATAGTAATTATCCTCTATAATTATTAATTACTAATAAATAATATTAACCCTAAATTATTATCATTTCTATAATATTACTAATAAATTATAAGTTCGAGATCGATATATTTACGAATTTATTTATTTAATTAGTTCTCTAAACGAGTAATATCGCTTTTAGAGAAAAAAAAATATAATATAATTTTTTTATTATTATTTAGAGGTAAAGTTCCCTTAAATCTCTATTTTCCTTAATATTAAATATCTAATTATTCTTTATTTATATCTCTATTAAATATAATAGGAGGTTTAAATAAAATTAAAATATTGAAATTAAAAAATAAACGTAACTAGGAGATTTAGAAAATCGATATTATTATTATTTTTAACTCTAAATATATTTAAAGATATATTATTAATAAAGTAAAGTTCTTATATTTAATTAAACTAGATTCTCCTACTAGAATACCTATTTATATAATTAATATAAAAGATTAATATAAAGTAGTCCCTCTTTTAAATAAAATATAGAAAGATTTCTATAATAAATATAAAGAATATTAATAGAAACTAGGCGAGTAGGAGGTTAATTTTAAAACTTTTTTTAATTATATTCTTTTAAATTATTATAACGATATAAAGATTTATATTATTAAATTTATAAATAGTACGAGAACTTTAAATATAGTCTACCGCCTATTAACTATATTAATATCTAGATTATTAATTCGTATATATACTAAATTACGCGTAAAGATTAAGAGTAATTTAAATTACTATTTAATTATAAAAAATATATAAAGTCGTATTAGAAGAATCTATAAATAGATATAAACTACTATTAGAGTAACTACTAGTATCTTACTTTAAGACTAGAGTAAACTCTAAAATATATATATATATTATTAATATATAGAGCTTTATTAAAAGAAATAATACGATATTACTTTCGAAATTATATTTAATAAACTTCTAGAATATAATAATCGTTATAAGGATTTTAAAACTTGAATAATAAAAAAAAGTAGAAGAAATAATAAAAGTAGTAAATATTTATTAAAATTAAAATTAGAATTTAGAAATTACTTTATAAACCCCGGCCGAGAGAAGAATAAAAATAACGGAGATAATAAAACTAGTTAATTTTAAATAATAAGAACTTTAATAAGAAGTATAATATTTATAAAAGTCTTTATAAAATCGAGAATTCTTATTATCTTTACGAAAATAAGAGGTTTAAGGGCTAGGAAGTTTTCGAGAGTAAATAATATCTCCTCGCCGAGAACTATATTAACGTTTATATTAAGAAATTTACCGTAGTAAAGAAGATTAATAAAATACTAATTACTTATTATTAAAGAATATATATTACAAGTTATAAAGAGAGTAAATATAGAAATCCTATTTTAAAAACTCTTAAAGGGGGTAATAATAAAAATAATATCTTCTAAATAAATTTAATAATAAATATATATATTATATACAACTTTTCCCTATTTAAGAGATTCTTATAATAAGAGAAAAGATACGAATTAATATTAATAAAAGATAGATTATAATATAGAATTTATAATACTAAAACGAATATTTATAAATTTCACGTTAATAACGACTATAAAGATATTAATTAATATTACTAATATTTATTATATATTTGAAATAATATATAATTTCTTATTACTAGGAATATTAAAGTACGGTAGTTATGAATTTTAAATATATAATAAAATAATCAATATTTATAAAGAAGAAAACGATTTTTATTTATCTAGAACTCGTATTAATATAGGTTACTCGTTAGATTTAATAAAATTATTTATTATATTTAAAGTAGAGGCGCCGTAAACTCCTCCTATAATCGCTAGTCTATTAATTAAATTAAAATCCTGATTTAATTATATTAAAAACTTTATTATCTAGATATAAATAATATTAAGAAAGTTTATAGAATAATTAATAAAATAAATATCTAGAAGATAACGTCTCTTTAAACTTTAGAATCGCTAGTAGAAAAACACGAATTTTATATAATAGGAAAATAATACTATATAATTATTCGCGTCTCTAGTTATTTTATATTAGTAAATTCGGAAACCCCGACTTTTATATATTTTATATCGAAAATACGTAAAATACTAGAGATATATATTTATTTATATCGAGTATTTTAAATATATTATATATCGATTAAATAGCGATTAAGTAGCGATTAAAGAACTTTTTTTTAATTTTAACTTTTAATAATATCTAGACTAATAGTTTTATATCGAGATATAAATATTTTACTAAATTTGTTTTTAGTCTAGATTCCGAATTTTAACTAGTTTTTTACTAGTATTACTTTATAGGGTTATAAAGTTATTTTTAGAATTAAATTTAACTCTCCTACGTAAACTTTGACTCTAATTTTAAATTCTTAATATTAAGATTTATTAAGACTATAAAATACGTAAAATATCCCGATTAAATAATTATTAAATAGAACTACTTTTTGGGACTTATTAATATAACTAATTTAGAAAAGTTATAAATCCTAGCGAGTTATTATATATTAATACTACGGATAATAACTAAATCGGTTATAAACTAGAAGAAAAGCGCTATATATTTCTTCTTTTTAACGACGTTATTAATAAATTAATAATCTATTTACTAATTAAGAATTTAGAAATAATAAATATTATAAACTTTATTTCTAATATACGAAGAATTTAGAGCGGCCTATTTAATATTTTATTAAATATAATACTAGCGAAAATAAGAGTAGTAGAATATAAATATTATCTATTAAATCTAGAGTTAAATAGATTCTATCTACTATATATAAATCTAAATTAAAACAAAGTATTAGAGTATTACGTTCGTATTATAAAATATAATTTAGTATTTTAATACTCAAACTTATTTACTAAAATAATTCGCTTTTAACGAAGAGGATATAAATAAAATATATTATTTAACTCTATACTATATTTATCTCTAAATTTAATTATAATAATTAATAATAATAACTCTTATATATTATATTAAATACTATATAATATTTATTAAATATTATATTTATTAAATATTATATTTATTAAGTATTTTAATAATATTAATTATAATATTATCGTAGTACTAGTCCTCTACTATTCGATTTTATTAGATAGAATATTATTTCGTAAATTATTATATTATTAATAAATAGATATT
>JAABUS010000380.1_pt1 | contig 113394 bp, 128 predicted proteins | sample 5560161 | NCBI WGS metagenome assembly JAABUS01 (sample SAMN10711885, study PRJNA513376) | rock metagenome | isolation source: Antarctica rocks | place: Antarctica: Victoria Land, Trio Nunatak nord | collected 2016-01-04
AAAGCTTCTATTTAAGTAATATTCAGAGACTGCGCTAAGCTTGAAGAAAATGTGTTTGTGACACGAGTAGAATGTGATGTAGAAAGAAAGATGATGTTGAACAAAGAGATGTTGATGAAAGAAAATAGAGACTGAGTCAGATCTGAGCTAAAGACATTGACTAGCTTTATTCAGTCTTGATACGCTCGTAACATCTGTCAGCTGCTATAAACTTTCGTCTAGCTTTGAAGAGATCTGACTGACTGTTATGAGTCTGCATAGAGTGAATCATATGAGTGTATTCTAACTAGAAGTTCAAAGCTGAAGAAGAAAAAAGATGCAACACGTCATAAGTTTTACTCACGAAGACACGCTAGATCGCTAGCGTGTCAACATCAGCTTTATACTAGTCTATGATAGTCTGACATGATCTATGTTAGACTAACTTGAAGTGCATGCTTGCAACATTATTTTCTTTCTTCATCTAGCAATGTTTTCATTGCTGCAGTTCAATCGACATTTCTTAGTCAATTTCTATCTTGACTTGTTCAAATATTATTCATAAAAGTTATTTATGATCTTCAAGCATTTTTTAAATTTACTTTCATTGACGTTGTATTAATGTAGATTAATGTCATATTCTTTTCAATTGACATGATATTGTAGTCGTTTATCTCGTTTATAGTGTCTGAAGTTCAGTATGTTCTTCACTTCTCATTCATCTTCATCTTCAATCACTATAGAATCAAACGACTCATTTCATGTTTTTCTAAAGCATTTTTTGAATTTAGTTGCAGCAGATTTGACGTAAACTTCGAATGAATCTTCATAGTCAACGACAGTTTCAGTTGATATGCATGTTCAATCTCAATCAGAATCTTGAAGAGTTCTAGCATCTTATCGTCTAGTTTCTTTGATGATCTTGAGATCATGATGTTTCTTGAGTTCAGAAACATCATGTCATTTATCTTGTAGATCATTTCTTTTTGATGCTTATTAATCTGTTTCTTCATTGTGACTTTGATTCTTGCTAATGCTTGCTTGATTAATGCTAGTGATTATTTCATGTGTTCAAATATATTCTTCGCTTTGCTTGCTTCAATTCTAGCTTGAGTGATCTCATATTCAGTTGAATTTAAATCAAAGCTCATACGAGAGTGAAAGTCTTTATTCAGAAAGAACGCTGATTGTTCAATTGATGACAAAATAACGTTGTTATCAATGAATTCAATCATAAATAATCAGATAAATTAATCATCTTGCATGTACAAGCAATAGCTTCATAGATATTATTTTACATTTTGATTCACTCTTTCTGTTTGATCATCAATCTGCAAATGATAGTCTGTGAATAGTTTCATCTTGATGTCAAGTCTCAAGCATAAAGACTTTCAGACAATCAATATGAATTGTGAATCATGATTAAACATTATTGATCTTGATAGTTCATGAGTTTTGAAGACTCATATCAACAGTAGTTTAACTGTTTGTTCTGCAAAGATTTCTTCATCATCTGATTAATACAATATATAATGTCGTTTCTTAAACAATTGATTTATGACTATCAGAATCGCGTTGTTTTTATCACTTTCTGATAGATTAATAATGAAGTCTAATAATATGTTTTGTCATTGCTGCTCAAGTATGAGCAATGACTTCAGCAGTTCATTGATTCAATCTCTTGATGCTTTTGATCTACAACAAACGTAACAGTTTTGAATGTAACGCTTGATCGTTGTTCTCATTTTCAATCAGCAATATGATCATCTCAGCAGATTCAACGTTTAATTCATGTCAGAATGATCATTGATTAAAAGATTATGTGCTTCTCTTATTAATTAAGTGATCATTGACTGAGAAACTCATAGTTTATCATCTTTTCAGAGTACTTCATTAAGTACTTTGCAATTGTCTAGATTAATATCTTGACAAGTTCTTCTGTTCTGTTTCATGATTATTTGAATATCAAAGCACAGTTGATTCATTTAATTTTTAACTATAATCTGATTCTGAATAGAAATCATCTCTTTGATTGAATTTTAATTAGCTTTTGATTTGAATTTCAAATCTGAGTCAGATTCTGAATCAGATCTGAGCAAGATTTGAGTCAGATCTTGATTGTTACAAGTGTGTCGAGATTGAATAGAGTTTTCTAGTCAACAAACTCTAGAGGTTTTGACTCATGTTGAATCTCTAGTCTCAACACTCTATTCTAGCGCTTTCGATATTTGAGCAAATCTGCTTCATCTTCTTTGTTTTGCACTACTATAGATACAGCTCGAAACTCTCTTTGATTTCTTCTGTATTCTTAATATTCTAGTTATAACTATCTTTATTGATCAAACATTTTATTCAGCTACGCACTATCTCGCTGCAGTGTGATTAGATTCTAGACATGATTTCAACATTGATCAGCTTTCTGATCATCTTCTTGATCAACTTTTATTGACTGCAGTTCAAATTTGTCTTCTGATAATAGTATCTGATGCTGATATAGCTTTCGATTGTTGTTTGCTTCAACTGACTTAGCGTTTGACATTCTGATCAGCACGTCGACTTTCAGATTCTGTTTTTTCGACTGATATATGATCTTGAAGTTATATTCAGATAACTTCTCAGCTCATTTAGCTTGTCATCTGATCAGTTCTTTAATGATCATGAAGTACTTCAAATTCAAATGATCGATGAAGATCTTGATTGAAATATTCGTACATTTTAATTCAAGACATCAATGTTTCAAACAGCGAATAATGATCAACAGTTCTTTGTCATAGATTTCATAGTTGCATTCTGCAAGAATCATGTTCTTGCTATAGAAGATCACTGAATGTAGAATGTCTTTATCGTCATACTGAGACAATACTTCGTCGTTCACATAGTTCAAGAAGTTCGTTTTCAGAATAGCTTTTCTGATCGAGTTGAAATGCTTCAGAATGAAGACTGTTGTTATCTGTTGCTTTAGTTCTTCAAAGATCATTTGACAAATCTTTGTTTATTCAAAAAGATGATTTTTTCAAATCAGCTTTATCATGAGTTAAATGATCTTTGAGAAGTTCTTTATGAATCGTTGATAGAAATTGCAGAAGTCAATGAAGATCTGCACATGAATCAATGATCGTGACACTTCTCAGCTTTGAATCACATCTACTTTTCAAGAGTTCATTCGCAGATCATTGATGAATATCAATAGTTTTAAAAACGAAGTTTTCTGAATCTCAAATTCATACTTGTCAATGTTCATCTGTAGATCAGCTTCATGAAGCTTGTTTAACACTTCTTTCATGTGAGTTTTATGTTCTTTCAATGTTTTACTGTAGATGAGAATATCATTCAGATATGTCTGACAGAACTTATGCAGACAGTTGAACAACACATCGTTGATATAGTGCTGAAAGAACGCTGTTAGAAATTGATTTAAAGCGAGTCATAAAAGTGTCATTTAACTAATAGATAAATGCTAAGAAAGAAAAGTAGCTACAGAAAAGAACTCAATTCTTATATGTGCATTTCTCAGCTCTGTGCTAGACTTGAAAGAATTGACATCTTACACATATGAATGCAGAAATTCGATGACATCACATTTAGCTCAGATTCTCGCTAGACTCAATTAGAATAAAATCAAGACGAAGACTAGTCATAGAATAAATGAAGACTAGAATCGTTACATTATCTCTCTCTTTCAACTATTCATGTTTGCATGAATGTTGTTTCTAGTGCAATTTTCTTGAATATTTAATATGAAAGTCATCGATCATTTCTTGAGCATTCATAAACTCGTTGTCATCAGCATTATATCAGTTGAGATCGTTGTCATAACTCTTTCATTTAACTTTATATTGAAGTCATCTTCTGTAGCATCAAGAGTTCAATATATCGTTGATTTTTTATTCATCTTCATCATTTATCACTATTGATCTCAGAAATTTATTCTTTTAATCAGACAGAGAATCATCAACGACAGAATAAAGAAGATCTGAATGAAACACGTCATATATATGCATAGTGTCTGATAGTTTTAATTTATAGAATGAGTCAACAGAGTCAATGATTTGAAATGAATCAAGCATTTTGTCATTCAGCTTTTTGAAAGATTTCGCTGTAATGATGTTTCATTCATTCAGAAACATCTTTGATTCAATCTTGTAATTGACTTTCTTTCTATGCTTATTAGCTTGATTCATCATTTGCTCTCATGTTTTGATCAAAGCTTCGCGAGTGAAGATCAATGTTTTATTCATGTGATCAAATATATTTTTGACTCAATTAATCTGCAAGCGTTCACGAGTGCTTTCATACTCGATGATGTCAGAATCAAAGCTCATATGAGAATGAAAGTTCTTGTTCATGAAGAAGAAAATCAAGAAGATGACTGAGAACAAGATGTTATTGTTGACAAACTCAATCATGAGTAGTCACTTAAATCAGTTGTTCTGCATGTATGAACAGAAGAAATGCAGATAGCACTTAACATTTTGATTGACTCATTTGCTTTGATCATTGATCTGAAAGTGATAAACGATGAACAATTGAAGAGAAATGCTCAGTCGTTTGCAAAAAAACTTTCATAGAATAGAGATGAATTGCGTATCTCTGTCAGATACAATGAAGCTGAGTAAATCATAAGTTCAATATACTTACTGAATCAACATTTTTATTGTTCTTTCAACTGTGATTTCTTCATCATCAATGATGCAAGAAATATAATGTCTTTCTTTTAATAATCTGCAAATGACAGTCAGAATAGCATTGTAGTTGAACGAATCAGATAAATTGATAATAAAGTTCATTGCTATGTCTTGTCATCGCTGTTCAGATATTGATAAAGATTGAAGCAAGTCATTTGATTTATTTCTAGATGTCTTTGATCGTTGACAAACATAGCAGTTTCAAATATATCAATCTACTGTCTTTCACATGAATGATCAATAGTAGTTTCGTTTGATGATCTTCATCATTTTAAGAATATCAAGATGATCTATTGAGAATTGATCATGTATCTCACGAATCAGATTTATTTGCAGAAGTTCATTGAACGAAACTCATAGCTGACTGTCTTTGTATAAGATTTTATTTTGAACTCAACAATTCTTCAACTTGATGTTTTTGCATTGTGCTTCATCTTTGATCTTTGCTTCACGAAGTAGAGTACAATTCTCGTTGATTTCATTCACGTCAAGAACTTGTTTATAGATTGACTCGCTGATGTTCTTCTTTAAATCAGCAATCTTCATTTGATTCAACGTCAGAATAGTAATTCATTGATAGTAAACGCGTTCATCATCGAAATCTTTGAATACAAAGTCAGCTTAATGAATTAATGCATTGATCTTAATGTTCTGTTTGTCAGATTGATACATTATCTTGAAGTTGAAATCAGCTAGCTTTTGTACTCAATGCATTTGATGTTTGCTCAGCTCTTTGTCTTTCATCAATGAGATGAGTGCTTGATGATCAATGAACATCTTGATAGAAATGTCAGTCAACTTCAGTTCAAGTCATCAATGCTTAAATGCTCAAATGATGATCAGCAGTTTCTTATCATATATTTCGTAATTGCACTCAGCAGAAGACATGTTCTTGCTATAGAAAGCAATTGAATGTAGTACTTCTTCGTCATCATATTGAGAAAGAACTTTATCGTTTATGTACTTGAATGAGTCAGTTTTCAAAATAGTTTCATAAGTCTGATCAAAGTGACAAAGTATAAAAGTCTCAGTCATACATTTCTTCATGTGATTGAATGCAGTCTGACAAGTCTCATTTCATTCAAATATGATCTTCTTTTGAATGAGTTGAATCATTGAATGAACAATCTTTGAAAAGTTCTTGATAAAACATCAATAAAAGTTGCAGAAGTCAATGAATGACTGAATCTGAGTGAGATTATTGAGAATAAATCATTTCACTACTGCTTGTATCTTTCATGAATTCATCTTCAGTTCTTCAATGAATATCAATAGTTCTAGAAAAATGATCTCTTGAACATGAAACTTGCATTTGTTTATGTTCATCTGTAGATCAGCTTCTCATAGTCTATTCAAGATTAATTGTACATATTGCTTGTGTTTCTTCAAGATCTTGCTGTAAATGATAATGTCATTTAGATAAATCTGACAAAACTGATGAAGATATTCAAACAACATGTCGTTCATATAGTGTTGATAGAACGTTGATTCATTGATTAATTTGAAGAGCATTACATGATATTTGTATGAGTCAAAGAAAGTGATAAAGATAGTCAAATCTTTGCTATCTGAGTGCATTTGCAGTTTATTAAATGCAACAATAATGTTTAATTGAGTCAGATATTTGCTTTCTTGTATTCAAGCAAGAGTTTCATTGATCAATGACAAAGAATAGCGATTTCGTTTGATCAAAGCATTGAGCTTTCTATAATCAACGCAGAAACGCAAACTATCGTCTTTCTTTTTGATGAACAAGATGAGCGAGACGTATAAAGCGAAGCTAGAGAAAATGAACTTTTTGTTCAGATGTTTAATCAGATACTTCTTTATCTTTTGAAGCTTGTGATTGAACATCTGATACAATCTGCTTCAAAAAAATATTTTCTCGTTGATTAACTCAATCTTGTGATCATAGAAACGATGAGATGATAGCTGATTAATCATTGTTCGATTGAATACATTTAAATAGTCGTGATATTTAGAGAAAAGCTTGATCTTGATCTGCTTGAGAGTCTTGATGTGTGAAAGCTCATGTAGATTCACTTCTTCAGACTTGTTTTCAACTGTAGTTATGAGTCAATCGATTTTCAAGATGATAACAGCAAAGATCTTGACATCTGATCATTTGACTAACATTCTATAGATTGCTGTCTCTATCATTGATATGTTCATTGAACTAGAAGCTGATTTCAGACTGAACGTTGATTTAGAATTGACGCTAGGCAAAACTGCATCAAGCGATTTTGACTGTTCAACTGACTTCTCTTTAAACTGACTGAAAAAAGATGTAATAAAGATAGTAGATCTTTTCAGAATATGAGTAGAAGTCAAGCTTTTCTGTTTCAAGATTGTTTTATGACTTGAGAATAAAATAATTGATTTCAAAATAAAAGAATTGAAATTCGAAAATTGAAGAAAATTGATTCACATATCTATTACTAGATTGATCTTGTTCATTCATGTTTTTTCAAGAATCATTTAATGTTAATTTAATTGAGTGATCAATATAGAAGCAATTTCAATCGTATGACTCTGAACAGTCAGATTCAAATAGATGACATAAGTAATAAGCTTTTTTGCATAATAATCATTGAATTCTTGTATTGACTTCGCTTTGATCAAAGTCAGAAATTCAATTTGCAACTGATCATAAACAATCTGCGCAATTACTTCATCAATGAACGAATAGTCAGCAGCTTCAATGTCAATCAATGATTTCAATGAGTAACTAATTTCATTGCTAGATAGTACACATTCAATAGTCAAAGATTCAGAAGCAAAAGAATTGTCTGACATGCTCATCGTTGAAGAAATTAACACGTTTTTCATTGCATCTTTAATGAAAGTCTCTAGTTTTTTGCCTCGCTATTCTCGAAGAAGAAAGTCATTTTCTCATTCTCTTTATTCTTTGAAATGATGATTTCATGTAGGCGAAAAGTGAAGACACAAGATGCTGAAATGTTAATCTTGTTCTGAAAGCAGTTCTTAAATAAGTGATCTGAGATCTTGCAGATGTAGCAAACGATAGATGATCTGACTGACTCAGATGTAGAAAAGATAATTGACTTGACATATTCAATTATCGAAATCATCACTGCTGACAGAGAAGTAACACGCTTTTCAGATGCAATAATGACTTTGACGATAATCATGCAACGTTTGCTTTGAAGCTGATAGTTGACTCGCTGTCTATTATTTACACTCTGAAGAAAACTCTTGAGATGATGTAGAGTGATAAAATCTTTCAAGCAAATTGATAAAGCATTCTGCAAGCGATTGTTGATCTTATTCTGAAGATCATTCATCAAAGTGCAATCATCGTAGTCTAGATAACTGAATAGCTTCATAAAGTTGAAGTAAAAGATGTTGAAGAGCTTGTCTGCTTGTCTCAGAACGTTGTACTTGCAACAACACTTTTGATTCTTATTCTGATCTTCGTAGATTTCTTCTAGATGCTTAAGTAGCTCATAAATCGAGATGTAAGAATGCAAAGCATCATGATGATGTCAAGTAAAAATATGCTCAGCAGCGTTATTTTCTAGTCTAGATATCACATAAACAATGCAGATAATCTTATTAATGAAGTGATTAACATTTGTCTGAAGCTTGTCGTTTAACTTGATTCTTCAGCTATCTCATGTTGATTCATCTTCATCAATGAATACAGATGTCAGAATCGTGCCTAGATGAGTCAATCAGCGAAAGTCAGAGTTGAATAGTGCTTGATCTTTAGAGATAGCTATAACTGAGAAAACTAAGAATACAGAAGAAAGAAGACAGTTTCGAGCTGTATCTATAGTAGATCGAACAAAGAAACAAAGTAGTTGATTTGCTAGAACTCGAATAGATGAAATGTTTCAGCATATTTCAATTTGAAACATCGCTGTTTCTTGTTCACATATCGAAATCTCTAGAGTCTATTGACTAGACTCTATTCAATGTCGACACGCTTCATAACAACAGATGAGTTCAAAAACTTGAAAGACTTGTGATGATCATTATTAAATAAAGTGAATAATTCACGTTGAATATGATTCTCGATAAATTGATGAGATAGAGATTTCGTAGAAACTCAAGATTCAGTAGACTGACGAGATCAAGATTGATTCGCTGAATGCAATACTTTTTTGAGTTTATTCTTAAGATTCAACATCTTCTCTTGATAGCGTTTGTTTATCTCTTCTAGAGTGTCTATGATCATTTGTTTGATCTCTAGTTAATTCAATCTCTTGTCATGTTCAACTTAAACAATGATTCACTGCTCGTTGAGTTTCAAAGTCATGTTTTGTTGAGATTTAAGCTCATTCAACATCTTGATGATCTCATTTGACTGATCATGAACTCATTGACAAAACTGTTCTTCTGTCTTGATATTTCATGAAGTATCAGCATTCTTGACATCAACTGAAGCATTGAAAGAAATAAGAAAAACTCGTTTATTAGCAATGCTTCTAAGCAGATGAGCTGTTCATGACTCAACTGATTCGAAGTTGCACGTCATTGTGAGAAAAATAAGATAGATTTGATTAAGTGATTGATTTGATAAATTTGAGTAAATTTGTCTGTATGTTTTTTGATGAAAGTAATTCAAAGAATCTCTTGCAAATTTTCTGAATAAACGAAGTAGATTATTTCGTATCGTTTACACGTCAATAGCAAAATAGTTAATCAGCATTTATCTACTGTTAAAGATCGATTTAGAGCGAGTCATAGAGATGTTATTTAACTAATAAATAAATGCTAAGAAAGAAAAGTAGCTACAGAAAAGAACTCGATTCTTATATGTACATTTCTCAGCTCTGTGCTAGACTTGAAAGAATTAATGTCTTACACATATGAATGCAGAGACTTGATGACATCACATTTAGCTTAAATTCTCGCTAGACTCGATTAGAATGAAATCAAGACGAAGACTAGTCGTAGAATAAACAAAGACTAGAATCATTACAAACGCAGATTCATTGATTAATTCAAAGAGCATTACTCTATACTTGTAAACATTGAAGAAAGTAACAAAAGTAGTTAAATCTTCGCTTTCTGAACTCATGTGCAGTTTATTGAACGTGATGATAATGTTGAGTTAAGTCAGATACTTACTGTCTTGAATTTAAGCTAATACTTCGTCTATCAAGAGTATTGAATAACGATTTCTTTTGATCAGAGCATTTAGTTTTCAATAGTTCATGCAAAAACAAAGACTATCATCTTTCTTTTTGACAAATAATATTGATGAAGCAAAAGAATCTTTGCTGAATGTAATGAACTTCTTCTTTAAATTCTCTTCTAGATACTCTTTGATCTTCTGCAACTTGTAGCTCAACATGAGATACAATTGACTTCAAGAAGATTAATTCTCATCTTTTAATTCAATCTTATGATTGTATGATTGATGTGAAGACAACTGCGTTATCTTTTCTCTATCAAAAACATTCAGAAAGTTGTGATAAACTATTGAAAGCTTCTTCTTCAGTTCATTTAATGATATGACAAAGATCATTTCATTCAGTTTCGTAAAATCTTTGATTGAGTTAAGTGCTTTGTTGATTTCACTAATGATCAAGAAGAAGATTTTGATCTTCTTATTCTTGACTAGAAATCAATACACAATGACTTTGATCATGATAATATTGATGAGTCTCTTTTTCTCAGTTAACTGAAAGAAGCGAAGTTGATCAAGATCAACTTGAGTGCTTTGCTTTCATATGAGTACAGATTCAATGAATCAAACAGATTCAATAAACTGATTCACTAGTTTCTGATTCATGAGTCGCTTCAAGATGATTATTGACGTAATCATTAAGTTCAAGTTCTTTTGTTTCATTTTACAGATCTTGCTTGAATCAGATCTGTGAAATGCTGATTGACTGCTTGTTTTTGAAACAACAGATTTTGATGTTTGAATATTCAATGAAAATATTAATTGATTGTTTGCAGAATTTATTAAAATTTGATTTTTTTTTAATCAAAGATTTTCAATGATTATCTTGTGCTGATTTAGATGAGTTATTAATAAAAGCATCATTTCATTCTTGTGTTCTTGAATCATGATCAATGTATACAGAGTGTGTGTAATCAACTTTCGCTTAAAGATTTCATCATATGATTGAATCAACTTTGATTTTGACAGCGATATTGACTGAATATCAAAGCATTCACATAGCTCTGACATCAAAGATTCATTAATGAAAGTTATGTCAATGACTTTAATATCTATCAGAATGAGAAACCTGAATATTTTTTCTAAATTACTCAAGACGACGTCAACAGTGAACGACTTGAAATCAAATGAATTATCAGACATGCTGATGAAACAAAATATGAGTATATCGCTCTCAGTCACTACTTTGATGAAGACAGATCATTTTTCAAACTTGCAGTAATCTTGTGCACTTGAGTCATCTTAAGACAGTCATATGCTCTATGTTTTAACTTCTTGCATTTGAAGCAGAGTTCTTTCTTAAACAACTCTTTTTGAATAGAGTCAAGATTCGATCTTCTGAGCTTCTTTTATGAAGAAACTGATGACGTGAGTCAAGCAGTTGATGTGCTAAAGACAGAGCGAGCAGCTTAAGTCGCTGATGCTTTGACGACTGATTGAACGTTTAATTCAGTTAATTTAACATCAACTTGCATGCAGATGTTGACAAACTCATTCAAATTCGTGATTCATTCATTGAGCATTACTCACTGAAAATCTGAGCTGACCTTATGCTGAAGATCATTTAATAAAGTCTCGTTATTGTATTCTAGTTCTGTGCTAAATCTCTGAAATTTCATTCAAAATTCATGAAAGAAGATCTTGTTCTGATACAGCTTCAAATACTGTCGTTGAGTCATGTGACATTGATTGAGATCATCATACATCTTGTTTATAATCGACAACATCTCTTCTGCTTTTAGAAATGAGTTCATGATTGCATCTCTCATTCGAAATGCTATGTGCTTGATCATTGTTTCATCGACTCAACTTTTCACATATGCAATCTTCAATTCTTTGATAGAAAAATGATTCTTGTTCATCTTCAGCTTGTTTTGCATTCAAAACAATCAATTATTTACATTCTGTCTCAAATCTTCAAACAGAAGTGAGTCAGATAGCTTGATCAACTTCAAGAATCAATCTTCAAAAGTCAAAGTGCTTTATCAACTTGATGCAGCTTTTAAATGATGTATAATCACATTCTTGTTTCTATTCTCTTTCTGCAGATGCGTCTGTGTAATCTTCAACATGATGTTTATCTCATTGACATCTTTTAACATCTGAATCATGTCATTGTGAATCTTGATTTCAATGTCGTGCTGTTGACATATGTACTTGATAAAGACAACGATGTCATCTGCTTCATAAGCACTTATTTAAGCATTCAGTTCAGTGCTGATGCTGATCTTAATTATTTCATGATCAAAAAGCAACGCATTTATGTTCTTTTCTTCTGTATTTGATAACACATTCGTGTTTTCTTCTTCTGATGCTGTTCAATTCTGTGATAGAAGTGATTCTTTTCTGACATTTTGAAGTTCATAGCAAGCAATGCTCGCTGATTCTGAGCTTTTAGTCATTGTATAAGTAGAAAATTGCTGATCGAAATTCTGATGTTACTTTATTGAACTTTCTGAGTTCAAGCAACGACTAGTACTTTATCGAACTTTCTGAGTTCAAGTACTGCTGAAATTTCTGATTTCTGATGACAAGCTCAATAAAGAGTTAATCAAGAGCAACACGTTCATGTTCTTTGATTCTGATTCTATCGAAATTTCTGATTTCTATCAAGCTTTCTGAGCTCAAGTTCTGATTCTGCTGTTGAAATTTCTGAATTCAACTTCTGATTTGAGTTGTGTAGCTTGTTTTTATATCGTCTATACATTGATAGTAAGATTAATGAGCTTTGAACTAATGTTATGAGTCTGCATAGAGCGAATCATATAAGTGTATTCTAACTAGAAGTTCAAAGCTGAAGAAGAAAGAAGATGCAACATGTCGTGAGTTTTACTCATGAAGACACGCTAGATCGCTAGCGTGTCAACATCAGCTCTATACTAGTTTATAATAGTCTGACATAATCTATGTTAGATTAACTTGAAGTGCACGCTTGCAACACTGATGATTTAATCATTGTTTGACTCATTGAGTGTTCAGTAAAGATGAAGAATTTTAACGAGCAAAGTCTTAAGCATGAAGAGTGTTTATCGTTGATTGCATCATGTGTAGTCTAGCTGACAAATTTAACTGATTCACTGTAGTTAAGTATTGTCATAAAGCTGACTTCTGATCAGATTTTAAAGCTTTATTATGCAGTTTTTGTACTGCTGTTTTGAACTGATAATCTTGTAATCTAAATTGAAGTCGATCATATGAAACATGAAACTTGCATGCAATTTCGACTTGATTAGAATTTTCACACATGTTTATGATGTCAATAGTCTTCTGAATGCAACTCTCGATGATAGCGTAAGTAACAGTCATGTGATTGAAATTTGATGAATTTTTGAAGATGATGAATCAAAAATATGAAGATTTAATGATGTATGACTGAAAGTGATGTATGACTGAAAGTGATGTATGATCATCGAGCATTAAGCGAAGAATAAGCGAAAGTGAAAGGCATGAATATGACTTGACATCAAGTAAAGAAGATGAGCTTAAGCTTTCTCAGTATATCAGCGTGATCAACGAGTCACTACTTCTTCAAACACATGTAGTCACAAACTCAAGACTCATCATCTGATTCGTCTATTTTATCTGATATCTTTTCATCAATTACTTGACAACACTGTTGATGTGATGAAGACGTTTCAATATCGACGCAGTCGACGAGTTGCAAATTCTTCGATCACTTGTAATCATGATTCTCAGACTCTTCATCTGAATCGACTATTTTACTAGTAGTATCTTTTCATCTCTTACTGACGTCGACATGTCATTAATCTTCTTCGTAGATCGATTTTGACTGTTAGAAGAGATGTTGTCGCGTAGGTGAAAACTCTGCACAGCAGTCTTCATGATCACGCAACGTTCTAACATCGTTTGAACTGCGTCGAATTGAGATCTCTTGACTCTTCTGACTTCTATTCGAACACAGAATAGAATCAAAAGGTTCGTAGTTGGCATCACGTACAGGTGAATCTCGTTGCCAGCCTATCGAGAGCTCATCAAAAGTAAGCATGTGTATATTGATTAAACTACAGTAGAAAGCTACAAAGGCGAAAAGAGGGTGAAAACTCTGAACCCTCTAGCTTCAGCGGCTCAGAGCGAAGATTGCTAACCACAAGGGTAACAATAAGGTACTGTTCCCTGTTTTCAACAATATTTTACATGTTTTTAATGATTTGATGATATGTAAATATCATTACTCTTTTCAGTGGTCTTTAATAACTTTACATTTGTTTTAATTTATACAATTTGACACATAGTTTTTTGGATTTTGTTTTGAGGCTGTCTTTCATTTGCAAATCTGATATTATTCGTCTTATTATACTGTTATCATCGTATTCATAGCGAAACGCTATAGCATAGCATACGTCAGCAGCATGTCTATAGAAGCTTGGGCTGACGCCGCTCGACACAAGTATCGCCAGAATGCCGAGCACCAGCGTGCAATAGACACACTCCAGTTTCTGCTCGAAGGCAGAATAGACTCGGACAGCGGCGCCGGCACGATCGCTTCAATATACGAACCACTGCTCAAGCGTGATGCAAGCAGCTCAGGAGTGGGGACCTTCTGGGCTATAATCTGTAATCTCGTAAGAGGTTTCGGTGGCAACAAGGATGTCGCAGAGCGTCTGGTCGGCCTTCTTAACTCGATCTCGAAGCTGCCGGATGTCAGGGACGAGCACGGCATGGCCATCACTCCCACATGGAGTAGCGCAGGAGTGTACTGGATGGGTCTGCCGGTGCTCACGATGATCTTCAGGGAGTATGCGATCGGTTAGTTTCGAAAATCTTGCGGCGGTGTACGCAAGACAGTACTAGCTGCTCAGTTGGGCGCTGACAAGCACGCTTGCGTGAGACAGAGGTCGAACCCGGGGACGAGCCGGACGAAGCAGGCGATGAGGATTCTCAGACGATGCGTCTGCTTAATGCCATCACCTTCGGCGCCAGGTACCTCGCTCTTGGTAGGCATCCAATAGGCATGCCGTTCCATGCGGAGGTCAGGCTCATGCAAGGCATCGAGGTGCCCTGCCAGACGCTTGAGCAGCAACAGCGCGCGGCGACGGGCGTGCCACAGGCTGCTACTTGGGTAATCCTTGCCGGCGAGATGATTTACGAGCTCTGCAAGATCGATTACGATCGCAAGGACGGCGCCCCAGGCTCGACATGGATTGGTGACGAGTGGTTGTGGGGTAAGGGCAGGGGTTACAGCTTGGGGCGATGGGCGCTTTGGAAGAAGAGATTTAGTGAAATTGCAACGATCCAGGAGTTGAAGGACGGCGCCAGGGACATTGCTGCGAGAGCGGCTTCCGAGATGGAAAGAATTGAGGGCTAAATATAGCAGAAGTAGTAGTAGTAGCAGTAGCAGTCATAAGTCCTGTGAGCGCTGCTACGAACGTCTCATATGTCTTCATTTAAATCTTCATTCGAGTGCTTCCCCTATTCAAACCTTTCGGTCTCCCCAGGCGTTGCTTTCTCGAGAACAAACCATGCTACATACGAGCATAAACCCGGAAAGCAAAGCAAGCTGCGGCCACGGGATTCCCAAAAACCTGACAACAACAACAACACTGGACCAAGGGGGAGGATCTATAGGGCTGGCGAAGCTCAAAACGGCCTACTGCTGCAGTACATATGTAGTAACGAGGACGGGCGCCGCAGCAGCAACTGGCAAAGTGCGTAAAGCTGCAAAAAGCGGCAGAGCCTTTTCGGTGATATCGTCGGTGGCTCGACCAAAAGATCGAATGACGATATAAGATGGGCTGGCTGGCTGGTCCAGATTCCCAAAAAAAGTGCAACTTTTCAAAACTGGAAAATATCACTGCGGGAATTTTTAATAGAACTCTGCAAAGGAACTTCTGAGAATGATGTGGTGCAATGGTTACTAGCAAAGAACAGCAATCGTTACGACGGATCTGGAGTCCGGTCACTCCTCCCGGCTACCCCAGCCTCAAATTTCGAAAAACGGCGCGGGTCGATGTGGACGTGGGTGACAGATTCTACATGGGTGTCGCGCAAGTTAGAGTCCCGCAGCTGACTGCCGCCTACATATATTATCCTGTCTGCTAGATCTCATTTATGGTAAATTGTGTTGCATGACAATGACGTTGAGATTGAAGCTATACCATATTCTTGAAGGTACTGGGGGGTCGTTCGGGAACTCAGGAAAATGACAATGAGATCTGGTAGGAACGAGTCACGGTCCAGCGCTGAGTTGAATGCAAAACTGCATGGGAAAGATGTGCTTTTCTAATTCCCTAATGGCTCGTTGCATTCCCTGACGTGCTTGTGATTGTGGCAGGTTGACACACCAACTATCTTCAGATGCCAGTACATCAACTGGGAAAATGATGTCCAATATGCGGATAATGGGGGATTTCTGCAGTGCAATCAAGGGAAGCTTGCTCAGAGGGATAGGCCAACGTATAAGATAAGGACGGTTAGATATCTTAACAAACACTGTTATGAACTTATGTATCTGTGTCACAACCTTACACACTGCACACTGCATAGTTTTCGAGGTATAGGTAAGGTATAAGGTAGCACCATTCCTTAGTCCTCTGCGCCGAGCTTCGAGCCCACGTCCCCACAAGCTGCTGGAACCCACCCGTCGAAAGGTTGCACTAAAGTTATTCTGGAGGTCTCGACTATTCAGATGCGGAATGCTTCATCCGGAGATGTAAAGGTGACAAGGTAAAACACGATATTTCAAACCGATTTTGAAAATTAGAAGTCAATGCTGCTAGCTCGATTTCAGAATTCAGAAAGCTGAAATGTAACAAGCGAGAAGGCCTTGTAAAACGACATTAGGATCATTTCACCTGTACACTGAGTATCCGCGTCATCCTCTTTGGGTCATGAATATATTACGGTAATGAGTATCCTGTGCTAGAAAATCTACATTCGAACATCTCGATCTTTCGGTATCCGAAGTTGAATCTGATAGCAGTCACGGTATCAAAACTTTCTGAAATTGCTGCTTCAATATAAACGGTGATGTCGACTTATACTTAGCACATTGCGAAAACATATAAATTGTGGACGGTAGTAATGAGCGGAGAAATATACAAATTGTAATAAATAAGTTAATGTGTAATGAAGCGGACGAAATGTTCATACACGATCATGACTGTATTCTACGATCGTGGGCGACATAGGTGAAACATGAAAAGCAGCATCAGCAGGCAGCAGCGGCGTAGTTCAAGATGTGATCGATGAAAGAAGAACGATGAAAGTCTGTTCTATTAGGTGAACAAAGCAGGTGTTTGGCGAGGAACAGGTGAAGGTGGCACAAAAGCATCCTGACGAGGCTCTCAAATCAAACATAGCTGGATGCCTTAATTTGAATGTGAGGAGATCGCCCAGCTTTCTATTGTCTTTAGTCGTATGTAGAAGGGATGTTGATATTGCTGTTAATATACCGGAGTTCTGAGTGGGGGTTGGGGTTTATTGAGTGGAGTTACCGTTTTATTGTTCCCCACTGTGAAGTTTCTAGCTTCGGCATACGATTGATTGATCGGTATTGAAGGTTTCTGGTAGTCGCTGCGTGTAAATATCCATAGTCCTGAGAGGGGAGGGGACGGGGTCTGTTTGACGTAGTGATTGAAAATACGGGGTAGGTGTGGGGTTGGGAAGGAAGGGCCTGCTTTAGGAAATGGACTGGTGAGGCGAAGAGGATCTCGATAGATAGTGCTCCGAAATTATAGCTTCGAAGGATCAGCTGGCACTTGTGGCTATTGCATCCGTATGACATTTATCCTCTTGGCAGTAACCTAGTAGCATACAGCCTCAAGAGCTCCAACCGCCCTCAACACCGAGCCTATCCAGACCTCTGCCCCCAGGCTCGCGTGTTTTCTTTCCCCTTGCGAATGTCTTCTCACACCTCTCCGGTCATCCCAAGCATCTCCCCTCTCATTGCCTCCTTGACGATATTCCCGCAAAGCTTAGCGTACGGGTTCGTCCGCACCGCCATCTCCCTCGCAACGTCATTGCCGTATCTCCCGCCCATCTCGAAGTCTCGGCTGGCCAATTCTTCTAGTTGTTCTCTGCTCTTGCCTTGAAGCTGCGGCGGGAGAAGATGTTTTTCTTGATCTGCCGATTGATCATCAGAGTTCAATCGAGGGTCCATTGATTTGGCAAGCCGCCAAGTGAGATGGCCACGGTGTGTGTAGGCGGAAGCTAGGACCTTAGATTGCAAGGGAGACACAGCGGTGTAGGGCGACGGAGGTGCGGCAAGCTCAATCGCCTTTCCTAGATCGGTCCATAGCGTGCTACAGGATATATTCTTATCTCTTAAATTATCACCCCAGAGCATGCGTGTTGCTTGTGCCCGGTTGTTGTATGCAGGGGCATATTCTGGGTGCTCGGTTATGAGGTTGACGAGCAAGGCAAGGGCATTTTGGATATCTGGTGAGGAGGGAGAAGCGTTGTTGAGAGGGCGGATGATAAGAGTTTCACGGCTTTGGAGGGTAGGTAGGAGTGCTGGTGGTGTATGAGGGAGCCCAGGGAGGGAAGAATCAACGAGAGTTGTAGCGGGGAGGGATTCGGGGTTGAGAATGGAGGACAAAACGAGGCTATCGTGGGAGGACAGTGTATAGGTGGAGGCAGCGATATTTGTAGAAGTTGAGGATGCCATGCCTGGCTAATCTGATGCGAAGGCTATCTGTATAGTGTCGAGATTAGCAGGCAGGCAGGCTTCGCATTAGCATTTGGAATATTAGCAGATAGCAGCAGCAGCTTCGATGGTCTTATGAAGCTTTGTGGAGAATGTCCCTTGGATACCACGTGCTGCATGCTTGAAGACAGTGTTACTTCACTACATTGCGTAGCCTTACAGTGTTCCCGTTACTTGTGATGAACTGCGGTTTGTGCTACTCGAGTTTATACAGAAGGAAAGCCTCGGCAGTAGTTGCCCACGCAAAGCCGCTACAAACCGAACCCTAACAAAGCCCTAACCCTCGAGCCAGTCGCAGCGACATCAAAATCAGAGCCCCTGTGCTTTTCTTCCGCTATGTAATTGAACCCCAACACAAGTTTCTGGACACACAATCCTCGGTGTAGAAATAATCCATCCAATCGACTCGATCAATACGAATCATAGATGTACCAACCGTCCTTAAGTCGTATGCTAGTTGGGTTCATCCTTATGCGGACGAAATTGAACCATCGGTCCGTTCTTCATAGACGTAAACGTATCCTTCAATTGGAATTCAGTCTGCCGATGTCTACCCCACTCAAGTTCAGGTTTCCCTTCACCGAGACTCGTTCCCGGCGCTTGACGCATATCATACATGAATAAAGTTCTTGCGAGCACCGTCATCAGCTCCATATACGCCATGCCTTTACCGATGCAGCCTCGAGGCCCGATACTAAAAGTGCAGAACGCCGAATGCGCCAACTCGACATCCTTCTCGCCCACGCCTGTTCTGGAGTCGATAATCCACCGCTCCGGATGGTAATTGAAAGGGTCTGGGTAATACTCGGCGTTGTGATGGAGAGCATAATGGGGTGTACCTACCACAATACCCTCAGGAACGTAATGACCGTCGACGTTAAGTCCACCTGCGAGCACTTCTCGCGGCAGCAGGCCACCGACGGAAGGGGAGAGCCGCATTGCTTCGTCGATACAAGCACGCAAGTAAGTGCACGAACTTAGCATTGGACCGGAGCAGATATCCTCAATATCGGTGAACTTGCGGCGAACTTCCTCGGTGACCTTGTTGTAGGCTTGCACATTGTGGGTAAGGTAGAAAAAGGCTGCAGCTAGAGCAGTTGAGGTTGTATCGGATCCGGCGATACTACTCGCTATGTTAGGAAACAGACGATTAGAAGCAGCCAGGAAGTCCCGAGGCTATAAAGGAGGAAGCCTACATCAAAAGGTTACTTTCTCCCCAAAGTTCAGGTGGAGTGAAACCATTGCCAGTTTCAGGGTCCTTGGCATTTAGCATGTAATAGAAGAAATCCTTGCGGTCGGTATCCAAGCCAACCTTCGTCCGTTCCGAAGCTTGACTTTTGCTATAGGCCATGTATCGTTCCCGGCCCGCAGCTATCTTTCGGAAGAGGATCTTATCGAGATGCCATTCATGAAGCATAGGTAATGTTCCGCACTGCTTTTCGTCAGTGTAAGTAAAAACGATTGATACTAGGTACACTGACTATAAGATGCCGATGCGCCGCATTCCCAATCAGGTCAATGGCAAACCGATTGTCACTCCTCTCAAACATCCCAAAGGCTTTGCCGAAACAGAGATCGCCCATGACATCGAACGTAAAGTAGTTAGACAGCTCGGCCATATTCTGAGGTTCATCCCATGTCTCTGAATACTTTTCTATTGCTGGAATCGATGATAAGTCTTGAACTAAATGGGCACAGAAAGTCCGTATATTGGCTAAGATGTACTTTTCCATGGACTTCAGTGCGCTGTCAGAAAATGCTTGGGAGAGGACGCGCCTCTTTCGCGCATGGCTTGCCTTATCAATTGTATTGTGAGTATTGAATGTGTGCTTGTTGGGAGGAAATACTGAATAGAAGAGCGCTTTACGGACGTTGGCTTTGAAGCCATAGATGTCCTTGAAAGCAGAATTGCTATTTACGGACAGACTGTTGGGCCCCAGCCGCACAAATTTGCCTAACAAAAGGTCTTAATGAGACTTCGATAGGCTGTAGACTTTTTGACACATTAGCTGACCGTATTTCTCATGACATCTCCAAAATTCCAAGTGCCTATCGCCTTTCCATGCGTGGTAAACAGAATACCAGTCGGTTATTCTTGCAAGAAAAGGCCCAGGATATTTTGCGAGTGGATGCAAAGTCAGTCTGTAGATTACTATGGTTATAATCTCAACGTAGCCGAGTCAGTCGACGCTCCTACCATGTCATTGTTCGAAAGACCCTTAGTACGTACAACGGAAAGCCCTGCTAAGACAGCCACGGCGAGAAGCTGTGAAAACCAGCTTATGCAGCTCTGTTTCGTAAGCACGTAGTCCATGGCACAACACAGTGCGCAGACGCGAATCAAGTAGTGGAAGAAAATGGTGGCCCTAACTAATTGATAATAAGGTAGGTTCGGATGATCACTACACAGGCCCAGTTATGAGCAAGCATGGGACTCGACAGTCTCGGGTGAAATGGATTATTGCAAATTTGATAAAAGGAAATGGCATATTAGACAGAGAGCGACGATCAATAGGCCATTCGCTATCGTTGACTCAGCTGATGAACACTCGGCTAGAGACGGTCTTCCAACAGCTCGCTTCCTTAGGTGGGAAGACTTCTGAGAGTGAGAGAGCAGACCTTACAGAGCGTAAGCCAGAGTCCCTAGAAGCCCGCATATAATTGATGAGTAACATTCGACTTGGGATAGTGGAGGTCGTGGATGTTCGCGTAGTTGCTCAAGACAACAAGGGGGGGAGATTCTACCGAAAATCTGGGTCACGTGAGGACGCTCCGTTTTCATATTCTAAACATATCTGCTGCAGGTACAGCAAAGCTCCCAATGACCTGTCAATCAACGCTGACCAGAATCCTGGAACCAATAGTTCCGTGTCCGCATTAGCGAAAACTATGCCAACATTAAATCGAGAACACGATAGAAGGTACCAACAAGCTTTGGTGGCCCGCAGAAGTTGACTTTCATTATCGTCACTCCCAATACTTTTCCTTTCATGCAAGCACCCACAACATTTTAAAACTTCTCCGCCTGTACGGGGGGAGCCGGGTCTCGCTCCCCAGCACCGGATACCTATAGATAACAACGACCCGATCCCGCAGGTTGCTGCAAGTATCGAAAACTTTGGGGGGGGCGCTGCGTGTGGAGATGTCCTGCGCATCCCGTTATCGATAGTGTAAGGCCGAGAAGGGAAGGCCTGCAGTGGCCGAGACCAGAAGGTCATGCAGAGAAGTGTTCCTAATTTGAACGATTTTGCAGTCGAGCATGTCGCTCAATACGGTCAACGTTTATGGCGAAAGTTACGGTGCTACGCGATGGTTGGCTTGCCTCTCATCGGCGACCTATCCCTGCTTATGCGCCATGAAGAAATGACATATGCATGGCAAGAATTCGCGGTAACGCTGCGTCTCTACGTTGCCGAATGTTTGTCTACCTTATTGCGCCAGTAGTGCTCTATCCTATCATGTAGTAAGATCCTCTCCACATGCATTATCCCGCCCTAGCAAGACGCCTTTCGCTAACTATAGAGTTTATGCCATCTGTTCGTATCCACATTACAGCCTCGTCCGAATCAAACCATTGACATTCGATGTTTCTTCTTCGCTGGTAGAGGTGGTGCCGGGGACTTGGGCATGGGCCATGGAGAGTCCCCATGATCACCCATGTCTAGGTATTGCTCTGTACTGAGGTAAAAGTCGGTCGTCTTCGTGATACTCTTGTCATCGAGGGGTATCCTTTGGCCATTGGCACAGGTGCGATCCCCAGCAAAGGTGCTTTGCGGCGGTGTGCTGCCACCACTGTTGAGTAGTTGACGGAAAGAACGTCCACTAGAATTTCCGGACGACGTAGCCGCGTAGAGTCTTCTGCTGAACAGTGGCTTCAGGGCAGGGACCGAAGCAATAACGATTCCGAGCAGATGCTCTAGAACTGTGCATATGGCTGGCTTAACGATGGTCCACGTGTAGTCGTTTGAGAATAGCCCTTTCAAAAGCACGGCTTTGGCGATGGCGCAGCTGGCGGTAAGGGCACCAAGGCCCATTACATAGTATAGAGCCACTTTTGTCTGCCTATTCAATTGAAGCCGATGGATGATAAAGATGGGTATGCCTGCGCATGTTATATCCGTGAAAGCGTCGAGGCCTTTAGGGGTAGTAATGTGTCAGCTAAATGTTCACTCCTTGCTTTTGAGCCATCTTACCGAAACCAATGTACCCAGCAAGATATGTGACATGGGAGGAAAAGCATTTCCCGTGGACGTGAGGATCCCAAATAGCTGCCATGGGCCTGCACTGGACAAGAAACAAAAGAACCTGCGCAAGGTGACTGGCCGAGACGAAACCAACGAGGATCCAGAGGAACACATTGAGCTGCTTCCTTGCTCTGTCGATAAGCCGTAATACACAAAGAATCACAGAGACTTTGACCAGTCCGATACCAATCACGTTGACAATCTGCGCCAGGATACTCCATTTGATACCTATCGGAATTTGTTCGGCAGGTACGCAGTAGATGTGTCTCCCAACGCCGGTATAGATTAACTTCGTTAGAAATGCTGTGCCAATGATAGCGGCAACCTGGGACTGAATTAGTAGCTCGCCCTACCAGGACTGCAAGCTATGTACAGAGCAGGATCACATACAAGACTCGCAATAATTGTATAGTCATCTGCCCTGATGCCATTGCGTAGACCCAGTCTGACGTACAGACGACCAGACACTGCGAAGATGGCAACACTAAGGAACACCCAGCTCAGACTTAGGAGCATCGTCTGTTGGTTCTCATTACACTTGGAGAGTGCTGCCGTCGTGTCTGCCATGACGTCGAAGGTAGAGTAGAGGTAGGAAACGATGATGATGAGGATCAACGAGGGTTGGAACAGGTTGCATTTGCAGGTGGGGTTCATAAAGCACAAGGTCGTGAGTTATTAGCGGGAGGCCGCATTGATAATTAGTGTTGAGAATTCTGAAGTAGGTGTGTTAAGGAAAACGCTAACAGAAACGCCAAATCAGAGTTTCAGAACGATATTCGAGTTTTAGTATGGGGATACCCAATCAAAAAAAGTCTCGAACTATTTGACAAATTCGAAAACAAGAAATGAACCTTTGAGGACATCCACAACGAGTCCCTATATGCAATACTCATGTTGTGAAACCTCGAAGTTGCAAGGATCCTAGTTCATAGTTCATCGAGGCATCAAGATCGAATCTGCCATGTGAGTATCCAGAGGCGTGGGTTCGAGATAGTCGAATGTGCATAAGATTTGAGAGATCATCCCCCCTTTTGCTGAACATTATCGGTCCCTGCGTCTGACACAAGGTGATTGCCGAGAAAGAGAGTTCGCCCAGGTCTTTCCCTCCCAGACGGCGAGTGACGGCAGAATGCAATGGACCCAATATACAGGGCTACGACATAAACCAACAAGCTTTCGGCAACCACTTGATTCGTCAAGGCAATACAGTGCCTTAGCACAGGTACAGCGGAAGCAGCCGTATTGTACACTCCTTCGGTAGCGGATCCAAGCGCTGTCAACAGGTACGCATACTTGTCCATTGGCCAGAAGACGCTCGACAGTTAATCTAGTACGCCACCGCTGAGAGGACCGTTCCGAGCAACGGACCAACGGTAGGCGTGTGCAAAGCCAAACCGACGTTACAGTCACAATTGTAGACTGGATTTGTGTACGGTGTAAATAAAGTAGTGGTGAAGAGCCTGTGCCTGAGATGCCGCCAGATCCTGTCAACTGCAAACTTCCCGTTTGAGACTCTAGTCATGGCTTGGAGGGAGATACGAAAACAGCAGTAGTGGTGGATGCACAAGTGTTAAAGTTCACCAGGTGCATGATGCTGCTGCGATCCCAAGTCCCAACACCGTGTCCAGAACGGTGGTGCTGCCAAGCGCAGACGCCAATTCGGAGATGGCGCAAGGTCGCTTACAGTTACTGGGACGCATAATTCTTCCTTTTCCCTTTTCCCGCAATTCTTGAAGGTGCCAATCATCAAAATGAGCATGTCCTGATCCCTGGAAAATATGGGGATGGACGTCTTCGTGTGTTGTAGTCTGTCTCTACAACTCAGAAGATCTTTCGTTTCCTCCCTATCATGGTGGAAAGGTGAAGAGCAATGCAAATTATTGTGGGTGAGAAATCAATGCCAATATGTATGAGGAGACGACAGTTTGTTGCACGGCTACAGGATTGGTTTGATCGCGCGCTACCAAGATAAGGGTTGCCGCCACCGTGCCCCCTTGAACGCTTTAGGGAAATAGAAACAGAATCCGCATAATATCTATCTTGTTTACATCCATCTATTCTCGCTGCCTTTGCTTTTGCATGTAGTGTCTTTGGGAACCTGACCATGACTCGCGGGTTTTCAATACTCTCCTCTTTTCGAAATCTCCTCGCAATCGCACGAATGCTGATATAACTAATGATCGAAAATTTCATCTAAGTACACAAGGACTGCGCCCTCGCTGGCAACTCAGGTCTTGACAAAGGGACATTGTTCATTCGCTTTGGATGTCTGATCCTTTCTCTTGTACTACGCTGAAGATAATCTGATAGGAGCCCAAACAGTACTTCGAGGACGTTGAGTACGGTAATTCCGATGCCAGCATGGTGTTCGCCTTGGAAGACCCTGGCAGTCACCTTTCAACTAGCGACCTGCCGAAAATCTCCGATGACGAAAGTAGCCACAGCTAACGCAGGAAATGGTACGTATGCTCAAAGCCTTTATGCAGTACATGCTTGGAGGGGGGGCCGGCATAGCTAGCATTGCCAGAGGGGTCAATCTGTTGTCTTGGGTAAGCTGCATGAAATATCCGCATTCAGAGAGTTGTATGTGAAACAACTACATGATTCAGAAGCTAGAAAAATAATACAATATGCAAATAAGAAAGGGCAACGTGTTTAAAGAAACACTGCCACTAAAGGGAGGATATCGGAGTATGTGATGCGACTCTCCAGGATATCTAATGCCAATCAAGCGTTTTAGAGGAATGACAGCTCAAGTTGATAACAGACTATGAAATAAGCAGGTAGTCACACCCGGTGGATAATCCCCCAAGTATATCCGTGTACCACATAAGGTCGTTCGTGAGGCCGAGATAGAGAGTAATGGGTGTCAGACTGATACTGTAAGGTACCTAAGGTACCTACAGTACTTTATGACATGCATGAAATACTCGCAGTGATCAACACATGGGGGGTAACCTGTTCCTTGCCCTGTTCCTTGCCCTGTTCCTTGGTCGCATCGTTATCGTAGAATTCTGTGTGTTGCCTACCTACCTTCCCATGCATATGTCAAAACGATACGTCATTGAAGTATTGTCCAAATGAAGCCGCTCCAAGCAAAATTTGACGCCAAGGCAGCTTGGAGGCAAGGGCGTTTGCCTTGGGTTTAGCTTCAGCTTTTTGTTTGATCACCCGGACCCTGCGCTTCGACGTCATCGAGGGGTTGAGTCGGTGAGTGAAGCTACAGCTCTACCTATTTATTTACTTCAACTTTGTTCCTCCTCTATTTCCCAACAACATCAAACTAGATCCTACACCAAATACAACTAAATACGTACCAAACACAGACCGAACCTTCAGCCATACGCAGTCATGTCGGATACATTCCGCAAAGATGCTCACACCAGTACGCTGTCTTTTGAGGTCGCATCTCGAAATGCTGGTCACTAATACCCCGCAGAAATGGGGGAGAAGATGACCCCCGACTCCACCAAGTCTACACAACAAAAGATGAAGGAAGGCATCACTGACACCATGGACAAGACTGCTCGGTACAGTGTTCCATGCTCCATGCTAACCCAAGGTTGACCACCGTCTAACTTGAGCTACAGTGGCGTACAACCCGACCATGACAAGTCAGCCTCGCAGTCCATGATGGACAAAACGGGCCGTGCATCCGATCGTGAGGTTCATGGAGGCAGTGCCGAGAGCATGTATGCTCACACTCAGACCCCCAACAAACAAATCCATTGCTGACAATCATCCAGCGGTGATAAGTTCAAAGGTGCTCTTGGTATGGACAAGCACCACTAGATGTTTATCAATGGTCACGGATGGGGAGATGGAGTAAAGGGTGGTGGGATGATGATACCAACACTGAGCTTTGATTTGGAATAAAGCCACATAGTGCAATAGCATATAGAGATCAAAACCCAAGGAGCTTATCTTACCAATTATTCTCCGGTACCTGAAGATTTGAACGATTCAAAGTTTCGATGTTTCTATCTATGTGTGCTACACAACAGTAATGACACCTCCACCAGCGAGCTAGTCTAAAAGTTTTCCGATGGTGGAAGTCATCTGATATGGTATTCTCAAGACCCATTGACAGGGAGTGCATGAAGAAACTACCACGGTAACTACGATAAAATGTCGAAGCTAGATCACTAAATCGGACTTGAAAGCATAATCACGTGATTTCGCGATTTCGCGTCATGATTGTGGCGAAAAGCGCGTCAACCGTGCGTTAACAGATTATTCACCAGATGATGATACTTGAATATCTGCTTTAGCAAGAAAAGTTCGAGGTTTTAGATAGCCTAACGGAGGATTGTATTCAATGTGAGCTATTCCTTGGATTATAACCTCGAATACCCCGTTTGACGGTCCTATTACAGGCATAGACCCAAACCCTCGACACCGTCCACTGACAAGGAAAACATCTCAAAATCTCACACACCTTGCAGACTCTATGCAGCAGGCCCGCAATCTATTGACCGCCTTGTTCGACCTTTCAAATGCCCTGGTTCAGCCACTCCGACTCGCGCATCCGAGAAGCCTGCAAGGAAGAAGCGGAAGGTCAGCTATGCGGACGCAGATGGTAGTGTCGAGGATGGGGAGAAGCCTTGGACCAACCAAGACCGTCTTGCATTGGCAAATCGTGATATAAACAAGTTTCCGGTTTTCAAGGTAAAGGACAAGGAGGCATTGTTCCGCCAGCGGTTTGCTGTACCTCTGATCAATAAAGAATCTGGAGCCTACAATCCCTTTCGACCGGCCCCTACGTTGGGTATGAGAACCGGGGCCATTTTCATAGCGAAGCCACTACATGATCCTAGTGGGGAGTTTGCAATTGTCCTCTATGACCCTACGGTTGATGATAGGCCTGTTACAATTGAGGCGGGGGAGAAAGTGGATGGGGAAGAGGAGCAGCCAAAGTTGGATATCCCGATCATGCACAAGAGCTTGGCAGATATATTGGGACTGAAGAAAAAGGTGGATGATAAACCGAAGATACCAGTTGTCATTGATCCAAAGCTGGCGAAAGTACTTAGACCTCATCAGGTTGAAGGTGTCAAGGTGGGCATCGAACGCAGGGAGACTTGAACGAAACACTGATATATTGTATGCGAAGTTCCTATATAGATGCACGACGGGCCTCATTGATCCCAAAGCGAATGGATGTATCATGGCAGACGAGATGGGTTTGGGCAAGACCGTGGGTATTGCTCTTCTTCTCTTTCGACCATGCTTGCTTACTTTAATAGCTTCAATGCATTGCACTCATGTGGACACTACTCAAACAGTCTTCCGAGGCTGGAAAGTCCACTATCCAGAAATGCGTCATAGCATGTCCCTCAACTTTAGTGAGAAATTGGGCCAACGAGCTGGGTCAGTACAGTTCCTCACATGTGTCAGGATTCCGCTGACGGGTACAAGTAAAATGGCTTGGCCCGGATGCCGTCACGCCATTTGCAGTGGACGGAAAGGCTTCGAAAGCCGAACTTACTTCTCAGCTTAGGCAATGGGCAATTGCAAGTGGCCGAGCAGTGGTACGACCTGTGCTCATCGTGTCCTACGAAACACTTCGGCTCAACGTGGACGAATTGAAGGGCACCCCCATCGGTTTACTTCTCTGCGACGAAGGACATCGGCTGAAAAATGGCGAGTCTCAAACGTTCACGGCGTTGAACGGTCTCAACGTCGACCGTCGGGTGATACTATCTGGAACCCCCATCCAAAACGACTTGATGGAGTACTTCTCTCTACTGAACTTTGCCAATCCAAACCTCCTGGGGACTCGGAACGATTTCCGCAAAAAGTACGAAATACCAATCTTGAGGGGTCGTGACGGTGCGGGTACCGATGCAGACCGAAAGAAGGGTGATGATTGTCTTAGAGAGCTTTTAACACTAGTGAACAAATTCATCATTCGCCGCACGAACGACATTCTCTCCAAGTACCTACCCGTCAAGTACGAACATGTTGTGTTCTGCAGCCTTGCACCTTTTCAGATGGATCTATACAATCACTTTATCCAAAGCCCAGAAATCAAGAGCCTACTCAGAGGAAAGGGAAGCCAGCCACTAAAGGCAATCGGCATGCTAAAGAAACTCTGCAACCACCCAGACCTCCTTGAATTGTCGTCCGATCTTCCTGGTAGCGAGAAACATTTTCCGGACGACTATGTCCACAAGGATTCAAGAGGTCGAGATCGAGAGGTGAAGACGTGGTATTCGGGCAAGATGCAAGTCCTCGACCGTATGCTTGCTCGAATCAGACAAGACACCAACGACAAGATTGTGTTGATCAGCAACTACACTCAAACCCTTGACATTTTCGACAAGCTTTGTCGCTCCCGCAACTACGGATGCCTTCGCCTCGACGGCACGATGAATATCAACAAGCGTCAGAAGCTCGTCGATAAGTTCAACGACCCGGAAGGCTCTGAATTCGTCTTTCTCCTCAGCAGCAAAGCCGGTGGATGCGGTCTCAATCTCATCGGGGCCAACCGCCTCGTGCTTTTCGATCCGGACTGGAATCCGGCGGCCGACCAGCAAGCTCTGGCACGAGTCTGGCGTGACGGGCAGAAAAAGGACTGTTTCGTCTATCGGTTCATCGCCACGGGGACCATTGAAGAAAAGATCTTTCAACGCCAGTCACACAAACAGTCGTTGTCCTCATGTGTCGTCGACTCTGCCGAAGATGTTGAGCGGCACTTTACGCTGGACTCGCTACGGGAGCTGTTTCAATTCAAGCCGGGGACCACGAGCGATACCCACGATACCTTCAAGTGCAAGCGATGCAAGCCGGACGGCAAGCAATGGATGAAAGCGCCTGCCATGCTGTACGGTGACACGAGCAGCTGGAATCACTTTGTCAACGACGGGGCAGCGGGTGCGCTGGGCAAGATCCAAGACCTCTTGCTGAGGCAGGAGACGGAAGATACGGCGGTCAGCGCGGTTTTCCAGTACATCAGTCATTAATCCGTAACTGGTTGGGCGTGGCGTTTGGTGATTGTAGCTTTGGAGAACTTTACGAGGACATCACGATACCTTACGATGCAGCATGGCTCGCTCAATGGCTGGCGTTGGTGGAATTTCGCATCGTCGATAGATACGTTTCAATACCTAAGCTTGTACAGAATTCAAGTACAGTAAGGTATGTAGATGTCCCGATCGATTCAACGATACTCTCGTTACTCTACAGTACCTATGCCATCCTCACCACGACCGAAATACGGCGACGATACAGAAAACGGGGGCCGGTCTTCTAATAATACTGTAATATAATTATATGCAGCTTATCTCCGTCGCTTAATTCCCACGTCCAGTAGAATATCCACCCTCTCATTTCCCACTTCCAAATCGGGATGAGTTGAGATGGGATGAGATGATTAGCATTTACTAGCATGATGTCATGTATCGAAGCTGCGCTTTCTATTCCGTACGATACACCAAACCATCATTGTTCATCTGGGTGCAACATCCTCGGCTTATATGCTCTCCTCTCCTCTGAGAAGACACCTGTCTCGTTGGTATGAATTAGGATACGCGTTGAAACACCGGCTTTGTTCCACCCTATAGCTGTGATCGATTGACTCTGTAATAGAACTAGAGCAAGATTCATTACATACTCCAACGCAGCGTCAGATGAAGAAGGATTGGCGCCCGTCCTCGGCTCGGCTAATCGTACCACCTTAGCCCCCCAGGATCTTGCCTTGGCACGGGGCAAGATAGTTTGATCCTTCTCGCCAAGACGTTCCTTCCCTGTTCACTGTCGTGTGCCCCCCAATCCTGCACCACATCCTACGCCAAGAGCTCAAGCCTTACAACAAATAATACCACCATGTCTTCCTGGACTTCTACTACACCCACGGTACACCTTTCTTCAAAAGTAGTAAACCAGCAATCATGTCCACCAACTCCATGACCGACCGCTGCATCCTCACCGGCACCAACTGTACCACCAGCCTAACCACCCCCCAGTTCATCGACACCTTCCACTGCCTCTGTGCCATCGAACCCTCCCGCGCCTCCACAGACTCCACCGCCGACCTCTGGCGCTGCATCGGCAATACCACCGACAATGGCACCGCCGGTGGTAATACCGGGAAATGGTGGTATACGGTCAATGCCAACTCGAACAAGGAAGGCTTCGGTGAACCACTGAATTCGGCCAGTGATCCGCCGGATTTGGGGAAGGCGTATATGTTGGCGGATGGGGGGGATGGGGAGTTGAGCTATGTGGTGTACAACGGCACCGGGGTGGAGATGGTGGATGAGGGGTGCACCGCCAAGAACGATACGAAGGCTTCAACGCAGTACTATGGGAAAAGGGAGGCGGCTGCTTCCCATTCCACGGGTTCCACATCCACGGCTACATCCATCAACGCATCACCTTCACAGTCGAGCCAGTCGTCGACAACGGCTCTTCCAATTCCGACTGCTACGCCATTGGTATCGAGCTCTCCTACGCAGAGTGGCACTTCACCTGCAAACAGAGTTCCTTTATCGACATTGCTACTTTATGGGCTATGTTTCTCGGCTTATGCGTCACTCTTTTTACGGTGACAGATGCTAGTTACTTGCCATCCTCGATTTCCGTACACATCCAACTGCGGACAGCTGCTGGCTTAGTACAATACCTCCCAATCACCAGCATCTCCGCGACAACAGCACCTTGGCCACTCACGCTCGTTGACCGAGACCGACACCTCAAGCAAAGCTCCAGAAAGGCGATGGCTACTCATTGGATGCTTCGAACCAAAACTGAATAGATATGAGAGTCCATCTCGACCGGACGTCCCAGAAAACTCATAGAGGGCGATGTGACCTAACCACTCAGGCCCTCATCCGGCTTCTTTCGACAAAAGCTCCTACCTGACTCTCTCACCTTACCATCCTCGGTATCAATAACGATAGAGACAGCACCCGCATCCTCCACGATATATATACCACACAGAGCCCGCACGACCCCCGTATAAACCAAAATGCTCCTTGTATAGAGCATGTCCACAATGCACGGGCAATGCAAGGTATATATCTAGTCCGGCGCAAGCCTCACACATAGACATTAGCCTTTACCAATAGAGACGGAAATACTTGGATCCACCACTTCTATACAAAGATTCCACACTATCTCAATACAACATTTTCCTGACATGCTAACCTCATCCATTCTCCTCCCGCGCTGCTTACTTGCCTTACCCTCCGCGAATCTTTCAAACCCTTCTCCCTACCCCCTCTCAATCGACTCACAACCCCCAACCACCAGCCACAACTCCATCCCCGACACCCCACCCTCACAGAACAACACATCAACCGACATTTCATCCTCCCCCACCCCTCGTAGCATCATCCACCCACACCCACAACCACAGCGTCCGCCCCGTTTCATAAGTCCATACCCACCCTCCCAGCACTGAACAGAAAGAGGAATGCAGAGCACACAACTCTCTTCCCGGACCATACATAGAAGGTACTTAGGTAGGTAAGTGGGCAACCATTGATCCATCCATCCACCCACCTGCCCCACCTCCCTCACTTCCAATACCATCCTCCCTTCTCCATCTCATCCCCTAAAATGGACTTGTGATACTTCCTCGACATACCACATCCGTCCCATCCCATCCCATCCCATCCCATCCCGGGTTTTTTTCGCCCTCCCTCCCTTCCTTGCCCAAAAGCCCACGCCCTCAACCCCTCAACCTCTCAACCCCTCAACCCCTCAAACCCCTCAAATCCCACTCCCCCCCCCCCCCCTCTCTACCCAAAAAAACAAATCAGAAAAAACCACACCACACCCGCCCGAACCCGCCCGAACCCCCTTCGCGCCATTCGACCATCTCCCCGGTAAAGAAAGTGCGGCGCGGATATCTCCGTTGTGATGATCTAGCGGAATAAATTTACTGCAACGTGGGAAAGTTTAGAGATTAGCGACGTGTATATCTGGACGAGAGAACGAGAGGTTTCGGATTAAACTTGAAGCTACCCAAGTCAAAGGTTCGTGGGGATATGGCGAGATGTTTATATACACGCATCAGGGGAGAGGAAAGCAAAAAACTGTTGCCTTGGGTGGGAGGTTTAGGTGGGTCTGGAGGATTTTGTTTTTTTGGCTATGTATATCCTGGATAGCTTTTCTTGGATGGAATATCCCCAGTATCGTGTTATGAATCATTATAGTGTTGTCGTGCGCGAGATGAGGCATTAAGAAAGAATGGGGATGGTGCGGTAGGGGTGGACTGTTGGGAGAGGAGAGAGGGGAGATGATGAGAGGGGGAAGGACGAGGGAGATGGCATGATAGGGTAAAGGGCAGAAGAGAAAAGGAAAAATATAGATGTAGCCTCAAAACGCAATCTGGAGAGAGAAGCCCAGCAGCCGAAGTTCTTGGATCTTCTTGTACAATAAACCGAAGCCTTACTTTTCGAAAACCTATGGCCTTGACTAATCGTAGCTGATACGTCCTTGCGAGACTTTGTGTCTCGAAATGACATATTGAAAGAAGAAATGTCATTACAAGCCAGCCTAGGTCAGAAATCCCTTCAGCTCTTATCAGCATAGACTCCTCCTCGATGAACGTTCCGTATATGAACTTACAGCCGACATGCTACCACCATGGAATCTAAAAGCCGGTATACGAGACCTTCGCAGCAGGATACTCCCCCTCTCTCGCGATCGGTCGACTTCTATGTTGCTTAATCCGACTCATCCTCTGTAAGGTCTACCTTTCTTGTCAGAAACGAAGGAAGAACCTTGGAGGGCCATGGCCCGTCGCCGATAATGAATAAATTGAGATCCTTTTGCCAGACCTCCCATGATTCAGTCTCGTCACAAGCATCACAGCGACAGCCACAAAAATGAGCTTCTGTATCGCTCACTTGCAGCCGCTGAATTTCTATGGCCGTCAGTGCTCCTCCTCGAATTTCAGTAAACACCCTCAGCCATGATGCTGAGAGAAGCACGATTTGCTGCAGATGCAACTTTGCGAGCGTCGATGTATGGCGCTGAAGGAAGGTGATCAACTCGTGGCTATGCACCCGAAAATTGCTAAGAGACAACCAACTGAGCCGTGGCCAATGAATAGTGCCGAAGACACGTGCAAATGATAGGCTAAATTCATCATTCGCAAGATTGACGACAGACAGCATTTCGAGCTTAGGGCCACTCCATTCCAACAACCGTCTGCCGTCACCCGAATCCACCGGAATGCCGATGTTCGTATCGTCATTGCGGACGTTGCGGACGTTAACGCTAAAAGAAGTCAAGCGAGTAACTATTTGCTTTATCAATCCAAGGTCTTCAGCAGACAAGCGCACGAAATCTAGGGAAAAGGACCCAAAGATCACTCCTCCGCGGAGAATCCCAGAATTTAGGGGACGACTCGATGCTATCGCCCTTACAGATGATATAGTATCATCTGTATTATTTCCATAATTGTCCCAGTATTCGCCACGGTACGTTCGTGGTCCTCCATCTAGACTTTGTTCATTGGGCAAGGCTAATTGCCTGGATTGGCTCATTTCGTGCTCTTGCCGTGTACAAGAGGTCATGCTATGAAGCTGAGTGAGGTAATCCATGGCGGCTCGAAGTCTGGTCTCGACATTGCCAGACAATCTCATTTGATCCTCCCAGATCCCCTCGAATCGTCCATATGTGGCATCCACTTCTTCGGTAGACAAAGGGTAGTGTAATGCGTCTACTTCAACATCAAGAAGGTCCCGTGCTTCTTTCCGATAATTGTCCTTGTCCAACCAAAAACTAAGAAGTCTCGGGAAGATCTCGAGCTCGTGAACCATATGTGAATATACAGGGTGTTCAGCGATGTTTCTCATCTTAAGGAAGCTGGAAGACCGATAGCCGAGCGAAAAGGTACCTCGCACCAAGCTCTGCAAACGTTCGTCAGCACAGTCGCAGTGCTTTTAGAGTCATGATTGTAGGACCATTTGGGGCTGGCGCGTTCTCACCCTTGTGGCCCACGTTGAGTATTCCAGAACATAGCAGAGAATTTCCGGTGGCAGGCGATCCATCTAAGTGGAATAAGTCAGCCTCTGCAATTGAGTCATAGGAAGGGCTTGCGTACGTTGACTGTCAAGCGAGCGCATTCGACTAGTTTGTCAAAGAAATTGAGGGGTGAGTACTATGTAGCAGTGTAGTCGCCACGTCTATAGGAGCGTGGTAGGTTCTAGTCATGGAGCAACAGGGGGCTCTGGATGATACAATTGTAGGGACGAGATCGTGAGGTGGGATTGAAGTGAATCATTGACTGGGGTGAGCTCAATTTTCTTCGACTTTCGGAGTGAAATTCACCTAAAGGAAGGCACGTTCCGAGAGATACCTTCCTCCGAACCTCACCGAGACACTGAAATCCCAGAGGCAGTTGAGTCCGGAGATGAGTCGTTTAGGACTCTTGGAATAGTGAGTACGAGAAATGTGTAACGTAGAGCAGATGAACGTTCCGCAAATAGTGGACAAGAATGCCGCTGTGGTCCGCAAGGAAGCTTATGAGATATACAAAAATCAATGGGCTAAGCAGAAAAAAGGCTGGTATCCTCGAGTTAAATCACCATTCAACCCTTATCCGTACCTAGAAATATTTAAGTATACGGTATGTAAAGATCTAAACTGCGATATGGTGATTAGGTAATGGGGAACAAATTCAACAACTGCAGATTCACTGGAAAACCATAGTCAAACAGTCTCTACCATGATCTCCAGCCACCGAGCTGCGGTAAGGTATTTCAGGACAACGACCTGGTCTGTAGTGTGGCACTAGGCGTTGCATCTGTTCTGTCTTGCGGCAATTTGGAATACGGACCCATTACGAGCCGGTTGTGAACGCTGGCGGAAGGAAATTGATGGGCTGGCTGGAGATGGGGCAGCGTTGAGGATGAATGTTAATTAGAACGGTATCCACGTACTGTCGTTGGTGATTACATACGCTCTACACAATTAGCAGTATAGATCCGTGCTCCCAATTCTTTTCTTGTAACCCATGGAGAAGTGTTCAAGCCATGGTTTTCCTAATCGACTATTCAGAAGCTCTAACATCCTAGCAAGGCAGCATATCAGTTAGAAGCTAACGAAGGAAAAGTGATGGTACATGTGTAAAGTTCTCGGGCAGCAGCTAGTAAAGGTTGAATCCACTTTTCCGACTATCGAGAAAATGCCTTCTTGGACAAGTGAAGCCTGGAGTGAAGGTATGAGATCTAGCTAAGAAAGCAAACTTTTGGACAGAAGATGGACAGTCGAGATCCGCAGGAGCGTACTGTAAGTAGGTAATTCTGGCAGTCGTTACATGATCTGATCTTGCGTCATCCCTCCTGGTCCTTCTGTCTCTTCCATAGCATCACCGTTGTTGGGATTCATATACTTGACGAAGGTTAAACCGAGGGGGCGCCCGCCGTACTGGTAGCCCGTGAACTTGGCTGCGAAAAAGTGAGTATACTAATGCCAGCAAACAGCAGAGAAAACTTACATATAGCCGTCTCGGCATTCTCAGCAGTATCGAACTGAACAACACCGGTACCGCGTGAACGTCCGTTGGGCTCATATTGAATCTCAGCGCGGTCAACCTTTCCAATAGTTGAGAAGAGTTCCACTAGATCTTCGTTGCTCGTAGACCAAGGCAACTGATTTATTAGCGTTCGCGCGATGGAATACGCAAGAGAACAAGGCTTACGTTTCGAACATAGATGGTTTCGCTGCGTTCGCCCCCAGAGGAAGCAAAATCAGTGAAAGGATTGGGCGGGGCGACAGCAGTGCCTGGAGCAGCGCCAGCGTCGTAACCAGCGGCAGGGGGACCACCGTAGCCACCTCCAAAGCCACCTCCACGTCCTCCATAACCGCCTCCGAAGGATCCACGGCCACCACCGTATCCTCCACGGCCACTGAAACCTCCACGTCCGCCCATACCACCTCCGAAGCCCCCGCGACCCGCGAAACCGCCACCAGGAGGTACGGGGAAGCGGTCCTCACGCACTTCTAGCATACGGCCTTGCCAATCGTAACCGTTGAATTGGGCAATGGCGTTGCGAGCGTCCTCGGCGCTTTCAAAAGCAACGACACCCGAGCCTTTTGGACGACCATCGTGACCTAGGTGCACATCGGCACGGATAACGGCACCTTGCTGGGCTGTATGAAAACGGTCAATACTGTTCCATTGACGGATAATTAATAGGTACTGTTAGTGCTCAGGTATTACATACCAGCTTGACGGAACAAGTCCTTGAGATCTTGCCAGCCAACAGTGTAAGGCAGCTATATCCATCGAAGTCAACAACGCTCACAACAAGGGTGGGGAGGAAAGGGCTGGAAAAGACAAACGTTGTTGATGAAGATTTGACGGCCACCACTCGAAGGAGGAGGCGCTCCCCCTCCGTAACCGAACCCACCACCGCGGGGTGGACCTCCTTCATAGCCACCGCGGGCTGGAGGTGGTCCGGTGAAACGCGGTTCCGCTTCGCGATCCTAAGATGCAGTGAGGATCAGCGTTCTGTTGGCTCAAACTTTCAAGTGCTGTTGGGGCTAAGTCCATTTCCGAGGTCCAGCAATATCTCACATACCTCTCGAACGTAGACAAGTCTACCCATCAGATTCTGGTTGCTGAGCGTATTGACCGCTTGCTGGGCTTGCTCCCTTGTTGCGTATTCCACAATCCTATTACTTGTCAACAGAGCCAGCTACACGTTGTTGAGAACGACTTACCCGCATCCCTACATAACCCGCGGACAAAGTCCCAACCCGTCAATCCAACGTCCAACAACCAAAACAAAACCAGAAAGACCAGCCACATCTACGTATTGGCGCCCACCTTCGACATTCCATTCGGAAGTAACAACACATCTGCAAAGAGAACCTCCCCCGCTGGAGCAGAGAGTGTTAGCTATCGATTAATAGTAGGAAGCGACTGCAGAGATTAGAGTGTCTTGAAGCCTACCTTGTCTCATAAAATCTTTGAGATGGTGCCATTTGACATCGTAGGAAAGATTGCCGACGTAGACTCGACGTTCTTGCTGGGACGATTCCCGAACTGAAGCCATCATCTGCTCCTTTGCTTGCGCACGTTCTTCGAAACTTCTTGCTGGGGGTGCTGCGCCACGACCGTAGCTTCCGGCGGCACCACTCATCGGCGACCGTGAGCGACGTTCACTCCTTCGGTAGTCTTCGCGGCTGCGAGAACGGCTGCGCGGAGAATACGACCGACGGCTACGACGAGGGCTACGAGAGCGACGTCTGGGCGATCGTGATCTCTCCCGCTTAAAGGCATCAGTATTGTGGTTGCTCATCGTCATTTCCATACCCGGTTCTTGAACCATTGCAAAACAGCCAAAGATGTTTTCGGAAAAACGCGGATACGTTCAGCTTCAGAAAGCAAAGATAGAACTTTGGTTGTTGCTGTGTTAAGTGGCAATCACAAAACAGTGAAATCTGAAGGGATTGGTGTGGAATTTTTCGCGCACGAATACCATCATCCACAATGCAAGTCATGCAATTATCGGACACGAAAGGAAGTCAGCCCAAAGAAAAGGTTTGCTACTTACTGCGTGAGGGCGATAGGTGTCCGCGGAATCTGTGTACAAGATTGTGAGCTTTGTATCTCACATCGAGAAGTAGACTATAAGACAGGTGGATGACAAAGTAGACGCGTTTCAAGTCTAGCAGAAACAGAGGCACAATGGCCCGCCGTAGACCATCAATGAGCTAGCTTAGTACAAAGGTTTGGAGAGGGAGGAGACCGACCCATGATGGTAAGGTAGCAGAAGTGTACGATTGCCGAGGGGTTCTTTGTTCAAGGCACTGTGACTGTGATGGTGCACGAGAAATGTCGCTGAGCAGCCAGGCGGTAGACAGGGGTTTAGTCGGAACGGTCAACGATATCTAGCACTAATCGACTCGGAGAGTGCTTCGGGAGCGCGTGGACTGAGTACCGGACCACTCAAATGTTGGAACGACTGGCTGTCTGTGGAAGAAGGTTTTTGACAAGAGGGAAGATTGATGAGGTGTGGGGTGTGGGGCTGCAGCTCCAAGTTGCCTAGTTTTGCCTTGTGGTGCCGTTGTAAGTTTCGTCTTTCCTTTTTTCTTTCCCCCTAACAAAATTGCGGTTTCCCGGTCAGCCTCAATGCTCGTGCGCAAGGAACCATGGATGCAGCAACCCTCTTTTCATCACCGCATTTTCCACGTTAAGGGGTCGAAACGTACCTTGATGATCTGACAGGCTGGTCGGTGAAGAAGGCCTGAGGGAAGGACGGGGCTTAGGCGCAGTATCCGTACAGGCTCGAATTACCAACCGATCGACCCGAGTGGCAGCACAAGCGGCAAACAGTGGTCTACCAGGATCGTGGAGAGACCGGTGTGCGACTGCAAGTGGCAGCGAAAGATAATCAAAAGGGGTGTGGGATAATTCAGAGTAGGTAAGTAGGTAGGGTACGGAGTACATTGGAACGTTGTACTTGTACATCTCCCATAAGGCTCTGAATGACGCTAAGAGAAGCGAACCGCAGTTTGGGCTAGAGCACGGCTTACTAACACGATAAGACTTGGCGTTCTTCCCGGGCACCGCCAAGTGAACCATCACATGATCTTCCAGTACTACGGTAACCTTAGGTACCTCCTTGTACTTTAAGCCCCAGAAGAGGTGCTCGAGTACTGTCAGTCTGTCACCTTGAAATGGATTCCATACCCACGCGCCAGCAAAGGACAGCGAAGGCATCCTACAGCACTTGCGAAACAAATCTCCGAAGCGTGGAGATTAACCAGACAGCAGACAATAATGGCCTTGCTGAGGCATCGTGGTTCTCAACGACCATGGATTACTTGCCAAATGTCCTCTCTGAAGCCCACTCTTGTAATCTTGTTAGCACGCGTGGCGTGATCCTAGGTCTCTGAGTGCGTTGATCAATCAATCCAGCGGACCAGGGATGTGGAATCTTTCGCTACTGCATCTCTACCACTTGGGTTCACCTTCTGCTAATCAACTCGGCATGAACTTCGCCCTTAGGTTCATCGGCAACTATCACCTCTCCGGACAGTCATCCCTCAATCTCCACCATCCTATCTCTCCTGGCTACCTTACAGCAGCAGACAGAACCAGATGATCCGACGGCATGAGGCTCCCAGTGGGATTGCCAAGCGACCACAATTTATCAAAAAGTCTTTTTGTGAACCACTCCATCTGTCTAAGATAGCATTGGTCAAGGTAGGCATGCAGTATGCATCTGGGTTAGATGAATTTGCCGATTACCGTTCAGCTACACGTTCTAGGGTGATAACAACTTGCGGTGTCGACCATTCAATGATGCAGGTCATTCGATATGCAGAGCATTTTACCGTGCTTGACCACAGGAGGCATCTACTAGCAATCCTGGCTCAGGCTGGACGGAGTAAAGCCTGTGATTGCACTTTAACCGTCTGACCAATAGGACGTTGACGTTGCGTTGTCCCGCTAGGGCTGATATACAAGCATACTGTACTCCGTACCTAAGGTACCTAGTACTTGAGGAGGGACGAAGGAGTAATTACTGTCATCATCATCATCATCTCGGGTTAGCAATGCGTTGAGGGCTGAGAACGACGAATGGAATGCTTTTATTGCGCAGAACGCTGTATCATCTGATCTTGAAGAAAGTTTGAAGGATCTAATTTATTAAGATTCAGCGTCCGAGGACCCAAACGCCTTGGGGGTTCTCCTAACTTGACGAATGACGATGTGTATGGAGGTAAGGAGTAATACCTTACCTTACCTAGTCGAAACAGCGCTGGCGTATTTTAGGGCAGCGGGACGGTGTAGCGAGAGCGCCACGGAACTACAGGAGCCGGGAGCTTCAGAAGCGTTGGTGGGCTCACTACCTACGGAAGTACTCCTTCCTACCTACCGTCTACCGATCAATGGCATCACCTCAGCTTCTTCGCACCCTTCGATTGACCATTAGCCGCCGAATACCAACATGTACCCGTAATTACCACTCGTACGAGCATGAAACACCCCCTCCCTTCACCCCTACCGAAAACGCCATCCTTTCCGCCGCTCTCTCCCACGTCCCCAGCCATGGCTTCACCAACACTGCTCTTGTCCACGGCGCTCGAGACGCCGGATACCTTGACGTATCTGTCAATCTCTTTCCCACCGGCGCCTTCGCCCTCGTGAACCACCACCTCGTAACCCAACGTCTGGCCCTCGCTCAGCATGCCCCCTCTACCGAAGAACTGCCTCTGAACATTGCTGCAAATGTCAGAACTCTTACTCTTCGACGGCTACATGTCAATAGACCCATCATACACCGCTGGCAAGAGGTACCTAGGGCCACTCCCCTCCTTTCCCACCCCGCCAACCAAACCTGATCTCCCATCCCCAGGCCCTCGCCCTCCTCGCCCTCCCCCTCAACCTCCCCTCCTCGTTGCGCGAACTCGCCGCCCTCTCAGACGAAATCCTCTTCCTCGCCGGCGATATCTCCGTCGACACATCCTGGTACACCAAACGCGCCTCCCTGAGCGCCATCTACGCCGCCGCCGAACTCTTCATGACGCAAGACACCTCCACGGACTTTGCAGAGACGGAGGCGTTTTTAGAAAGGAGGCTGGAGGGCGCGAGGAAGACGCATGAGGTGCTGGGAGGCGTGGGAAGGTGGGTGGGGTATCAGGGGATGGGGGTTGTGAATGGGTTGAGGAGTAAGGGGGTCAGGATATGAAGGGGAGGGGTTGAGGTTACAGCGTCGTAGTAGACAGGATGGCGATGAATCGGGGTGGAATAGAAAGTGACGTATCACTCATAGATTATATGGGTTTGAACGTTGGACTGGACGAGGGGGTGTTTCGTCCACATCTCAATCAACATGGCTGTAACATCTAGGGTGTTCTCGAGGACTTCGAAGACGCCAAGGGGAACGCGGTTCTTCGTTTGATGTCTGCTATGCCCTGGGTATCAAAAAGGCAATTAACAGACGCGAAGTATAGAGAAATATACGAACAGTGAAGAGTTATTATATCCCAATGGGCCTGACTACAAGAAGTCGTACTTTGCGTATGGGAGGAGCCCCATCAGCCTTCCTTCTTCCAGCAACCGATACATTCTCCCCAACATCCAGAGTCGTACGCTCTTGCTCCTCTGCACCCTCATCCACGCCCACCTCTTCCCCCCGCTCCGTAGCCATCCTGACCTTCTGCTCAAATACCTCATGCCTCGCCCTCCTCGAAACACCCTTGATCCTCTTCCACCCCTCCACCGGCCCACCCATACCCCACCATGCCTTCATCGCCCAGCCTTGATCTCCAGCCCTGCCCTTATCCCTCGTCTTACCGATCACCCACAAAAGTCTCAGCGTAACCTCGTTGGCTTCGACACCCTGGGCTCCCATTTCGACCATCAGGTCGGCTATGCCATGCAAGTCGCTGTATTGTGACCATTTGACAAAGAGGATCTCGTTGAAGAGGTGGGTGCTGGCGCCTAGGACGTAGGAGATGGGGCCGAGGCGTTTTATGGTGGGGAGGAGGTACAGCGTGTATGGGGAGGTGAGGAAGCGCGTGCGCAGAAGGCGCATGGCGTGTAGGCAGTAGGAGCCGTAGTTGGCTTGGAGGATCGAGAGCAGGGCGTTGGGTGCGAGGGCGTCTGAGGTTGATAGAATGTTTGGTACTTCTTTTGTGTCTTCTTCTTTTTCTTTCTTCTTTCGGCGGCCTACGCCACTTTTTGGCTTTTTGGCGGCTTGGGCGGCTTCGCGCTCTTCTTTCTCCCGGCGGGCCTTGAAAACTTCGACTAAGCTGAAGACTTCGGTTTCCAGAACTCGCCATAGCTCGATGTCGGTTTCGACATTGTCGAGCATGCCGTAAACCTTCTTCTCATGTGCACGGTGTGCCGTCGCTAGCACTTCGTAATCGTCACCAACTTCTCCTGACCTGCCCCATATGCTGTCTTTCTCAGAGATAACGTTGAATGCTCGTGCCAATGGGCGCTCGGCAAATTTGAGTCGGTTCCTTTCTTCGGCTTCGGCATAACGATCTTCTCGGATACTAAGTTGCTGGATAGCGGCATCGAAGATGGTTTGTAGGTTGGCTCCGTCCTCCACTTCATCTTCCAAATCATCGTTTATAAGCTCGTCTTCTGGGTCTTCCTTGGCTGTGGACTGGGCTAGGTCTGCAAAGATTCGATCGAATGTTGATTGTTCCGACGCAGTTATTGTAGACTCTCGATTAGGCTTTAAGAAAGGTAAGGGAGTAGGAGTCGGTGATGGCTCGTGTAGGTGTGTCGGGATCCCTTCGAAGGGGATATTATGGTCTGATCGTGGTTTGTCATTAGGCAGTCGAGATCGAGACGTAGCGCAGAAATTGCGGTGGTTCTGATAGATACAAGAGCTCGGTCTACGAGCCTTTATGAAAAGTGACTTTGCTTGCAACGTCCGAGTCTCGTAGAGGAAAGGAAGTAGAGACGTTGACAAAGTGTAAGCATGCAGATTGGCGAAGGTGAGGCAAAGGCTTCGTAGATGCATGGTGAAGTTCTGAGCCCAGCTCTAACGAGCACAGACTCTCTGCATCAACAACTCGGATGGTCACCGTGTTGGAAGATCTAGAAGCTTTCTCAAGAGCTCAATAGCCCTCGGGAATACTTTCCTTACTTAGAGATTGAGATTTAGCATGACGCGCTAGCTCTTCACTAGATTGCGTCGCGTCTCCAGATCTCACGCGCCTTATGACGCCCAGATTCGACATATGCTAGCATCGCGCCCAACCATTTATTGGATGACCTCGCTGTCTATTCGCTCCTTCATAGTCTCGAGTATTAACCATGGTCAAGAAAGAGCCTGCCGAACTCAGCGAGTATGAGAAGCAGCGCCAGGCAAACATTGCCCAGCGAGACAACCTCCTCAAGCAACTTGCAATTGATGCCGCTTCCGCAGGCCTTGGACCGAAGCCAGTCGCTAAGCAATCAAACAAGAGCACCTCTACACACAAGAAAAAGGGACTCGTCAAGCGAGTCAAGGAAGAGATTCAACCAAGGAGGACTTCGTCCCGACTTCTAGGTTTGACCGCAGATAGTGAGGTTGCAAAGAGGAAGGCCGAGGACGATTATGTTGCCGTACAAGAGGCAGCGAGAGCGAAGCGGCAAAGAGTATCTGGCGACCTCAATCTGAGCGATGTGGTGGTCGCAGGAAAGGATTGGGACAAAAGCGAAAATTTCCTCGTGGATATTGTGTCCAGAGGAGCTAAGCCGTACGAGCGGACGTTTGGGAAAGAAGAGGTCAAAGAAACTTCAGACAAAGAGCTAAAGGCGCTTAGGGAAGAGATGAGCGGTCTAGTATTATATGAGGGATTTGAGCCAAACAGGATCAAAATTACCCCAGAAAGAATCTACTCCCTAGGCTTCCATCCAGTAGTCGAGAAACCCCTTGTCTTTGCTGGCGACAAGCTCGGAAACCTTGGTATATTCGACGGCTCGCAAACTGCAACCCAACCAATAAACAACGAAGAAGCCGAAGACGACGAAGACGACGGCCCCGAACCCAACATCACCTCCTTTCACCTACACACGCGTACAATTTCCTCCTTCCAATTCTCTCCCTTCAACCCCTCCCATCTCTACACCTGCTCCTACGACTCTTCCCTCCGCCTTCTTAACCTTACCAAATCTACCTCCTCCGAAATCTACGCCCCTTCCGATCCTTCCCTTGACGAGCCCCTGTCCGGCGTAGAAATGGACCTTCAATCCCCTCATCTCCTCTACTTCTCCCGCCTAGACGGCTACCTCGGCAGAACAGACACCCGAACACCTGCTAAATCCACGGACCTCTTCGAGCTCTCGGAAAAGAAAATTGGTGGATTCTCCCTCAACCCGTCAAACCCCCACTTCATTGCCACAGCCTCTCTAGATCGCTTCATGCGCGTCTGGGATTTGCGGAAACTAAGCGGCAAAGTCGGTACGCAAGTACCAGCTCTAATCGGTGAACACGAGAGCCGGCTGAGCGTCAGCCACGCCGCATTTAACAGCGCAGGCCAGGTTGCAACAGCTAGCTACGATGACACGATCAAGATCCACACGTTCGAGAGCATGGGCGCCTGGTCACCCGGTAAAAAGCTGTCAGATAAGCAAATGGCTCCTTCGGCAATCATCAAACACAACAACCAAACCGGCCGCTGGGTCACTATGTAAGCGCTCCTTCTCTCCTCCCGCCCCAAAACCCACCCTCCCATGCAATTTTTTTTATACAATAGAATTAACTCCCTGAACCCCTTCCCTCACTGACCCCTCTGCCCCCCAAAACAGTCTCCGCGCCCAATGGCAACTCCACCCCCCAAACTCGATCCAGCGTTTCTGCATCGGCAACATGAACCGCTTCGTCGACATTTACACAGCCAAAGGGGAGCAGCTGGCACAATTGGGAGGGGAGGGCATCACGGCGGTGCCGGCCGTGGCGCAATTTCATCCGAGCAATCAGTGGGTCGCAGCCGGAACGGCGAGTGGGAAGCTGTGTTTGTGGATGTGAGGATTTGGGGTTTCGGGGGCAGACTCAGTTGGATCTTCTATGAACATGGTACATATGAACAGGGCAGCGATTGGAGGTGGGAGTATCCGGGGTTTGTTGGATAGGGGCGTGTATTATGGCCATCTACATATCAGTGTACTGGACCCGAACGCAGAAACAATCGTGATTCAAGAACCTGGCTGGTATATCTTCGTGCACCCACTCGTTTATTCGGTTGTAACAACGCATGTTCTTGAGAATTCATCACTGCAAAAGGCAGTGCTGGCTGAGCCGTTCGACGCCACCAGCGAGTTTTCATTCTCTGAGGTTCTTGTCCAAGCAAGCATAAGAATCTAAGAGAGAAATGTCACTTCCGAAAAACCTTCATTCGATAGATCTGATACACAGAACGCGGCTATATTACAAGACAATTCTTTGATAAGGCCGAAAATGCTGTGGGGTATCTTGCATTACTATTCCGACTGATAATAGGAACCTTCACATACAATAGAATGCGCCTTTCACGCATCTATCTCTCAAGCTTACATCTTTCAAGCTTACATTCCAGACAAAATGGATTCCCAACCTTACAGTGTAGAAGAAGATCCATGGTGCGAGGTGCATCTTCAAGTGTACATCTTCAATGCTTGCGTCTTCTTCATTCGTTACATGGATTTTATTGTTTTTAGTCATCCTTTATTCTTGCATCATTCGCGATTCGTACATCATTCTTGACTTTGTGTGGGTGAAAGTCGTCTTTGTGCCATCCGTATCCGAGGACGTCGCCTCGCAGGTGGTGCTCAGAACTGTATGAGCAGTAGAGTTATTAAGGGTCTCGCTGTCGGTTTCGGAGTCGGAGGATATGGTGATGGTTTCTTGGGGCAACGTTGGCGAGTTCGGGGTGGAGGTGTGTAACTTTCGCTTTTTGCGGGGCGGTTCAGGGCGAGTCTCGAGTGTTTGCCATGAGATAAGGCGTTTACCGGGTGTGCGTACTGGTAGTATTACTCCTTCGAGAGCCGATTGAGGCGGTGCCGATGAGTTATTGGCCAACCACGCGGCTCTCAGCGACATTCCAAGGGCAAGAGCCACCGGACGAGCAACGCTATTGCCAATGATTTTCCATTGCATAGCTGGACTGCCAACAATGACCTCGCGATCAGGGAATCCTTGTGCCCGGCGAACTTCCATGACACTGATGGTCCGATCCTCGTTCCAGTGCACCCAAGAACCAGAGATTCCATCCTCCGGCTGGCAGCATGTTGTCACTGTAGACACGAGTGCTTCGGGATTGACACGCTGCCACGATCTTGACTTCTCGCTTGTCCTAATCTTGTTCGCGTTCTTAAAGCCTTCCATCTGAGGCGGCGGCATTAACCCTCGTCTCGCAGCCTTGACGAAGCTCATGCCTCTTGGAAAGCGGGGGATACAAGAGACTTTGACTTGGTTGACGATGGAGAGCTGTCGGGTGACGCGGTGGTCAGGGAACGGTATGCAAGTCGTTTTTCCATCCATTTTGGGCAAATCTTTCGTGGCCTCTCCGATAGTCACATATTCGAAAGGTGTCAGGCCCCAATATCGAGAACCCAGAGGTAGTCCGTTGGCTGTTTTCCCCAACGAACGACCAGGAATACCGTCTGGGTGTGCATGTGTCTGGGGTGGATCGGGTAATGGTGTAAGACCTGGCGCTGTGATAGAAATGAAGAGCCTCGTTCGGCTCTGAGGACTGCCAAAACTCCATGCATCAAGACAGGAAGGTCGAACCTGATATCCCATGCCGACGAGGCCACAGATCACCTGCGCAAAGACATTCTCTTCCTTGCCATTAACACCACACTTCGCCATACCAAGGACGTTCTCCAGAAAAGCATACTGAGGACGATAAAAGTCGACATAAGAGAGTACAGATGCGACCATGGACACGTTTAGAAGACTTTGACTGCTTCCCTTCCTTTGGTTCGCTGTGGAAAAGCCCTGACACGGACTACCTGCAGATATCACGTCAATTTCGCCCGCTTGTGCTACTAACTTCCCTCCTCGCCCTTCGAGAGCTTGGCGAAGGAAGTCGTTGACTGACCCGTAGAACAATCTAGTATTACTCGATTCTTTCAAGTTGGCTCCGTATGTGTGTATCGCCTCCTTGAAATAGTCGACCGCCCACTTGAATTCGACAGCGCCACCCTCCTCAAGACCGCGGCCTAGATTACCTCCACCGCAGAAAATGTCGAGTCCCCTTAGCTTAGGTTGACACGGCGCCGCTGCGGGGTCCCACCCTTGATTGAAAGGTAAGGGCCATGGCCTCTTCAGTGATCTAGGGCAGTTTTCATCTGAAGAAAGTTGAGAAGTGATAAAAAAGCAATCTGCGGTTCCTTGCCGGCAATATGGAGCAGGTATGTTTCCTTGAGCTTTTTCTTCCTTTGTGTAGAAGCGAATATGACAGGGTCGATGAACACTGGCTATCGGAATGTCTTCTACAACGCTCGTGTAAACCAGCTCGTTGGGTTCTATGTGGATATCTTTACCAACGACTTTATCCAATCGTTCTAGCAACCCGACTCGAAACAAACCCGTTGATCCTTTAGGGACTTTCTCAAGTAGCACAACGGGCTCCAAGACCTGTTCGGTTGAAGAAATAGCACGAGCAACCAGTAGAGTATCGCCAATTTTGTACTCACGGCCCAGAGCTTTCACACTGCAGTCGCAACGAAAATCTATCTTTTTCAACGTCATCCAAGCCGATTCGCCTTCAACGTATCTCTGACGTACAAAGAAATCTGTCTCCTCAAAATCGGGTCCCTTAAAGAACGCCACGCGTGGTTTGGAGACAACTTCGTGTGCATATATGGAACCGTCCCCACAATTGCAATGATCGCTTAGAAACAGCTCCTTTAAATGTGAATAGCGCATACCCTGACAGGCAGTATCGGATGGACGGTAAAGCCATAGAAGATCCAGCTTCTGACCGATCTCGGTTTGCGTAATCCCTTGAACATAGCCGTACCACATCTTTTCGTTCCCCTTCCACTTGGTTTCCGCGTCGCTTCTAACGGCGACTACGTCTCCAATGCACACACGGTTTTGATCATTGGGCGGCTTATTGTGACTTGTGGAAATGCTGGTTGAGCTTTTGAGGCTGATATTCCTTTTTGCCTTATTTCGCCGATCATGAACGACTTCGAAGCATTTAGCAAAGGGTAAGTGCTTGAAGGCCTCATATACGTAAGGAGTAACGACAGTCTTGTGCTGATGTGCAGATCCTTTAAATCCATCGCTCTCAGAATGCTCAATCTGCAGTGGAATAGAATTTAAGGTCAAGGGATGTATATCGTTCCACAGAGGATGTTCGGCGTATATCGCGTCAAGCTGAAAGGCTTGATTCAGGAGGAACGTAGCATAAGCTGCGGCGACACTTCGGAAATCTGCATTGCCTCCTCTTTCGCCTAACCAGTGTCGAAACCGCTCTTCCGTCCCGTGCATATCATCCAGCCATTTTTGAAATGAGCTCCTAAGATCAGCAAGATGCACCTGCTTATGGTTGTGCATGTAGTCCACTAGATGCTTAGCAAAATCTGCGATCCATAGGAATGGCTTATAGAACCTTCGATATTGCACGGCGGGAGTCTTCAAGCAGTACCAAACACCAAATTTTTTCCCGAGTCTAGACTGTATCCACAGGCTGTCGCCGACTGTATGTAGATCGGTATTCTCATAACCACCAATAGATAAGATTTCAAAAGGCATCTTCTGCACGTAACGCCGAGTCTGCCCATACGATATGATCCCATCGAAGAAGAACAAATTGTTATTCCGTATACCCATGTCATGGGGTTCAACCATCTCTCCTGAGGTAGGCATTTCTTCGGTGTTGTTTCTCTGTTTGCTGTTGGTTCTGATCTTGACGGATCGATAAATGCAAAATTCATCTAAATCTAACGAGGTAAATTCTTCGTTGCCTAGAAGCACCTGGTTATTACGCTCAGGTGCGATTGTGGTCTGAAATGAAATTTCAGCCTCTTCAAATGTTGTAATTTAAGTTCTAAGCGCAACTTACGAGATAATCCTGAAGGACGTCCCGTTCAGAACTGACAGGTAGCGATGAATCATGACCCCGATAGGCTGACTTCGGAAAGACCATGTCTGGTATCCTCAAGGATTCGAAACGCAATGCAGGTTGCTTTATCTTCAGCTTCGCCGCTGTTTTCGTGCCTTGGGCCTCCAAAATAACATCGGCGACCTCGCTGTCATTATCGGCACACTCATAAGAGCGTGACCGCTTCCTCTTCCTTGATCCTCCGGCAGCTTTGGTAAAGGCTTTGTCCAGTTTGGAGGTAGCATATTCAATATTTGATATAGCAGTATTGCGACTCGTTGGTACGGGTCGGTCACTGACTTTCAGGTTGTCAAAGGGGCCAGGGAGATCTTGCTGTCTTGAGTAAATTGTTAGCCTAGACATTTCCTATGTTCGCACACTTCGACAGCGCCAACATTGCCGAGGAAGACATTTACCGGGTCCAAAGATTGTGGGAATCATCGTCACCATCGTGTTCGTGGTCTATCATAGTCATGATTGAACGAGGGTCTTGTTCTCATCCGCTCACAGTTCACATTAAACAACGCGTTTGATGCCTTATAACGTAGAGTACATGTACAGAAGCCATAAGAGAAGGATAGGTGAAGACAGTAGGGGCATATCGTGAAACACTGATTGTTACGCGTGCGCAATGAAAGCTAAAGAGCGAAAGAATGTGTTTAGGTAGTGAAAGTATTAGTTTTGTCCTGGAAGTGAGGTGAAGGTCAATGGCAGGATGGCGGCAGAATCACGCTCTACCGAAGGCGGTCAAGGGTAATTTGGACATGGGTCAACAGTGGCCTAGGAGGATTGCCTAAGGTGTCCCTTCAATTCAGAGAATCGGTTTACTTCTATTTCAGACCAGCATTGAGAGGTTCAGGGTTAGACTCGAGGTTAAGGGTTAGACTCGAGGTAAAGGTAGGTACTTTGGTATGGAGCAAAATCTCCATCATTAGCGCCAGAAGCCTCGAGATGAAGTAGATATCTACACTAAATCCTCCAACTGAGCGCCTTGCAGAACGGAAAGAACCAAACGCCATTTTTCATACGTTACAAATGTGCACGTCAAGGATATCCGACTCCGGTTCAATAAATCTTACCAGGTGCCTCTCTATCTTCACCGCCATCATCGACCGTTTTCCAAAAGCATCAATCTGCTGCCCGCGAACATACTGAACTGGTTCTAGCTTAACATGATGAGTGCCGTTCGACATCACTGTGCCATTCGCACCCACGGCGATGACAGACAACACCGAACGATTACCCAAGCCCCAATTCATCTCGGCGGCATGACGGTCGCAGATCTCGAACGTATTCTGAAGCAGTCGTTGGAGCTTATACTTGTAGAGCTCGAGGCAGCGTGGTTTTATCTTGCCACGATTATTGATAATGGACCCATGTGTAGTAGGGAACGGATTAATGTTCAGCGTCCTAAGATGACGAAGCTTCTTTATGCTTGTCTACCGATGCAAGTAAGTAAAAGACCATAAAACAGCTTGCCTGCTTTGAGCTCTTACCAGGAATGTCGCAAAATTGGGACTTGCTTCTGCAGAGTCGACAGGAGTAGCCGGGAACGCGACAGACAGCTGCTCCAGCTCTGGGCAGCTGGTACAGAGGTATGTGAAATCCACAGGATCATAGTTGATAGTGCTATCGACTGCTTGGATGTTCATACTCAGGTATTTCAAGGTCTTTCCGTGATGTGTTATCGCTTTTACTTTCGGCAGATTATCGACATAGTCAATTTCCACATGCAACGTCTCAAGTCCTAGCAGGGTTTCAAGCAGTCCTTCGAATGCTTCAAGAATGTGCGATTCCCTGACGCTACTCTGCGTCCAGTAGAGGTGCTTCAATTGACCAGGGCGAATATTTGGCTTGCTCAGCTGTGAGAATAAATTCTCGGCACCTACACAATGGAAAACTTCAAGAGTCTTGAGGCAGCTAAACTTGATGACCCTCAGGTAGGTATCAGCCGCATAGCGCAATGATAGGTGTTCAAGATGGAGTGATGTCAATATAAGCGGAGAGCAAGCATCGAAAGGCTGCAAATGACTGAACACAGTCCGGCTAAATAAACCTGCATGGGTGCTGGAGTCCTGAAGATCTTCAGGGTCTCTGTCATCTGACGCTTTGAACGCTCCTGCAGAGAGAGTCAACTCCTTAACCCCGGGGCTGGCTTGCAGTATCTTTTGGCAGACTCGAAGTCCGTCGAGTTCAGCGGGATAGAGACTTAGCACAGGGACATCTTTGAAGGCTTTTATAAGATTGCGGTCTTTCTCAATTATGGGCATGAGCGGAAGGTCTGTTGCATCGACTTCGATCTCCTGGAGGCGTTTCTGCTTTCTCCAGAGCAAAACCCAATTATCGATGGAGATTCGCATATAATTGTTCCAGCTAAAATAGTGTCAGCTAATGCAGGCACAAGTTGAAACTCCGCATGTCTAGACAGATTAATGTGAAAGTAAGAGTATGGGGATTCAAAGTAACAGTCATTGTACCTGAAACACTCCAAGGTATCAACCGGTATAACATCGAGCAGAAGCCGAATGGTAAAATTAGCTTGGCGAGCAGCAAACGCAACGTCCTCGAACTCCTCGGCTTCGTCGGAAGAATCGTCTGAGTCGTCGATTTGTGCTTTTTGAATCGTCACCTTCTCCAAATCTAAGAAAAGACTCCGAATATGCTTCAGGCCAGGATTTTCTCGGTTCAGCAAACCGCCACTCAGCCGCATATCCTTGGGTCCACCAACGAAGATTTTTACGGTTCGATACAGAATTGGTGTTGCGATTTCCCGAAGGTCTTTGTTCGTAAGGCAGAGAGATTTGCGGTCCGATGGAAGGGTTATCTATTTCCGGCGAATCAGCTACTGCATAGTTGTCAATCGTTCTGAAACTTTGAACAGAACCCCAGAATTGCACACTGTATTGAAGGTTCTCTAGTCGGCGTAGATATCGAAATGACTGGAATTTGGTGAACAGACCTCAGAGATAGATATGGAGATACGAGGCAAGGGTTTGACTGGAAACCGATAGCAGACAAGGAAACGGAGATGTAAATGACAAAATTTTAGATCAACAATACATATCAAAACTCTCTCCTTACGTAGCTTAGAACCATCCTCTTCATATCCAGTGGGATATCCTTGAATTCAAGTTTCCCCATTCTGGCTGGTGGAGCTGTAGAAGGCTCAGGTATAGCAACGGCATTATCCTCGACTCCCCCAATTTCGATCTCTTCGATTTTAGGCTCTTCAACCTTGACCTCTCCTATGTTGGCCTCCTCAGCCCTGACCCCGTCCATCTCAGGCATTTCCCCTTCCGTGCTTTCCATCTCAATGTTGTGTGGGTTGCCGTAGCTTTGAGGTGATGACGAACTCGACTATGCGTGTGAGCAGTATATATCGAAAAAAGAAAAAAAAAACTATCCCACACTTAAAAATTTATCGAATCTAATCTCTATTGCTGGTAAAGGGAAAAAAATATATGCTCATGTGGAGCGGTGTGTGGAGGCCCAGCCTCGCCATTTATGGCGAGGAACAAGTGAGTCGCACAATTTTAGGCCCTTGTGCTGCCTGGGATTGGGGCCATGACAGCCTGCAGCATAAGGCTGCTCCGTTTCTTTGGTTGGGAGCGACCAGGGTACAGTAGCTACGTATGTACATCGCACAAAGTTGTTGGAGATTTCAACTGGACACCTCACAGTCCAGTGAGAGGGGAATCGTCGACCAATTGTTGGATTTAGGCTGACGTCTCTTCGCTCAATAAATAGCGGGCAATAAGCTGCCAACGTTGTGGTCTAGTAAAGTAGTATCAGGATTAAATTCAGATACCATGAACTCTGGAGTCTATCGTCGTGTGAAGTAGGTCCAGTGTATCTGCGAAATTGCACGACAGCCAACCCAGCAAGCATTTGCTTCTGCGACCCTAGACCGTTTGCCAAACGCCAGCCAATTCATGCTGATGCTTCTACCGATTAAAAGGATATATTATCAGTTGCAGGGAGATCTCAAGGCTATCAACTCTGGTCGTAAATATGTATAAACATGAGAAACATCATTTCTTTCCTTTCCTCACGCCAACGCCACCAGTAAGCCTACTGAAGTTGCCGAGACTCGACTTGGGCTTATGTAGTGGCCCACTAAGGCCAGATCTCGGCGTTGTACCGCTCGCACTCGGTGGTCTAGGAGGGGGTTTTGGCACATCAGGTAATGTCCTTTCCTTACTTGCCTCGATTGCTGCATTGTTCAAAGGCATGATGTCCTCCACTTGGTTTTGTAACCGATGCGCTCTCCGCGCCTTTTCTTGCACGCTCTTGAATTTCTCAAGCAAGTCCACCCATTTGATCCCTCCTTCCTCCTTGGCCTTGAGGCGATTTGGTCGGTCAAAAGCTGGGGCGACTGGTGTTTGGGGTGTACTACCGAGCTGCGCTTCAGCGCTTTTTTGGCGTAAATGAGATAAGGAAGGAGACACATACGTTCGTGGGGCGATGTGAAGGTAGCCTATGGCGCTAACACTATTCAACCGATTCTTGAGCGCAGCGAATGCCGAAGACTGAGGCAGTAGCATCAATAGCCCGTAGAGACATTTGTAAAGATGAGGATACTTTTCAGGCTCCAGGAGTTGAAGGCGAAGATCTGAAGGAGTCACTGTCTGATCTATAAGAGGTTTAGAGATGTACTGACAAGTAAAAACAGGTGATTCCAGCAGCTGAACAAGCTTATCGATCTGAATGAGCATATTGACTGTCATCTCAAGTTCCGCACTGAATTTGTTAGCTCTATTTGTATGATGGATATGTCTACCACTTACAATATCTGAAGCAAGTTATATGCTTGCTCATAGGCTTGCGCAAGTAAACACAAGGAGAACGTTGCCACGGCATTGTAACACCAGGATTTAAAGAGCGCTATGAAGAACGTTTGACCATCCTGCGCTTATTAGTCAAAGCACTGGACTTGTGTTAGGCTGGGTTTTCACCCGAGACTCCAGATTTCTCAGTCTTTTGCGCAAATCCGCCAACTCTGGGGCTGTAATAAGGTTGTTGTTGAGATTTTGTACCATGATACTCGCAAATTCGACATCCTGACCCTATGATTAGCAATTCGAGACATTGCTTGGGATTTAAACCTACTTCGTCCTTTTCTAAACAGTCCGCTAACGTTCGATATATCCTTTCGGCACTAAGGTTTAGACACAGTTGTCGAATGATCAAATTTCCCCTCGTCTCCAAGAGTCTTCGGTCAGTAGAGAAAAGCTGAAGTAAATTGACCATAAAAGATGTAAAGTAACCTTCCTCACTATTCTTGGAAATCTGCGAGAGGAGTTGCAGATCGCGAGTCACAACAGCTTCTGCTGGATCGGACAATGTTTTTAGGAGAGCAGGAAAAGTTCCATCGTTAGTGGCTAGCACTTTCCGCGGGGCCCTTCGATGCAACATAGTAAGCCAAGACAAGGATGCCACTCTTGTGGCTTCATGCTCGTTAAGGAAGTGCAGTGTCAAAGCGTTAACCGCTGCTGCATAGTCGAGGTCTGCAGCTGGTTTTGGCAAGGTGAGGGAGCTAGTTGATGGTGGAGGCGGCATTGCGGCAGCGTCCTCACCTTTTTTCGCCTCTACTTCTTGCTCTGTCGTGGTCTGTGGTATTTTTGGAGTAGGCGTCGAAGGACGCCTTGCTTTTCCGTCAGTATCTTTAAGCGAGTTTGTAGGAATGCGTGATAGAGGCGATGGTCGATTGTCGGATGAGGGACTTTCATCAGGTAAAGATACGATGTGGTCCATAAGGGAATTGTTGACTCGATTCGCAGCTTGCCGTACAACATCACTACCGCTAGCCATTGCAGGGAGGACCTGCGCCAAGAGACGAGGAACAAAAGCTAGGATATCCTCTGGACAGATCTGGAAAAAGCTGTCGATCCATCGAAGCGCAGTAAGCTGAATTTCTTCCTCTACATGTGGCATTAGTATTCAGAACAATAACACGACTCTAGGTAAATCAAACCAGAGGACGGCTCTAAAAAAGCTACCAGAATCTCCAATATCTTAGAATGATCGACCTGCACGTCCTGCCCGGGTACCCAATCATCACCGTCCACAATTTCACGTTGCGGATCGTTGGGAGCACTAGAGTCTGCCTCCGCGGCGTCTGACTTCTCGTTCAGTGTACTGTGATCAGTCCGAACACTGGCGCTGTCACTCGAATTTGACGGTTTAGCTTTTCCATCGCTGTGGTCTTTGCGGCTTTCTGCTATGCCACGTTTGATTCTAGCTATCTTCTTGACCTCATTGAGGAATCGTTCAAGTGCTCCTTGCGTAGCAACATGTACGTCTCTATTTGGATCACTAAGAAATTTAAACAATCCGCCAAGGAAGGCAGGCAAATAAGAGACAAGTTCCAGATCCGGTATGGTATCCAGTAAAGTAACCCATGATACAAGAAACGTACGTGTGAATGGATTAATGACATAAATACGCTCTTGGAGTAAAGGTATAAATTTGGCGAGAGAGAATGCGGTCGGTAGCTCAACAGAAGAGGCTTCGGCGGAATCTTTGCTCGAGTCTCCATCAGATCCACTACCATCGGGTGACTGCATCACCGAGACGTATGTTGCGGCAGATTCAGACACAATGTCTTTCACGAGTCGATCCAATAGTTCAGCCCCATTCTTCACAGACAATTCCGAATCGGCGGCGAGCTTTGAAAAGTTCAGCATGTGAACAAACGCAGCAACATATTCTCCGTACCTTACAAAGGGCGTCGAAGACATCGTTGAAGAAGATCAAAATTTCCCCCTTGGCAACCTTGGCAATATTGTACATGCTCTCACAAGCATAGTATCTAACCCGTGCATCTTGATCGGTGAAGCAAGCTAGAACCGGTGGAACTATCTCTTTCAGATATCGAGCCACTTCCTCCTATTTGGCTATTAGAACCATTTCAAGCCCACGGTTGTGATTACCTACCGAGCCCAGGGCTATTGAAGCCGCAGCAAGGCCTATCAATCCCCCATTCCTAGCGTGTGGTTGGTGTACTGCGTAAGCGTAGTCATGGCATAGTTGATCTACGATCTTTGCTATTCTCTCATACTCCTGGTTGGCGCTGGCTTCTCGAATGATTCTCTCTAAGCTGCACGGCTTCAGGTTAGCTTTGTGCCCATTCAGATCGGTCCCAAAGTACCTACTCGAGTGCTCCCTGCTTCCTCTTGTCGTAAAGCTTATCATTAAGGAGACGTTGTACAGCGGGATCCATTTTGGTGGTAGATACGCTATCGAACCATAATGTTGGGTTTGCTGAGGCGCAAGTAAACAAAGCAATTAAGCACCAAGAAGTCGACCCATAGAGACAGATGAACACCGTGGGGGAAGGAAAGGTGATTATTTGCTAAGTCATGGTATCCCAACTACGTGAATCCACTTTTTACACTGAACCATCGCACAGTGGGGAGCTTCCGAGGATTCACAGGTACAATGGGTGAACGAGGGTCCGCGTCGCACAAAGCGGTTGCTATCTTGTATCTCCCGTGCAGGGCTCCGCGATCACGTGCTAAGCTAGAAAACACCTTAAAGTGATCAAGTAAGGTAGATAAACAGGCTAACAGCCCTCGAGTACATCTCATTCTCCCATTCTTCTAATTAGACTTGAGCCAATGGTAATCCAACTGGGTCTATATGTTCGTTTAAGTAGATCTACGGAAAATGGTCGTGATCTAATGTCTTTCTGCACCCTGACTTTCGATATTTGAATCAGGTTTCGTAATGAAAAAATGTTTCGATACTGGAGCTAATCACAAGAAACTATCCGACTGTTATTGATTCTTCTAGACGGCCGTGGTACCCTTATAACAGGTATGCTGCTATCTCCTTTTATTACATCCCCGGTATGAAGCTCCGCACGCTTCGATGCACACTGGCCTTACTAGTAGGCCTAATGGGTAGGCTCACTACACTCTCCCTCTTCCTCCCTGTCCTGCTCCCTTCAGCTCGGACAGTCTTCTCACTAGCGTAACTTTCACCATCGCTGTCCTTGTGCTTCCTAGGTTCTCTTGACTTTCCGGATCTATGCGAGCTCGACCGGCTACTAGACTTTCGACTTCTCTTTGATCTTTTTGAGCCGGCCCGACTAACGCTGTCGCTGGGGGCCACCGAACCAAGCACACTTTTTACGTCGTTTTCGCACCCTCCATCTAGGACTTGACGCCGCAAGGAGGGGGCGCGGCTCGACGCAGTGCTCGTTGTTTTGCTTTCTGGCAGAGGCACGCCTCTGGCGGCTTTCACCTCGGTTACAACCGAGGGCGGCTGCAACTGCCCAAGATGTACCTGCGTGATCGTCTTGGCACTGGAAACACGGGAGTGTGAGTCTGAACGCTGAGGGCCTGCATTTGTCGTTCTACTACCACTCGAGTGATAAGCAATACTATCTGTATTATTTCGTACGAGCGAGTGAGGCCGGAAGCGGACGACTTCCGAGGGCGGTACGAACGTGTCGACGAGAGTGCTTGGTCTGAGTGGGGAAGTAATGGCAAGAGGGCCGGCGCGGCGATCAGCAGATGGGGTATGGGATTGCGTGCCATAACTCGCTCGGGAGACAGATGAGCGGGGATACTCCAGTTCTCGAGGTCCAGTCCGCGAGTCGTGGGAGATATTCGATGGAGCATAAGATCGTACAGGTTCAGTTGCGGAACGAGCTAGCAACGGCCTGGCTGCTTCTATAGCTTGATACAGTACCGGTATGGATGCCGAGACTTTCTGACTTTCTTCTTCGCCTTTCGTCATGGCATAAGCGACAGCGGCACCTGCTGCAGCGCCAAGCAAGGTCCCTACAAGGGCTTTGGCGCTCATTTCGCTGCCCGATTTCGGCTCAGGCGGAGAGTAGGAAACCTTTGTAGTAGGCGTAGTAACGTTATTGATTACAACTCGAGCGACACTCTTTTCAGATTTTACATCGGATCCGACTGCACTTCTTGCCACCTCCTTCTGCCACTTGAGGACCCTGTGTTCGCCTGGATCTCCGCTTGCTGTGCCGGAAGCGTCCACTTTCTTTTCGCGATGCATAACTTCAATGGAATTGTCGTCGAAATCCAGGACAGCCGCGCTATAGTAGCCTGTTTCCTGATCACGTACTGCAGGCTCGCCGTGAATACGACCACCGGCTTTCAAGGCAGCAAGGAAGAAAGCATTGACAACGCTGCGCGACGGAGCCGAGAAGGCGATATGAGCGGCGCTGGCCTTGGCACTACGTTTACCATCATTAGAGGGAATTATAGAAGCTCTTCATGGCTTTCGGTACCTTTCCGTTTCTTGACAGATGAAGAACTCGGGGTTCTCTATACCAAACCCAATCTGGTTCCCTTGCTGGCCGATGTATCGGTAACCTAACGGCGTGAGGGCTGCTAAGAAAAAGGAGCACGATGTGGGAAGATGAGAAACGGTGAGTCCAATATGCGAAACAGGCATCTCAGGGGAACTTTGGAACCAAGAGTGTCGGATATGGTAACAATCGTAGCACGTATAACAGCAAATTAGAAGTACACTTAAGATGGTGAAAAGAAAGCTTTGGGAGGTTCAACTGAACCTGTTTCTACAGGTATAGTATTGCTATCAAGGTACCAAATACGTCAAGCTATGCTCGCGATTGGTACCCGACGATCTCCAATTCGACTATGAGATTGTGCATAGCAAGCCCAGGTACGCTCAGGAGAAACCGGCTGCCACGTAATACGTCTGCAGCTAAGCTAAGATAGCCGAATGGAAGTAGGAGTTGGGCGACAAGCTTGTAAATTGTCAGTTGAGGCAGCCAATCAACTAGGTAAGTATCTAATTAAAACGCTCATTAGCCAGCCTAGGATATGTGAGATCATAGGCTACAGTGTCGCTTGCCGCCTCCAGTACCGTATCCATAACTTTTCAGACATCGTACCACTTCCGTCAATAGAATCTTGACCATGACCTCCATTAAATGGTATAAAGCATCCTCTCAACAACGCATACCCCTAGGGGGCCTAAAAATTGGTGTTGCCACCCAAGCTGAATCCAGGACAGCCAATGAACACACAAGATTGAAGTTGAAGGAAAATGGTAGAGCAAGTTGAAGTGCTCCACCTGGACGCGAAGCGCCTTGAGTCTGTTGAACCGGTTGCAATGTGTTGGAAAAACAGAGCCAGATCCAATAGCATCAACGCAGGCGAAGTGATAACTTATGTAAAGCTTTGATGTTGGTATCGTAGCTGACACAAGTCCACAACATGCAAACCTTCCTTTTCTCACAACGAGCGTGCCCTGGTGAATCAGCGAATATGAATACATCTAGGGCTCTCATGGTTCTGGTATACGCACCATGTGGCAGACAACTAGACGATGTTCCAGACGTCTTCGGCCGCATTGCAGAATTTCCCACATGCCACACTGGCACTCAAACTGTAATTACTGATGCTAATAGTGTCGTCTTTAAAACCGTCAGCAAAGTCGTCTTTACCTTTTGCCATTGCCCCAACAAAAACGCAGACGCTCTGTTTCGGCCCTATATCTGAGATGTAGTCCCGTACCCGGACCACATCAGCGTCGAAGCTAAGTGTGACTTTCCGACAGTTTGGCGGAAGGTGATCAGTAATAGGATTTTTAATAACCTTCAGAAGCTTCTCTTGCGAGTTTGTCGACCGAATGGACAGCCGGTGTAAGAGCTGTACCATGAGACCAGCGAAACGCTTGAAAGTGCGTGGAATCCGAACGCTTGGGCTGACTTCAATCAGGGTACCTTTGGCTGTGTGAATGTATATCTGGAGTTTTCCGGCTTTGTTGATGGGGGAATCTAGCAAAGTAAGAAGGCACTAATACTCTGCTCAGTCTTGTTGATTTTATTGTAGCTGTTATAACCAATGAATTGGAACACACTTGATGAGTAATGTCTGGCCTTGCATCACTAATATCACGATTCATCTTGCGCATAACTCCTATGTGTTCATCGCTGTTGAGAAGCGAATATTTCTCGTCCTTCATCGCACCACCGCGACCACCATGCGAAGCCCTGTACGTCTCTAGACTCGCATGGGACAGCACAACTATCAATCTTTGAGTATCTTTGTCGTTTGAGGCAATTGGGACATGTTGTTCGGCAACGAGCTGTGGCAGCTCTGGTGGTGGGCATGATTGCGTTCCTGAGAGACATAGTATAAGTAGATCAAGTATTTCCTGCGGACACTGGTTTCCGAGTTGGAGCGGGAGGTACTGTACTTGGTCTCTTCCTAACCCTACCTTCTGGCGACATCCTGCTGCTGACACGAGCGTTTCGAAAACCTAGGAAGACTCAGGTTTGGTCACGTCCTCTTGCCTAGAGATTTGAACTCGACTCGGAAACGTTAGATACCCTTCAAATCCAAATGGCGCCCACACTTCCAATTTGAGGATATCGCTTATTACAATGAAGTGGCAGACGATGGTGGGGGGGGAAATAGTGATGGTGGGACGGAGTGTTGGGCGGTGAATGATAATAACTCATATGAGGGGATTAGTCAGTGGCCCGCGACGTTCCTCATCCGAGGACCCCTCTTCATAAAAGGGGTTTCCGAGGGGTGCATAAAATTTATGTAAATACATATTATACCTCCGCATACTTTCCCAAAGCCTGTTGGAATACGAGGCCATATGGCATATTGATGTATTGGTTGTTGCTACCTTATCTTGAAGGCCTTGCAGCAGTGGGCGAAAACTCTATGAGCGGGCCTTAGCCCTATGATGTGAAGATTACCAACCCCTGGTTCCAAGAAAGGCCAGCGCTATGCAGGTGGTCCATCTACAATAGAAATCTCCGGCACATCCCCATCTTTCAAGGCTGTCCGGACCGATGATGGCCGAAGATGCTCATCATTACTCTCCTTCTTCGCCGCTGCCGAAGACGCCATCCAATCTGATAGATGAAGTCCCTTAGACCCTAGCTCCTGAAGCCAATTTGGACGCTCTTCCTCAACCATCACACCACTGTTTCGACCCGCGCTGCTCCCATTGCTGCTGGGCCTTCCCGCGCTAGCTGGATCTGAGGAAGTACTGAGGCGTTTCGACCACGGTGATTGAAGTACGGCGGCTTTCATCATACCACCGGGAAGGGTTTCTGAATGCCCTTGACCTGGAAGCGCAAAAAGTTCCGTAATCTCACCAAGGCTATTTTGTGTCTCATCACCAGCGGCCCCTTGGAAGGAGGCAATGGGGTCATTGAGTTCAATGTCTTCGGTTTGACGAATCTGGGAGGTCCACCTGTGTGTCAAGATTCTCTTGATGTGAGACCAAGCCCCTAAGTCATCATAGTCAACATCCGCACTTGATTTTCCGGCTTGAATAGTATTTTTGGCGCTGTTCCAGTGCAATATCAGGCGCCACTTCAGTCGCGCCAACAATTTCTGTGGCTTAACAGTCTCACGCGGACCAGACCGAGACCAGAGCTAGAAAAGTTTAAGGTTAGCATATTTCCTTCTCAGCGGGGGAGCATCGACACGGAAAATCTACTTACTAAAGGATACGCTGTAGCCATCTCGTGAAACATGTTTTCATATATGCCGCGGTAATATGGGGTTTTGTTCCGGGCAAGAAAATGCTTGATCGTATACCAGAGAATGAGAACGAAGGTCATCATAGGAGCTGCTGCCACAAAGTACCACTTGATACTTATATCGCTCGCGAATGTATCGACATGCATCCCGAAAAACCCAACGAGAAATGTCAAAGGCAAGAAAATAAAAGTTATCCAGCTTAGTCTCCACATGCTTGTGCTGAGCTGCAGGGAATGGCGGCTGTCTCTTATGCCAACAGATTTATACATGAGATCTGCTAGATTAGTAGTTGGCTTAACAAGATCTTCTTGCACGAGTTTCTCTATCCGCTCCATGTCGTTAGGGCTTGATTCGAGCCAATTGTCTTCGATCGCGGGCTCAGCAGTAAGATCTCGCAGGTTGATCTGCATCTCCTTGACAACGTTTGTGTGAAGCCCTGCGAGTCGCTCCACTTTCAGCCAGCAACTGGCATTTATCCACAGCTCAGGTGCTCGAGTTTCATCAGCTGGCTCCTCATAAATTTTGTCTTCGAGGATGCTGATATGGCTGTTGGAGACCTCGAAGAAGCGCTCCCAAGCATCAGCAACACCCTTCCAAACGTCCTGTAAGATGATCTTCATACATTCTAAGGCCAGCCGATCGTCGTTTGACACGTCATGTGGCTCAAGCGCAAGATAAAATGGTAGGCGCCTCCATCTTTAACGAACACCATTAGCTATGCTAATCTCAAATTTACGATGGATTGAACTGCTGTTGGAGCTCACCTTGATTCCCACTGCTGGCGGGCAGCAATCAGAGTGTCGTCTATTGAACCGGTTTGGGAATCTTCGAAGATGATTATGGTATTTTCGTTATCCAGGCTCTCGAGATTAGGCACGTATTGATGTGTACCACGGCTAGTCACTCTATTACTGTAAGGGTTTTTTATCTCCGGAGAACTGGGAATCTCGGCGAAGGTCTCCTTATGCTGAACGTAGCAGCTCATTCTCTGGACATAAATATCCCAACCATAACAAGCGTTATCCTCATCGTCGTACTGGTTCAGTTCCATCATCTTCCCGTTCATATCAGGGTGTGGCTGATCCGTGGTGCTGTCTGCACGGTAGGATTTTAGATAGTCAAGCCCGAAAGATGTCCGGCTGATGCCTCGCCATGGATCATGAGTAGTTTTCCAAGACTTGGCAGTCAACAAAGGTTTACGCCCACAGCTTTCGGGGCGTTTGTATTTTACATAGCGTCCAAAGTCTGTGCCAACTAGATCATCATGAGCGTTGATGTTGAACTTTCGAAGCAGGAAGTGCGTCGCCCAGTTAGCATTTTGCACATGGAACAATCGAAGAACGGCTTCTCCACAACGATCCGGGTTGGTATATATTTTTCGCAGACCCTCAATGCTATCAATTTCCTGAGCTGCAACCTTTCGCATACCCTCCTTGCTGTGATCTTGTCTGACATAGTCGATCAATAGAACCCTCCCACTCCTACACTTCTTTAGTGTATCGTAGTCTTTATACCAGTTCAACCCTGGGCTTCGAGGTCGCTTGTTCCACGGGCGCTGCCTTGGTTGAAAGGGTCCATGAGGTATTCTATCTGGATTATTGGATTCCGCCTCCTGCCCGCGGCTTGAAGACCTTGACCCGCTGCTTCTCGGCCGCTGGCCATGTCTATCATAGTCAACAGAGGGTTCAGGGAAGAGCTTTGAGGTGTCCGTAGGCTGGCTCATCCTGTACCGAGCCTGCTTGTGTTTTGGTGTCAGTAGCCGGGGAGTTCGAGGTGGGCCGCATATTTAAATGTATGAAGGATGTGACAACTACCACCGAAGCGGATGTCACACGATCCATGCTCGAGGCTGAGTTGTGTTAAGGTAGGTAGGTACCTTTGAGGTCAGGCAACAAGGCTAAGGTATGATTTAGACTTGTACACGTGACCGTATGGAAACTTAAAACTGCGCTAGTACTTACTCTACATTTGCAACATTTCCATCTCTTCGAACATACATGAAATAGAGAGGACTCTAGATCCTTCCCACTAAGTTAGAGCACGGTTCTGGGGAATAGACTACAGTAGTACAACCACAATGTTGTATCGGAGCCCGTTCAAAACCTACCTTATGAATAACCATATCCCCGTTTATCGAAGGTTTCCCTCCTTTGCTGAAGGTAAAATGGTCATTCGCCTGATCGCCTCGCCTTCTCAAGCGCTCTCACCAGAAATCTCATTCCACACGAGACAGTATTCGTCAGTATTATCTGCTTTAGACATCTTGGCTTTTGTGTGGTCGGATCGCACTGGCCCCTGGGTTTCTCAACGATCTCACCAGAATGGTCGAAAGAGATGAGGAATGCCGACGTTGGAGGCAGACTAGGTAAGCGTGAGTGTTGGGTTTATATATATTCTCCACTTCGAACACAAATGAAGATCGGGACGAAGCTTGAAACTTGTACAAAGGCTCCCAGCGTGTTTCCTTATGGCCAGATGAGGCTTGTAGGACTCTCCACAGCTCGCTGGCGATCTTACAGTCGCTTAGGCGCGGTTACTATTTATTGTTCTACTTGATGCAATGCCCGGTATTCAATTACTCATAACACTACCAAAGACCTACACATGTATGTTATAAAATTTCTTCGCGTGTGACCCAAATAAACTCTGCAGCTTCAGATTTTCATAGATAACGCTACATTCCTTTCCAGAAAGCAACTTCAACAGAAAATCACCTTAGTATCAATAAATCTACCAGCTGTTTCCTATTCAATGAATAACACTCACAGAATCGAAAGAACCATGACATGCTATAACACTATCACAATCGATAGCCTCCCTATCGAGCTAATCGGCGTGATATGCGAGCACCTAGCCAGCAGACATACCCAACTTTCGGAACACCTCTCGAAAACTCCACGAGAAGGTACTGCCGCTTAACGAAAACTGCAATCGAATGGTTGGGCTCCGTTATCCTATGGAAGCTACCTTCTTCCTCACTACCCTGCGCAATGGATGGCTGGTGCCCTCTCACAATGCATTTACCGTCCACGATAAAAATTCATTGGGATTGAATATGAATACTAAGCTTACGAAAATCCATTGAGGCAGTCCACACTATTTGCAATTTCTCGATATGTTCTCCCCTTACCTTCCCATGATCAAATGGAAGAGCTTTGCAGCAGTAAGGATCTGTTGGAAGACTTGTTGGTGGAAGACCTGACAAGGTCGTTGGTAATGATGGTGGATGAAGAGATGTGCAGTGGCCGAGTTCAAATCTACGAACCAACGAAGTGAAATTCTTGACAGAGAGAGAAGACTGGTGTGCTACGTATGACGGGCTTTGTGAGAGATCTGCAATCTTTCCCTAAGAACTACATTACGCTTGTCCCTTTGCCCTTGTTCTGGAGATGGGATTTGCACCATGTCAATCCAGGACCATGCGTTCCGACTAAGTGTTAATCCTCGGTAAAGTTCGGAAATTCTTCGCAATAAGATCTTCTATGAACACTACACACCATCTCCCATTCCTTCCCAATACTGTCATACCGCTCCATCATCACTCCTCCTTCAAAACCTCCAATCTACAATTCACTAAACCCGAACACCAAATACCCCTACTTAAACTCCACCAGCCTCAACCTCTCTAACTCTACCATGCTAAGCTTAACTACCCTCCCACCAAAACTAACAGTCGGAACCTGCAACTACCTCCCGCTGCCAGCCATCAGCAACTTCAGCAGAACATCACTACATCCGGAACCGCATGGTGGAATGCCCAGTGTGTAAAGACCTCAGGAATGCAGAGGAGCTGTACGGTGTCCTCATGGAGCGTTCGGCCAATGGCTGGGATACGGATGCAAGAATAGGATTCCGATTGGTTGATGGTAGAGGAGATGAAAGATTACGAGTAAAATTGGTGTATCGACTTGGGCAAGCATCATGGAAAGGAAATGCGAGATTAGGCCTTTGAAGGAGACGCTCGAGGTTTCTTGGAAATCTCGGATCGAGAACGGTCTTTACAGTCGGTGCGAAACTCTGCAGTCACCAAAGAAAAATCAAATAGACGAGGAGAAACGCAGAAGCTGGAGGTAGAACATAGCCTGAATTGAACCGACTACTGTAAACTCCACTAAGCGATTCGTCACCATCGGCCTTAGGATATAGGTCTAAATGACAAAAGGAGAAGAACAAAGTGCTTTAGGGCATGACGGGAAATTTTGGGGATTAGTCATAGGGTTGACAGTAGAGCTCTTCAATGCAGGAAAAAGATAGGAGGTCCAACTCAACCGAGTCACTTTATGCTAGTAGATCGAATTCACACCCAGCATTCCAAAAGACCTTCCATACTCCACCCCTGGCCTAATAGTAAATTCGACTAAGCGCCGATGCTTAAGTGTGCCATTAGAGTCCTGGTATCATGCAAACCCTTTTACCCGATTCTAAGTCCAAAATTCCTAGCACCTGCACGCCAGATACACGCAAACTAGAGTACTCGCGCAGCTTAGATCTCGGTTCCCAGCTCACAGGTCTCCCTTTCCGCCTGTCACCTTAGCTGCTTGCACAGCGCTCAACTTCTGAGTCCAGGCTTGGGCAGGCTGAATCTTCTTGACAGTACGAAGTTCGTCGGATGCATAGCCAGGAACACGGATGTTGTAGTTACGCTCGAGGATCAGCTGGATGTCGCGGAGCTCGAGAGTAGAAGACTGGCGAAGTTTGGCAAGGCGGCAAGCACTTACGATGACTTGATCGACGAAGTCATCGGCCACCTGAAGGAGAGTCTGAAGCGGCGGTCAGTGAAGGTGTTACTACCGGTAACAGCAGATCTAAGAAATACCTCTTCAACTTCGGCTGTCAGTCCTTCTTCCTCTTCACCTTCGCCTCCACCTCCTCCAGTGACTTGTCTCACCAGCTCCTGCAATTTCTTCTTGCTAAGGACCCGCTCTCCATCGCCTTCGAGTACGAAGCCAGGGTGTTTTTGAATTGCTGGTTGACCCATAGATCCTTGAGCTCCATTACTTGGCCCGCCCGTCAGCGTAGGTCGCGCAGGTCCCATGGCGACAGGCTGAGGTTGAGAAATCTTAAGATCCTTAGGAATTGGCATTTTCACGTTGTTGTTATTTTGTGGGTCACGGTTTCCCATTTGGGGATGTGCGTGGGTCGAAGATTGGGGGGTTGATTGTTGGTGGTTTGGTTGTGTGTAAGAACGGGTAGCTTGATCCACAGCGGCTCTATGAGATAGAGGATGAGGCCCCTGTGAAGGTGCTGCTGACTGTGGATTTGTAACCTGCGGTGAGTTGTGAATTTGATGCGGCTGGCCCGAACCTGTATTGATGTTGAGATGAGGATGTGAATTTTGTGGTTGAGCCTGAGTGACTCCATTCTGGGAAGTAGGGCCCTGACTTGGTGGTGGTGGCCCTTGTTGTGCAGCATTTGTAGGACTCATCGCAGAGCGACCAGTTGAGCCTGCCTGGTTTCTAGCAGCGTCTAGCGCCGAACTAACGGTGTGTGGTTGACCTTGATGTTCTGAAGGCAGCTGTGGTTGAGGTGGCTGAGGGCCCACATCACCACCATGTGAATGTTGTGGATTTGGTATTTGAGAATTCGGATTTTGGGAAAGGTTAAGCCCCGGGTTGCCCATTTGGTTCCGGTGCTGTTTGTAGCTCTCTTGTTGACTTCTAAATCTAGTGAGATAGTCCTTAGACTCCTGTTGCTGGCGCTGAAACTGATGCTTGTGGTTGTTAAGCTTTGTTGCCTCCTCTGTACTGAAGAGTTTGCCCTGGGCTTGTCGTGACGAGGCAAGTTGGCTCAGCTCAGTTAATTTGTTCGTTGACACCTCGTATCTCTGTAAATGCTGCGCGTACTTGTGTTGTGCGTCTCGAATCCATTGTTGAGATGCTTCTTGCCCTTGTGCTTCAACATTTGGTGGTACGATGAAACTTTGGTTTTGAAGGCTTCTCATCACATTCTCCGAGAAACGTTCAGGAGCTTGCGGCTGGGTGCCAGTAGGAATCCGTACATTTTGTTGGGCTGGCTGTCCCTGACTCACGGGTCTTGTACCATTCTGTTGCTGTAACTGTTGTTCCGCTTGGTACTTTTTAAGGCTGGCTTTTATATTGTTTGAGACTTCGGCAAGCTTCCTGTGGGCCTTTGTGCGCTCAGGATGACCCTCTGGAAGGCTGTTCATCTCTTGCCATAACTTCGTAATTCCTGCTGTATAGGAAGCCCGTTGTGTGTCGGTTAGGTGTATAATCTTAGAGACTTGCTCGGGCTTGATCAAGGTTTTAGGGTCTGGAAGGACTTGCTGACCCGGAGGTGCATTACTCATGCTGGGCGTTAGATTGCTTCAGGTATTGAGAGCAAGATGGCTGTACGATATCAAAGATAATTAGCAGCAACGGTGAAATGACATGCAGAGAGATTGACAAGACTCCTGAGTAGAGCAGATGTTCAACCCAAAGCTCAAGTGTAGCATGAAGGCAAGCAAGTGATAGGAACGACGAACGCAGAATTATTGTGTTGCAAAGGTGGGTCGTTGAGTGATGGTGGGGGACCAAAAGTTGCTCAATCAGCCGCATGGCCCGAGCTCCTGTTGCTCCCTTTCAAACCCTCGACTGCCACTCGTAGTTGATTGCAGTTGACTTTCTAGTCAAGGTTACACACAATTATTATACATAGCACTACTGCACACACAGCTCCAGGTATATAGCAACCAGTCTCTATCGTTCGTTTTATCACTCATGTTCCAATTGAGGCTTTGGATAGTAAAATGATGGTTGGAACTAATCTCTTGCAATACTCGTTGATGATGTATTAAACTCCTTGTGCATAGCAAGGCTCTGTTGCTATCTGCTTGTATGAAGATTTCCATTAACTTACAACTTTTGGTCGGAAACCGTCTTGGGTATTAGCAGCCTTGACTCAATACAGGAATTCCTTATAGTGCTCTTAGTCTTCAATTTGGATTCGACTTTTCTATTTGCAATCATATACGGTCCAGCTGCGTTCTCTTGACAGCGTCTTGGCTGGCTATGTCTCTCTTGCTTCTTGTCCCATGATAATACCATTGCTCTTTGAGAGCAAGTGGAGCACAAGGGGAAGCATTATTTCGTTGAATTCACAAATACTCTACGAGCCTATAGATGTTGGTCTTTTCTTCTCACCATTCTAGTATTGTGCGGCTTGTAAAAGGAAATACGGAGCCTTCAGCCGTACTATATGCTAGATTCACGCTCTCCAGGTCTTCGAGATCAGTCTTCATAAATCCCCACCGCTCTAAGAAATCCAAGATCAACAACATGCTTGATACTCAGGTCTATTATTTTCGTGTGCCAACATCCTATGTGTGGCTTACTTCACCTTTTAGAATTCTTCTATTTCTGCTCCGCTAGGCGAGAGAACGGACGAAACGCTTCGAGATACCTTAAGCAGATTTCTTATAATCGACGGTGACGCATATCGACATGGGCATACCTAAGGTATCTAAGACTGGGATTGTGGAATTATCTTAACTGAGCGGTCTGGCTAGATGTAATACCGGATCTGTACGGCACAAAGGAAGCAGAGGAATAATCTGGGACTTGTTAGAGATATTTCGTTGTGTCGTCCTACATATTTCCAAACTTGGTACTCTTTAGTATACGTACTCAACGCTCGCAGTGTCTACGACTACTTTGGCCAGGTATCTTAACAGGTAACTGTTCTTCAATCCAAATATTAGATATCAGTTTTCCCGAGAATTGAATAATTTTGCCAACTCTGGGCAATAGCTGATACTATGTACGGACTAGATGGGGAGGATCAATCTTGCAAAACCAACGAGAGCCAACGTTTTCTGTCTGTAAATAGTAATAATTCAGAACTCCGTCTACCGATTTCAAAGCCCCAGCTATCGGTACAGTTGTATCTCGTTTGGAGGTGGAATTTAAGATGCCTTCTAAAGTTAAGCCTTCTAAAGTCAACTTTTAGAGGAAAGACACCTACGTAGCATTCGATGTGTTGAAGGTTTACATGCTCGGCAGACTTAAAATGGCAGATTTTGACCAAATGGATTTTTAAGAGAACGATTGCTCGCTCAAACAAAACCAAGCACAGGACTGCATCTTGAAAAGGTGTAGGACAAGAAGCTGTCAGATAAGAGACAAATTAGACGTAATATCTGTAGACTAGAAGACGATCTTCTAGGATACCTGGGTCTCAAATCTTAACTTAATCCTCTAGAAAGCGAGGCCGACTACTCGGCTTTCCAATGGCCTCAACACGAAATCCGAGTGCTTCCAACTTGGTACCATCTAACACGTTCCGGCCATCGAAGACAGACATCGGCTTTCTCATCGACTTTGCCACAAGAGACCAATCTAATCTTGCAGCACTCCCTTCGATACCAGATGTAGGAGGTTTATTAGAGAATTCATCCCATTCCGTCACCACAACGACGGCATCCGCGCCTTGGCAAGCAGAGTAAGCAGACTGACAAATTATGACATTCGACGTCATGACCTCCATATCATTGCCATCATCCTTCAGCTCTTTCCATATCTGTGTTTTTCCGACTTGGGGATCATATATGGCGACTTGAGCCCTCTCCGCAACGAAATTGCCCACAAAAGTTATTGCAGGCGACTCACGTGTGTCACTGGTATTGGCTTTAAAGGCAAAGCCTAGTATGGCGATCCTTTTCCCGTTGAGATTGTTAAACAGGCAGGAAATAATTCGGTTGGTGAAACGTTGTTTCTGATGCTCGTTCATGTCGATGATAACACGCCAGTAGTTGGCAACCTCAGTAAGGTGCAAGGACTCGGACAGGTAGACGATATTGAAGATATCCTTTTGGAAACAGCTAACGTGGTCAACTCATTGCCCGGTGACGATTTTGACGGTTGTCTTACCTGCCGCCAAAGCCCGGACCAGCCTTTAGCATATGGGGACCGATCCTCGAGTCCAACCCGCAAGCATGGGTGACCTTGTCGACATCTGCTCCTGTAGCTTCGCAGATGGCGCTCAGTGCATTCACACTGCTTATTCGTTGAGCAAGAAGAGCATTGGCGGCTAGCTTACAGAGCTCAGAAGACCATAGGTTCATTGTTATGATGCGCTCCCGAGGGACCCACTGCCCGTAGATTTCGGCCAAGGCATTCGCAGCTCGGTGGCCTGCTGGAGTTGGCATGGACCCAATGATAATCCTGTCAGGCTCCAGGAGATCTCTTATGGCTGTGCCCTCAGCTAGAAACTCTGGGTTCGACAACACGTCGAATGTTACGCCCGGTTGTGCATTTGCTGAAAGCTTGGGATGGTCAGTATTTTTCGACCAAGACAGAGGGAAAATACACACTATTTCCCGTATGGATTGGGCTGTCCTGCATGGCACCGTGGATTTTTCGACCACGATTTTATTCGAAGTAGCTACTCGTGCTATGTTCCTAGTTGCTGCTTCAACGAAGCCAAGGTCGGCAGCCGCGCCTTTTCCTATGCCATCCGCCTTCGTCGGAGTGTTGACGCACACGAAGATCAAATCAGCGTTCAGGATAGCTTTGTCTATGTCCGTTGAGAAGAAGAGGTTCATTTGGCGGGCAGTGCGAACAATATCATAGAGACCTGGCTCGTAGACTGGTAGAGAATCGGACTGCCATGCTGCAATGCGGTCTGGATTTACATCTACCACCGTAACCTCAATATTTGAGGACTTGAACGCCGTAACTGCAGACGTAGGGCCACCGACATAACCAGAACCCAAGCAAGTGATTCTCCTGATTGTAGGCATCTCTGTGATGTTGAGACTGCAGCTTCGAGGATTGGCAAAGGAATTAAGCAGTCGAATAGCTGGGGTTGAAAGTCATGAAGTGTTTGATTATCCAGATAGTCAGGCCCCAAGATAATCAGCATGTAGATATAGACTTGTGGCTTATCAAAGTGGTAATGTAATGGTTTGGTCTCAGCGACTGAGGATTCAGCTTTACGATTGGAGAAGTGGCTATGTAGTGGAATCTCCGCGTCGCTTTTACCACACTCTTGGTACTTTACGAGTTGACGAGATGACCGAAGCGTCGGAGCAGTAAGATATCATGAGACTTTTCATCAAAAGATCTTCATCGAAGGTCTACTCGGTGGACGTTGCCCACATCAGCATGATGTACAAAGATCTAGTATTTCACGCATCTTACAAACGAGCCTACACGGACTTACTGTTCTAGATAGTAAAGTATCCACACCTCTGATATTTGGAAACTTGGGTTATTTCCTCATCTCAGCAAGCCCCCGAGGTCGCGTTCCATACCACGAACTCGATCCTCAAGGCCGTGCTTCTTCTTTTCAAGTTCCCGAATTTCTTCCTCCTCCCTCCTTAGGTCCTCTGCAGTGACCTGCACTTCTTCGAAAGCTGTAGGCGCTTCTGGGAACCCTTCGTCATCTTCGAAAAGTTCACCGTCTTCGCCGTCATCGAGGTCCCCACTATAGTCTTTTCCCCTGTTCATCTTAGACAACTGTGCGGTCTGTTTTGACAATCGTAACTCGTATCGAGCGACCGAGGAGCTTAGGTGTTCATAGCGCGATCGTAAAGAGGTTATCTTCTCAGGAGCCCCCGGAATTGGACTGAAAAGTTATGAATAACGGGGCTTCGGTTGCTAGAGGTCACATACTAAACTCCGCATAATTTTTCAGCACCCTTGAGTAACACGTTTACATCAACTTCTCCTTTCTCTTTATTATCGCTTATTCCTCCCTTGTTGATTTGCTCTCCCAGCTCACCACCTAAAAGTGTAGCCACAGCAGAATCGTGCCTTGGGACCCGAACTAGACCCGATCCGTTGATAGATTCCCCATTGCTTTTAAGACCATGGCCTGTGCTCCGCCGAGATGTTGGAGCTTGATCTGTTGGTACAAGGGTAAAGAGGGCACGCTCATGCGCCTCAGTGTCCCGTATAAGGGCGGTGATGTCATGAGAATGTAGCAGTGCATTCGTAAAGATCTTCGGAGGAGGAAAGCTGGCATTTCGTTTAGTTCCGCCTAACCCCACTCAAAGATTCAGGATTGCATACGGAAGTTCTGCGATTGCTGCTGATGACAAAGAGATTTGTTCGAGATGATTGTCTAGTAACGTCATGGTTGACACCCAAAACGAGACAAGCTTGACCCTCTTTATTGCTGTGAACAATAACGATCAGAGCATCTTTGGCCATTTTTGATTGACGCGTTACACCGACCTTAAGGTATTCTAGGCGCTGTACCGCGGTAGTTGCAGTCACGTGAGAAACAACGGAACGGGCACGCCGGCCTCAACCTCGTAGCTTACATTATTTCGAATCACTGACAACATCATAACATCTGACCTTTCAACAACACAACGACTGTCACATCCACCTTGCGCATTTCGGTCACCATACCTGTGACTTGGTGAATAGCAGATTACGGCAACCGAAGTTGATTACTACACTGTTTTAACGCGGATCCAGCAGAGCTTTTGATTTTAGCGCTCCTTATCCATCCACGACCCTCTACTGCATCGTCGATAATCCATCGCCTCCGTACCCTCCTCATTGTGGTACGCCAATAACGCAAGACCTTGTGGAGACGAGCATTCCACCAGCAGCTAGACAGGGACCGGTCATAACGTACTCTTAAGACCCCAGTGGCTGCTCGACTTCTAGAACGCCAAGCGTCCACCTACCTCCGATATGCCTGGAGAGAGACGAAATTTGAGGTCTAGCAAGGAAACATCCTCACAAACAAATGGAGAGAAAGCACGGTCAGACTCTCAGAGCTCGAGCTCGAAAGACAAGCCAGTTCCAACACGAGCAACGTCATCAAAGGGTAAGGCCATCCCTCCGAAGAAGGCTATGACGAACTCAGCAAAGGACGGAAGTGAAGACAAGCCACAAACAAATGGAAATGGGCCTATCGAGAACGGGGTTAATGGCACCGAAGATGTTGACATGGCTGACGACAGCGCGGTGGCAGTCAAGGTTGGTACAGGTAAAGACGGTAAAGACGGTGAAGACGAGATGGTCTTAGTTGTGCCACCACCAAAAAGCTCCAAGCTGTCCGGTGAGCCTGGTAAAGACGGGGAGGGCGATGTCGCGATGGAAAATACGGAGCATGCGGAGACCGGTCAGCCAGAGTCTGAGAAAATTGACCCCAAAATTAAGGCAGTCTCAGGTCAGTACCACGACAGATTAGTCCGAGCAAACTCGACCTTGTCTATCGCACTATTTCATATACTAACCCTGCTTCTACCCAGATATGAAAGCCAATTTCACGTTGCTTGATCGAGCTGTCTCTCAATTCGATGCGCGGTTTACCCTACGAGTACTTCGCTCTATGTCATCAGTCCGCAAACACCTTTCTCCAGATCTCCTCGCACAAGTCATTACAGAGACTTATTTCTCATCGAGCTCCACCGCAAAGACTCTTCTAGCGGCATTAGGCAAGGAGCATACTTCTTTCAAGGGCCCGGACAGCGCTGCGGAAGTGGATGATGAAGATACAGCCAAAGGGAGGCCTACTTCACCAGGGAAATCGAAAGATGTGCTCCCCGAGGTAGACTTTTATCTATCTATCCTCGTCCAGATATACCTCTATGATACAAAAGAAGTCGAACTTGGAGCCAAATTCTCCAGCAATCTTGTTGAGAAACTTCGTACACTAAATCGCCGCACGCTTGATGCATTAGCTGCACGTGTATACTTCTATTACTCTCTTTTTTTTGAACAACTGGTCCCCGTTCCACCTTCGCCCATGGCATCTGTGGTGTCCATCCGACAGAACCTCCTACAAGCGCTTCGAACTTCGGTGCTAAGAAAAGATCAGGACACTCGAGCTACTGTCACTACTCTACTCCTCCGCAACTATCTATCGACGTCCCACATCTCCCAAGCTGACCTACTAATTTCGCACTCTGAATTCCCTCCCGCCGCATCAAACAACCAAATTGCCCGGTACTTATACTATCTTGGACGAATACGCGCGATACAATTGTCCTACACTGAAGCTCATGAACATCTGATTGGCGCCACCCGCAAGTCACCATCTACGCCTAGCGCTGGTGGATTTTATCAGGCATCCTCTAAATTGTTGATTGTCGTGGAGCTCTTGATGGGAGACATTCCAGACAGAGCTATCTTCCGTCGACCAAGTCTGGAACACGCAATGCAACCTTATCTGAGCCTCGTGCAGGCTGTACGTGTTGGGAAAATTGACGGGTTCCTCAATGTTGTGCAGACTCACAATGCCATCTTTCGGCGCGATGGCACCTACACCCTCATTCTTCGGTTGCGGCAGAACGTCATTAAGACTGGAATACGGATGATGTCACTGTCTTATGCCCGTATATCTTTGAGGGACATTTGCTTGAAGTTAGACCTCGAGAGTGAGGAGTCCGCAGAATATATTGTGGCTAAGGCAATCCGGGATGGAGTCATCGAGGCCACGCTTGATCATGAGCACGGCTTTATGAAGAGCAAAGAGATTGGTGACGTCTACGCTACAAGAGAACCTGGAGAGGCTTTCCACGATCGAATCAGGGCTTGTCTTGATCTTCATGACGAGAGTGTCAAGGTAAGTACATTGTAACCGGTCAATTACATTGTCAATGCTGATTTAAACCAGGCGATGAGGTTTCCTATGAACCAGCATCGACTAGAACTAAAGAACGCCCAGGAAGCGCGAGAACGGGAGAGAGAGTTGGCGAAGGAGATCGTCGAAGGTGACATGGACGATGACGATGCAGGTGGGGACTTTGAAGGGATGTGATGGGTTGAAGGCTGCCGAGTGAAGTTTTAATCTGCATTATCTTGCTCGACCACTGGAGAAGAGTCCGTTCACCTCTTGTGTTGCTAGCACTGAACCTGCCTATTACCGGAGACTGCTGCCAAGGGTCATTGGCATTGTGGGTTGGGAGTTACCATTTACAGGTATTGCACAAGTGCTCAACACTTGTAATAGCTTATGGCTTCGATCCCAAACTTGTATTTCTTATTTCGGTGCTGTGGCATCACCACATGCAGCAAACAAATAGATTCTGCAATTCAACAAAACAGCTCTCGGTTCGCAACAAACAGTGACAGCTGTGGACATGATAAAGTTGCTCCATAGCTCACACCTACAGAACCCAAATATGAAGCCCTTCTCATGAACTGCTTTGACGCAAGGACCATGATCCCAGTCTCCATCCGCCTTCGCCGCGCCATCCACCTCAACGACCTCTCCCTCGTCAAGCGCATAGTCAAAAACAACCCTAAATATCTCCAAAACCCTGATCTCGACGACAACGGCAACACCTCCCTCCACCTCGCCGCAAGACTTGGCCTCCTCGAAATCACCGTGAGCTCCGACCCCCCACACTTGAGCCCCCACATCAAAACCCCCAACTAACACCCCCCCCCCCGGGCCGCATTCCAGGAATTCCTCATAGACGCCAACCACGAACACGACTGCATCTCCCGCAACTTCGCCCTCGCCACCCCCCTCCACCTCTCCATCGCCTCCCCCTCCCCCTCCCCCGCCGCCGCCATTTCCGTCTCCACCCTCCTCGCCACCCGCTTCCCAACCTCCATCCCCCTCCCCGACATCCACGGCGCCACGTCCCTCCACCTCTGCGCGCGCACCCCGCACGCCGCGCTCCTGCCCGTGCTGCTGCGTCTGCTCACCGGCACCCCGCAAGCGCTTTTGCTGGAAGCGAGGGATCATGACGGCAATACGGCGCTGCATTATGCGAGCGCGTGGGGGCAGCTGAAGTGCGCGAGGGGGTTGTTGGAGAGGGGCGCGGATGCGGGGGCGAGGAATGCGTGGAATTGGACCCCGGTGAGTTATAGTTGTAGCGTGCAGGCGGAGGTGTATTTTAGGGGGTTGGTGGGGGAGGGCGTGGGGCAGGGGAGGGGGAGGAGGGGGGACGGAGGGAGGGAGAGGGGAGGGGGTGGAGGTGGAGGTGGAGGTGGAGTGAGGTTGGTTGAGGGTGATTGAGGGGATGTGGGAGGGTGGTGAGGGTGGTGCTTTGGGTATGAGGTGGGCTCTGGTAGGAGTTGGGAGGAAAATGGTGGATTAGATTGTCTTAGTGAGGCACTATTTGAGCAATAGTTTCCATCTGCGACACTTCTATGTACATGAATAGGGATACCTATCTATGGCCGACAGATTGAGCCAGGTCTATACTCTACAGTGGGTTATGAGTGGATGTAACGGCCGTTCCCTGTACAGATTTCCGTGATGGCTTTTCAGATAGTGGTACATTCGTCGGTCACCACGGCTACTTTCTCCTCTTCATTGTCTTCACGCACATCTCTATTAGTCCCTCTTTGGCTTCTGAGTCAGGGAATCCGCTGATAGCTTGCACAGCCTTGTCGGCATACTCCTGCGCCAGAGCTCGTGTTTGCTCAAGGCCAGTGCTGCGTGATACCAGATCTCGGGCCTGATAAGGGTTAGAAGAGGTTCAGGGAAATATGTAGTTGCTTGACATACCATCTGGACATCTCCGTCCGCTGAGAACTTTCGGCCCACAAGAACTCCGAGATCTCCATTGTCCTTCCATGCAAATAGCAGTGGTGCTGTAGCTAACCCAAGCTCTAGATCCGCGCCGGCCGGTTTCCCAAGCTCTTCTCCACTGATCGTGTAGTCTAGCATATCATCAACCAATTGGAAGGCCAGGCCAAGGTTTCTCCCGTAGGAGTATGCTGCCTCAATGACCTCCGGAGGATGTTGGCCTAATAATGCGGCTGCTCGGCATGACTTGCTGATCAGACTTGCAGACTTCAGGTACGTCTTCTGCAAGTAATATGACAATGTATCTTCTGTCCATATTGGTTTCGCTTCATCCAGAGAAGTATTCTTCAACTGCATGAATTCCCCCTCAACTAGATTCGCAATGACTGTTGCTAGCAGCTCTATGACCTCAGCATCCCGTAATCTTGCCAGTGCTACTGAAGCTCTGCCAAGTAGAAAATCCCCAGCCAAAACCGCCATCTTATTACCAAAGGATATGTTCGCTGAAGGAGAGGATCTCCGGGACTCGGAATGGTCTATTACATCGTCATGGAGTAAGGAAGCAGTATGAATCAGCTCCGTTATTTCGGCGAGTCGCCGTTGGGAGGGAAGTATGTCGGAGTCTTGTGAAGTATGTGCAGGAGATGATGGGTTCACGTCAGAAAGTATTGAAGTTGGAGATATAGGTGTGTCAATACTCGGTACTGCTCGTATATAGGTACGCTGCGACCCTTGAGGTGTGAGAGACGTAGCTCGAGACATAAGGAGGACGAGAAGGGGCCTTATATGTTTCCCTTCCGAGTGTGTATAATACTTAGCTACGGTATCGAGGATCGGATGCCCGGAGCCAAGAAGCTGCTGAATATTCCTGGTCAGGAATTTCATCTCTTTCCCTACAACCCGGAGAGGATCGACAGAGACACCAGTGAAAATGCTGTCTTTTGCTACCCCATGGTCGATTACACCTTGCACGGTGGACACAGCCTGTGCCCATGTTGACTGGCTACGCCTACGCGCTGGAGGATATCGAGCTGTAGAGGAAGAATAGCGTTCCGCAGGACTAGGTCTTGGGCGAAGACATCCGGGACAGAGGTAAGTTTGCCGATTGATTGATACTTTCGGATTACTATTGAATACCCTTGTCGGTGGCAGGTGGACTTTCATGCTCGCACAGGACAAATTTAAGATCTCCATTGACTTCTATCCAACAACCCAAAATGATGAGCAGCAAGGATCACCACTACCGAGGTCTGCCCTGACGCTAAATACGAGCAACCAAAGAATGCATCGGGGGTAACAGCTCCACCTTCAGTATTCCTTCACACATATCGTGTCATGCCACCGAGATGGTTCGTCTTATGATCACGCCTGCTATCTCGGCAGCTATAAGAGAAGCTCAGCGTAGCAGTCTAGATCTCAGTAGAACAACCGAAGCTCCTGAGCTTTCGTTGGACAATCCATCGATCGGAGATCCGATCTCACACGGACAGATCATTGCGCTGTCAAAGTTGCTAAGACATGTTAACGACGAAGCAGAAGAGCCGCCGCAATCTATGGCGTCTTATCACCTAGACGACCTTCTACGAGGAACAAGAATATATCATGAACCCCCAAAACGCAAAGCAGAACCAGTAGGCCTACGAAGCGTTCCAAATATGCGCTGGGTTACTGATCTCTTATAGACCTCGGAATACAAAGCTCTGATGGCGCGGCTGCACCGGGAAGAAGAAAGCCGAGCTTACGAGCGCATGATAAACCCTCCTACACCTTCTGAAACTTTTGCCCAGAGATATCCGACCTCGTCCAATGCGAAGCTTTTCTCCATCTCGACCCAAGCAGAAAGCGAAGAAGTTGATGAAGTTACATACGCGGATATCAACCGACAAATGGCACTGATTATCAACATTCTGATATCAATTGTAGCCTGCAGTGTCGCTATTTGGTTAGCCGCAAGACATTGGAGTACCCCCAAAAGGCTCGGATTGAGCATGGGAGGAAGCGGAATCATTGGAGTCGCAGAAGCTGTGGTATATGCGGGCTATTTACGAAGATTAAAAGAAGCTCGAGAGAAGGGAAAGAAACAAGTTGAAATTAAGGAAATCATTAAGACATGGGTCATTGGTGGTGAAGAGAAGGGGCCCAGCCAGGGCACGCCAACGCCCATCGTTTCGAAGAAGCCCGAGGACGATAACATTCGAAAGAGAAGGAATCAGAAGGGTAGCAGTGGCTTTCCCGGACCCATTTGAACACAATGTACAGTGAGGCGTCACCTACAAGCCGCATGCCGCAGTCCGATAGACTTTAAGTCTGAAGCATTCATGTTATAAGCGGACTATAATCGTCCCACGCTCTAAAGAGGCTGGAATTTTCCTAGACACAATGCCTCCTACGGGAGAGACTATCAATCTTTGAGCATTCCAAACCACATCAACGACTACCAAACCCAACATCTTCGTACGTCCACATTGCATTAAGCATCTCCAACACAAACCCCTACTGGCTGCAAGAGCAATTATATCCGAGGAGACATCGAGGCCATGGGAGGGATATTTCATTCACAAGGGCTGTCTGCACTACTGATTTCCTGATAAATGAGCAACAGGACACGCGAGGCCTGTTTCATACTTGGGAACCAGCGAAAACGGCCTTCGAATAACGACATGCGGATTGTCGGAGGGCCGTCCAGCAGACAAAGGAAACTACGCATTTGACGGACTCGTCTGCATGCACGTGGACCTGAGTTGTCTCGCGTTACATTATCATTATTATCGAGTAAGCATTACTCGATAAACTGAACTGACTTTCAGACTACTTGACCCTAGCAGATTCAGCGTCAGTCCAAGGATCGGGAGACGTCATGATTGGGTTGATGCGGATGGAAATACTCCATGGAACTCTTGCGCCGCTTGACGATGACATTCATGAAGGAAGATGTCCCGTAGCTCACGCTTCACTCTTCACTCGTTACCTAAGGTACCTTATGCTGCAATGTACCAAAAGTTCCTTCAAAGTCACTGACCTGCAGGGGCGGTCGGTTCCGGCTACTTATCTTGACGCTAAGCCTAGAGCGGCACTATGATAAGATCTCCCCGGACTTGCTTCCAACCCACACACTCGTGACACTGACTCACCAGGCGACTCTCTCACACTTTCAGCTTTGACCGCTCCGCTACTCGTACCACTGCGATAAGCTACACGAGCTGCTGATCGAGTAAAAGAAACAGTCGTGTTAGTCCAATTCATTCCCTTGATGGTTCCCTTGACCCACTTCGTCCCAGGTGTCCGGGCGGGACCGGAGGCTTTGTAGGAAGTTGTGGGGATTTGTGGGGAATGGCAGACTCCTACAAAACCCGTCTATGGACCCTCCTCTATTTGCTGTTGTTTGACATCGCTCTGCTGCAATTTGGTCTTCCTAAGCTGTCGTGGGTTTCCGTAGATCAAATCCCCAAATTCCGTACTCCTATGAAGGTCTTATCTTAGCGATAAGGGCTTACATTCACACCCTTTCAATAATTTGTCCATCTCTATCCTAGTCCTTCTCTAAATCACTTGTATCTTGAATAGGTAAGTAGCATGGCTCTCAATATCGACAGCTATCCCACGCCAGCACCCACACCACCCACACCACCAAACGGCTCCTGTGCAATGATACCGCAGTACCCTAATATCACTGTTCTCGCCTCCTCCCGAGCCGTGATTGGAGGAGGACTGACAGCAGCCACGATCGTTATATCTCTAGATTCCGGAAAGATAACCTCCATCTTCGACTCCATTCTTCCGCTGTCGGATTTTCCCGCAGGAACCCCTTACGTTGACCACTCACCCCATATACTTCTACCCGGTCTTGTGGACGCACACGTACACCTGAACGAGCCTGGGAGGACAGAATGGGAAGGCTTCTCCACGGGTACAAAGGCGGCGGCTTTTGGTGGCGTCACGACAGTGATCGATATGCCACTGAATGCCATACCACCTACTACTACGGTCTGCGGTCTGCGGGCAAAGATAGAAGCAGCAGAAGGGCAATGCTGGGTGGATGTCGGATTTTATGGGGGCATTGTACCCGGGAATGTTGGCGAACTGAAGGGCCTGATTAGGGAGGGTGTGAGAGGCTTCAAGGGCTTCCTGATTGATAGTGGGGTTGAGGAATTTCCAGCGGTCTCTTCACTTGATATTGCCAAGGTTATGTCTGAATTGGCCGATGAACCCACAACATTGATGTTTCATGCCGAAATGATTCCTCCCATCACCGACTCCGTTGGCGACGACGTCCAATGGTCCCTACCTCCGCTCGCACCAATCGGGCCCCTAGACGAGTACAGGACATTCCTCGCATCCCGTCCCGTATCCTTTGAAACCTACGCCATCTCGGAAATCCTCTCCCTCGCACACCTGGCCCCGAATCTACCACTCCATATCGTCCACCTCTCAGCCATTGAAGCCATCCCCTTAATCCGAGAAGCACGGGCAAATGGCATAAAAATCACAGCAGAAACATGTTTCCACTACCTCACCCTGGCAGCTGAAGCCATTAGAAACGGCGACACGCGCCACAAATGCTGCCCGCCCATCCGCGCTCAATCGAACCAAAACGGTCTGTGGCAGGAACTCCTCCGAGAAGAAAATAGCGTCATCACCACGATCGTCTCAGATCATTCTCCGTGCACGCCAGACCTGAAACTCCTACCTAAGGGCATCCCGGGTATGGCCCCATCAAAAACCGCATCAGAAGCCGAAACGGGGGACTTCTTCACTGCCTGGGGCGGCGTTTCCTCCGTCGGCCTAGGCCTCAGTATTCTCTGGACATCCGGCCTCAAACATAACATCACCGCCCCGCAAATCGCTACATGGTGCTGCAAGAACACCGCAAAGCAAGTCGGGCTGCAGCACCAGAAGGGAGAGCTGGCGGTGGGACTGGATGGCGATGTCTGTGTCTTTGACGATGACGGGGAGTTTGTGGTCGGGAGAGAGGAGATGCTGTTTCGGAACAAGTGTAGTGCGTACGAGGGGATGAGGCTCAAGGGGGTGGTGAGGGAGACCTGGGTGAGGGGAAGGAGGGTGTTTGAGAGGGAGAAAGGGTTTGGGAAGGGGAGGCCAACGGGGAGATTGTTACTGGAAGTGAGGAAGGCGTAAGTCTGGCAGGGCATTGGTTGGGGCGTTACACGCTGTGTGCCGCAAATCTCAAAAATCGTCCCGAAGGGCTCGGTCATCTCACTTTCTTATTTGTCCTTGGCGCAAACGATGGGCGTCTTGCAACTAGGTGCCTGAACCTTCTCCCGTAGGTTTGCAAGCGGTATAGCCAAGGGCATGCTGACCTCTCTCTGATACGGACCACTGAGGTTTCTGCTTTCTAGAAACCTATAGCGCCTCTTTACTTCTACAGCAGTCAGTACGTTAAGGCATCTATATCGAGGCACCAGACTGGAAGTATACGGGAAACATCAACAGCATTGAATTATTGCCACGTCCTATAGCCAAAACCCTACCTTAGAATGTAGATCCCACATTGTATTCTTGCAGCGCGGTAGCAATGCACATCAAGCGAGATGAGCGGAAACTCTTACCACCAACGGCCATGTCGGTCGAGAAAACACATTCATCAAATGCAGAAAATTGGATCTCGTTTGAAACAAAATGAGTATGGCTGTTGGCCGTTTCGCTGTTGCGTTTCCTTCCAGAGTAACCTATCTACTTTGGGCTGGATTGATCGCGGTCTTTCTTGCGTGAGGCCAAATCTGTAGCAGCTGTGTGTGAGGTATGGCAGATGTTTGCGTGATCTATTTCCCCTCGTAGTAATTATCCATCTCAATCGCGCAAATCCCCTCGAAAATTGACCGAAAAAGGGGTCGGATACTGATCCCCTAGCCATTCTGAAGGGTTCCGAACCTAGCACAAACATTGGCGGTTGGATGTTACTTTACATCTTTGGAATACACCTGCTCTGGTGCAGTCCACAATTGATAGTAGAACAGCTGCGTTCTCGCATAACCAGTCCTGTTGATGTCCACGGGCCTCAACACAGATCGTCCACGTGATCTCGATGTGAAGAACAAACGTCGCTTCTGGATTGATTTGACGGTTTAGCAGGAGGGTATCGATGATGGATTGGGGACTGCGAAGGAATAAATTTTGACTTCGCTGCTCTTGAACCGAGGATCAATGCATGAAATGTAAAGGTACTTTCGAGAACTGAGAAGCTCTCGGTAGATTCGCAGTCGAAAGTTCAAGAAAAGCTAAATGAATGGTAGACATGATAGCAGTAGACTGGGAACTACGTACCCTCGGTCGTCAAACTCGAGGTGGCCGCTTCCTTTTCACTCCAATTTTGGTTAGCGTGGATATCACTAGCGTCTCGCTAAGATCGATAACTGGCAAAGCTTTTTCACCATAATTACCCGGCTTTCGATGCTCACCATCCGACTACACACACGCATATTCAAAGGTTGCGATGGTCAATTTGCGTGCGTTCCAGCGACAAGCAGTCGCGATGGGCCAGACATCGTCCCAGGCGGGCCCGAAATCGTCCCAGCTGGGCCCGTCCGCACCCATGGAGCCAGCTGAAGGTCAGGACGCGTCGCTGCAAAACGCTAAGGGAAGAAACCATAGAAAGAAGACAGGAAAGAGAAAGAGCGCGGAAATAGCGGAAGACGACGGCGATGAGGAAGGAACAGCTCGCGCTTTGATGCAATTGAGTGCAGACGCAGTGCTAAACGCAAGGCCATCATTCTATGACGACGACGCTGCTGCATCAGCACAACTCATGGCAGAGAGTTCCCCACCCCGCCCACTTGTGCGTTACGGCGTTGGGGGCTACCTAGAAGACCAGGAGGAGCATGGTCGTGACAAGAAGGCCAAGAGAAAGAGACGTAGGCGAGGCAACTCAGAAGTGTTACACAATAGTGCAAAGGCATTCGACAAGGAAGAAGGGCGTTCCCGCAAGGCGCGACACAAGCGCAACGGGCTTGACCACACTGGCACGTCTCCATCGGATCTTCCTAGGTCTACTTTCAGCCTAGACGATATCGATAGCAATGACGAGTTTGTTGCTTCATATCTTCAAGAGTATGAAAGCGGGGTAGCAAGTCGTCCTTCTTCCGCTGTGCCACAGATCGGTGTTGTACAATCTCAATTTCCTGGGCAGCAGGTGGCTGTCGAGATTGGAAGCGAACCAATAGATAATGCAATGTATTCGATATACCGGACGCCCTCCCCTACCTACAACCCAAATGTCAACGGTAAAAATAATCGAAAGCGCAAGCATCACGCAGACCTACTTGCCAGAGATGGCAAGAACGAAGTACAAGAGCCTCTCAATGGCATCTCCAAACTGTCCACTGATCCTCACAATTCCTCCGTCCATCCTGAGAAGCATAAACGGAAGCGCAAGAAAGCTACTGACTCGGCATTAGACAATGGCTATGATGAGCATCAAGGGCTTCTGAATGGCACAGGTCAGCATGTCTTTGATCATGACCTTGAAGCATTTGATCAGTACATGATCGAAAATGGTATGCATTCAGCTAATCTTCTTGACCATGATCCAGGCCATACCATGCCTATCGATCCTCAGCTGATTAGAGAGAGTGGTTTGGTTGAGCGGGCAGAGGATGGCGCATTGTTGGGCTCAGGCGGTGATATCACTAGGCAGACGAGCGGGAACGGAAAGCTGAAGAGAGTCTCGTCGCTTTTTAAAAAACCAAGAGCTTCGACAACTCGAGCCAGTAGCCGCAGTCCACCCTACGTCAGCCCTTACGCGATCAAAGGAGACCAGCATGACGGCGAAAGCCCTGGGATGCATGATTCGCAGAGGCAGCCATCTCCTGAACTTGGATTCGATAGGTCTGTAAATATAGACGATGCTAGGCGTTCCAGTGCAGTTATTCGATCTCGACCCAAAAAATCAACTTCGAAATTGGAGAAACGTACAAAACCTCTCAGCGCAGATACTGGGCACAATGAGCGGCGAAGGAATAATGAAAATGCTTCTATTGAAGAGATCGCCAACAAGGGAGGTATATTTACGACTGCCGAGGTAGCTCAGCTTGACGCCTTCCGGCAAACGTATTGCGAAGAGAACGAGATCAGCACGTGGCAGTTCAACGAACTAATTCACGCACCCATTCGTGGGAACCCTAAGGTTACCAAGCTTTTTATTGATATCAATGAGATCCTTCCGTACCGAAAACCGACATCTCTGCAGCGTTTCTGCCGACGTCGATACCACAATTTTTCTGCAAGGGGTACATGGACCAAAGAAGAAGACGAGCGACTAAAGCAGGCCATTGCAGAGAAGGGGAAATCATGGAAGGCCGTCGGCCAGGTGATTGAGCGCTTGCCGGAGGACTGTCGGGATAGGTGGAGAAATTATCTTATCAATGCCGATAACCGCAATACAGAGAGATGGACGGGTGACGAAATCAAGAATCTTGTTATGGCCGTACATGATTGCATGAAGGTGATGAGACACGCGCGCAGGGCTGAGAAGGAAAGGAAGTATGCCGGAAGAGACGTGCCCGACTCGGAACCTGACACGGATGATGAAGCTGAGGAAATGAAATTGATCAACTGGCAGGCTGTCAGCGACCGAATGGGTGAAAACGGAGGTGGAAGATCAAGATTGCAGTGTAGCCACAAGTACAGCAAACTCAAGCTGGCAGACCGAAGTGCATATATGAGACAACTCAGACAGGCGGGGGAACGTATGAAGAGATTGGAGGAAGGTCGCCCCGAGAAGAAGTCATCCAAGTCGAGGGAAGGTTGGAGGTACAAGAGCGCCAAGAAAAGGGTTGCAAACATGAAAGTTGGTGACAAGTACGATTTACTGCAGATGCTCTCGACTTGTAGGGTTCCCGAGGAGGGCAATATTCCTTGGAAACATCTCGGCGACAATGACTTTCGAGCGAAATGGTCTAGACTTGAGAGGCAAGCTGCCTGGGAGATGATAAAGACGAAAGTGCCGGGCTCCGAGAAGATGGACTATCACGATGTAGTGAACCGGCTACTAACAAAAATGATGGCGGAAGATGTGGAGCACTTCGATGAAAGGTGGGATCCGGAAAAGGACGGAAATATCAACGACGAGGGTAACTTCAAGAAGCTGAGCAGGAGACAAGAGAGGCGAAACGAGAATAAGAGGAAACTACGTGCAAGGAGGAAGAGCGAGAGGGAAGCAGGGACAGTTGACCCCAATGGATTGCAAAATCGCGAGAAATTAGTCAGTGGAGTCGGACCAAAGAGCGCTCTGTTTGTCTCATCAAGCGATGAGGAAGATCGGGCAATGGATGGGGCCAGCCACGATCATTCAGAAGCTGCCGGCACTGGCGATGAATACGAGATCCATAATACCAGCAAACTACCTACAGCACCAGGCACCGAAGATGAGCAGCAGGGTTCCGGTGGGAGTGACTCCTCTGAAGATGGTGAGCAGGAAGAAGAAGTACAAACAGACGGTATTGGAGGAGAGTCTGACGAGGAGAATGGGTTTGATGTGAGCGATGACTTGGGAGATCGGCTGCAGCTGTTGCGTGACGCCTGATGATCATGGGTTTGTAAGAGGGTACCGTAAGGGCTTTGCTAGCTCATGGGCTACGGGAATATCTGTAGTGGCATATTGCAAAACCTTGAGATCAAACACTACCTGATACGTAGGTAGTCATGGTAGAAGAGTTGCTTCGTCTAATCTGACCACAAGCTATTCCGATTTTGGTCACTCGCTTCTTGTAGCATCTGTAACATAAGATAACTCTCATCCGGAAAGCCGGGTCGAAACATATCCAAGATACATATTGCATCGATGTATCGATTTCGTTGGACAGCAAATGAGAGTTCTTGCTTCACCCAGGGATCCCATCAAATGCGATACCTGCTCCAAGGGCCCTCGCACACTACACTAACAACAGCATCTACTCTGCTCCAACGCTCTCGTGAAAGATAAGGACCACACACACACACACACACACACACACACAGTATCCGTCTTTTTGCACGCGGGAGGAAGTGCCCCATCTCCCGCGCCGCGCCGCTGCCGTGCCACCTATGATATGTACATACTGTACTGTTACCCCTATCACTTGATAAAAAAAATACTGTACTTACTGTTGTGTAATGACCCTTCTGTGTTTCTTTGGTCCCCGCTCCTCGTAAAAAAAGCTGATGTGTATGTATGTATGCCCTACTGGTAACTCCCCTCGACGGAGGGAGATGTACATCATCATCATCTTTTTGAGCTTCTTGAGCTTTTGCCGCAAAGGTGGCTATTGGGGGGGGGATGAGTGAGTACTCGTACACCTTCTACAAATATAATCGCGAATTTTGGGTGGGTGGTGAGGGTCGATACCTCAGTCATCGCTAGAATACTCTCGCCGTCTAGCATATGACCAACTTTCCGCCCATTGCGAGATTGGGTTCCAGAGACTAATTTCTTTGATTTTCTAAACCCTTGATATTCTTTCCTCCTGTACGATAAGATAATCAACAAATCCAAAAAAGAGGACAGTCAGAAACCACATCGTCCTTTCATCAAGGGAAATAAGGCATTTAGCCGACTCTCCTCACTCGTCGTACCAGCCAGCACCCAGCACCCTACCTCCTCCATCATCATGGCAACCTCACCACCACCCAAACTCTCCATCTCCCTCTCCCTTGACCCAAAGACCTACAGCTTCAGCGATCCCAGCGCGCCCACCCTCTCCCTCACTCTAACCTCCCAATCCCCCACCCCACTCATCCTCTTCACGTGGAACACGCCCCTCGACCCCTCCTCCGGAATGTCGCAAGCGCAATTCCCCATGACAGACCTCAATACCACCCCACCCACTGCCATCCCGCAAAGCAGTATCCGACTCCAACGTCTCCCAATCTCACGCGCGCGGGGCTCCGGAGACGAACCGTACTTCCTCACCCTTTATCCAAATACCCCGGTGACGGTATCAACAGCGTTTGCTCGAGGAGGGGCAGAGGGGCCTCGGCCGCAACCACGAAGCGTGGTGGAGAAAGGGTGGGAGATCGATGAGGAGACGGGGAAGGAGAAGAGGACGAGAAGGAGTGTGCAGGGGTGTGGGGTTGACGGGCTGGAGAGCGGGCATCGGTATCGGGTGGATGTGGAGAGGGAGGCTATTGAGGGGGTCTGGTGGCGGGATGGCACTAAGGAGGATGTGATGGTGGAGGAGGGGAGTCGTGAGTGGAATTTGAGTGAGGTAGAGCCTGGGGAGGGGACGTTGGAGGTGGTGGGGGGGGAGATTCCGGGGGTAGAGTTTGAGGTGCTGTAAGCTGTGGTGGGGAAGGAGAAATAGCAGAGATACAAAGAGAATGATGCATGATAGCAGAACTGGTTCACTCTGATATGACTGATCAACATCGCGAAGAAGGCACTTGGTAGCGTATTTCCAGGCTCCACAGGTCGCGGAGATTTAAGCCACCTTCGATGATCGTACATGTTGCTTTGAGCATAGCATCACATTCGATCGTTAATTTGATGGCTTCTTCGTCTAGATAACTGCCGTGTTCGATAGTCTTGCATCCGGCCCGTAGAGCAGCCATAATGCGTTTCTCACCATGGCAGTGAGCGGCTACGATTCGGTCAGCACGTTCGGCTTTCTTTATCATAACCGTCAACTCAGCGTTCGAAAACTGTTGACTTTGAGGATCATCGAGTACGCTTGTGACCCCACCGCTCGCGCAGAATTTGATGACTTTTGCACCATGGGCGGATCTGAAGGTGCACTGCTCCGAGGCATTCCGCCTCGCCGTCGCAGAGAAAGCTCGACACCGTAGCCCCCAAGTTCGCGTACAGAGGTGAAACCCGCATTAAGGATTGCTTGTAAGTCATGGGCACCTCTGGCGCCAACCAAGGCTTGAGAGGTTTGATAGAAGCCATCGATGGTCGTCTTCTGGGCACGGTAAAAGTGTACATGGCAATCCCATAGCCCTGGCATGACGACATGAACCGGTGTACGCTATATATTTGGAATCTTCTGGGATGGTATTTTGTTATCCAACCCAGGCGAATTTCTTATCCTTGATAGCAAAACTTCCCCAATTAAATGGTCAGCCTCGGCCAGGTATAAATATTTCGGCATCGATACGATGGGTTTCTGCCGAAGTAATAGCCCGCAGCAGCTTCGTCGTAACGTGGGAAAAGGTGAAATGCGGCACACTGAAGACAAGGGAAAATGGATTCAACCAGGACCTCCTTTGCCCTTTCGAGAGATCATTGAAGATGGGATATATATCAAAAGAAGAATCAAAGCGGAGGGCAAGTGGTACATAAAAACTAATATTACTTTAGCTTGAGACGTTTCGGACTGGCTCGCTTTAGAGTCCGTTTAGGATACATCGTGATATGCTTACAGACAGGAACCGCTTTTGCAATGGAATGTCCACTTATAGAATTCGTCTCTTGTGGAATCAAAGCATAAATTAGAGTCGCTAGTTCCGAGTCTTTAGTCAAATGCGACTTGTTCAACTCGATATCTAAATGAACGCTTCCTGTGTCTGATTCTCGTTTGAAGTAGCAACTAATCAGTCCATGGTTCTTTAAGAGAGGATGATGCGAACTGGCTGTGAAAATATCTTGAGTGAGTGAAGATGATCATGGGACTCATGGAGTGAAGGACTTGGATGGCACGTGATGGGTGTTGTGTTCATATCCAACTTTCCTATTTTGATGCTTTCACATCGCACCCCATCAACACAAGTTTGCAGTCTACTGTGTGGAGCACAACCCTACATCAAACCCCAATTGCTTGGAGCTGCTATTTTGAAAATAAGACTTGAGAGTTTCCAAGTTCCCAAAGGCTGCTTTCTCCCATAGTTCCAAGAACACAAGATCTGCTCCCCCATCAACAAACGTACCAATGGAGCCTAAAACAGTTCAAAGCATTGTTGGATTCACTAGGCGAGCCCATGGAATTCGGAGAGCTACCCGGAGCTTCACCAAACGAGTCCTAGAAATCCATAAAGGTACACAGAGCTCCAACCAAGAGAATTCGAGCACCACTAACTTGCCCAATGAGCAAGGCACTGATCACCAACCTCAAGATATGGCTGATCTACCGCAAAGCCAACCAATCTCTCGTAACTTTGCTCCATTGGAGATACTCCCTCCCGAGATCGCCTGGTCAATCTGCCAGCATCTGGACCTCAAGTCTATCAAACGACTACAGCGCACATCTCCAAAGCTGCTCAGGACCATCGAAGCATACAAGGCGCATTGTTGTAGTACCATCCGGGCCCAGTATGCTACCGAAGACTCCTTATTTGGAAGTCGCCTGCAGCAGGGGTGGATGATAACGACCAAGGAAATCTATCTCAAAGGCATCCAGCAGGCCACTCGCCCTCTCGAAGGCCCGGATTATTTCCAATTCCTTCGAAGCTACTCTGCAAATCTTCGACATCTTCAGCGATTCATCTTGCTGGTCTGCAGAGACAAGGGATTATACCTAGATCCGGACCCACTGTATCAAGCTATTTTGGTCTGGAGTTTGTACGGATGGACTCCGATCTCGCAAAGGCGGTTGGAGGTCCTACCAGAGAGTGGTCAGGGGGGAGGATGCACACCTTTGGCAATAACAGAGTTGCCGGCCTCCATGCTCCAGTATTTTCACCGCCCAGCCCGGTGAACACCAAGCACTACCGGAAGACGTTAGGAAAGGACAGCCTATGGAGAGTCGAAGGGACATGAGGACGATTCAACACCACAGCCCATCACTGCGGGCCGCTATTTCCCAACTTCTACGCCGTCCATATCAAATGCTCGCCAAAGTTTTTGTGCTTGGCGAACCAAAATCGGCAACAGTCCACCGCCAACGCCATGTTTCCTGTTCGCCTAAGCGTGCTGTTCACGCAGCTCCTCTGAGCTGGGGCTTTTCCAGGTTTGCCCTAAAGAACAATCGATCAGAAGAGTTATGAGCTGGTGAGATACTTTAGGTTGTACTATAGGCCACGTTCAGCTGGAAATCTTTGGGGCTCATACTACGGGGGTATCACACAACGCATTCCGGCCATTACGGTATGAGTGGGTTTAGATTTAGATTCATGGTGACTCTACAGTTCTTCAGCCATCAACACCTCGCCCCTGACGGCAATAAAAAGAACCGAACCCTCCGTTTTCTAAGAGATCAAAGCTGGGATTATTTCGTAATAACTTCAGCTAGCCTTTCAACGGAAATTACCAACCAGGTCAATCTTACCTATCCGCGCCAAGCATGCCTTTGCGTTTAAAAAAATGTATTGACCCTGTCCCAACCGGTCACGAACGTATTTTCCTCGTGAGATCCTTATGCTTCAAGATATACACCAACTCCCTCCCCCCCCCTAATCTCCCCTCATACGCGGCATCCCCTTTTCCCCTGTCCGGACCAGAACACAAAGGACGGTAAGATCGTATTGCCGTTTGAAGAAATATATATATCATAGTTTAGAACCTTCTCTTTCACCAAGGTAGGACGTCAAGATCAATCTAGTGCACAGCCTTACCAAAATCCCCCCTTTACTTTATTTTGAAAGGTAGTATTCACTGTACCACGTCAGGGAATCCGATCCTCCCGAATTTCTTGATCAAAGCTCCGATTCTCAATCGCCACTGTTTATTTCTATTTCTGTTTTTTGTTTAGTTCCCCCAAGGCTGCGCATGCTCCAAAGGTTTCGGCGGTTTCGAAAACAGCAAAAATCAAAATACGTGGTGAACGAACTTTTCCCTACAACAACAATTTTCTTTTCACCTTCCTATTTTTTTATCTTCAGGAATGGACTTTTACCTTTTTTTCTCCCTTCTCCACGTCACATCACAATAGAAGAAGTTACAGTTTTTATCGTTTAGATAGTTTTGAAAACGAAGGAGGGTTTGAACAGATAATAGTGGAGGGGATGAATTTTTGAGGAAAAGAGAGAGAGAGAGAGAGAGAGAAAGAGAGAAGAGAAAGAGATCATTGGGGAGGGCTTTTGAGTTGCCAGCTAGGTGGATAACGCGCGAACACAAATTGCCAAACTGTTTTGATTCGTTATACAACCAGTTGCATCGCGTGTTACCTTTTAAAAGCTGGGGATTTCGGTTTCGAGGGAAGAGAGCGTGTGCACGCGACTGGCAAGATTGGGGTTTGTGGGGAGTGGAGAGTGGTGGTGGGGATTGATGGCGATTAGATGAGTGTTTGGAAAAAGAAATGGCGATAGATGTGCTTGACGGGGGCGTTGGGGTTTGGAGAGGGGTGAGTTGAGGAAAGTAGATGAATAAAATCTAGAACGCAAAAAAGCACCCCTATTTACAAAAACCCCTCCTCTATTCTACCAATGTATCTTACCAACCACGCCACCACAACCAAGCCCGGTTGTTTGACTTGCCCATCCGAAGCAACGAACCACGTGGGAGAATCACGAGGTTAGTCCTCCCGAGACGAGTGCTGGGGTCGCGTTCAGGGTGACGGTGCGTGAAACTGGGTGTGTTTCGTGTTTCGGTGGGGGGGGGGTGGGTTTTGGGAGTGGGGCGAGTTGGACGGGGCGAGATAGGAGGGGAGGATGAGGAAAGGATGGAGATTGATGGTTTAGCCGTAGTGATCCTGTGGGAGCGGTTTAACAAGAAAAGGGTTCGTAGGGTCCGGTGGTATCTTCTCGGGTGAAGTACACTTTCAGCATTTTCGTAAAAGAGAACGCATTTAGGTAAATCCAAAAGATACGCGTATATATTCTATATAAAAACACCCAAAGAGATCTTTGTATAGTAAACCAAACCCCCCACACCCTCAATAAAACGTGATAAGAAGAATCTTGTTGTTCGACGCAACATCTGCGACAGCAGAATCGTGTGCCACATACGCAGCTGCATTCAGCGGTTTCGCCGCAGCAGTCACCCCATTCTCAAACGCAAGAGCGGTCGGGTTGGCATTGAAGCCGTAAAGGCCCTCCGTTGAAGCCAAAGCTGGCGTTCCGTCCGGTTTGTTCTGGATAGCGCCTGCCGGGGCACCTTGCATGATGTCGGTCGTGAATCCGTTCCAGAAGTTTTGGCTCTCGTCAGGATTGTCGGTGCTAGCGATGGTGGCCGGGCCGTCGTAGCCCTGGATGAGGCTGACGTCGCCGTGGGAGCCTTGGTGTGGGTCGACTCCGCTCTGGTCGCTGACTTGGAACTCAACCCAGGTGGCAGGGGCTTGGTTTCCGCGCTGGACGCGGCCTTTGAAGGTCACGTCGAGTCGGACGGGGATGGTGTCGCCGGGGTTGACGAGAGTTGGCATTGTGGGGTTTTCCCAGGTGCCGACGCCGTTGACGTTGGGGTAGAAGTAGAAGGTTTGCGGCTTGTCGGATTTGTTTCGGAGCTTGACGCCGGATACAAGGCTCTGGGTTTTTCGTTAGCAGCGTTCAGAGTGAGAGGCTCATCTACAAGCAGTTGAGATGGGCATTGTACCTGGCGAGTAGAGAGATGCGAGGCAGAATGTCTGTTTCCATGTGTGGGCGATCCAGCGCAAGAATGAACAACAGCGAGTACAACGCAGAAGAGCTGGAGGAGCGACGAGAATGAACGTGGCTTAGAGAAAGACATAATGACTGAAAAAAGTGTAGAGACCGTAGATAGAGACTGCAGTTACCGAAATCCTGACAGATTACATCGCGGGGGAGTTCTACATTTTATAAACCGCAAGACCTGTCTGCGGCAAGAGAGATTGGGGTTTTGGGCTGCAGCCAGAACATGTACAGACGCCTTAATCCTTGAAACATTAGTGCAGAATAACCCCCAACAAACTTCACAATCCTCTAAGCCACCGGCAGTATTAACAGGCACCCACAGCCAAAGGATGAAGGATGGTGTGGACTCAGCACTCCACACCGTTGGGCTTCCAGTGAAGCGCCTTAACGTCAGCTCCAAGCAGTGCCACCTTGTAATTAGAGCTTGCGCACAACAACACCACATTCAAACCACTGTACTACGAGATTGAAATTCCCGTCTATTGACCGAGTAAACATAGGATAAGAGTCCAAATCAAAACGCATTGACAGACACATCAAAATTGTGCCAAAAGATCGATTAAAAGCAATGTTTCCAAACATTGCATACCTAATCAGTACGGATCCAGGCCACGTAAGCTGAACGTTGAGGCCGGAAGCTGCATGAAACTGCGTGAGAATCCTACCGTAGCCCCCAATGGGCGAAGCTGGCATGCATTTTGCATTTGATAATCAAAGAATAAAAGATTGCCTATGATGCCTTACCTCCGTAATCCTCCCTACTTCGTCGGCGTGAACCACTTCTCTGGTCGGTCCATCGACCTGGCAATAGAATAGTGGACTCAGTAGCGCCCGCGCTGGTACTCTTCAACTCATCATACAACTAACAGGAAGTCAAACACTAAGGAGTAAAACGCTGAAACGAACGTACAAGTAGTGTAGGGATGATGATGATGAGAATGATGTGGTTTTGATTTGTTTGACTTGACGCTTCATCGCCAAGAATTTCCTGATCATAAGCGGCCTGTCTAGCGAGCGGGTACCTGAAACTCTTCGGCACGAGGGCCAGTCACTCAGTCAGTACCATGGTACGCTCGGCAATCCTTTCTCTTGACGTATGCAATGGATGGTAATAATGCGACAGATGTCGTAGTAAAGACGATATTCCATCAATCTCACAGACCATGTAATACTCAGCAATATCTCCATTATCGTTGACTCATGGCTTCGACAACGGACGAAACCTTCGTGTCCGGCGACAACGGCTATATCTCCTCCGACTCCAGCTTCTACGGTTGGTCACTGCAGCCTGACACGCCCTCCAATCGTTGACCATAACACCCATCACCATAGGCGATGACTCGCTCCGCTCCCACCTCGAAGACCTGTCGTCCTCCTTCGATCCTGCAACATACTGGCCCACCCACCATCTCAGGCTCTCCACCATCGCCGCCACCAACATCGCCAAAGCAGCCATGCCGTCGTCCAACAAAGCCCTCTACAACCCCTACGAAGGCTCCATCAGCGCACGGCAACTCGCCGAATCCGTTCCCGACTTCCTCTCCCGTCTCCTTCCTCTCAGCACCCCCATCTCCACAAGCCCATGGATCTACATCGCAAACCCGTATTCCTCCCATCGCCCTACCTCCTCCGACTGGGCAGCCTTCATGACCGCGGGCCAATATCTCCTCTCCGAATTCAGCAAAGACAAATCGCGTATCGAGTCTTCCATGGTTGGGCGCCCACAATTTAGAATTACCAAAGCCATTACCCCACTCCGCAAAGTTGTAGAGAAGGGCATTCTTACTTTAGCAAAAGAAAAGGGATGTACGGCAGGGAAATGGATGCTTTTCCCCCTCCCCGACAGCGTGAACCGGATATGGAGACTCGTAGCCGACGGCACAGCATCAGGAGAGTTGGGCATGGCCGCTAAGGTCGCGACGGATGATGGAAAGGGCGAGAGCGCGGCGCGCTTGATATGCATTTATACCGAGGATTTTTCGGATGTGGAGGACGTGAAGAGAGTGTTGAAGAGGTTGAAGAGTATGGGATTGCTTGATGCGGCAGGGAGAGATATTTCCTACAAATGTGGTAAGTGACTCCCCCCTTGAAACGAGAAAATTTGGTAACGATATGCAGATGCATATACGAATCTGGGCATCGACTCGAAGAACGAGTGGGGCATTAAGCCTAGCATGTTCTCTTCGAAAGACGTGCTGGCAGAGGGGAAAAAGTACGAGTTGACGAAATAATGTCGCCATGTTCATTTAGCGAGCGCGTACATGCTGAAGATACCCCTTTTGCTGTATCAGGTGGAGGCGAAGGTCGGTAAACAGAATCAATAGGTAGATACTTGGAACAAGCGATTATTAAGCTCGGGTTGATTTATTCCATTAATTTCTTTTCCCGCATCTCCTTGTCGTATGTGCTTCATAAAGAAACCTAAGTTAAGGGTTATACTTTCTCAAGAGGTTAACGAGACTATATTTCCATTGGAAGACGTTAAAGTGATACATGCGGTTACTTGGAGCGGAAGGACAAGACTGTCGCTCATATTGACAACGTTTGGCCATGATCGCTACGAAGACCGGGTGTTGTTTACGGACTGTCGACATCCCCTATTGGTGCTGCTGTCATTCATACGACTTTGCGGCAGGATGCTTATAGTTGAGTTAGTTACCGAGGATTCGACTCAACAGGCTATTCCGATTAGCTGGATTCATCTCGTTCTTTCCAAGTAAGCATTCCACCCTTATTCCTGATAGAGCTTTGCCGTCTTGGCAGGGTCATCGGTAGCGTAGGTTCCACGACCGGCAATGATGAAGTCTGCCCCCCTCTTGACCGAAGATTTTGGCGTCTGGAATTGCTGGCCTAACTTGTCATCCTTGGTGCTCCGGTTGACTCCCGTGGTGAAGACGATGAAGTCTTCGGCATCAGTGTTTGCCTCATCCGCAAGGGATGTCAAGGCCTGGGTAGCGACGAAGCCTACGAAGAAGTCCTTGTGCTTCCTTACTGATTCGATACAAGCCTTGGTGTAATCACCCGTTGCGAGAGAGCCCTTGGTGGTCATATCAGCTAGGATCAAAGACGGCCCGCTCACCGCGGTAACGGAACTGCTCTGAAGTGCCTGTCTGTGCTAGGGCTTCAATGATGCCATCCTAGCGTGGATGCTAACATTGACAAGGTGAGCCCATTCTGAAATCTGAAGTACACCGCCGTTATACTGCTTTTGGACCGTGTTGCTAATGTCGGCGGTCTTCGAATATCATGAAGTTATGCTTCGATGACAAAGGCTTGAGGCCGGCTACGGTCTCTTCGCCGAAGTCTGACACTATCAATATGAGTCTTGAAAGTGGAATGTAAGGACCAAGCTCTGCTCCATGTCAGCTTTTGCTCTCAACTTTTTGGGTTATACGTACTGTCGGCTAGCTCTAGTAATTCTTTTGTTGTAGTCAGGTCGGCGGTTACGACTATATTGAAGCTTTTCGATTTTGCTATCTGGAAAATATTCTTGTCCACAAGATTTTAGTGATCATGAGCACGCTGTGCGTATCTGAGAGTGGATTTGGATGTCATGGCTTCTCTTTGAGTCGCAAGGCTATCCGATACTGCGAAAGGGATATAATAATGAATAGCCAGATAGCTTTTCTCGGGACTGCCATTTTTAAGGACCTTTTACCTACCACATGATAATTCCGATATTTCGAAATCTGAACGTGTTACAAGAAGGGTAGGGTATTGTTAAGGTATCTATTTGACGCTAGTGGTTCGCTAACCATACACCCATGGCCCCATGTGAATACGAGCCTGAGAGCTTCAGCTGGACATCGACTCCATGCTAGGCGTGAGCACAGACTCATGATGATGTTTATGGTAGATAAAAGCGAGATTTGAAATGTATCACTACTGATTTTCTGTGGACCTTAGAACCACGAGTACGAGCTACTCAAAACGGTCTTCCTATGCCTGCTGAGACTTCGTCCAAGCCTCTTGCCACATCTTGGGTGCATCCTCCCAGACCCATCGTGCGACCTCGTTCGGATATGCTTGCTGCTTCTGGTAGAAGAACTCGGGCCCGGAGCATTCGACTGTCTGGCCTGTCTGCTCGCCTTCCATGAGCTCCGTGACAGCCCTGACAATTGTCGTGAGGGGCGTAAAGTACTCTGCTGGAGTAATTGGGATTAGCGGGCTCGAGATAGCGGAAGGCACGAAGCCAGGCAAGATAGCGTTGATAGTGACGCCGCTTCCGGTAAGAATGGGGCAGAGAGACCGAGTCAGGCCAACGAGTGCATACTTAGTAGCACAATAGATTGGATCCAGGTAAAGATTGTACACGCCAGCCTCTGAAGCAGTGATGACTATACTGCCCTTCTCTGTGATAGGAGTCTTGCAGGCGAGGAAGAAATGTGCGAAGAGCTGAACGCTGTAGATCGTGCCGAGGAGGTTCACGTTGATTGTCTGGAATGTTGGCCTTTGTGGCAGGTCTGCAGAAGCCGTGCTGAGACTCTGAAAGAAGCCAGGATCGGTGCCGGTGACGCCGGCGTTAGCGAAGAGGAAGGTGGGTGTTGTCCACTCGAATGCTGCTCGACGTTAACATGGGTAGTTATGGGGAGAGGAATGTATCGTGGACCTTTGCGGAAGAGGTGCATCTGACTGTGAAAGTCGCTGATGTCGGTCTTGACGAAGAGAGCCTGATCACCTAATGATACAGCCAGCTCTTCTCCGGCGGGATTGATGTCTGCCATGACGACCCGCCAGCCTTTGGCTAGTAGGTCTTTGGTCAGAGCCAACCCCATGCCGGAGGCAGCCCCTGTGATGACCGCTCCACGCTCTGACATTGCTGCGCTCGAGATTGGTAAGATGAATATGGCACAAACTATCAGAGAAACGTGAAAGGAGAATGTGGGAGCCAAAGCAGATAGGGATCATGTATATGATGAATCAGGAGCTGTGGACCAGGTGAGATCGAGCATGCGCCATGAGGTGCAGCGTCGTAGCATGCTTTTATAGGGGACTTCCTCAGAACTACTCACCGCTTCGCTGTTACGAGCACGGCGGTAGGGTCACATGCATCTCACATAAGAGCCCTTAGCGCTATAAGATGCTTAATGAGCTCGGCGTCTTGACACGCTAAGCAGTTGAGCCCTAGAAGCTTACGAAGCTCAGAGCGCGGATTGTCAGCTCGACGACCTCGGGTCGATGAATTCGACATATGATTGCGAGGTAGGCGAAGATAGAAAACCATGCTCCAAGAATTTGGTACGAGTTCTTCGTCGACTAGTCTCATTAATACTAGGAGTTCCTTTGCGAGATATATCTTGCCTTCGTGATTGATACCCTATTTAAGCACGATACCGTCGAGTCTATCGTAAGGCTCGACAGTGTTACCTGCCCCTTTATATTAACCCTCGATATCGTTTAAGGCCTAAGGTAGTTTACCCTTAGCCTTTAAGAGTTGTAATACTTTAAATTATCCTTTACGCTAAGCACTACTCTAGAAGTACGCGCTACTGCTAGCACGACCACATTCGCAAAATGTTCGATTTTTGGTCTTTTGCGCGAGCGTCTTGTGGGGCGGCCCGCAGGCGACTTTAGCAATTTCGGGATAACTTCGGAATAAATAAACTTCATTTTTTGAAAAATGGAATTTTAAAGATCGATAAAAGGCTTCGGGTATTTTTCAAGAGAATAACAATTAACGTTAATTAGAATCAAACCTTTAAATCGAACGATTAGGCTGACCCGAGGGATCTTACGCTCGGTTTTTAAGGGGATAACGATTAACGTTGATTAAAATCAAACCTTTAAATCGAACGATTAAGCTTAAATTCTCGCGTAGGCCCTTAGGGCCAACGGCGTAACTCCCGCTCGGATAAATATTAGGCCGACTACTCGCAATGAATTCGCTACCCTTTACGAAGTATATTGCCAGCTTGCCAGCCTTAGGCCTGATGATTACGCGTCATATTTCGAAAAAACAAATCAGCTTAAAGGGCCTACATTTTTAATTATTTCGGCCCGAAATTATAGCCAAGCTAAGTCTATTACGATTATTGCTGAGAGCGCCAAGAGCGCCAAGACAGCTACCAGATTAAGCCTAGTTCCACATAATATCAGACGAATGCTCGTACATAGGCCGTTGACACTTCACCTTTCCGTGACAGTAGATTATCCCTTTCCTCATGTTGAGGGACCGCTTGGCATTGCAAGGGGGGGAATAGTTGATTCGGCCGTCTTGGCATAAAATAATACTGATCTGAAAGCTCGTTCATAGCAATATTTCCCCTGTAGTCAACATTATACCTAGTACTCAATCGATTCAACTCTTCATTATATAAGTCAATGCACTACTCATGTTTTGAAGCATGTTTTGGAGCGAGTAGGCAGGTGAGTAGGCGAACGAGTAGGTAGCTGAGTTGGTATCTGAGTAGGTGGGCGAGTAGGTAGGATGGTGAGTAGGATGGTGAGCATGTAGGGTGGTGGGTGGCCACAATGTTGCTTGAGGCTGTTTTGGCGGGCTGCCTTCCCAAAATGTCGACGCAGTTTTCTTATTTATACACGTAGTCTTGATTGCATCGTTAATGTACTTAGTCTGATTATTAGTATGAAAGAAGAAAGATAGACAGCTGTAAAAATGAAGAAGTCGTGTTGACTAGATAAATGTCATATTGAAATTGACTGCAGTTGAACGTTGTGAATGAATGCATATGAAATCGATTGAACAATGATAGAGTTGAGATCAGAAGCAACGAGCGTGATGCGAGCAGATCAAAGACGTCTGATGAGTCTTGAGCTCGGCTTGAGCTGTCCAGACTGCCTCACGTAGCTCAGGGTCGGCTCAGGGAGTGCTCAGGGATGCTCACCCCCGGCTCAGGGTAAAGCAGCATCGGCTCACCTTCAGAGCTACAAGCGGAAGGGGCAGAAATGTTTCGTGATCATGTCTACGGAGGTATTCACATGAAAAGTGACATTTGATCGAGTTGAGCAAAGGCCGATGTCGCTAGGTTGCCGTCCATTCCGAACAAGAATTTAGTATCTTGCGCCCCGAATCTAACTCCATGCTCAATGCTAGCAATTACATCTAACAGTCCCTTCATCACATCTCCGCCTACACAATAGTCTCCAACTCTCTCGCATACCCAATCGTATTCTCAATCACCTGCCCACTCGCCACCAATATCTCCTTCTCCGTCCTCAGATCGTCGCCCTGTTGTAGTGGGAAGTATATCCTCCCATCCTTGACCACCCACCCTCTCTCTTGCGCAAATTGCACTACGCTGCCTTCGCTCTCGAGAAATAGAAGGTTCTTTGCGTTTGCTATGGGGAGGGAGGGATAGGCTTTTTCGGAGCAGGAGGCGATTTCGGAGCGGATGGTACCGATGAGAACCTGGTAGAAAAAAGCTACAGTCAGTGGTTGCATCGGACAAACATGTTGCATATATGGGTTGAGATGCGCGTACCTCACTAAACACCCCGAACTCCTCGCTCGGCGCTCCTTCCCTCTTCGTGGCTCCCCATACCCGATCATAGCTTCCCTCCATCAACCATCTTTCCAACTTGACCGGATACTGTATAAACTCATCCTTCTCCAATCCACCGCCCTTGCCCGCCTCCTCAACCTCCAAACCCTCAAGCACGGTGTGAAAGCCCGCGTAGTCGCCCTTGGTAAGCAACAGTAGTAGATACAGCGCTGTAACTTTACTTCTCTGCCCCCTCGTATTGGCACCTTGCATCTCATGGTGCGAGGATTTAAAGGATGATGCGGGGAGTTCGTAGAAGGGCAGTAGCTGTTGGTAATAGCGAGTGAAAGCGTCAGGTTGTTGTAGACGGATGGACATCAGGGCGCCTGTCTCCAAGGTTTCCCGAGCTAGAAGGAGGATATGTGGAGGTGTTGTAGGCGCTGGGAGAAGGGCATTGAGCTCGAGCAGATTTCGTTTCGCTTTGGAGAGGAGGGAGGCGATCTTATCGGAGGATGGCGGAGGGTGGGAATGGAGCTGGGAGAGCACTTTGGTGAGATCTGAGGTAGACATTGTGAATGAGTAAGGAATGGGCGACTTGGGAGGCTTTTGGTTGATGGGAGTGGTGCCGAACGTAGATTTCAGGTATGAGAGTAAATTTCGCCATAGCGCGTTCAGGCTAAGAGAGCGGGTAATAAAAACTTGTAATTTTTGACCTGAGTCCCGCATCTCCTCGATGAAGAGCTTAAGCATTACCAAACATCTTGTCGTCCGCTGGAGAATACAAAGGATTGGCTGTATTGCTGGAGAAATTGAAGGCTACCCTTCGAAAGAGCGACGCCTTTGATAGTGCCTGCAATGTCGCGTGCAAAGCAAGATCATACATCCCTTGGGTATCAGATGATCTTTATTTGCTTTGCGAATCCAGCACACATTTCTTCAGTATTAAGCTAATTTAAACAATCTTGTTGGACTTGATACATTCAGAGCTACCTCAATCCTGACCGGAGTGTATTCCTATCAAATACGCTGAAGTCTTCCACTTGTTAATTGCAATCATTCTGGTGACATTATAGAGCAACGCTATGGGTACAATGACTTAAGAGCCATATTGGTCTCCATAGAGGGCTTTGCCATCAAAATCCTTGACCTTCAAATCAGCTAGGTCGATGCCGTTGAGCGTTCGGGCGTTGATCGCCAGGCTACCCTTGGTTAAGCCTTCGGACACCGAGACCCCACAGACACCACAGAAATCGTGGGACTGGGTTTTTGGTCCGAAAAGATAAGATTTGATATTCTCTTCCCCATGGAGTGCGACCGAGTCCTTATTTGTGTAGATCCATAGGTCGCCGTTCTAGAAACGTAAGCTTGCAATCTCCGCAACAAGAAAAGGAACGCATACTCGGCCGCAAATGCTGCAGTTGCAGAACGTCACCTCCGCTTGATTGAGTGATTTCGTCTTCAGTGTGTAGGTGACGGCGCCGCAATGGCAACATCCCTCATACACCTCCACTTCTCCTTCGCCATCATCCTTTGCTACATGGCTCGAAGCCTTTGGGGCCTGGTAAGAAGGCTCCAGCTTTGCGCCGTCATACCTAGGATTGCATAATGCTAATTCAGCAAAAATATAAGTAACGGTAAGGGCAAACCATATCAGCCGCTTAATCGGCCTCAAGTATTGATATAGCCCAAAAGGGCACCGAGGAATAAGGCTGGAAAAGGCCACGAAGCAAGATTTCGGATCGACTCACATTTTTACTTCCAGACTACCAAGGTCGACATCTTTCATTGCACGCACCTAGAAGAGGAATTCTTCAGCTACTGTTCCATCTGTCCTCCTTGGCAAAACCTCTTGCTCTTACGTTGATACCTATATCCATGCCTCCTGACGCGTTGTATCGGCGGCCAAGTATGGAAGTGCCGCAGTTGGGGCAAAACTTCGGCTCTTTAGTGTTCGCTGATCACCATACATGGGGGACCAAGATTTACTTCGTGTAACATTGTCCGTTTACCAAACTCATACTGCTTGAGGCTGCCATCTCCTTTCTCGATCGTCAAATGGTTCTTCGCGATAGGGAAGGCCCACAAGTAAGCATTCTGGTATGGGCAAAAGATCAATTACTTGGAGCTTGTTTTTCCCTTTACAAAAGACGGGGGACATGTTAGGCGCGGGACATACCCTAGAGCAAATACTGCAATTGCAAGCCATCGCTTGTTTGAGCGGAGCAAGCTTGACGGAGAATCTAAAGTTCCCACAATGGCAGTTGCCATGGTACTCTTTCAACTCGGGTGCTTGAGTTTCCTCGACCATTTCGAGATAGTGCTTTTGCGTTTTTTTGACGATATACAAAGGTATGTATCACGACGTGTAGCAAGGCGAAGATATCTGGTTATATCTACTGCTCTAATCAGACCCGAATGACATATATCTTGAAATTGGCTTCCAGCATCAGAGCATGACTCATAAGACAGCTAATGCCTTAATAGGGTTGATTAGCGAGTGCTGGGCCGCTGGGCGGCGACCAATAACATTTAAGCTCTGCAGACTTGACCAGCGGCTATTTAGGCGCTAGTTCTAGCCAAAAACAAGCGAAGGCTGTTTCTAATATGGAAGTTGTCACAGTAGTTTCTCGACATGGCTTCATCCGGTTCATCTTCTCTCAGATTCAAGAAGTGAGTGCTCGTTCCCATAGAGCGAGCATGTCGTATCGATCGCCTTTCTATCAACTCTGGATATGGCATCTCAAGCCTATCTCACCAACGAAGCTGAAGCAGTGCTTAATATTAAATCAATCATAAACAAAACCCTCGACTTGCCTCCCAGTAGCATTGAAGTTTTCGCATTGAACCCGCATTTCTTTGTCATCGGAACCTACCTCCTAGAACCAGAGACTGGTAAAGGTCCAATCGGAGATTCAGAAACTGCTCAGACCTCGACGGCGGAAACAATACGAAATGGGAGCCTGATACTAGGGTTGATAAACGAACGAAACACGGATGTGGCGTCTGCAACCCAAAGTCCAAACCGTCCAACCGCGAACAGAGAAATCATCCAATCACGAAATTCAACTACAGATATCAGCATTACCTTATTGCAGACATTGCCCACGCCCTATGCCGTCCTTGATCTACACTTCTCACCACACGATCCCAGCACCTGTGCTGTAGCGACAAGCACAGGTGCTGTCTGTTTGTTTACACTTAGCCTGATAAGCGGAGGCCACTTGTCAAGCATCAAATCCATTCAGATAGCTGATTCGTCGGTCTTGGTTCTTTCGCTGGCCTGGAAGCCCTCTTCTTCCACGCCATCGATGATAGCAGCCTCACTATCGAGTGGTCAGATCGCGATATTTGATCACGAATTTCCTGATACCACCTTAAGAAAGGTACAAGCTCACTCCCTCGAGGTGTGGACGTTAGCTTGGTCAATGCTACCAAGTACTGATGGATCCGTAGTGCTATACTCTGGTGGCGATGACTCGGCCTTGTGTAGGCATATTGAGTGTCTCCAAAATCAGGATGTGCAGATCGATGAAGGAGCTCAAGCTGAAGATGTATATGAACCATTAAACCGCGATGTAAAAACTCATAGTGCAGGCGTTACAGCGATCTTGCCCGTTCCAATGCTGAGCTCGAATGATCAAGAGCTTCTGCTGACAGGTAGCTACGATGAATATATCCGGCTTCTTGAACCCGCAGTAATAGGCAAGAGATCAAAGGTCCTTGCCGAGAAGCGGCTGGGCGGCGGTGTGTGGAGGCTGAAGCTCCTACGCAAAGTCGACTGCACCCCAGGTCAAGGAACGAGAATGAGTGTGCTAGCGAGCTGCATGCACGCTGGTGCAAGGGTTGTTGAAATCTCTCGGTCAATTGAAGGAACCTGGACAATTGCAGTTTTGGCTAAGTTCGAAGAGCATGAAAGCATGAACTATGCAAGTGGTGTTTGCACTCAGTTGGATGGGAACTTAGGAAACCTAATATTCTTGTCCACAAGCTTTTACGACCGAAAGCTTTGCATCTGGAATATTACAAATGATGACTAGGAGGTTCACTAAGCAGGTGCAGGGTTTGAATCACATCAATTTTGAATTTCTTCGTAGTAGAAGAAGAGAGAAATCTGCCCCAGCATACAGTACTTGGGGCTTGCCAAGGGCTGCCGCTTTAGCACGTGAGCGAACATCGATTGAGGTGGTATCCATGACTGGCGGAGACGGGGACGGAATATTCGAAGAGGGTGATGGCTGAATATATTCAACGGTACCCCAAATCCTCGACTTTTGCAAGCCACAGTGTTCATGCTTGGGGTTATATGCAAATAGTGAAGCAAAGCATGCGTCCGGACCTAAACTCATCCACCTCTGAAGGCAATTGCAGTTGGATTGCCTCAAGCCTCCACACGGAATCTGCACCTCTCTCCCGCAACGATTTCCAAACTCCCTTCAGCTGATTTCCATTCGGCGCCATCCGCTGCCTCAGCTAGAATTTCCTCCAGGTCCCCAATCATATATGCATGGTTCTGCACTTGCCCAACCCCGATTTCGTACTCCTCTCCTGGCTTCAAGAATTGCATGCCAATGGGAAAGAGCATTCGATATCTCTCAATGCCCTTGTCCTTGAACTTCTCGTAATCATAAGGCTCATTGTACGGCCTGAATGAGACTTGTACGACGCTCGTCTCTCCTGGTCGCAGGCCCAGGAAATCGTCTTTGTGCTTCTGCGTCAGTCTAGGTATAGGGGGGCCACTTGTTGGGCCGTCAACGCGTGGAAGGTATTCCGGCCAGCCGCTGCTGGCATGGTTAAGCGTGAGGGCGCTTTGAAGATGAAGCGGCCACAAGCGGCTGTGTTTTAGGGCGATGATAATTGGCTGAGAGTATTGGAGATTCAGATGCACCTCAAGCTGTGGTTTCTCAATGCTGGAGAAGGAGATGACAGGAGGTAGCTGGACGGTCACATGAAGCCGAGGTGGCGAAGTGCTTGCCGAGACTGTGGAAGCCATCTCAAGTACCGTAGGCGCTGTTGATTACCACAGGAATACTCGGCGCATTTCGATAGCACACAGCAACCAGTTCAAGATCTCTCAACCGCCTCTTCCCTCATGCTCGCTCGCCTCAATCGCTTTCCTCAACTCCTCCTTTCTCTCCTCCCTCCACTGCTTGTGCAATCCCTCAATCTTCCCACCCAGCATCACCGTTGTTCTAGGCTCCAACAGAATCACAGCCCTCGCTACCGTGGCGCCCCTCATAACAACCTTACACCCAATACTCATCCCCACCCCCACACCCTCCACGCTTTTCAATTCAATGCCATAAACCCTCTCACCTCGCGTGTCCTGTAGCAGTAACTTATGCGGTCCTCCTCCTATTCTCAGACCAATCGTACCAGGGTCGTCTGTGCCTTCTTCTGGGGCAGCGACCCGGATGATCTCCCTGCCCTTCGTTCCTTCTCCCCTCTCCAGTGCTTCAATGGCTTCGATCTGCTCCCATCGACTTTTGCTCATGTCCTCCACGTTGAGCACCTGTACCACCACTGAACCTTCTAGCCGCCGTTCTTTGATCCCAACATTGTGAATATCAGAAGGTAGGCAAGTGGATGGCGAGGGGAGGAGGGTGGTGGTTATGTCGGAAGCCAGGAGGCGGAAGAGAGCGGTTTGAGTCAGCGCAGGGAGGGGCGTGGTTGGTCGCTGAGACTGGAGGAAGGTATGAAGCCAGGTGGGTGTGGGTGTGAGGGATTTGGAGGTCGTAAGAGCGGCGGAGATTTGGCTGGACAGGCCGCTTTGCGAAGACATGCTTCCAAGCGAAGGACGATGATGGTCGACTGATAGGTAGGAAACAGTTCTGAAAGCGCTGGGCTCCTTAACGGATCAGTCCTTGGGCAGCATCTTGAGCTTTTCCGAGTATGGTGGAGCAAAACAAGCCATCACGAGTCTCTGGGCGCGGGGAACATGGCGCCGACGTTCTCGATTAGGATAGGTATTATGGGGGCAAATGATCAAATGCTGGTCGAAGTATGTTGAGTGAGGAATTTGAGGGAGGAGGCTATATGGTGGTGGTGCAATGGGCTGGGGGGTTGGGGGGGTTTTTTGGTGGCGGTAGGGCTGCGTAAGGATTTTTCAATAGATGCAAGTGCAAAAAGAGCGCGATTTGGGGAGACGCGCCCTTGGCACGTTTTCGTGTGCCGAGGTACCCTTTTGGGCTAGACTGATCCTTCAGCACAATCGGCGGCGGCCCGCTGCAGGTAGCCCTCCAGCTAAGCCTCTTCAAGCTTAGTTTATCAGCTCTAGCCCATCTACGCTTTGTGCTCTGATACTCACCTACTCCATAACTCCTTTCTTCATCCTTCACCCCTCACATCTATTCACCTCCCTTCCCCCAACCTGCAGAATGTCCACCATCACCTCCCCCCGCCCCACCCCCCCTTCCAATCTCACAACTCCCACCACTTCCTCCCGCCCCTCCCTCTCACTCTCCGATCTCGCCTCCCCTTCGCACCAAACCCCTTCCTCTATTTCCCACCAATCCTCCCTCCGGACAGCCTCCACCCACCGCAACCGTGCCGCCCTACGAGACTACTACGGCTTGAAGAGCGCAGCGCCTGTGGACGCGAGCAACGGTGCGCAGCACGCAGAGGAGTCGGAGGTGAAAGATAGTGAGCTGGATAGGGAGGGGTTTGATGCGGAGGGATATGTGAGGGGGGTGCTGGGGAGGGAGGGGATCGCAGGGTTACTAGGGGTGGAAGGGGGGTTAGTTAGCGGTACGTGCTATTTGGTCGACCCTTTGCGGTTTGGGTTATAGGTCTTTATTCTTTGAGAGACTCTGGTGGAATGTGGACTGATGTGAAATTGGAGGGAGCAGAGATCAAAGGTCTAGATGGCGAGAGAAAGGCCTTGGTCTATGATAATTACTCTAAGCTTATCACGGCGACGGATACAATACGCAAGGTGCGACACCCCCAATCTACCCTTTCCCAATTTCTATTAAAACTAACCAACCCCCTCCCCCCAGATGCGCACCAACATGGCCCCCCTAACCCCCACCACCTCCACCCTCTCCCCCGCCATCTCGCACATAGCCGAAATCGCAACCTCCCTAGCGACCTCACTCCAAGAACCCCTTTCCGAATCCTCCCAACAGCGAGATCGTGAGGCGATGGAGAAGAAGCGCGGGCAGCAGGCGACAGTGAGGTGGGTGCTTGGTTCGCCTCGGCGGCTGCGGAAGTTACTTGCGGAGGGAAAGAGGGAGGAGGCGGAGGCGCAGTGGGGAGAGGTGAAGGGGTTGTTGGGGAGGTGGGAGGGGGTGGATGGGGTGAGGGAGGTTAGGGCAGAGTGTGTGGAGGTGATGGGGGAGAAAGGGGAGGAAGGGGGGAGTTAGGTGGAGGGATGGTGTACGGTTTCTACGCATTGCAAGTTAGTTGTCACTTTTAGGATTTTGCGATGATACCCAGCTAGACCAAAATAGAAAGACTTTACACTGCTGCGAGTGCCATGGAAGGTTGAGAATATGACTGCCGTTTGTATTGTACACCAGCACCCTAAGCCAAGATCGGAAATCGCTATATGCTACGTCCGAGACCGACATCTCCACTACCTCTATCCGACTCCTTTTCCTTTTCGCAATCATTAACCATACCCACATAATCATATCTCATCCCCCACCCTTTCAAGATAGTGCCTCCCACCCCTCCACCATCCACGGGGCGACCATAACAGCCCTCTGCGCATCATCCAGCCTTCCCGTCCCAGCATACGCCCTGCACAAATCTCCCGCATCCAGCGCGCCTCTCGGCGGCACAGCCTTGAGTGCCGTAAGCACCGCCATCTCCGCTGGATACGTCTCTTCCGTGCAGTCGGCCAGCAGCGCCCAGCTGTGGGGTTGGGAGGGCGCAAGCATGATGGCTGTTGTTGCTTCGAAGAGTTCTGCGGACTCTGGGGTTTCGTCTTCACTGGAGCTCAGGATAGCGATGGCGGTTAGCAGCTGCGCGAGTTTGCGCAGCTGCTGGTTGCTGAGGGATTCGTCAGTTTGCAGGCTTTTTAGGTCTGCCGTGACTACGTCGATGGTATCATGATCTTCGTCTAGTAGAGCAATAACTCCGAGAAGGGCGATTGCTCCGAAATGAGTGGGGTGCTTTTCGACACAGTCGAATAGCTGCTCTCGAGCGACGTTTCGTTCTTGGTGGCCGCCTTTGGCCCAGAGGACTTGTGCTAAGAGACACACTATATCAGGATCACCGCTGGTCTCTTTCAAGGCGTTCCGAAACATTTCGAGGGCTTTGTCCATTGATGCTTTATGATAGTAGGCTAAGCCAGCAGTCAGATGCGCCGAGAGTCTTGCCTTTCGTCGAGTCGCACTTTCCATTTCTTCGTCCGCAGAAAGGTCTAGTCCTGTTTCTGCGTTTTCTGCTGCAGACTCGTAGTCATGCTCTGCGAGATATGCCCGGCTCAGGTCCGTCTTAGCTTGGGCGAAGCGCGCAAGTGTCGTCCCAGATTCGGATGTTTCGTACTCAGTTTCAAGTTCTGTGCAAACAGATCTTAGACTGCTGACCGCAATGGCATAATCCCCTATTCGCTCAGAAAACAGGGAGGAGAGATGTTCGAAAGGCATATTAGTTGAGGTTTGGTAGTGAAGCTGATGTAAAGCAAAGAGGGGTTGGAGTATATTCGCGCGATTTGTGGATGAATTCGGGGGAGAAAGAAGATGGTCGAAGGTAGATAAAGTATACTGTCGTTTCGCTACGATAGAAGAGGCATCCGCGATCTCAAAGGCGTGAGCAAAGAGCTTTTGAGCTTCACCATTTTCACCCAGATCAGAAGCTAATAAACCCTGTCCAAGCCAGGCATGAGCATAGTCAGGATCCGTTGATTGCGCTCGAGTGAGAGCATCATTTGCGAGCTGATAGTCGTTTTGAAATAGATATAGCGTCCCGAGGTTGGTCCACACCCGTGCATTTCTATCGTTCAGGAAAAGGCTGCGGATGAACGAATGCTGGGCCACCTTCGGGTTCAACTCAGTGGTTACTATACCAAGAGAGTTCCAAAACTCCGCATTGCCGGCTTCAAGCTCGATGGCTCGTTTAAAGCATTGCACAGAGGCTTTGAGGTATTTCAACGACTTCTTCTTAGATACCGGTCGAAACTCATCGAGATCGCACATATGTGCTCGATGTTCAGTCCAGCCAAGATTGTACCACGCAACGGCTCGGGCATGGAAGTCGTGGGAACAAGAGTGAATAGCACGCTTTTGAGCTAGAATCGCAGCATGCATACATCGCGTGAGAGCTAGCGTTGTGCTCGTCTCAGTTGACAGCGAACGTAGCGCAGTTCTGCCGATACCGTCGATATCCGCCAGAAGATCGTGCTCCTTATGGGATATGTCGGTTTCAAGCAATGATCGGAATTCAGCAACCGGAAGGTCTCCGGCGTATGCTTGAGCCAATGAGTATATCGAGAAGGCGTCACCAACAGCTTTCCAAAGGTTGAAAGCATCGCTACGTGATTTAGCGATATCCTTAGCAAGTCTCAATGCTCGCACCGCACCGTCTACGGCCCGTCCGAAGAAACCGAGCTCGATGCTTCTCCATGCGCCCTCAACAAGAGTCTGAAGAAGGGCTATAGAGACACCAAATTCAGCTGGTCTCGATGCCATAACGTCTTTATATCCGGCAATCGCAACGTCGTATTCGCCAAGTTCACGTCTAACATTAGCAAGCATGTACTTTGAAAACCATCTGCCATCTACACCGTCGAAGTCTGGGCTACCTTCCAGCCTCTGCGCCTGTTCAAAGGCTTTCGTAGCTGCAACATAACGGCCAGAGTTATGGTAGCTCTCACCCAGGCCAACCCAGCTATGGTAATCGTTAGGTGTGGACCTAAGCGCTGACTGGAATGACACTATGCTGTTGGGATAATCTTGATTGTTGAGCTGAACAACACCCAATGCGGCAAATGGCCAGCTTATTGCCTTTTTCCGTGAACCTGGGGCATGTTTGGCCTTGCCGGACTCGATTACACGTTGCGCTACTACCTCAACCAAGTCCCATTCTGCGGAACTCGCAAATGACCTGGCGAGACGCTCTGCTGCCTCGATCTCGGATGCTGAAAGTTCAAAAGCCTTCTGGAAGCACTTGCGAGCGCGTTTCTTATCTTTTCCATAGTCTGCATAGTAAATGCCAAGGCTAGTGTACGCAGGTGCGAAATTCATGTCCGCTTGCAAAGACGCAAGAAACTGAGCGTATGCCCCATTGCGATTCCTGCGCGCTTCTTTTGACATTTCTCGGTTCCAGATGCATATACCAACACGGTACAATGTTTCAGATCTCAGGGCTTTTGTCCGTCTTTCTGAGCCCTTCATTTGAGGAAGGCAAGCTTGAAGCTCTTGAAGACCTATGTTGAGATCGCCTTTGAGAGCTTTGCACCAAGCTACTTCTGCTTTGACCTTGAGATCTAGACTTCGCTCGAGGGCCCGATCCAGGAAGTCGACGGCCTCCGCGTAGTCTTCTTGTTCTTCAAGTATCAGTCCCACACCAATTAGCGCTGAGGTATTGTTTGGTTTACGCCCCAGAATGTCGTCAAACAAGGCTCTAGCTTCCGAGTGGTGCCGAGGTGCCTGATACTGAACCAATGCAGTTGCCAGATTGATGTTCACAGCGTCAAGGATATTTGCTAGGTTCAGTCCAGAAAGTTGAGACTCGACCGCCAGTCGACTTTGAGCTTGCCTGGCCCTATCCACAACGCTGGCATACTCATCAAGGTATAGGAAGTATTCTCCCATGATACGGTGGGAGAGCATTGAAGACGGGCTATCTTCTACGCCTTCAGTCATTAAGAGAAGCCTGTCTTCGGCGGTCATGGACGCAGAAGTGTCGCCCTGGTCCTCATCCCCCACAGCGTGGGCCGCAGGTTGGGGGAAAGGGGATATGTCGCTTTCCAGATACCCTCGCAAAACCTTGCTTAGCCCATCGTCGGGAAAGAGTTCCATGAATTCCCTAAATAATCCGCTATCCATCTCTTCTAGTTTCTCAACATCCCTCCACTCCAAGACAATTTTCCAGGCTAGCGCAAAGGGGTGCTTCAGTATCACTAGCCCTTGAGCAAGATCTTGAACGCGCTTTCGCTTTTCGGTCTTCTTGGAGACTGGCACAACAGCCAACATATCGTACGCGTGCTGCAGGAGTTTCTCCTCATAAAGACGTCGTGATTCATCATTATTTGTCCAGTCAATGATATTTTGGTACCAATCTTCCAGACAGCTATCTTCGAAAACCTGTCTTTTAACATCTGCAGTCACCTGATCGATTTTCGCTCCCAGCCTTGTCCGCCGTTGTCCAATCTCCTTGTTGATCTTCTCCTTCTCCTCTGCCTCCGTAATATCCGCGATCTTGGTGTATGTATAAGCAGGATTCGGGATCCTTCCTTCAAGATAATCATATACGGTACTTGTAGGTAAGAGGATCTCCATTGCATGCTTATATTGTGATCGAGAGCCATGTTTCTTAGCGAAATCAGTATACTTATCTACGACCACTTGACAGCGTATCTTGTCATCCCTAGAACCCTCCATCCCATCAGCCGGAATAATTCTCCCTGCAACGCAACATCGAGTTCAATCCACGTACTCTTCCATGAACAATTCGGCCAGATGGATTGCAGCGTTATGGTACTCATTTAGCTTTTGCCCCGCTTGTTTCTCGTACAGAGTGATGAGACCTTGCCATGCCAATGCGTCGTCTCCCTTGATCTTAGTAGCCGCGTCGTATGCTTTTTCGGATTCTTCATATTGATTTTTCTTATCAAGGGCAAGGCCTTGGAAGACGTGACTACGGGAAGACAAACGGTCAATGACTGTAACAAACCTCACAGTAAAGTACTGCTTGAACATACGCATAATAGTTTTGTGGATCAACGGCCAGCACCTTGTTAGTGTGCTCTATAGCTTCGTCATATCTCTGGACATCCAAAGAGGCTTTCGCTGCCTTGAGAGCCACCTTGGTTGTGCTCATACTGCATGCAGAGCTGTATTGAAAACAAAAATGTTACCGTTCATGTAGTATCTTGGGGCCTTTGGTACGACACTTCTACGAGCTGCTGTATCCCAGCAGTGTTGAGATCTTTTAATCGTCATATAAGGTACTCTTGTACGGAATACCTCGATCCATAACTGTTACCGCGCTACTGTAAGATTACGGAGCTCGGTTATCCCTTTAACCGCTGTCGGAGGGCCACTTTTAGCGTATTCGCTTAATTGACCAATAGAAACCATAGAATATCACCCTGAACTGATTTTATTGATGCTATTCAGATGCTATTGTGATATGCAGCC